>ERZ1066137.1714-NODE-1714-length-9717-cov-5.578866_pt1 | contig 9717 bp, 10 predicted proteins | sample MGYA00382784_ERZ1066137 | MGnify/ENA primary metagenome ERZ1066137 (study PRJEB33369, sample SAMEA5778367) | biofilm metagenome | biome: Industrial cooling water; feature: Water cooling tower basin; material: Biofilm | place: United Arab Emirates | collected... | reverse complement strand
ACCTCGTTCTTGGCCTTCCCGTAGCCGACGCCAAGAGTCTCCAGAACAACTTCGGCTGCTCGGAGCTGCGACGGCAGAACCTCAGCACGAAGAAGAACTGGGTTGCCGTTCGCATCCGTTTGCACCGCACGGTGACCGTCCTTCTCGTAGGTCAGATACTGCGGTCCGGTCAACGCTTGCGCCAAGATCGCGACAGCGCCCGGTGTCAACTGCGACAACTGCCGTCGCGTCAGATGCCTCGTGCGCTCTTCAAGCTCCTGCCTCACGTCCATCTCGCGCTTGAGCATCGCGAGATGCGCCTGAACGTCCTGACGTGAAACGAACTTGGCGATCTCCTCCGGGCCGAAGCCAGAGTCAATCAGCGCAGACGGCCCTTGCGAGAACGCTCGGGCGATCAGATCTCGTTCCGCAGCAGTGAGCATTGACTTTGAGTCAACAGCTTAGCGCGTCGCGAGCACCGCGGGAACCTGGACCGACCTGAACAAGGAATCGAGCGAGTTCCCGATGGCCCGGACATCAGGAGCTTGGTGGGCTCGTAGCTGGTCGATAACCACCGGAAACTGAGTAAGAACCGCGCGACACTGCGTTGCGTAGTTGACCAGCTCGGCCACGTCCGAAGGAAGATCGCGGACAGGCTTGATGATGCTTCGAAGCGCCGTGAGCTGGCCCTCCGCCGCGATCAGAGCCGCACGTAGCTTTGCGACATCGTCTGCAGGCTTCATCGGTCTCCTCTGAGCTTGCGTCGAATCGTCGGCGAGAGAACGAAACGAATGTGGCGCTTCGACTTCGCCACTTGCATCTCTCCAGTCACCGGATGCCGATACCGTTGCGCCTTCTTCTTGAAGGACTCCAGAGTGCCGACGTTGCGTAGCACAACGGGCAGGTCGCTCAACAGAGCGTCCGAGATCAGCTCTAGGATCGAGGCCCAGATCTCCCTTGCTTGCTCTTCGGAGATGTGCGCGAGGCTGAAGTCGTCGTTCGCGACCGCGAGGATCGCTTCGGCGAACTGCTCCGTGTTGAGACGCTCCGAAGCAAGGCTGGATCGACGCTGACCAGATCGTCCAGAAGAACGACTGCCAGACGCTCGCTTCTCCTTTGCGCCAGGATCGCTTTCGACAGAAGACCTAGACACGTTGCGTCCCCTTCACGCAGGAACGCGTAGTCAGGTCTTCGGTTGCGCCCGCAAACCAGCAACGGCGCGAGGTCAGCTTCCCGAGCTTGCCGCTCAGCCTGCTCCCACCATGACCATACAGGCCACTTGGCGGAAAGCATGCCATCGAGCGTCCACCCTTCGATGCACTTGCACTCGACGCAGAAGGGCCACTTCCCTTCGAGTCCAGGACGGTGCAGGAGGTCGCCAGATCCATTCCAATGCCCGACGATCGGCATGATGGCGGTGGACTGCCGGCGAAACGGCAAGTGCTCAACTGGCGTCTTCGCGTTGAGCGTCGGGAAGAGCCATACAGACAGAACGCGGCAGATCGCGTTCTCGTAGTTGTTGCCTTTCTTTCGTCCATCGACCATGTGCTCAACGAAGTTCAGCGCCAGAACCGTCGTGATGGACCACCACACGTCGATCGCCAACTGATTTCAGACGAGCATCGTGGGTCACCAACACGACCGGGCAGGTAGCCGCGATCTCTTGCAGGATCTCGACGACGCAGTCTACGCCGGTCGCGTCTACCCCGTCAAACAGCTCGTCTGCGAATAGTTGATCGAAAGGACACGCGCTGCGCGCAGCAACGACCGCACGAAAGGCCAGGATCAGAGACAGATCGAGACGGTGCCGCTGTCCCTTGCTCGCCCCAGCGTAACTCTGCGCACAACCGGGGATGCCCGCGTCGATCGACAGCTCTTCGCGTTCTTCCTCCTTCGTCTTGAGCTTCTTGGTCGCGCGCAGCTTGACGAATGCACCCTGACCGAGCAGACGCTGCGCGTAGTTGGTCGCGATCGAGTTGATGCGTGGAATCTCTGACTCGATCACAAAGCTCTTCACGCCTCCGTTCCCGAACGCCTGAACCCAGAACTCATATCGACTGATCTCGGCCTTGATCGAGTTCTGTTGCTCGATGTTCCCCGACAGCTCTTGCTGCAAGTCTGCGACGTCAGTCCGCAACTCGTCACGGCTCGCCTTCGCTTGCTTTCGCGCGTCCTCCAGGACCGCGAGCTTGTCACGAGACGACTTCAAAGCTGCTTGTGCGGCCGTCAGCTCATCTCGACGCAACTCGTAGTCTAGCTGATGCGTCTTGACCGAGTCGCCCGAAGGAGGTTCTGGACGCTCGATCGAGCTGATACGCGCACGCGCCTCGTCAGCCCGTCGCTTCTTCTTCTTTGCTGCGGATCGCTGCTCTTGAGCTTCCTCTCGTAGCGCGACCGACACGTCTTGGGCTCTGTCCTCCGTCACGGGCGAAGTGCACACCGGACAATCACCGCCAGACAACGCGACAACGCGGTTCGCTCTGGTATCGAGGGAATCGGCCGTGCGCGTCGCGGCTGCAGCCTGTTCGTCGAGCTTCGCAGCTTCCGCTTCCAGCACGCGAACTGCTCGATGCATCGCGTCGACAGCTCGGTCATGGACACGCATCTTGTCAGCGTGCGCCTTCTCGGCGTCCACGAGATCAGCTCTCGCACGATCGACCGAAGACGACAGTAGCTTCACGCGTCTCGCATTCGCGTTCACAGCGATCTTCTGGTTTCGCAGCTCGACGAGATCAACGCCTGGGAGCTGTTCCAGTGCTCTGAGCGTGTCGCGCTTGTCTTCGATGGCGTAGCCGATGGCCATCTGTCGATTCATCAACGGATCGAGCGCCGCGATCTTCTCCCGCATGCGTGCCTTGGCCAGAACCTGAGCACGTTCGAACGCACCGAGCCCGAGCAGCTTGTCGAGAACTCGCTTCCGGTCCGCGTCAGACGCGAAGAAGAACGACCGAACTTCTTGCCGCGCGCCAAACGCAACCGTGTTGAGGAAGGTAGTGAAGTCGAGTCCAAGCTCTTCTTCGATCGCCACGTCTGTTTGTTGCGTCGTCCCGCGAGTCACGTCCTTCCCGTCAACGTAGAGAAAGACCTTGTTGGCGTGCGTTGCGTGGGCTCGATGCCTGACGATCCGAACGGACTTCGGACCGTTGATCGTGCAATCGACCATTGCCCCGCCCTTGGACCCGAGCTTGACCACATCGTCGCCTCGGCATCGTTCGCGGATCGTGCGTCCCGTCACGGCCCAGACCGGAGCTTCCAGTAGCGCAGACTTGCCCGCACCGTTCGAGTCGCACCCGACTGCGTTCGAGATCTCGCCTTCAACGACCGTCAAGCCGGGGCGCGAGAAGTCGAACTTCGCTCGCTCGAACGCGAGGAAGTTCCGCATCACGGTCTTTCCGATGCGGTATCCGGTCATTCTCGGGCCTCTTGGAGGAGAGCCATGCCCAGCGGCACGAGCAAGTCAGGGTCCACCAAAACGTGCTTGCAGTAGGCGCGGAGCAACTCTTCATCCGTGAGAGTTCCGGCGGCTGCGATGCGCACACCTTCGCTCGTTCCCGCACCGGTCGTTTCGACCTCGATCCACTGACTCAGCTTTCTGACCTCTCCGAGGATCGCGTTCTCCACATCCTCGTCACTCGCTCGAACACGGAAGAAGTCACGATCAGTCGCAGGCTTCCGCACATCGTCCAGCGTCGACAAGAGATGGAAACGAGGACTGCGCCCGTTCTCGATGAACCGACTCTTCCCCGTGTCGGTGTCGCGCACGACGAAGCCACGCTTCCCTCCAGCATCACCAAAATGCAACTGCATCGGACTCCCGACGTAGCGGATCGTCGGATCACGCTGCAGGACGACCGGGTCGTGCACGTCACCGAGATAGACCCCGTCCCACTTCCCTTCGAGCAGCCACTCGATCGGCATGCCCTTGGCCATCGGGACCGCGTTGCCGAACATCCCGTGAGAGAGCAAGAAAGCCTTCCCGCGCATCCGCTTCCGAATGCCAGAGGCGCGCTTCAGCGAACTCCGATATGCGTCCTGGTCGTCCGTCCACGGGACGATCACGAACGGGCCAGTCGACGCGACACCTTCGTGCACCGTCGTGCAGCTCGCAAGCATCTGAGTCGAGTTCAACTTCGGCGTGCGCAAGTAGGCATCGTGGTTCCCGACGATGACGTCGATCGCGATCTTCTTCGAAGCCGCAGAGAACGCACGGCAAGCTCGGTCGATGACGCACACGTCGATCACTGTGCGTGAATCGAAAACGTCGCCCATGACGAAGAGCCGCTCACACTTCGACTTGATCGCTTCGTCCACGATCCACTCGAAACACTCGATCATGTCGACGAGCCTTGTGGTCAGGCCGGATGACGCGATCGTCGAGTAGCGAGGTTGAGTCTGCAGTTGCAGATCAGCCGTTAGTGCGACGCGCATCGTTCTTCTCCGGGAGCCCGTCACCGCGTGCATACAAGAACCCGAACGACGCGACAGCACCAAGAAGCGGAGGAGCCAGCGCAAACAGCGTCCAGACGGACTGACCGAACGACACGACGAACGCGTATGCCATCGTCGATGCACAGAACAGCACGGTCCAGGAGGTTCGCTTTGACATGGTCAGAGATCGAGCATGATGGTGAACTTCCGACGACCGACAACGGCCTCGTGCGACCCAACCCACGTAGCGGGGACCACGATGGTCTTGCCGTGCGCGTTCGGCCACCGCTCAGGGTCGTCAGGATACCGACGAACATGACGTCGGCGCTCTCCGATGAACTTAGCCCCTACGCGAGAACCTTCAGACGGGTGCGGAATGCCCAGCTTTGCCCGTGCTTCGTGCGGGCGGAGCAGAGTGTAGACGTCCCTCTCGTGTGATCGTGGGATCTTCGGACTGTCCGACTTGCGAGCCTTCGCGGGCGATTCACGAACAATGAACCGATCCGGACGGTTGAACAACATCAGTTCCTCGATCGCGGTCATGGCGTTCCTGATCGAGTTCTCGGCGACCTGCACGCCGTAGTTATTCAACAGCTCAGCTCCGATCTCCATCGAGCCGGTTTCGTCGAGCATGTGATACGCGATCAAGTCGCCACCAACTGCGAACGACCACGAACCATCCGCAGGCGTCGCCTTCAACTCCTGCACGTTGATCTGGCCGAACGAAAAGTTGAACGCTCGCTCGATCCTGGCACGCACTTCATCAGGGAGAGTCTTCCTGACATCGGCCTCAACGCCGCCATCCCGCCACGCAGCGGCCGACCGAGACGACAGCGGAGCCAGCTCGATGAACCAACGACGCTTGGACATTCCGGTCTGATTCGGTCCGTCATCCCAGAGCAAGATGCACGACGACAAGTCCTCGACCGCAACAGACCTGAACGGCAAGACAAAGTGATCGTTCTGAAACTGCGCTTCCTCTTCCGAGTAGTGCTTCGGCAAAACCTCGTGAGGGACGTGCGGGAACTGGAACAGATGCGTCCCGCGGAGCATCGCGACCAAAGACGGTCCAAGCAGCTCCGGGAACCGCTCCGCGAACCAGCAGAGCTTGTCGAAAGATGACATGGATCAGCGCCGCGACTGCGCGGCGAGGAATGGGTCGATGGTGCCCGACGGGTCACCGAGGATCGAGTTGAACTGCAGATCGCGACAGTGCAGCAAGAACTCGCGCTTTCGCACTTCAGGTAACTGACGCATGCGCTCGGACAGCTTCAAAGTAGGTCCAAACGAGTCACGCAGCGAAATAGCCGAGAGCACCTTCTTCAGGTGGTCTTCGTGGTCAACGACCGACTGCTCGAATGCTCGGAGCTTCTTCGCGCCGTGCTGCTCGCGAAGCGACGCGCACAAGTAGGAAAGCTGACGTTCCGGGGTCCAATCGTCGGCGAACTCGGACTCCAGCATGAGCTGCCGTGCACGCTTCGGCCCGCATCCAGGCGCACCCTTGATGCCGTCAGAATCGTCCCCGACGAGTGCGCGGTAGAGCAGCCAACGATCCATCGGAACACCCTCGGAATGCTGCTCGAACGACTTGTCGTCGATCAGCTCCTGTGTCCTGAGATCATATACCTCTGCGCCCCACTGCACGGTCTGGAACAGGTCACGATCACTCGTCACGACGATCGGCTGCACGCCTTCGTCGAGCAGAACTCGCACAGCAGCCGCAACACCGTCATCCGCTTCTCGGTTCCGATACGAAAGACAGCAAACCCCGAGACTCGGCCAGATCTCGTAGCACTTGACGATCTGCCCAAGCGCCTTGACGCGCTCTTCTTCCGACATCTGCTCGCGCTTCTCTCGACGCGATCGCTTGTAGTCTGGGAGCGCACGCATCCGATGCCGAGGAACGCCGTTGTCGAAGAACGCGTAGATCGCGCCAACGCCCAGCATGATCGGGTTCGTGAGGATCGAGCGAAGCGACCCCAGAGCCCCGAACACGCCTCCGGTGAACCGACCGCCTGCACGCAGGTCGTCCAGCGCCGACGCAAAGATGGCCCGACTAATCAGGTTGTTTGCGTCGATCACTAGAGCGGACCTGCGTGCGCTCACGGTCACTCGTCTCCGTCAGCGTCGGGCGGCCCGTCCTCGTCGCCCTCGGGCTCTTCCGCATCCTCTTCGGTCTCTTCGGTCTCTTCGACCTTCTTCGCGGCCTTGGCCTTCTTGGGCTTCTTCTTGGGCTTCCCGGCCTTGGCCTTCTTGGGCTTCTTCGTCGTCTCGTCTTCGGCCGCGTCGCCGCCGTCGGTCTCGTCGCTTTCGGCCTCTTCGCCTTCGGCCTCTTCGCCACCATCGGTCGCGTTCTTGGCCGCTTCGGCCCCGACGATCGACCAGAAGACCGTCAGAGCCTTCTTCGTCGCCGAGTCCTTGGCGTCCTCGTGCGGCACCGCAAGTGCGGTCAGATCACCGCGATCCCAGAGAAGCGCACACACCATCGCACGCGTCTCGATGAAGTCCGCGTCGCCTTCGTCACGCTCCGAGCCGAGCAGCTTGCCGCAGAGTTCCTGCAGCATCGCCTGCTTCTCGCGGCTGCCACGCCACGCCGTAGCCACACGCTTCGGAGCGGTGCCACGCTTGGTCTTCTTCGGACCAGACTTGGCCGCCTCTTCGAGGTTCTTCTCGGTCTGCACTTCCTTGCGGATGCGCCGGATGTCCGCCGCCGAACTCGCGCCGCCATCCTCCATCGCCTTGATGACGTCGTTGCGGACCGACTCGTCGAGCTTCGCGAGTTCCAAACCCGCGTTCATGGTCAGCTCACCCGACTCCAGCTTCTTGCGCACGGCCGCCGGCTGCTTGACCAGCTCCAGGACACGCCGAACCTTCTGCGGGTGCATGCCGCACTCCGTAGCGATGCGTGCGACGCTCCAGTCCTTCTCCGCGAACTTCTCGCAGACACGGCCCAGCTCGACCGGGTTCAGGTTGCTGCGACCGTCTTCGCTGTTCTCGGCGACCGCGACGGCGAGCGCCCGATCGTCGTCGTCCTTCAGGTCCGTCCGGATCAGAACCGGAATCGGTTCCTTCCAGTCGAGCGATTCGAGAGCCCGGTAGCGGCGCTCACCCGCGATCAGTTCGAACGTTCCGTCCTTGCTGGACGGTCGCACGACCAATGCGGACAGCAGACCTTCGGCCTTGATGCTCTTCGACAGTGACTCGATGTCACCGATCGACGAACGCGGGTTGAAGTTCTTCTGGACCTTGATCTGCGCGAGCGTCAGTTGCGCGCTGACCGGGTGCCGGGCGTTGCCGCCCTTCTTGACGTTGCCGAGGACTTCGACGCCATACAGAGTGTTGGTGGGCGTCGAGACAGCTTCGGACTTCGGAGCCCCCGCGGTAGCCTTCTTGGCGGCGGGAGCCTTCTTCTTCTTGGTTGCCACGGAGAATCCTGTGGGTTTGGGTAGGGAAGGGCCGCGAAACTTACGCGCGACGCGTGTCTTTTCCAACGGCCTAGTCGTCTGAGTCTACCTCATCTTCCGACTCGGCGTCACGAACAGCCTTCGCGCCGCCCGCAGCGACGACCTGCAGATACGCTGCCATCGCGGTCTTGCGTCGCTCACCGTCGACCAGAAGGTTGTGCCACTTCTTCCGGTCGAACGTGTTGTTCTTCCCCCACGGTGGGAACATGAGGCTCCCCTTGGACGATCGGATTCGTCCGGCGTCCAGAAGAACGTGGAGCATGGTGACATCCGGGTCCGGACCACGCTTGAAGTCGATGACCCATTCGCAGTTCTGCTCCGGTGGCGCAAGTCGGTTCTTCTTCGTGATCGCCTTGATGATGTAGCCGGTGGCCCTGTCCCCGACCTTGATCGTCTTGACGCGAGCGAGGCGCACGCGTTGCGACGCTGCGAACTTTGGCCCCATTCCGCCCGATGTCTCCTTCACCGGACCTATCGGTGACCAACCACCGATCTTCAGGCGCACCTGGGAGATCCACATCATGTGCGCACGAACCCGAGCGATCGCCTTGAACATTCGGCGGCAACCCTTCGACATCGCACGAGCTACTTCTCCGACGTGCGCCTTCTCGGCGGTCTTGGCTTCCAGCTCGGCCTTTGGCACGGCACCGCCGATCGAGTCCCACACGATCAGGACGGGAACGTTCGGAGGCTCCTCTCGAAGCTGCTCCATCGTAGCCCAGATGATGTCCCACCCTTGCTCGATGTGATCCGGGATCGAATGCAGCACCCGAGACGGGTCGATGCCGATCTGAATCATCTTCTGTTCGTCAAGCGCGGCCTCGAAGTCCAGATGGACAGCGTAGCCGCCCAAGTCTTGCACGCCCTTGATCGCACGATGCGCAAGCGCGGTCTTGCCGCACCCCTCTTCGCCGAAGACTTCACTCGCACGTCCGACGGCCCACCCTCCACCAAGGATGTGATCCATCCCTGGGAAGCCAGATGGGATCCATTCCTTGACGTCGGCAAGAGCACTCGACCTGTCGAGCGTGTCGATCGTCGCGCCCTTCACCTTCTTTCGAATCGCACCAACAATCGACTGCGCGATCGAGTTCGACGTGATCTTCGCGGAGAATAGCGGCTTCTGCTCACCGGACGCGCTTTGCGCGCGACGGACGACTCGCTTCACTGGCTTTGCTGACATTGATCCTCGCTTGCTTCGCTGCGTAGTTGGCGACAGCTTCCGTGGTTCCGTCGTTGCTGATGATCTGCGACAGCTCATCGAGCAGAGTCAGCTCCGCGTGCACTGTCGTGAAGTAGATTCGCCTGAGTTCGCTTTGCGCGTCCGCCATGTCAGCTTCCGGGTCGTCGCCTAGAACGCGCGTCAGAGTCGCGTGCGTCTTCAGGAGCTGATAACGCGTCAAGTGCACTGCCGGACTGATCGACAGTGACACAGTGTCACCTTTGCGTAGGGGCATGATCTGGGTCAGACCGCGCTGCAACCGACAGGAGGCAGCGCGGTCATGTCCTCACTTCTTCTTGCCTCGGATCTTGCTCGAAGCCGCACCAGCCTTCGGCTTGCGAGCAGTCTGCTGCGCCGCTTCCTTGGCCGGCTTCTTGGCCGGCTTCTTGTCGGCTTCCTTGGCCGGCTTCTTGTCGGCACCCTTGGCCGGCTTCCGCGAGACACGCGGCTTGGCCTCTTCGGCCTCTTCGGCCTCTTCGGCCTCTTCGTCTTCGTCCTCGTCGGACTCTTCGTCGTCGTCCTCGTCGGACTCTTCCTCGTCGTCCTCGTCGTCGGACTCGTCTTCGTCGTCGTCTTCGTCCTCGTCGGACTCTTCGTCGTCGTCCTCGTCGGACTCTTCCTCGT
>ERZ1066137.1698-NODE-1698-length-9842-cov-6.532543_pt1 | contig 9842 bp, 8 predicted proteins | sample MGYA00382784_ERZ1066137 | MGnify/ENA primary metagenome ERZ1066137 (study PRJEB33369, sample SAMEA5778367) | biofilm metagenome | biome: Industrial cooling water; feature: Water cooling tower basin; material: Biofilm | place: United Arab Emirates | collected... | reverse complement strand
CGTGGTGACGACGCACAACGGCGACGTGACGGTGCGCTGAAGCGGGCGGCGCCGGCGCGCCGTCAGCGGCCCGCCTTCGCGCCGTCGCGATGTTCGCGCAGGGCCTCGAGATCGGCTTCGGGCGGCGTCAGCTGCCCCTTCGCCGGCGCCGACTTCTCCGCCGCCGCGAACGTCTCGCGGCAACGCAGCAGCGCCGCTTCGGCTTCGTCGAGGCGACCGAGCGCCATCAGCACACGACCGAGACCGAGATCGCAGCGGTAGACGTTCGCCGGTTGCGCCGGCGTCGCCGCTGCCGCCAGCCGTCGGCACTCCTCGAACATCGGCAGTGCCTCGGCGTGCCGCCCCGCCATGCGGCGCACGTCGGCGGCCAGCGCCATCAGCATCAGGGTGCCGTCGGCGGTCGGTCCGGCGCTGGCGCGGCGCAGCTCGAGCGCCTTGTCGCCGTGCTCGATCGCCGCCGGGAAGTCGCCGGCGAGGCGTTCGGTCGACGCCAGGTTGCCGAGGATCGCCGCGTAGGCCGGGTGCGTCTCGCCCTCGCGCTTGCCGAGCCGCTCGAGCGCCTCGCGGTAGGCGGCGATCGCGTTGGTCAGGTCGCCGCACATCATGCGCACGCCGGCAAGGTTGTTGAGCGTGCCGATCGTGTCCTGGTGGTCGTCGCCGAGCAGCCGCCGCCGCGCCGCCAGCAGACGCTCGAGCGTCGGCAGCAGTTCCTTGCGGCCGCCGCGCGAGTGCTGCACGAGCAGCAGGTTGTTCAGCAACGACAACGACTCGGGATGGTCCTCGCCCTTGGTCGCGACCAGGCGTTCGAGCGCACTGCGATAGAGCGCCTCGGCGGCCTCGAGCTCGCCCGACTCGTGCAGCACGCCGGCGAGCAGGTTGGCGGCCAACAGCGTCGGCCGGTCGGTCGGCGCGCGCTCGTGCTGCAGGCGGGCGACCAGCGGCTCCAGCACGGCGCGGGCCCCGGCGCGGTCGCCGCGCGCGCGCAGCAGGTCGGCGCGGCGCACCGCCACCGCCGTGGCGAGCTCGTCGTCGGCGAGATTCGTCGCCAGCGTCGCCGCTTCCTGCAGCGCCTGGTCCGCTTCGTCGAGGTCGCCGTGCTTGATCGCCGCGAACGCCAACGACACCAGCGCCTCGCCGAGATCGCGTTCGCCGCCGGCGACCGTGCGCCACGTCGCCACCGCAGCGCGCAGGTGCTGCAGCGCCTCCGGGCTGAGGCCGAGACCGAAGAACGCCTGGCCGATGGTCTGGCCGAGGGCCGCGCGCAGCTCCGGCTGCTGCTGGAAGCGCGCATCGACGTCGCGCGCGCCGCGCACCAGGGCGTCGGCCATCTTCACCTCGCGCCCGCCCTTCGCCGGATCCGGTGCCGAGAACACGTCGAGCAGGAACTCCGACGCCGCGGCGGCGCGCGCGGCCGAGCGCTCCGCGGCGGTGCGGCCCGCGCGTTCGGCCGCCTCGGCCTGCTGCGTGCGCAGCAGCGCCGACGTCACCGTCACCAGCGCCGCGATCGTCACGACCACGATCGAGCTCGCTGCGGCGACGGCGAGACGATGGCGACGGACGAACTTGCGCGCGCGGTAGAGGGCACCCGGCGGCGCGGCCACCACCGGTTCGTCGTCGAGCAGGCGCTGCACGTCGGCGGCGAACTCGGCGACGCTGGCGTAGCGCGCGGCCGGCTCCTTGCGCAGCGCCTTGCCGACGATCCAGTCGAGCTCCTTCGGCAGACGGCCGCGCTGCGACGACGGCGGCGGCGGCTCGCGTTCGACGATCGTGCGGATCGCGGCGGTCAGCGGCAGGCCGTCGAGTTCGAACGGACGGCGACCGCACAGCAGTTCGTAGAGCACGGCGCCGAGGCCGTAGACGTCGGTGCGCACGTCGACGTCGCGGCCTTCGACCTGCTCCGGACTCATGTACGCGAGCGTGCCGAGCAGCATGCCGGCGTCGGTGCGTGCCTCGGCGCGGCTCTGCAGCACCCGCGCGATGCCGAAGTCGATGACCTTCGTGTTGCCGTCGGGCAGCAGCAGGATGTTCGCCGGCTTCAGGTCGCGGTGGATGACGCCGCGCTGGTGCGCGTGCTGCACGGCCTCGGCAATGGCGAGGAACGTGCGCAACGTGGCGGGCAACGGTCGTTCGCCGCCGGCCTCGTGCGCCGCCAGCGGCACGGCGCCGGCGAGCAGTTCCATCGCGAACCAGCAGGTGCCGTCGAGTTCGACGCCGGCCTCGAACACCTGCGCGATGCCGGGATGCTGCAGCCGCGCCAGGGCTTCGATCTCGGCCTCGAAGCGGCGGCGCAGGCGCGCGCCGTCGAGCGGCGAGCGCATGACCTTGACTGCGACCTCGCGCTGCGGACGGTCCTGGCGGGCGCGGTGCACGACGCCCATGCCGCCCTGCCCGAGCACTTCGCCGAGCACGAACGGACCGAGCCTGGCCCCTGGCTGCAGCAACGGCCCGGGCAGCACCCCGAGCGTGGTGCCACTCGGCGGCACGAGGAACGTCGACGAGCCTTCGTGCGCGAGCAGGCGCTCGACCGCGCCACGCAGCGCGTCGTCGCCGGCCGCCTCGCGCGCGAGCCACGCCGCGCGTTCCGGCGGCGGCACGTCGAGCGCGCGCTCGAACAGCGCGCGCACCTGCGCCCACGGCGCGCTCATCGGTCGGCCAGCTCCGCCCGCAGGAACGCGCTGGCGAGGCGCCACGCGCGTTCGACTCCGGACAACGACGTGCCGAGCACGGCGGCGATCTCCTGCATCTGCAGGCCGGCGAAGAAGCGCAGCTCGACGATCTGCGCCAGTTCGGGATCGACGGCGGCGAGCCGCTGCATCGCCTCGTCGACGACCAGCAGGTCGACCGCGCGCTGGTCGTAGACGTCGGCGACGTCGTCGAGTTCGACGCGCACCCGATCGCCGCCGCGCTTGTGCGTGGCCCGCGCGCGCAGGTGGTCGACCAGCACCGAACGCATCGCCCGCGCCGCCGCCCGCAGGAAGTGCGCGCGGTCCGCGAACGGCCGTTCGCGATCGGCCAGCCGCAGCCACGCCTCGTGCACCAGCGCCGTCGGCTGCAGCGTGCTGTTGGCGCGCTGGCCGACCTGCTGCGCCCGCGCCCGCAGATCGCCGTAGAGCAGCTCGAACAGGCGCGACGCCGCGCTGGTGTCGCCGGCGGCGCTCTGCTGCAGCAGTTCGGGCAGGGGATCGGGTTCCACGGACATGTCGCGGCAGAAGGCTATCTCCTGGAGCAGGGCCATTCGCCTGCGGCCGCCGCCGGCCCGGGCCGTAGCGGCCCTGCGACCGGCGCGTCCCGCTTCGAGCCAGCGCGCGCCGACGACCTTCGTCGTCCCCCCAGCGCACCGACCGGCCCGGCTCGCTATGGTGTTCGCCCCCGATGATCACCCTGACTGGCATCAACAAGCGGCACGGCAACCAGATCCTGTTCGTCGATGCGTCGCTGCAGCTCAATCCCGGCGAGAAGGTCGGCCTGACCGGACCGAACGGCGCCGGCAAGTCGACCGTGTTCCGCTTGATCGTCGGCGAGGAGACGCCCGACGACGGCGAGGTCGCGCTGCCGCGCCGGCTGTCGCTCGGCTACTTCCGCCAGGACATGGGCGAGATGAAGGGCCGCTCGGTCATCGACGAGGCGATCGTCGGCTGCGGCAAGGTCGGCGAACTGCACCACGAGCTGGAGCAGCTGCAGCGCGACATGGCCGATCCGGACAAGGCCGACGACATGGACCGCATCCTCGAGCGCTACGGCGAGGTGCAGGCGCAGTACCAGGACCTCGGTGGCTACGAGCTCGAGGCGAAGGCGAAGGAGGTCATGCACGGCCTCGGCTTCAACGACGCGCAGATCGAAGGCGACGTCGGTGCGCTCTCCGGCGGTTGGAAGATGCGCGTCGGCATGGCCAAGGTGCTGCTCGGCAACAACGACGTGCTGCTGCTCGACGAGCCGACCAACCACCTCGACATCGAGTCGATCCTCTGGCTCGAGCAGTTCCTGCAGCAGACGAAGGCCGCGGTGCTGATGACGTGCCACGACCGCGACTTCATGAACCGCATCGTCGATCGCATCATCGACGTCGACAACGGCCAGTTCGTCTCCTACACGGGCGACTACGACTACATGGAGCGCGAGCAGAAGGTGCGCGCGCTGCAGCTCGAGGCGCAGTTCGAGCGCCAGCAGGCGATGATCGCCAAGATGCAGCGGTTCATCGACCGCTTCGGCACGCACGTCGCCAAGGCCGCGCAGGCGCAGAGCAAGGCGAAGAAGATCGAGAAGATCGAGAAGATCGAACTGCCGAAGAAGCGCGAGGTGGTGCCGTTCGCGTGCAAGACGCCGCCGCGCTCGGGCGACGACATCGTCAAGATCCAGGGCCTGAAGAAGGCCTACGGCACGCGCGCGATCTACAAGTCGCTCGACTTCGAGATCAAGCGCGGCGAGCGCTGGTGCGTCATGGGTCAGAACGGCTCCGGCAAGACGACGCTGCTGAAGATGATCGCCGGCCACCTGCAGCCCGACGGCGGCATGCTGAAGCTCGGCAGCGTCAAGATGGGCTACTTCGCGCAGCAGGCGCTCGACCTGCTCGATCCGGACCTGACCGTCTACCAGCAGGTCGACCAGAAGTTCCACCTCGAGTCGATCGGCGCCAAGCGCAACCTGCTCGGCGCGTTCCAGTTCTCCGGCGACGAACAGGACAAGCTGATCAAGTTCCTCAGCGGTGGCGAGAAGTCGCGCCTCGTGCTGGCCTTGATGCTGTTCGACCCGCCGAACTTCCTCGTGCTCGACGAGCCGACGAACCACCTCGACATCCTGACCAAGGAGATGCTCGTGCAGACGCTGAGCAACTTCGACGGCACGATGCTGTTCGTCTCCCACGACCGCGGCTTCCTGCGCGGCCTCGCCAATCGTGTGCTCGACGTCAGCGAGTGCGCGGCCGGCGGCCCGGCGAAGGCGTATCCGGGCAGCTACGTGGAGTGGGTCGCGAAGACCGGCATGGAAGCGCCGGGCGTGCACGCCTGAGCCGGAACGGTGCCTGGAGGACCGACGACCTGCTTCGCGGCGCTGGGAAGCCAGCGCTCATGGCGCCCGCAACCGGTAGAACGCCTGCATGTCGTGGTGGCTGCTCGCGCTGACGGTGCTCTGGCTGGTGGTGGCCGTGCACGACTTCCTCGCCGTGCGCAAGCTGCCGTCGCTGCCGCCGCTGCCGCCCGAAAAGCTGCCGCCGGCCGCGCCGACCGCGGACGTCACCGTGGTGATGGCGGTGCGCGACGACGTACACCACGTCGAGGAGTCGGTGCGCCGCCTGCTGGCGCAGCAGCACGTGCAGCTCCGCCTCGTCGTCGTCGACGACCGCAGCCAGGACGGCACCGGTGATGTGCTCGCCCGCCTCGCCACCGCCGAGCCGCGCCTGTCGATCGTCACCGTGCGCGAACTGCCACCCGAATGGCTCGGCAAGAGCCATGCGCTACACCTCGGCGCCGCGACCGTGCGCACACGCTGGTTGCTGTTCACCGACGGCGACGCGCAGCTGACGCCGGACGCGCTGGCGCGCGCGATCGCCGCCGCCGAGGCCGCGAACGCGCAGCACGTGTCGCTGCTGCCGACGCACCGCCGCACGTCGTTGCTCGGCCGCGCCGGCCTGCTCGCGTTCCAGCTGACCGTGCAGCGCCGCGTCGCCGCGATCAACGCCGCGAAGCAGCGCACGTTCGTCGGCACCGGCGCGTTCAACCTCGTGCGCAGCGACGCCTACCACCAGATCGGCGGCCATCTGCCGCTGCGTCTCGAAGTGGTCGACGACGTCTGGCTCGGCTACCTGCTCTTCCGCGCCGGCTTCCGCACCCGCGTCTGGTTCGCCGGCGACGACTTCGCGATCGACTGGGGCGGCACGCCGCGCGAACTGGTGCGCGTCGTCGAGAAGAACATGTTCGCGGTGCTGCGCTACCGCACCTGGCTCGCGCTGCTGGCGAGCTTCGGCGGCCTCGGCCTGCTGGCGGCAACGTTCGCGGCCCCGCTCTACGGCGGCGGCCTCGGCTGGCTCGTAGTCGCCAGCTACCTCGCGACCGGGCTCGGCGGCGTGGCGCTCGCACACAAGCTGCGCTGGGACGCACTCGCGGGCCTGCTGGTGCCGTTCGCGCGTGTGCTGCTGCCGGTGGCGATGCTGAACTCGACGTGGGTCACGCTGCGGCAAGGCGGCGTGCGTTGGCGCGGCACGTTCTATCCGCTGGCACAGTTGCGGGCCGGCCAGGTGCGCTGAGCGAGGAGGAACGACCTCCCGCGCACCGGACGCGTCAGCGCTGCACCCACCACCAACCGTCGACGAGTTCTTCGCGCAGCTCCCCTGCGGTCGGTGCCGTCGCGCGACGGCTCGTGGCAGCGGCGCTCGGCAACCACTCGAGCCGCTGCTCGTGCGACGAGCCGGGCTCGCCGAAGCGACGGAACACGACGTGCACGGCGCCACTGGCATCGTCCGGCGCGGTGACGGCCAGCGCACCGAGCAGACGCAGCAGCTCCTGCTCACGCGGCGCCCGCTCCGCCTGGCGAACGTTCGCCTGCAGCTCGCGCAGTTCGGTCAGCAGGACCGCCTTCTCGACGACCAGCGTGCGCGCGCGCGCGACGTCGAGTGGTTCGCCTTCGGGCTTGGCGCCGGCCATGAACAGCAGCAGCCAGACCGGCAGGCCGCCGACGACCGCGGAGCCGAGCATCAGCAGCAGCGCGGTGCCGACCCACGAACGGGGTTTCTCGGCGGCAGGTGGAGTCGTGCTCATGCGCGTTCGCGGTCGGTGGGACGAAGCGGCAACTCGACAGCGGTCGCCGGAGTTTCACCGGGAGCGGGCCTACGCCGAACGGACCACACGCCGGCGCGGCCCAGCATCGCTCAGACGAGGCCGAAGCCGAGGCGCTTCAGCTCCTCGACCAACGCACTGCGCGCGGCGACGTAGTCGCTGCTGCCGCCCCACATCGCCGCCATGCGTTCGGCCCAGCCCTTCGTTTCGCTGACCGGCCGACCCTGGTAACCGCCGCGTTCGGCGTTGGTGCGCACCGCCCACGCGCGCATGCCGGCGTCGGCGCCGTCGAGCACCGCGTCGGTGCGCGTCGCGTCGTAGCGATCGAAGTGCAGCACGCCCGGCAACGGCATGCGGCCGCGCGGCACCGGGTCGTCGGCGGGATGGCCGACGGTCATGCCGAACACCACGTAGACGTGCGGCGGCAGGCCGAGCAGCGCGCCGAGCTGCACCGGATGGTTGCGCGCCGCACCGATCATGCAGGCGCCGAGCCCTTCGGCTTCGGCGGCGAGCTGCAGGTTCTGGCCGAGCAGCGCCGCGTCGACGGTCGCCTGCAGGAACAGTTCGAAGCTCTGCGCCTGGATGCTGGTGCCGTGCCGCCCGCACGCCGCGGCGATCTTGTGCAGGTCGGCGCACACCGCGAAGAACACCGGCGCCTGCACGATGTGCTGCTGGCCGGCGCACAGCCGCGCGCACTGGTCCTTCACCTCGGCATCGCGCACGCAGACGACGCTGTAGGCCTGGATGAAGCTCGAGGTCGACGCATACCGCGCCGCGTCGACGAGCCGTTCGATCTGCGACTGCGGCAGCGGCTCGGGCCGATACGCGCGATGGCTGCGATGGCGGAACATCTGCGCCACCGTGCTCCACGGCTCGCCGTGCAGCGCGCACACCGCCGCGCGATGGTCCTCGGGATGGTCGAGATCCGCGTGCACCCACGGATTGGCCGACGCGACGACGCGCACGCGCGCCGGGTCCTTGCGCACGAGGTCGCGCAGCACGCTGCCGCTCGCCTCGATCTCGGCGAACGCTTCGACTGCGAACGCCGCCGGATGCCCCGGTCGCCCGCGGAACAGCGGCAGCGCGATCGCGCAGTCCGGCTGCGCCAGCGTCGCCAGCAGCGCCAGCACCGTCTCCGCTTCGACCAGCGCATGGTCGACGGGGAACACCACCACCGCCGCGGTGTCGTCGGGCAGCTGCCCACCGGCCGCGCGCAGGCTGTCGGCCATCTCGCCGCCCGGCGGCACGACGATCGTCTTCGCCGCCAGCTGTGCCGGCAGCGCTGCAGCGCCCTCGCGGCGCACCACGAGCACGTCGTCGATGCCGGCCGCGTGGCAGGTCGCGACCACGCGTTCGATCGCAGTGGTGCCACCCAGCTCGAGCAGCGCCTTGTCGGCGCCCATGCGCTGGCCGCGCCCCGCCGCCGGCACGATCGCGACGGTCCGCATCAGCTGCCGCGGATCTCGCTCAGGGTCAGCAGGCAGTCGACCGTGTACTTCTTGCGGAACGCGTCGGCGTCCGGGTCCTCACGATCGGCGATCGCCATCACCACCACCGGCACCGCACCGACCTCGACCACCGCGTCGATCGCCTTCTGCGCCGAACCGCCGGTCGTCACCGTGTCCTCGAGGATCGCCACCTTCTCGCCCTTGTCGAGGTCGCCCTCGATCTTGCTGCCGGTGCCGTGGCCCTTCGCTTCCTTGCGCACCAGGAACGCTTTCAGGTTCTGGCCGGTCTCGAAGCTCAGCGCCGCGACCGCGCTCGCCAGCGGATCGGCGCCGATCGTCAGGCCGCCGACCGCGGTGATCTCCGGGTGCTTCTTCAGCTTCTCCAGCAACAGCTTGGCGATCAGCCACAGCCCTTCCGGGTGCAGGCTGACCTTCTTGCCGTTGATGTAGAACGTCGAGCGCTTGCCCGACGCGAGCACGATGTCGATGCCGTCCTTGTAGGCGCGTTCGCGGACGAGTTGCAGCAGGCGTTGTTTGGCGGCGGTGGGTTCGAAGTGCGGCGGCATGTTCGGTGGGCACACTCGCGCAACGGCGCGCGGGAGTCAACCGCAGCGCGAGGTCGCCGGGGTCGCGGTAGCCTGTGCGCATGTCGAAGCGCAGCACGCCGGTCGGCGCCGAACTGTTCGCCTACGTGGCGCGACACACGATCCAGGAGGATGCGTTCCTGCGCGAACTGCGCCTCGCGGCGCGGGCGGAGGGCCTGCCGGAGATCCACATCGCACCGGAGCAGGCGGCGTTCCTGCAGATCCTGCTGCGCGCGGTCGGCGCGAAGCGCGTGGTCGAGGTCGGCGCGCTCGGCGGCTACTCGGCGATCGCGATGGCGCGCGGGCTCGGGCCCGACGGGCGGGTGGTGACGCTCGAGCTGGAGCCGAAGCACGCCCGCTTCGCCGAGGCGTGGATCGAGAAGTCCGACCAGCGCGGCCGCATCGAGGTGCGGCTCGGTGATGCGCGCACGACGTTGTCGACGTTCGCCGACGGCAGCATCGACGCCGTGTTCGTCGACGCCGACAAGGAGGGCTACGTCGAGTATCTGCGGCACGCGATGCGCATCCTGCGAAGGGGCGGCGTGCTGCTCGCCGACAACGTGCTGGCGAGCGGCCGGATCCACGACGGACAGACCGAGAAGGAACGGGTGCTGCGGGCGTTCGTCGACGCGTGCACCGCGCGCGAGGACCTGGATGCGGTGATCGTGCCGCTCGGCGACGGCTGTCTGTTCGGGGTCAAGCGGTGAGGACGTGACCGGTCAGCGCTGCAGCTGCCGAACGAGCGAGACTGCCGTCACGGCGTGCAAGAGGGCGATCGCGAGATTGCTGACGACGACCGGATTGGCGAGCGAGCCGACGGTGACCGACGACAGCAGCTTGTAGACGATCTGCAGGCCGAGCAGCGTCAGCGCGGCCTCCGGCAACACGCGCCAGCAGACGCAGCCGAGCAGCAGGCCGAGGCTGCCGATCAGGATCGCCAGGTACACGGCGAGCAGGATGCGGCGTGCGGGTGCGTCGCCGCCGTAGGCGGCTGCGGTCCACGGCAGATCGAACCAAAGGCCGGCCGTGACCGGGACGAGCAC
>ERZ1066137.1687-NODE-1687-length-9921-cov-9.373505_pt1 | contig 9921 bp, 9 predicted proteins | sample MGYA00382784_ERZ1066137 | MGnify/ENA primary metagenome ERZ1066137 (study PRJEB33369, sample SAMEA5778367) | biofilm metagenome | biome: Industrial cooling water; feature: Water cooling tower basin; material: Biofilm | place: United Arab Emirates | collected... | reverse complement strand
AGACAAGGGAGACAAGGGAGACAAGGGAGACAAGGGAGACAAGGGAGACAAGGAACAATCATCCTAGACCCTAACCTCTAATCCCTCACCTCTAATCCCTAACCCCTAGCCCCTAACCCCTAGCCCCTTTAAACTCGCAGGGATACCATTTTTTGTACGGCTTCCACAATTTGTTCTGGCTGTACGATCGTCAGGCGTTCTAACATACCGTTGTATGGCGTCGGGATATCTTGGGAAGATAGGCGCAATACGGGGGCGTCTAATTCGTCGAATAAGCGATCTGTAATCGAAGCACTTAATTCTGCTGCAATCCCGCCGGATTTCATGCATTCTTCCACAATAATCGCCCGGTGAGTTTTGCGAATCGATTCGCCGATGGTGTCCATATCCAAAGGTTTGAGCGAGATTAAGTCAATCACCTCTGGGTCAAAACCTTCTTTTTCTAGAGTTTTCACCGCTTGCATCACGTGGTGGCGCATCCGCGAGTAAGTCAAAATCGTAACATCTTTACCTTTTCGCACCACTTCGGCTTTATCTAAAGGCAGCAGATATTCTTTTTCTGGCAGGTTCTCTTTTAAGTTGTAAAGCAGCACATGTTCAAAGAACAGCACCGGGTTATCATCGCGAATCGCCGATTTTAACAACCCTTTGGCATTGTAAGGCGTCGAACAGGCAACAATTTTGATGCCGGGAACCGCTTGGAAATAAGCTTCCAGACGTTGCGAGTGTTCTGCACCTAGCTGGCGTCCGACACCACCAGGACCGCGAATCACCATCGGAATTTTGAAATTACCGCCGGAAGTATAGCGCAGCATCCCGGCATTATTGGAAATTTGGTTAAACGCCAGCAGCAAAAAGCCCATGTTCATGCCTTCTACAATCGGGCGCAATCCCGTCATTGCCGCACCTACTGCCATTCCCGTAAAGCTATTTTCAGCGATCGGGGTGTCTAATAGGCGCAGATCTCCGTATTTCTTATAGAGATCTTTTGTCACTTTGTAGGAACCGCCGTAGTGTCCCACGTCTTCGCCCAGGACGAGTACGGAAGGGTCGCGTGCCATTTCTTCATCAATAGCTTCGCGCAATGCATTGAAAAAAAGAGTTTCTGCCATCGGACGGGTTGAAGGAATTTTTAGGGTCAGACTGCGATTTTAACCTGTTGCTGAGTTGCGTTCAAATCTCAAAACGAGGGGTTAGGGGTTAGGGGTTAGGGATTAGAGGCTAGGGGCTAGGATGATTTTCCCTCATCTCGCTTGTCCTCCTTGTCCGACGCCAAAATTCCTATCTCCGCGTTTGTGTTTTTTGCTGTGACATTAATCACCTAATACTGTTGACAAATTTCTTGTCTTGGGTTCCCGATGTGCGTACTCCAAACCCGAATAAGTGGGTAAGTACACCTGGAGTATTTATAATGACTAGCGCATTCGGAAATTCCCTATTCCAAACAGAGCTAAAAACGATCAAAAGCCTTGTCTTCATTGACTATGGCATAGACAACCATCAAATTTTAGCTCTAGGGGTTTTACCAGGGGTACAAGTATATTTTATTGAGCGCCATCTAGATGGAATCGCGCAAATATCAACCGCGTTACAAGCATTTACCACTCGCTACGGAAAAGCTGAAGCGTTACATATCTTTTCTCACGGTAGTCCTGGACACTTGTATCTAGGTAATACTATCCTCAGCATCGATACTTTAAACCACTACCAAGATCGGTTGCAGCAGTGGCGAACGGCTCTCACCGAAACAGCTAATATTTTATTTTATGGGTGCAACGTCGCCGCAGGAGATGGGGCAGCATTTGTGGCAGAACTTAGTCAGTTAACTGGCGTAAATGTTGCTGCATCGACGAATTTAACCGGAAGTGCTGCTTTAGATGGTGATTGGAATTTAGAGTTTAAAACCGGAGAAATAGTCGCCCAACCTCCATTAAAACCGGAAGCGATCGCAGCCTACAACAGCGTTTTAAACGTTATCGAAGTTACCAATGCCAATGATAGCGGTGCTGGATCGTTAAGGCAAGCGATTCTCTCTGCCGCACCGGGAAGCACAATTCGATTTTCTTCCACTTTGGCGAATCAGACAATTAACCTTACCAGCGGGCAATTTAATTTAGATAAAAACTTGATAATTGACGGCGCTGGGGTTGGCAATTTAACCATCAGCGGTAATAACGCCAGCCGCATTTTTAACGTGCAAAATGGCGTTAATTTTACCTTGAGAAACCTTAGCCTTGCTAATGGCAGGTTGGCAGCCGATCCGAACAACCGCGCCACCAGTGCCGGGGCGGCAATTTTAACTGGATTTCAAAGCGTTTTAAACGTTGAAAATACTCAATTTAGAAATAACTTTGCTGGATTTGGTGGGGCAGTTTTTACCGGATATCGGAGTAACAGTACCTTTGTCAATAGCGTTTTCGATAACAACGAAGGAACCGCAGCCAGAAGCGAACGGGGTGGGGGTGCGATCGCGGGCGACACCGAAGCCAGTATGACCGTAAGAGATAGCCGCTTTACCAACAATAAAGGCGTCAATGGTGGGGCAATCAACAGCCTTCTAGGCCCTTTAACAGTAGACAATTCAGTCTTCATTAATAACGAAGCAGTTACTACCAGTACAATCACGCCTTTCTTTGGTTTCGGCGGCGCAATTTTAACCGACGGTGCTTCCCACGATACTAACCCCGACTCCGGCACAATTTTGATTCGCAATAGTTGGTTTGAAGGCAATCGCGGTTTAGATGGCGGGGGGCATATTTGTATGCCTATCCACCAGATCAAGTATTTATTGAAGGCAGCACCTTTATCAACAATAGTGCTTTCGATATTCCTTCAGGTGGACTCGGAAAAGGCGGCGGCATCCGGCACGATAACAGCAACCTGACCATCAGAAATTCCACCTTTGCCAACAACTTCGCCCAGTCTCAAGGCGGCGGTTTGTTCCTAGTAAATAACGACCCTACCCAAACCACAACGATTATTAACAGTACAATTTCTGGCAACCGGGCGCAAGCCGCAAATGGCACATCCGGTCGGGGTGGCGGCATGGCGAATTACTCGACCAGCAGTCTGATTAACACGACCGTTGCCAATAACTTCGCCGGTGAATATGGCGGGGGAATTTTTACCGGCGGACAGAAACCAGTTTCGGCACAAAATTCGATTTTTGCCAATAATACATCCGGAAATCCAGCCCGCATTTGGCAACACACCGACCGGCAATTAATCGACCGGGGAAATAACATTCAATTCCAAGGTAAATTAACCAACGATCCTAACGACACAAACATTACTGCCAGTGTTACGATTGCCGATCCATTATTAGGCCCACTACAAAACAACGGCAACGGCATTCTAACTCATGCATTACTACCAGGAAGTCCGGCAATTAACGCAGGTGGAAGCGTCGCCGGATTGAATGCAGATCAGCGCGGCACAGCCCGTACAGATGGACGAATCGATATCGGTTCCTTTGAATTTGTAGCGCCTATTTCTAATAGCTTTTCTCCCAACGACGATGTCGTGACTTTAAGCGATGCCAATGATATCGGCGATGCTTTGGCGGGGAACGATCTCGTCTTTGGTGTAGGGGGAAGCGATAACATCTTCGGCAATGCAGGCAACGATACTTTGTACGGCAACGCCGGGGACGATACGTTATTTGGTAACGATAATAATGACCTGCTATTTGGTGGTTTAGATAACGACTCGCTTTACGGCAATCAGCAAAATGATACCCTCTACGGAGATCGGGGAAATGATTTCCTGTGGGGTGGTAAAGATAGCGATTTGTTGTTTGGCAACCAAGGATTTGATTCGCTCTATGGCGACTTGGGCGACGATACAATGTATGGTGGAACCGAAGATGATTTAATCTCTGCCAACCAAGGATTTGATCTTCTCTCCGGCGACATTGGTAACGATACGCTGTACGGCGGCAGGGACAATGATAGCCTGATTGGTGGTAGCGGCAATGACTTCCTCAGCGGGGATTTGGGTAATGATACCTTAATTGGGGGAACTGAGAGCGATCGCTTTGCCCTATCCCCTACTTTTGGCACCGATACCATCGTCGATTTCCAAGATGGTCAAGACTTTATCGCATTAGGTGGAGGTTTGAATTTTAACTCGCTGACTATTACTCAAGGCGGTACTGGTGCTTTAATTACTATCGCTAGCAGCGGTGAATTGTTGGCTGTTTTGAATGGAGTTTCTGCGTCGGCGATTTCTGGTGCTGATTTCAGTTTGATGTAGGATTAAGCTAAGCGAAATCCCCGGCTTCCTTAGAGAAGTCGGGGATTTTGGTGTTATAACCAAAATTTTTTGTATAATCCTAATATGCTGAATATGTCAAGCAATTTATGACTCAAGAACTGATCGACCTGAGAAATAGTATCTTGGAGGCACGTTATACAGACGCTTTGGCAATTGTAGATGAGCTAGAAGGAATGAGCAGACAAGCGATACTGCGTCAGATCCAATCCTTTTTACTCAGGTTATTGCTGCACTTGATTAAAAACCAAGTTGAGCAGCGGTTAACGAATTCTTGGGCAGCTTCAATTTCGGATTCAATTCGCCAAATCAAAAAACTGAATTTACAAGATAATAAAACTGCTTACTATGTGAAAATAGAAGAATGGGAGGCGATGATTGAAGAAGAGTTTGAAGCGGCAATTGATGCAGCTAGCGCCGAAGTCAGGGATGGAATTTATAATCCTTTTGAACTTTTAGAAATAGTAGATAAAATACAGGTGATGGAAAATGCTCGAAAATTATTGGCTTTGACTTACGCGCATTCAACTAAGGATTTACCAGCTATTGTTAAGGATAATTTAGCTCAGTTACCGGGTGGGGAAGAGTGGAAGAATGGTAGGCAAAAATGATTTTTTTTTACCGCAGAGACGCAGAGGACGCAGGGAGAAGAGTGGAAAGAGTTATGAAGCTGTTGAATGAATGGGGTTTTAGTCGTGAGGGTTTGTGGAATAATCAGCGCGGTGAGTATTGGGTATTTGTGCAGGGTTTGTTGCTAATCGGTTTTGTTTTGTTGCCGGTTGCTCGATTTGTTGAGATTAATTCGCCTGAGTTGTTGTATTTTAGTTGGGAGATTGGGGGAGCGATCGCACTATTTTCTTCTATCCTTATTTTTAAAGGGTTGTTGGATTTGGGACGCAATTTGACTCCCCTACCTTATCCCAGAAATGATGGGCAATTGGTGCAGTCGGGTGTTTATAGCATCGTGCGCCATCCGCTTTATAGCGGGTTGGTTTTGGCGGCATTAAGTTGGACAATTTTTCAAGTAAGTTTATCTCATTTAATTGGCACATTCGTTTTGTTTGCTTTTTTCAATGCTAAGGCAAGTCGGGAAGAAGTTTGGTTGAGCGAAAAGTATCCGGATTATTTAGAGTATCGTCAAAGGGTGAAAAAGTTGATTCCTTGGGTGTATTAGGCATGGCGGGAGATCTGTCAGGAGGTAAGCTAGGAAATAAGCCAGGAAATAAATTTCCTGCTTAAAGCTTAAACCCGTTAAAACGGGTTAGAACCTGGACGAATAGGATGCCCATTCCACAAGAAAGAGAAAATATCTTGTGGAGTGGGTGTCACACCTGCCCATAGCGGCTATAAAATATTGTCCTGACGATCGCGGGTGAGAGCGATCGCATAACATAGAAAATGTCTACCCAAAGAGGAAGCTCGATGACAAAGGTAGAAATGTTGGCAGTAATCAAGCAAATGACGACCCAAGAGCGTGATTACGACTCTGAGGAAGAATACTCTGAGCGCATCGCATAACATAGAAATACCCACTCAAACAGGAACCCCAATGACCAAGGTAGAAATATTGGCAGCACTCAAGCAGCTGACAAACGCAGAACGATTAGAAATTGCTAAAGCTGCATTGTATATTGCACGGGAAGATTGGAAATCTCTCACCTCAAAAGAAAAACAGCAGCAACTTGCCTTGTCTGCTCAACTGGCAATTCTAGATTATTTACAAGATGAGGAGTTAACCGCTTTTACTGCTCTCGACGGTGAAGAGGTTTACGAATATACTGATGAAGATTTAGCCAAACTGGATGCTCATGCAAAGAAGTGAAGTTTGGCTAGTTAACTTAGAGCCTACCATTGGAGCCGAAATCAGAAAAACTCGTCCTGCTGTTATTGTCAGTCAAGATGGCGTCGGAGTTTTAGCACTCAAAGTTATTGTTCCCATCACAGACTGGAAAGAAGATTTTGCTTTCAGAATGTGGATGGTGCGACTAGAACCTAATGCTGAGAATGGTTTAACCAAGCTTTCAGCAGCAGATGCTTTTCAGGTTCGTTCCGTCTCTCAACGCAGGTTTGTCCAACAACTGGGGATCCTTTCTGAAACACAAATGGAAGAAATCACCCAAGCGCTAAACATCGTTTTAAATATAAATCTATAGTTTGCTAACCTAGCGTGCAAAGCGCGCATATCTGTTCTTATACCAAATCTAATCTCCCCTAACCGCCTCTTATCTTCTTTCTCTTTCTTTGTGACTTTTGCGTCTAACCTCGCTACCCTTGAATCGCTAAGCGCATCCGCAAGCGTTAGCGAACGCTAACGTGGTTTTAAAAGAGGGGAATGGTGTGCAGATTTGCTCTTACCCCCCTCTCCTCGCAGGAGAGAGGATGGGGGAGAGGTTTCTATCGGGAACTTTTCCTTAAATTTCTCCTTCTTTTCTCCCGAAAGACTAGGCAAAAGTGCATCTGTACTGCTATTTCTTATAAAAGAGCGTGGCGCTAAATCTAAATGATTCCTCAACAGCTAACCCTGAAAAACTTCCTCAGCTATCGGAAAGCAACCCTAGATTTTAGCGGTTTGCACACTGCTTGTATTTGCGGTTCTAATGGGGCGGGTAAATCTTCTCTGCTGGAAGCTATCACCTGGGTAATTTGGGGTGAATGTCGCGCGGCGAGTGAGGAAGATGTCATCCATGCAGGCGCGGATGAGGTGCAAGTTGATTTTATTTTCAACTATCAAGATGCAACTTATCGGGTGATTCGCACTCGCACTCGCGGCGGTAGCAGCGTGCTGGAGTTTCAGGTGAAAACTCCGTCAGGGTTTAAGGTGTTGACGGAACGCGGGGTGCGCTCGACTCAACAGTTAATAATAGAACATTTAAAACTCGATTACGATACGTTTATCAATTCTGCTTATCTGCGTCAGGGAAGGGCAGATGAGTTTATGCTCAAGAAACCGAATGAGCGTAAGCAAATTTTGGCAGATTTGCTCAAGCTGGATCAATATGAGACTCTGGCAGAACAAGCTAAGGATATGTCCCGCGAGTTTAAAGGACGAGCTGAACAGATCGAACGCGATGTGGAATCGATTAAAATTCAGCTGCAACAACGGGATGCGATCGCTCTCCAATGTCGCGAGGTGGAAGCAAATGTCGCCGCAATGCGCCAATCTCAATTAGAGCATAGCGAACGCCTGCAACAGTTACAAGCAATCCAGCATCAGCGCCAAACTTGGGAACAGCAGTTAACTTGGCATCGGCAACAATATCAAAATTTAGGGCAAGATTGCGATCGCTTGCAACAAGACTTAGCTTCCACTCAAGCACAGCAGCAGCAACTCAATTCTCTCATCGAACAAGAAGAGGAAATCGCCGCCGGATATGCTTATTTCCAAAACTTACAATCCCAGGAAGAAGCGACGAGTAGTAAATTACACGCGCATCAAACCGCCCAAGAACAGCGCCGCCAGGTAGAACAACAGCAACTTAAAGCCATCAATGAGTTAAATTTACAACTTCAGCAGCTACAAGCTCAACTAGAAGAACTAGGTAAGCAAGATAAAGAGAACCAAAAAATATTAAGCGAATCTGCCGAAGTTGAAGCAGCGCTGGCACAATTGCAACAAGCGAGAACAAAACTCGCCCAAATGGATAAGTTGCAATTACAAGTTTCGCCGTTATTGCAGCAGCGACAGCAATTGCAAAATCAATGCGATCGCGTCCATGCGAGATTGAGTGCAAAATTAGAAGAAATCCAAACTTCCGCTTCCCAACTGCAAGCGCAACAACAACGCCAACCGAAATTACAACAAGCGGTGATGGATGTGGCGGTGCAAATTGAAGAATTGGAGAAAATGCGGGTTTATCAGCAGCGAGTGCAAGAAAAAGGCATCGAAAGGCGCAATTTTCTCGAACGTCTCCAGGAAAATCAACGAGAATGTCAAAATCAACTCGCGGAAATTTCCCAAAAACTGCAAATGCTGCAAACGCCAGATGCAGTTTGTCCGTTATGCGATCGCCCCCTAGACGAACATCACTGGAGTCACGTCGTCCATAAAACCGAAGCGCAGGAAAAGGAAATTCAAGATCAATTTTGGGTTGTGCGCGAGCAATTAGCGGTTTCCGAGCGAGAAATTCAGGTTTTAAGGCAGGAATACAAGCAAGTTGCCCAACAATTGGCGAGATATGATTCATTAAGAGAGCAAAAAGGACAATTGCAAGCGCAACTTCAGGCGACGGGAGATGTGCAAAATCGACTGCAACAAATGGCGCAAGAAGCAGAACAAATTCAACGCGCCCTTGCTACCGGCGAATACGCCATCGAAGTGCAGCAGGAATTATGGCAGTTAGATCGACACCTGCAACAACTCAATTACGATGAGAAAAACCACGCCCTCGCGCGCAATGAAGCAGATAGGTGGCGTTGGGCAGAAATTAAACAAGCGCAAATCAAAGATGCCCAACGGCGACAAGCGCAATTAACAGCAAGGCAACCCGAATTAGTCGCCAAAATCGAAACTATTCAACGTCAAATTGAGCGATTGCGTACTGATTCGGAATTTTCGCGCCAAATTGCCGCCCTCGATCTGCAAATTGCCGAAATTGGATACGATCCCAAGCAATACAACACCCTCAAAGCATCCTTGCGTCAAGCTCAATCTTGGCAGTTGCGGTATCAGGAATTGCAACAAGCGCAGCAGCAATATCCGCTAGTATCTCGGCGCATTCAGGAATTGGCGCAAGTTTTGCAGGTGCGATCGCAAGATCTCCAATCGCTTGCAACACAAATTGACGCAATTGTCAAGCAATTACAAACCATCCCCGATCCAACTGGGGAAATTCAAGCATTAGAACAGCAAATCTCCCGCAGGCGCATCGAACTTGACGAACGATTGGCACAACTCGGACGCCTGCAACAACAACAGCAGCAATTAGAAACCCTCAACGCCAGACACGCGGAACTCAGTAATCAACTTGCAGAGTGTAAAAAGAAACATAAGATATACGATGAATTAGGGAAAGCATTTGGCAAAAACGGCATCCAAACCCTAATGATTGAGAACGTTTTGCCGCAATTAGAAGCCGAAACCAATTCGATTCTATCCAGGCTGAGCGGTAACCAATTACACGTGCAATTCGTCACCCAAAAAGCCGGGAAAGCCAAAAGATCCTCAAAATTAATCGATACCCTGGATATTTTAATCGCCGACGCGCGGGGTACTCGTCCTTACGAGACATACTCAGGCGGAGAAGCGTTTCGGATTAACTTCGCGATTCGCCTCGCGTTGGCGAGATTGTTAGCGCAGCGAGCGGGGACGGCTTTACAAATGTTAATAGTCGATGAAGGATTTGGGACGCAGGATCAGGAAGGATGCGATCGCCTGATCGCGGCGATCAATGCGATCGCTTCTGACTTCGCCTGCATCCTCACCGTCACCCACATGCCATACTTCAAAGAAGCCTTCCAAGCCAGGATCGAAGTCGTCAAAACGCAAAATGGATCGCAAATCAGTTTATCGATGTAAATTTTTCAGGGAAGTCTGCTATGATAGTAAATCGGCAGTGCCGGTGTAGCTCAGTGGTAGAGTAGTTGATTCGTAATCAATTGGTCGTGGGTTCAAATCCCACCATCGGCTTTTTTAAGCATATAGTAAGGTGC
>ERZ1066137.1680-NODE-1680-length-9976-cov-5.209656_pt1 | contig 9976 bp, 8 predicted proteins | sample MGYA00382784_ERZ1066137 | MGnify/ENA primary metagenome ERZ1066137 (study PRJEB33369, sample SAMEA5778367) | biofilm metagenome | biome: Industrial cooling water; feature: Water cooling tower basin; material: Biofilm | place: United Arab Emirates | collected... | reverse complement strand
CATGTACGCCTTATGGCTGTGATCTTGCGCCGATGGCTGGTCGATGGTGACCTCAAGAAACTGCTCGCACCGTTACGGAAATCAGCTTTGTTTGATGTCCAAGGCAATAGCCACGCTCGGGCCTATGCTGATCGTTCCAAGGTTTTTCGCTACTATCTCACAGGCGACATCATGGCGGAGGGACGCCCAATCCGACATATTTACGAGAGCCCGCTCCCCGGGAATGCTATTGACCACGGTGTGTTGTGCGAAGCCCGCGTCCGTTTGCCTCTCAAGAAGTTTCTAGCGCAGCCTAGGCTATATCATAACGGACACTGGTTTTGTACTGAGCAATATTGCGTTTTGTTGCCAATAAACTCGGCGGAAATCACCTTGATTTCGATCGGAGCGGGGAATGGGCTAAGCTTGATGCGGCCAATGCTTTCATGCGCTTTGGCGGGCCTGAGATGACTGCCCTGCCAAAAGGGTGCGAGGTCTATCTGATCATCGAGCCAACTAGCGACGAGATAATTGGCGGGGCGCATCTCGAAGTCGTTGCGGCCGCCGCATCATTTGCGCAGATGAAAATTGATGGAGTCCAGCTCTGCGTACTACAAAGCGAGAAGAGTCTTATCGATAGGCTTCGCCAGTTATTCCGGCCTCAGCATCGAATCAAGATGATCGAGCGCAGTGAAAGCTGAGCATTGTCAATTTATCGACTACACGTCATCGTCGATACATGCCGTACTTGTGGAGCCTTCGAGGGTATTATTTTTCAAGAAATCGGAATCGTTTGCTCAAAGGCAACATGCGGGGCGCAAAGCGGGCAGTAAGCACCGTCCGAAAGCGAAAGTGGGTGCAGGGGCTCAGCCCCTGCCCGCCGGAGGCTCTTCTTGTTCGTCTTTCGAAAGGCGCGAGAGCCTCTTTATCGTCGAGCAGTATCTTTGTGCGTGGTAACGGCTCACCGTTGTTTGCTGGCGAGGATGTCACGCAACTCGGTCAGGGCCCGACTGATGTCTAGCACAAGTTGACCATTCTCGCTGGCTTCTTCCAGGTCGGTTGTTTCGACAGCCCCGAGGCGATCTTGTTCGCGTTCGAGAGCCCAGATTGATAGGGTGAGCGTATCGGTGGCGATATCCATGATATGGCTGCCTTTGATTAATCGTTTTTGACAAGCTTCGCGCCTAGGGCGTTGAGCCATACTTGGAACAGCGCTTTTGGCATATTGTCCTTTGGGGCGATGGTGAAGTGGGTTTCGCGGTTGGGATCGAGTTCACCGTCTTGGAGGACGGCCAGCGCTGGCGGGATTTCGGTGTCTTTTGGCAGACGGTACCATTTTCCACCCTTGAAGCGGGGATTCACGCGATCAAACATGGAAACGCCGCGATAGTCGCCTTTGATTGTGCGGCAACCGCGAACGAATGTTTCGTTACCCTGCTTGAACTCTTCGACATCGGGCAAGCGCGGTGGGCCGTTTTTGGGCTTGTAACCAGGATGAGGATAAATGAGGTCGCGGCCAGCCTCTTCATCCTTGAAACTTTGCGCCCGGTAGAGGTCCAGCGGTGTTTTTGTTTCGAAAAAGCGGTGGATCAGCCCTGCCTTTTCATAGATTTCGCGCAATTCGTTAGAAATAGCCGCCTCCTGTGTTTGCCGATCATTTATGTGATTGTGCCTGATTCGCGAGGCCCGCAAAAGCCTCTTTGCCGCCTTGTGAGAAGGCTCGCGCAACCCCCGCCTCAATCAGCCAGCTTCCCTCCCCACAAGCCGCCTGCACCATGTGGCCCCCAGCGCGGAGGGATAAGTCATGGATTTTGGGTTGCCGGCGCGCATTGGACTGACAGCACGCCGCGGCTGACTAGCGCGCGCGGGCAGGGGTGGGATCTGGCGCGAAGATCTGTGGGTAGAGGTTGCGCATGGCGGCTTCGTCGAATTCGCCTTTGAAGGGGTGGCGGGTTTCGATGGCGCGGGCGCGGGTGGCGGCGGGGCGGGCGTTGATTTCGGCCATCAGGCGGGTGATGTGCGGGTAGGCTTCCATGGCGGCTTCGTCGCCGAGCATGAAGGGGATGCGGGGTGCCCAGCCCCAGATGGCCATGTCCACGATGGAGTAGGTGCTGCCGACCATGTAGCCGGTGCGTGCCAGCCGGTCGTCCACGATTTGCCAGTGGCGCCGGGCTTCGTAGTCGTAGCGCTTGATGGGGTAGGCCAGGCGTTCTGGTGCGAACAGGCGGAAGTGCACGCATTGGCCGGAATAGGGGCCGACGCCGGTTGCCACGAACATCAGCCAGGAGAGCAGCTCGGCGCGGGCGGCTGGTCCGGCGTCTGGGCTGGGCAGGAATTGGCCGGTTTTCTCCGCGAGGTAGAGGAGGATGGCGTTGCTGTCGAAGAGGATGGCGTCGCCGTCGATGAGGGCAGGGACCTTGCCGTTGGGATTGATGGCGCGGAAGGTTGGCGTGTGCTGATCGCCAAGCTTGGTATCGATCGGGATGGCTTCGTAGGCGAGCGCTGCTTCTTCCAGGAAGAGCGCCACTTTCATCGGGTTGGGTGCCATGTTGTAGAAGAATCTGATCACTTGGGGCTCCGTTGTGCGGCGCGGGCGGGAAGTGCCGCTGCCGGATAGTGGCGCAGATTTGTCTGTGCCGGCTAGGGTAAAGTCGCCGGTGCAGACCCTCCCTCAATCAGCCAGCTTCCCTGTGCCGGTTGCGTGGCCCATGCTGCCGGCCAGCACGGAGGGATGAGCCATGGATTTCGGGTTGCCGGCGGATTTGCGGGCCTATCTGGCGGAGCTGGATGCGTTCATTGCGGCGGAGATCAGGCCGCTGGAGAGCCAAGACGACAATATCCGTTTCTTTGATCACCGGCGGGAGTGGGCGCGGACGGATTTCGAGAATGGGGGTTTGCCGCGGCATGAGTGGGAGGCCTTGCTGCGGGAGGCGACCATTCGCGCGGACCGGGCGGGGCATTGGCGCTTTTCGGCGCCGAAGAAATATGGCGGCAAGGATGGATCGAACCTGTGGATGGCGGTGATCCGTGATCATTTTGCCGCGATGGGGCTGGGGCTCCACAATGATTTGCAGAACGAGCACAGCATTGTGGGCAATTTCCCGTTTGTGGCGATGTTTGAGACGTTTGGCACCGAGGCACAGAAGCAGGAGTTCATCCTGGGCGGCTTTGCGCGGGAGCGGATCACGGCCTTTGGCCTGACCGAGCCGCAGCATGGCAGCGACGCGACGCACATGGAGACGCGGGCGGTGCCGGAGGTGCGCGATGGCGTGGCCGGCTGGCGCATTGATGGCGAGAAGATGTGGACCACGGGCATGCATGTGGCGACGCATGTGGCCACCTTTGCGCGCACCAGCGGCGATGACGGGTCGGCGCGGGGGATCAGCTGCTTCCTGGTGCCGGCGCACACGCCGGGGGTGAAGATCGAGGAATATCTGTGGACGTTCAACATGCCCACGGATCACCCGCGGGTGAGCTTTACCAATGTGTGGGTGCCGGAGAGTGCGCTGCTGGGGCCGCCGGATGGCGGGCTGGCGCTGGCGCAGAGCTTTGTGCACCAGAACCGCATCCGGCAGGCGGCGAGCAGCCTGGGCGCGGCCAGCTATTGCGTGGAGGAGAGCGTGAAATATGCGCGGTCCCGCAAGCCATTCGGCGAGGCGCTGGCCAAGAACCAGGCCATCCAGTTCCCGCTGGTGGAGCTGGCGACGCAGTGCGAGATGCTGCGCCTGCTGATCTACAAGACGGCGTGGGAGATGGACACGCTGCCCCACGAGGCGATCGAGCGCCAGCTATCGGACAAGATTTCCATGTGCAATTACTGGGCGAACCGCCTGGTGTGCGAGGCGGCGGACCGGGCGATGCAGGTGCATGGCGGCATCGGCTACAGCCGGCACAAGCCCTTCGAGCACATCTATCGCCACCACCGCCGCTATCGCATCACGGAGGGATCGGAAGAGATCCAGATGCGCAAGGTGGCGGCCTATCTTTTCGGCTATCTGGGGCCCAGGAAGGCGATGTTTGCGGGGGTGTGATGGCTGAGTGGCGGGAAGAACTCGCGGCGCTGCTGGGGCCGCGTTTTTCCACGGCGGCGGCGATCCGGCAGGCGCATGGCGGCGGCGAGGGGCTGCGCGATGCGGTGCTGCCCGATGCGGTGGCGTTTGCGCACGCCACGGAAGAGGTGGCGGCGATCATGCGCGTGTGCGCTGGCGCTGGCGTGCCGGTGATCCCGTTTGGCACCGGCACCAGCCTGGAGGGGCATCTGCAGGCGCTGCGGGGCGGCCTGAGCCTCGATCTTTCGGGGATGGACCGCATCCTGGCCGTGAACGCGGCCGACATGGATTGCCGGGTGGAAGCCGGGGTGACGCGGGAGGCGCTGAACGCGCATCTGCGCGACATGGGCCTGTTTTTCCCGCCCGATCCTGGCGCCAATGCCAGCATCGGCGGCATGGCGGCAACGCGGGCCAGCGGCACCAATGCGGTGCGCTATGGCACGATGCGCGAGCTGGTGCTGGGGCTGGAGGTGGTGCTGGCCGATGGGCGGATCATCCGCACCGGCGGGCGCGCGCGCAAATCATCGGCGGGCTATGACCTGACGCGGCTGTTCGTAGGCAGCGAGGGCACTTTGGGCATCATCACGCAGGTGCAGCTGCGGCTGGCGGCAATCCCGGAGGCGGTGCGGGCGGCCACGGTGCAGTTCCCCACGCTGGACGGCGCGGTGGCCTGCGTGATGGACGTGATGCAGGCGGGCATTGCCATGGCGCGGATCGAACTGCTGGATGCGCTGCAGATGGAGGCGTGCATCCGCTGGTCCAGGCTGGAGGCGCTGGCACCGCTGCCGAGCCTGTTCCTGGAATTTCATGGCAGCGATGCCGGCGTGGCGGAGCAGGTGGCGGCGGTGGCGGCGATTGCCGCGGCGCATGGCGGGCAGGGCTGGGCCTTTGCAGAGAGCGCCGAAGCGCGCAGCCGGCTGTGGAAGGCGCGGCACGATGCCTATCACGCCGCGCGCGCCCTGGCGCCGGGGAAGGACAGCCTGACCACCGATGCCTGCGTGCCGATCAGCCGGCTGGCCGATTGCATCAATGCCTGCCGCGCCGATGCCGAGGCGTTGCAGCTGGTGGCGCCGATCGTGGGGCATGTGGGCGACGGCAATTTCCACATGCTGGTGCTGTGCGATCCGGCCGATCCGGATGAGCGGGCGCGCGCCGAGGCGCTGTGCGCGCGGGTGGCGGTGCATGCGCTGGCCTGCGGCGGCACCATCACCGGCGAGCATGGCATCGGTGTGCACAAGCTGGCGGCGATGCGCGCCGAGCATGATGAGGGCGCGCTGGCCGTGATGCGGGCGATCAAGGCGGCGCTCGATCCAGCCGGCCTGCTCAATCCGGGGAAGACGGTGCCTGCGGCCTGATGCTTGCGCTCAGGGCGTGAATGTGGCGATGTGCGCGGCAAAGGGGCAACAAGGGGCCGCACAGATGGTGATGATCACCGCGCTCACGGTGGCGCTGGATGATATCGGTGAGATTGCGGCGGCCAGCGGCACGCGCGATGTGCTGGATGGCGAGGCGATCTGCACGGTGGAGCGCTTTGCGCTGACCGCCAACAATGTGACCTATGCCGCGCACGGGGCGGACATGGGCTATTGGCGGTTTTTCCCGGCGCCGGCGGGGCGGGGCATCGTGCCGGTGTGGGGCTTTGCCGAAGTGCTGGAAAGCCGCGCCGATGGGCTGAAGCCGGGCACCAGGCTGTTTGGCTATTGGCCGATGGCCAGCCATGCCGTGTTGATGCCCGGCGTGGTGAATGTGCGCGGCTTTGACGACATGGCCCCGCACCGGCAGGGCCTGGCGCCGGTGTACAACCGCTATGTGCCGGCCAGCGCCGATTGGGGGGAGGAAGCGCTGCAATGCCTGTTCCGCCCGCTGTATGCGACCAGCTTCGTGCTGGATGCGATGCTGCAGAAGAGCCCGGCCGATGTGCTGCTGCTGTCGTCTGCATCATCGAAGACCGCGATGGGCCTGGCGCAGCTGGCGCGCGGGCGCCAGCGGGTGGTGGGGCTGACCAGCCATGCCAATCGCGCCTTTTGTGCGGCCACCGGCTATTATGATGATGTGCTGGATTACGACAGCATCGATGAAGTGGCCGGCAATCGCGTGGCCTTCATCGATTTTGCCGGCAATGGCGATGTGCGCCTGGCCGTGCACCAGCATCTGGGCGAGCGGCTGATCGAAAGCCACATCGTGGGCGATACGCACTGGCAGGTGCCGGGGCTGAACCGCCTGCCGGGGGTGCAGCCGCAATTGTTCTTTGCGCCGAGCATCATTGCCGAGCGCGTCGCCGAATGGGGCGCATCGGGCTATGATGCGCGCCTGCTGGCCGCATGGCGGCGCTTTGCCGGCAGCCTTTCCTGGCTGGAGCTGGCCGAAGCCGAAGGGCCGCGCATGGTGGCGCGGCAGTGGCGGGCGCTGGCTGCCGGGCAGATCGATCCGCGGCTGGGGATGACATTTCGGCTGTAAGGGCGGCCGCTCGTGGCATTCAGCGTGGCGAAAGCTGCTGCCGTTCATGTGTGTTGCCAGGGCCTGATGGTGGCAATTCGCCCCACCGCCGGGTCTTGAGTATTGGCAGCGGCTGCGGCTATGGGGGCCGCCTGCCGAAAGGCCAGATATCCGGCATGCCGGCACCCCCGCCGCGACAGCCGCTGAGGAGGACGATGATGAAGTTTCTGGGTTTTGCCCTTGTTGCTGCTGCGCTGGCCACCCCGGCTGCCGCCAAGGAAATCACCGTGAAGATGCTGAACGTGGGTTCGGACAAGACGCCGATGGTGTTTGAACCGGGCTTCGTGAAGGCGATGCCGGGCGACACCGTGAAGTTCGTGGCCACCAATCCGGGCCACAACGCGCAGACCATCCCGGGCTTCCTGCCGGCCGGTGAAGCCGAGCAGAAGGGCGCCATGGGCAAGGACTTCGTGCTGAAGGTCACCAAGCCGGGCGTGTATGGCATCAAGTGCCTGCCGCACCAGTCCATGGGCATGGTTGCCCTGGTGCAGGTGGGCAACGGCCCGTCGGCCAACCTCGCTGCCGCCAAGGCCGTGAAGCTGCCGCCGCTGGCCACCAAGCGCATGGCCACCTATCTCGCCCAGGCGAAGTAAGCGCCGAAGTAAGGCACCTTTTTCCAGGGTGAAATGAACGGCCGGGGCGGCAACGCCCCGGCCGTTTGCTTTTTTGCTTGTATGGAAGACCGCTCGGGCTGAGCTTGTCGAAGCCCCGGCCATCGCCGCCCGGCAACCCGGCTTCGACAGGCTCAGCCTGAGCGGGGCAACCAAAAACAGGCGCTACAGCCCGGCCGCCACCAGCATGGCGGACGCGCCGGTTTCGGCGCCATCGGCGCCGTGGCGCATCATGGCAAACAGCTCGCGGCCGGTGCCATCGGCGGGCGCCGGATCGGCGGCCGGCGTGCGGGCGGCCCACACGGCTTCATCCACCAGCACATTCAGCGCGCCGGTGCTGGCGCACAGGCGCACCATGTCGCCGGTATGCACGCGGGCCAGCGGGCCGCCGCCGAGCGCTTCGGGGGTGACGTGGATGGCGGCCGGCACCTTGCCGCTGGCGCCGGACAGGCGCCCATCGGTGACGAGCGCGATGCGGTGGCCGCGATCCTGCAGCACGCCCAGGCTGGGCATGAGCTTGTGCAGTTCGGGCATGCCGTTGGCGCGCGGGCCCTGGAAGCGCACCACGACCACGCAATCGCGGTCCAGCTGGCCGGCCTTGAAGGCGGCCACCACATCATCCTGGGTGTCAAACACCACCGCCGGCGCCTCGATCGTGTAGCGGCTTTCGTCCACGGCGCTCGTCTTGAAGGTGCCGCGGCCCAGATTGCCGGCGACCAGCCGCATGCCGCCATCGGGGCGGAAGGGATTGGCGACGGGGCGGAGCATGGTTTCATCGCGGCTGGCAGTGACCGCGACGGACGACAGCCGGCCCCCATCATCCAGCACCGGATCGCGGGCATAATCGGCCAGGCTCTGCCCGCCCACGGTGAGCAGATCTTCGTGGAGCAGGCCGGATTCGAGCAGCGTGTGGATGGTGAACGCCATGCCGCCGGCGGCGTGGAACTGGTTCACATCGCCCGGCCCGCCCGGATAGACGCGGGCGATCAGCGGCACCGCGCTGGAGAGGCGATCGAAATCCTCCCAATCGATGATGATGCCGGCGGCACGCGCGATGGCTGGCAGGTGGATGGCATGATTGGTGGAGCCGCCGGTGGCGAGCAGGCCCACCGCGGCATTGACGATGGCCTTTTCATCCACGCAGGCGCCCAGCGGGCGATAATCATCGCCATCCCAGCCGATGGCCGCGAGCCGGTGGACGGCGGCCTCCGTCAGCCGGTCGCGCAATTTCGTGCCGGGATTGATGAAGGCAGCGCCCGGCATGTGCAGGCCCATCACCTCCATCATCATCTGGTTCGAATTGGCGGTGCCATAGAAGGTGCAGGTGCCGGGCGAGTGGTAGGATTGGCTTTCGGCCTCCAGCAGCTCGTCGCGGCCCACCTTGCCCTCGGCAAACAGCTGGCGCACCCGCTGTTTCTCCTTGTTGGGCAGGCCGGAACGCATCGGGCCGGCGGGGATCAGCACGGCGGGCAGATGGCCAAAGCGCAGGGCGCCGATCAGCAGGCCGGGCACGATCTTGTCGCAGATGCCCAGCAGCGCCAGCCCTTCGAACATGGCGTGGGACAGGGCGACCGCGGTGCCCATGGCGATGGCATCGCGGCTGAACAGCGAAAGCTCCATGCCGACCTGGCCTTGCGTCACGCCATCGCACATCGCCGGCACGCCGCCGGCCACCTGCGCGGTGGCGCCCACGCTGCGGGCGAACAATTTGATCTGTTCCGGGTAGCGGCCATAGGGCTGATGCGCCGAAAGCATGTCGTTATAGGCGGTCACGATGACGATGTTCAGCGCCTTGCCGGCGCGGATGGTGGCCTTGTCGTCCAGCGCGGCGGCAAAGCCGTGGGCGAGGTTGCCGCAGCTGAGCTTCTCCCGGTTGATGCCGCGATCCTTCTGCGCGGCGATCAGATCGAGATAGCGGCGGCGGCTGTCCCGGCTGCGGGTGATGATGCGATCGGTGACGGCGGCGATGGTGGGGTGCAGTGTGGTCATGCAGGCACTTTAGGGCGAAGCCGCTGATTTGGGCAGGGTGAATAGCTATGCAGGTGGGCTGATTGACCATTGGCAGGCCCCCGGCCAGCCTTGCCACCGTGAAGGACCTGCCCACACCACCCCGTTCCCTGGGCCTGATGGCGTGCCTGGCGCTGGTGGTGGGCAACATGATCGGTTCGGGCGTGTTCCTGCTGCCGGCCAGCCTGGCGCCCTATGGCTGGTCGGCCACCGGCGGCTGGATCATCACCATTTCCGGCACCATGTGTCTGGCCGGCTGCTTTGCGCTGCTGTCGCGCGCGTTTCCGCAGGCCGGCGGGCCTTACGTGTATGTGGAGCAGGCCTTTGGCCGGCCGGCGGCCTTTGCGGTGGCGTGGAGCTACTGGATTGGCCTGTGGGTGGGCAATGGCGCGCTGGCGGTGGCGGCGATGTCCAACCTTTCGGCGCTGGTGCCGGCGATCGGCACGGTGCCGGGGCTGGGCGCGGCGCTGGCGGTGGGGGTGGTGGCGCTGTTTACCGCCACCAATCTGGCCGGCGCGCGCACCGGCAGCCTGATCGCGCAGGTGACCACCGTGCTGAAATTGCTGCCGCTGATTGCCGTGCTGGTGATCGCCGTGGTGCTGCTGGCCCGCGATGGCCGGGCGGCGGTGGTGGGCCCGCCGCTGACGCTTGATGCGGGCGCGATGATCACCTCGGTCACGCTCACCCTGTGGGCGATGCTGGGCTTTGAATCGGCGACGCTGCCGGCCGACAAGGTGCGCAATCCGGCCCGCACCATCCCGCTGGCCACCCTGTGGGGCACGGGGTTGACCGGCCTGATTTACATGGCGATTTCCACCGCGATGCTGGCGCTGG
>ERZ1066137.1676-NODE-1676-length-9990-cov-7.018218_pt1 | contig 9990 bp, 7 predicted proteins | sample MGYA00382784_ERZ1066137 | MGnify/ENA primary metagenome ERZ1066137 (study PRJEB33369, sample SAMEA5778367) | biofilm metagenome | biome: Industrial cooling water; feature: Water cooling tower basin; material: Biofilm | place: United Arab Emirates | collected... | reverse complement strand
CCCGTGCTTCATCTGAAGAAGTTAGAAACGTCCAGAAGAGGTTGAGTGGCAACCAACGCGGGCTGGTTCGCTTTTTTCTTTCCGCCGCGGCTACTCGCAGCGACAGCGCGGAACTTGCAACCAGACAGCTTGCTCTCCTCGGGCGACGCATCAGGAACTCAGACCTCGTCGGGCCACAGAAGATTCACTCGCAGTACCGAGCCACCGCGGCTTTACCGGCCACCGAGGACGACTTGGCTGTGGTCCTCGCGTATGAGCTTTTGTTGCCGCCGCTGGATGCTGCCCTTTCAGCTATCTCGGTCGCATACACAGTCTTTGCCCGGCGGGCTCCTGTGGATGCTCGCACCCAAGCTGCCGTTGACGCCATTTTGTCGAAGCACGGGGCTCCGATTCTGTCGATTCCTCTTCCCACAACCGCGGTCGAGGGAGGGCAGTCCACAGTTTGTTCGAATCTCTCGCGCTTCATTCGCGGCGCAGTCTCGGGCTTGATCTCCGGATCAGAATACCGGTCAGTCCTTGGAGAGAGAGGGCTCGAAAGAGCAATAGCAGCTCAGTTGACAGCTGATGATGCCTCCGCCAAGGAGGCGCTCAACCACTTTACGGCCTGCTTCCCGTTTCATCCGTGGTCTATTCAACTTCGTCCTGCGATCCCGCTTCAGACATTGGCAGAACTAGTTCGGGATATTGCTGAACAGCGGTCGCGCACGATTGAGGCGCCGGTCCACGCAGAGATCGCGCGTGCCTTCCTTGACAGTATGGCTGCACATGAGGAGCCAGCATTCAAGATGTTGATCGACGGTGTCGCAGCGGAACACGCTCAGAGTCTTCTGAGGGACGCAGCATTCCAGCGGCGTGTCGAGAGGCTTAGCAAGACCGCGCGAGACTGCTTTGAGGTGGCGTTGGCTTGGGCTCTGCTGCGCGCAGGAAATCAAGTCGACTCCATGCGGGTCGCGCTGCACACCGGACTCAGGAATCAACGAATTGTGGGGTCCACACCGCTCGTAGAACTGTTTGAGGGCAAGTCTTGGCGGCATCTTAGGCATTTCGATGCACTTCTGGAGCTGTCCTGTGCTCTACAGCTCTATCACGTCGCCACCGGTGATCCGCAGGCCAAAACCACCAAGCGCTTCGCTGTGTCGGCGCTGATGAAGCGAGAGAACTGTTCGGACCTGGCGACACTGGTGTCGAGGCTAGGAGCAGGCACCGACGTTGAGCCGAGCATACTCAACTTCTTTGTCGGACAAGTGCTTGATCTTCCTCTCATTGAGTTACTTGGGATCGTCAACAGCACCGATGCCGCGCAGCAGGAGCTTCTAAAGGTCTTGCGGGCCGGAGCAGGCCTGCCCGCCGCGGACGTTGCTGCCATGCAAGCTCGCGTCGCGGAGATCGAGCTTTCAATTGCGATTGCAAAGGCAAGAGGCACCATTGATGCCACCAAGGTGTTCGTCGGCGAGTCGGAGCTTATCCAAAAAGCGACCCTAGACTACCAACTGACTTACGAGCACTACCAGCGGCTGATCGCTGAGCGTCCGCTGGGCGACGTTGACCTGGACGCTCTATTACGAGTTCGGTCTGCGGACTTGGAAACCGACGTCAGTGACTCGCAGCGCCTGCTGCACGAGATCATGACCGGGGTTTTGGACCTCTTCCTCAACGACCCCTCCGCAGGGCTTGATTCCGTGATTGGTCGAAGAATTCGCCACGGCACCATCACTGGCGCCCTGCGCGGCACGTTAGATCAAGTGGGCATGATTAGCCACCGCCCGAAGGCTGGTGCGCCCTACGAAGTTTCCAAGCGCCTTGCCGATGACCTGTCTGCATATCCGCCGAAGCAACGAGCTGCAGTCTCTGCGGCCTTGAGCAGGTTCTCAGCCTCCATTGACAACCTATGCCAGATTCTGTGCGATGAAGTCTTCCAGTGCCAACGGCAGAACCCGTCATCTCGATTGCGTCCTGCTTTTGCGCTGGAAGTAAATGCAAGAAACCTATCGGGTCTTCTTCAGCTTGCCCTTCAAGATCAACCCTTTGAAGAGTTCGTGCGTGTTTGCTTTGCGATGTTCTGGATGGGAATCTACGCCAATATTGAAAGGGAACGGGGAAGCATTTCCGCCTACGTAAAGAAGTCTCTCAGAGATGCTTGCACGAAACTGAAGACAGAGCTGAAAGCCTTTAGTCTGCCGGATCGTCTCCTGATCGATCGCGCTCAATTGGCGTCCGACTTGGTGCTTACGAAAGGAGAAATGATCTTAGGCTGGCTGGCCGTCCCGAAAGCAGACGAGACATCTGCATACCTCAGGATGAGCCACATCGCGTATGGAACAGAGATGCTGGTGCGCGGGCAGCACAGCGACTTCACCCCAAACGTGACAATCGATGCATCGGCTGATGCCCTGTCACTCGACAACGGGATGCTCCTGCATGACGCACTGTACATTCTGTTCGACAATACCGCGAAGCACTCAAAGGCTGTACATCCGGATATTAGCGTAGCCATAAGTTCTGCCGACAGGAGCCTCTCTGTCAAATTCGCTTGCACTGTCTCCTCGACAGTGCTCGCTGAGCTAGAGAAGGGCAGGCTTGCCAGCGTTCAGAGCGAAATTGCGGCACGAGGGGCAGCATCTGTCGCCAAGCAGAACAAAGGGTCCGGCTTAGGAAAGCTGTCAAGCCTCACGATTGCTCGCGGTGGGCGGCTTTCGATGACATTAGACAACGCGTCATCGTCTCTGGTCACAGTATTCGATCTTCCGCTGCACATCAGTAAGTACTCGAACACTGAGCTCGCGGGCGGTTCGTCATGAGCGCTCGAGTCCTGATCGTCGAAGATATTGAGACTAAGAGTTTAAGCATGACACAGCTGGTCAATGCGGTGTTATGCCCTGTTGAGGTCCACTGCGCTGGGTCGGTAAAGTCGGCAATCCAGCTTCTGAGCGAGCATTCGTTTTCTCTTATTCTTCTCGACATGTCTTTGCCTACCTTCGACCTCACAAAGTCCGAAGGCGGCGGCACACCGCGCCCGCGAGGTGGAATGGAGCTGTTTGCGCACCTTGACGGGGTTGGGGTTGAAGTACCTGTAATCGTCGTAAGCGCTTACGGCGCTTTGGAGGAAAAAGGTTCGCTTGTTTCGTTAGAGGAGATCTCCACGCGGCTGCGGAAGGATTATCCCGGGCTTTTTCGAGGAAGTGTTCTCTTCGATTCTGTGTATACGGTATGGGCTGACGAGCTGTCGGCACTAATTCGAAAGGCGCTCAAGTAGTGAAGCCGCTGAAGGTGCTCTTTGTCGAGGATGAGGTCCATAAAAAGACCCGCCTTCTCGATACCATCAAGGCCAATCCGGAGCTCTTCAGTGAGCCTCACGTTGCCGAGACAACAGCCAGTGCGCTTGCGCGACTGGGGGCCGAGCGATACGACCTGCTCTTGGCGGACCTGATTCTCCCTCGGCAGTACCGCGGTGAAGCATCCGAAGCGAACGGAATGGACTTGCTTGAATCGGCCGCACAGCTCGACGAAGCCTGTGGTGCAGCCTTTACCTTGTCTATCTCGCGAGCAGAACAGGTTTCTCTGGAAACCCAGAAGTACTTTTCCGGCCGTCCCTGGGGCCTATTGAGATACAGGGATGACACGACCAGCTTTCTAGACGATCTTGTCTCAATTGCCCAATACGTTCAGAAGGCTCAGGCAGGTCAGGCCGAGAAGAATCCTGAAGTTGACGTCCTCATCATCACTGCACTACCCGAACCAGAGTTTCTGGCTGTGGAGCGTGCTTTACCGTCACTTGGCCCCGTGCGGCCCTTGGATGTCAGGCAATACTACCGACTCGGCGAACTGACCCTTTCGGAGACTCGCAAGCTTTCTGTTGCTGTTGCTCACTGCGAGCGGATGGGACCGGTGCACGCGGCTGTTTCGACCTCAAAGCTTTGCCAAGCGCTCAAACCAGAGCTTGTTGTAATGGCCGGCATCTGCGCGGGTTATCCAAAGAAGACGTCGTTGGGTGACGTCGTGGCGGCTGAGACCTCTTGGTTGTGGCAGGACGGGAAGTTCTCGGCGGTAGACGGTGCTTCGGGCTTTCAGGAGTCGCCTCATCAGGTACACGTGAGCCCCGCTGTCAAGCGCTGCCTCATGGACTTGAAGCGTGATGACAGTGTCTGGAATGCTTTCGGGGCAGCGTCGCGCCAAGTTGGTGTTGTTACCCCAAAGCTCGTTAGCGGCCCGGTTGCAACGGGTGCGGCGGTTCTTGCCGACGCTAAGGTTCGCGACTCGATCGCGCAGACTCAACATCGCGCGGTTGTAGGTCTCGATATGGAAACGTATTCTGTCTACGTCGCCGCTGAGTCATGTTATTCGGTCAAGCACTTTGTGTCTTTGAAGTCTGTCTGCGACGGCGGGGACAAAGACAAGGCAGACGAATTTCAATCGTATGCTGCAGCAGTCTCGGCTGAGGCAGCCTTGGCGTTCATCAGCAAGTTTTTTGGCGGATCAACGATGTGAATGATCTTTGTCGCAGTTTCTCTATCGAGTTTGGGATACACATGCAGCGTGCGTGCCGAGCAGCTTCGTCGCACTCAGCGTCGCGGCATAGAAGCTTATCGCCGCCACGCACACGAAGGGCTGTGCGCAGGACTGGGCGAGGCTAGCTCGGGCACCAAACCTCGACTTCGTCGGCGCGGATGCTTGCCACTTCGTTGTCAATCGATGCGCCGCATGGCCACGCCACTGTCCCATGGCGGAGATACGCGGCCGCGAACTCACCCGCGTTGCGAAAGGATGCCAGTGGACCCGTTAGGCGCTCTGGGTCGAACTCAACACGGAGCTTTCGTCCGTCCTCAAAGACAACCTCGAGTTGGAGATGCCCGAGCACGCTGAAGCTCGCGATCCTTGATGCCAACTTGGTGGCCCTGCTGTGCGATCGATGGCACGCACTATCCAGCAAGGCGTGCCGTCAGATCAAGATCAGCTCCACCTCGTCCACGCTCATTTGGTCCCTGCGCCGGTCGTACAGCCCGGTTGTCCGGGCCGACTCGTGGTTGGCCATCTGCTGCGCCACCTCCAGACGTCCTCCATTTCGCAGGTATTCAGTGATGCCGGTGGCGCGGAAGCTGTGGCACCCGATGCGGGTGCGGATGCCCACCGCGGCGGCCCGTCTCCCAACCATCCTGAAGACGTCGCCCTGCGCCATCGGATTGGCGGTCAACCTACCCGTGCGGCCTGCTGCGGACCGGAATAGGTATGTCTTGCCCCCGACCAACGAGGCGCCTTCGATGTACGCGCGCAGCCAAGCCTCGAGGTTGCCGTGGCACGGCATTTCGTGTTCCTTGCCGCCCTTCTCATGCAGGCGCACCCAGGTCTTGCGGGCCTGGACGTAGACATCCTCCAGTCGCATCTGGGCCGCCGCGCCAACGCGCGCGAAGGTGTAGACCATCAGCCCGATGAGAGCGCGGTCGCGCAAGCCGATCACCGTCGTGGTGTCGATGGCGTCAATCAGCGCCCTCACCTCCTGGGCAGACAGCACCGGTGTCTTGCCCTTCTTGACCGAGTGACGAGGTCCGCGAACGGCGCTGGCGGGATTCATTGGCAGGATCTGCCCGATCACCAGCCAGTCGAACAGCATGCGCAGCGCAGCGAGACGCTGCTTCACGGTGGGCGCGGCCAGTGCCAGGCTCTCGATGTAGCCGGCCACGTGCACGGGCTGCACGTGGCGAACGTCATTCAACCCCCGGCTCGAACACCAGGTCGCGAACTCGGACGCCGCGCGCGCGTAGGCCTTACGGGTGTTCGGATTGCGGATGTTGACGGCGAAGAACTCGAATGCGCGCTTGGCTGCCGGTGCGTCTGGCGCGTATAGCGCCGGCACCTGGCCAGTCGCGTCGAAGACGCTCGCCAAGGTCCGGCCGGAGATGACGACGGCGGTTTCAGACATCGACGGACCACACATGCACGCCACCGCGCTCGAGTTTTGGCTGCCTGAATGAGCCGGGGAACATCGGCGAGGCGAAGAAGACGTAGCGGTGCAGTTCGGGCCGCTGAGCGAGCTTGTCCAGGTCCTTGGCGAGCTTGCGGTTGTTCCTGGGGTCCACCGCGGCGAAGGTTTCGGCACCCACCAGGCCCTCGACCTCGCTCATCACGTCGAGCGGCTGCGCGGCATGCGCACCTGGCGCAATGCTGAAGCTGCCAGCGTCCGGGTGGAGCTCGAACAGGACGCGCACCGCCGACAACGCAGCCAGGTAGGTCCAGATCTGATTCACCTGCTCGATGGCGTTCAGCGCGTGACCGTCGAGTGGATGGAAGCCAACCTGGTCGAACTTCAACGCCCGCAACAGGCCGATGCCGTCCCCGTCGAACGACACGATCCATGCCTGCAGCTTCGCGGCCGACGCCCTCACCTGCCCGGCCAGTTCGTCGGCTTCGGCAGCGTTGCGGACGAGGAGCACCCCGAGCTTCATTTGTGAATGATAACGTCCTTTATCAATCACGAATGGGAGTGAAGTATTTCATCAGGACGGAGAGCCTCCCGGCTTGGCAAGCTGGCGCCGGTGGCGATCGGTAAGACCGCGCCGGGCCCGGAAGGGCTCTCCCTAGCATCTGTGCCATGACACCCCCCTGCAAATGTCCTCACTGCACCAACAAGCTACCGGCTGCGCTGGGGGCTACTAGCAGCTTCTTTCGCGCGGGCGAATGGATGTGAGGCGTGGCCACGGCCAGCATGCGGTCGGTAAGCCGCCCAGGCACCCGAAGAAGCCGGCCGTACAAACCAGTTCGAGATCAGCACCGAGGAACCCGACGATGGACCGAAAGCCCCGCAAGGATGGCCACGACGACTTCGGCCACTTCAAGAGCGAGCCCTTGAAGTTCGTGCTCTACCTGGTGCGCGAACTGAGGTTCGCCTTCGAGGCTGCGGCAGCCAGCAAGTGGGTGACGTGGTGGACCTGTTCTGCGGTTGCGGTGGGCTCGGCATCATGGGTGACCAAGAGCCTGTTCCTTCCATGATCGAGCATGTCGGCGCACAACACTCCCAGGGCCAGCGGTGCCTTTTCTGCGGCACCCCGGGAGGCAGGAGGTTCTCCCCGGGGGAGACGCTAAGGCCGCAGGGCCCGGGGGCCTGCATGTCCTGCGATGTAAATGCAAGGACGACACATACCTGCAGATAGCAATACGCAGCAGAGATAGCAGCGGGGAGGCACGGCTGCCCCCCGGGGTGGTGCCCTGAAGCCTTGCGCCGTGCCGCACCGGCCACCCATACTGCGTTCAACGAAAGGTTGCCGCCACATGACCACCGCCAGCGCCCCGAAGCCGGCCAGCACGGACCGCAAGATTGCCCAGAAATGGGGTGCCGCCGTGGCCAGTGCGGGCTGGACCGCGATGCCCAACGTGATCATCAAGCGGCAGAAGGCCCTGGGGCTGACGCCGCTCGACGCGAACATCATCCTGCAGCTCCTGACCTACTGGTGGGAGCACGAGAACCTGCCACGCCCGTCGAAGGCGACCATCGCCGCAGCGATCGGCGTTGACCCCCGCACTGTGCAACGCCGCATCGCCTCGATGGAGAAGGCCAAGTTCATCAAGCGTGTGCCGCGCACTTCCAGCACCAAGGGCAGCAACCCGAACCTGTATGACTTCAGCGGCCTGATTGCCGCCGCGCAGCCCTTCGCCCTTGAAGAGCTGCAGGACATCGAACAACGGAAGAAAGCCAGCGCTGAGAAGCTGGCCCGCAAGCGACCTCGCCTGGCCGTCGTGAAGAGTTAAACGGCGTAGTTCAACGGAGAGAGCGTCGGCGTGCATGCGGCCTGCTGAGGGCCGCTGCAGGCTGCGAGTAGGAGTGCTGGCATCCTATCAGCGCCGAAGATCGGGGTTCAACTCCCCGCGTCGTCCCCATCTGGCAGGGCCCGGGGCTACAGCCTCGGGCTCAACCCTCGAAGAAGTCCTCGTCCACCTTCTTCAGGTGCAGCACATCCTCATCGCGGCAGCCGACGTTGTAGCGGATCATCAGACGCGAAAGCTGCAGGCCATCGATCAGCACGATGCGTGAGCCCAGGCCGCGCGCTGTATCGACTGCCGGTTGGCTGAAGGCCGCGGTGGTGACGAAGATGCCCTTGTGGGCCTTCTTCAGGCTCAGGGCGCCGTAGAAGTCGCGGATGGCGCCGGCGCCGATGTTGTTGCCCTCGGCGTAGCGCTTGGCCTGGACGAAGATCTGGTCCACGCCGAGCGGGTCCTGGTCGATGACGCCGTCGACGCCGTCGTCGCCGCTCTGGCCGAGCGCACGGCCGGCTTCTTCGGAGGTGCCGCCGTAGCCCATGGCCAGCAGCAGCTCGACGATCAGTTTTTCGAAGAAGGCCGGCGGGGCCTTGCGCACGCGGTCCAGCAGGTCGGCGGCCAGGGCGCCGGTGATGGCGGCGTGGGCCTTGCGCAGGGCCTCGTCGGGCGTTTCGGTATCCACCGCAGCGCTCAGGGATGCGAACACCTGCGCGGGAGCTGCGGCCGATCCTGATGCCGCGCCGTCGGCCTCGTTGACCTTGGCCTTGAAGTCCTGGAACTCCTTGAACTGGTCGAGGTAGGCGTTGTTGATCGTGGCCGATGCATCGGCCAGCGCGGCCTGGCCGCGCGGGGTGATGCGGAAGTAGCCTCGGCGCGTGTTCTCCACCAGGCCGGCCTTGGACAGGTAGGCCTTGGCCCAGTTCACGCGGTTGGCGAACCGGGTCTGCTTGCCGCTGGGCAGCAACTCCGCGCGTTCCTCCGGCGTGAGGGCCAGCTGGTCGGCAAGCTTGTCGACGGTGTCGCCGATCCGGGTTTCGCCTGCTGCGGCACTGACCAGGACGGGGCGCATGAGGGACTGGTAGTCGGGGATCATGCGAGCGCCCTTTCCGCCTCGAGCTGCACTGGAGTGCCTGCAACTGAGAAGGACCTCGCCAAAAGCGCACGGAACGTCGCTTCCGCCTTCACCATTGCCGCCGCCTGCTGCTGCTCGATGGCGAACATTGCGGATCCCCGTTGGGCGAACTCGCGTTGCAGATCCAGCGGCGGCACGAAGACCGGCAGTGACTTCACGTCCTGCTGGTTGATGCTGGACTGGTTGATGGCGTGCTTCGCGTTGGCCAGGAAGTGCTGACGGGAGAACGGTTGTTGTAGCAGCGCAATCACGAACTCTGGCAGCGCGCGCGCTACATCGATGGTGAACCGCATCATGTTGGACTCGAACACCGTCGGCTCCGGCAGCGCCGGCACGATGGCGCTCTTGCCCAAGTACTCTGGGCTGTTCACGCGGTTGACCACGATGTCGCCTGCCGAGAGCGCGAAGCGTCGCTGCTCATTGGGTTCGACCTGCACGCGCTTCAAGGCAGCGAGGTCGGTGACGCGGCCATCGTAGAAGGCATCGATGCGCAGGATCGGCGCGCCCGAACCATAGGCCGACTTGTGCTTGTAGAGGCCATTGCTCGGGCCATGGGCGATCAAGTCGCCCAGGACCGCCTGCGGCCACCCCTTCGGATTCGTCGCCGGGTCGCCGAACATGTCGACGAAGATCGCCGGGATCAGCGCGGCGGCTTTCTGCTGGGCCTGGCAGCGCAGGCGGACGATGCCTTCGGCGCGGGAGAGCAGATCGACGATGAGGCGTTGCTCGGCGATCGCCGGGAGCGGGATCGGCAACGACAGCACGAAGTCCATGTCGGCTCGGGGCATTCGCGCACCCGCGCTGCGCTCGACGATCTGCTGCACCGTCGACGGCGCTCGCAGGAAGTAGCTCAGGTACTGCCTGTCGCACTGCGACGAAGGCAGCAACGGGATGATCTCGGTGGAGCACTTGCCTGGTTCCGTCGGCAGTGCAACCTTGTTGAGATAGGGCCGAAGCTTGCCGTACAGCACGTGGCGCTCGTCGAACCGGAAGCTGTTGGCTTGTGGCACTTCGGGTGTCTTGGAAAGGTCGCCCTCGACGAATCGCCCTGTTCCGGGCTCAATGCCCTCCAGTCCCAGATAGGGAAGTTCCTCGCCGTGACCCGGTCGGAC
>ERZ1066137.1673-NODE-1673-length-9996-cov-14.513530_pt1 | contig 9996 bp, 3 predicted proteins | sample MGYA00382784_ERZ1066137 | MGnify/ENA primary metagenome ERZ1066137 (study PRJEB33369, sample SAMEA5778367) | biofilm metagenome | biome: Industrial cooling water; feature: Water cooling tower basin; material: Biofilm | place: United Arab Emirates | collected... | reverse complement strand
GCGCGGGCCGCCGCCGCCGCTGCGCATGCTCGACGTGCCGGCGCTGCGGGCCGCGGGCCGCGGGGCGCAGATCGACGGCGCGTCGGTGGTCGCGGTCGATCTGCGGCAGCCGGCGGACCACGTGCTCTGCCAGGCGCTGCACGAGGAGATCCACGCGGTCACCGATCCGGTGGTCGCGCGGCCTGGCCCGAGGGACACGTGCGCCGGACGGCCCGGGTTCGCCGCCCACGCCGCGGTCGAGCACGCCGCCGTGGTCGTCGGCGCGGCGCTGATCGCCGCGCGCGCGCCCGAGTGGTCGCCGGCGTACCGGGCGTGGTGCGCTCGCGTCGGCGTATCGACGTAGCGCGGGGCCGCGGCGATGAGCGCGGAGGACCGCGGGCGGGCGCGGGGAGCAGCGGCGACGGGTCGAGCTCGGCGACGCACCGCGACGATCATCGCAAGGACCGGGGCTCCTCGTCCGCGAGCGACCGCGCAGCTGGCCGCGGTACGAACCGCCCGGCGACCTCTCCGGCTCCCCGTTCGGACTGGTCGACGTTGCCCTCCCGCTCGAGCTCGAGCCGGCGCTCGATCGCGCGGCGGAGCTGGTCCGCGAGCCGCGGGCGCGGTCGCCCGTCGCGTCGGAGGCTTCTCGCGGCCGGGACGGTGAGGAATACTCGCGGCGATGGGTGCCTCGCGGCCGATCGCGCTCGACCTGGTGGCGGCGCTGCGCGACGGGGCCGAGGTGGTCGCGGGCCGGGCGGCGGTCCGGTATGCGGGGCGGTCGATCGCGCTGCCGGACACGCCGGGGGTCCGCGCGGCGCTGGCGGTGCTGGCGACGCGGGGGGCCGCCGCGGACGAGCTGCGCGGGCTGGCGGGGGGTCCGCGCGAGCTGCCGGCGGTGCTGCTGGCGCTGGCGCGGCTGCGGGCAGAACATGTCTTGTGGGACATGTTGTGCGTGGACGGTGCGCCGCAGCTCGCCTTGCTGGCGGCGCGCCGGCGCTTCGAGCCGCCGGTCGCGGCGCCGCCGGTCGCGGCCGACCGGGAGGTGGTGCTGTCGCGCTGGTGCGTGCTGCGGCGCGAGGCGGACGGCTGGCAGATCGAGTCGCCGCTGGCGCCGGCGGTGGTGGTGCTGCGGGCGGGCGCGCCGGCGGCGGGGTTGATCGGGCTGTCGAGGGCCCGCGCGGCCGGGGAGGCGGGTCTGCCGGGTCCGGTGCTGGCGCTGCTCGTGGCGCTCGGGGTGATCGTCGACGCCGGCGCGGACGAGCGCGAGGGGCCGCGCGCGCTGTGGTCGCTGCCGGACGCGTGGCTGCACGCGCGCAGCCGGCTCGGGCGCGCGGCGGGGCCGTTCGGCGGGACGTTCCGGTTCGCGGGCCTACGGCCGCCGGCGCCCGTGCTGGCGCCGGCGCAGGGTCCGGCGATCCCGCTGCCGCGGCGCGAGCCAGGGGCGACCGGCGAGCCGCCGTTCCAGGCGGTGCTCGAGGGCCGGCGCTCGGCCGACTTCGACGCGCCGCGCGGGCCGCTGACGATCGCGCAGCTCGGCGAGCTGCTCGACCGGGCGGCGCGGGTGCGGGCGGTGCGTCCGCCCGATCCGGCGCTGCCGCACGACCATGGGGCGAGCCTGCGTCCGTCGCCCGGGGCCGGCGGGTGTCACGAGCTCGAGGTGTACGTCGCGGTGCAGGCGTGCGCGGGGCTCGAGCGGGGGCTGTACCGCTACGAGCCGGGGGAGCACGCGCTCGAGCGGCGCGGCGAGGTCGGGGCGCTGGCCGAGGACGCGCGGACGGCCTGCGGGGCCCGGGCGGCGCCGGACGTGGTGGTGGTGCTCGCGGCGCGGTTCGCCCGGGTGATGTGGAAGTACGAGGCGATCGGCTACGCGTCGATCCTGAAGGACGCGGGGGTGCTGCTGCAGACGCTGGGGCTGTGCGCGGCGGCGATGGGGCTGGCGTGGCGGCCGCTCGGGGCGGGCGACAGCGACGCGTTCTGCCGGGCGGCCGGGACCGACTGGTGGGAGGAGTCGAGCGTGGCCGAGGCGGCGCTCGGCGGGCCGAGCGAGCCGGGGGCGCAGGGGCCTTGAGTCGCGTGGAGGCGCGGGGTGTCGGCCGGCGCGATCAGGCCGCCTCGGCCGCGATCAGCCGCCAGTAGGCGCCCTTGCGGGCCGCGAGCTCGGCGTGCGTGCCCTGCTCGACCAGGCGGCCGCGCTCGAGCACGAGGATCAGGTCCGCGTCGACGACGGTCGACAGGCGGTGCGCCACGAGCACGCGCGTGCACCCGAGGCCGGCGAGGGCCGCCTCGATCTCGGCCTGGCTCGCGTTGTCGAGCGCGCTGGTCGCCTCGTCGAGCAGCAGCACGGCGGGGCGGCGGACGAGCGCGCGGGCGAGCGCGAGGCGCTGACGCTGGCCGCCGGACAGGTTGGCGCCGCCGGCCGCGATCACGGTCTCGTACTGCATCGGCATGCGGCCGATGTCGCCGTGGATCGCGGCCTGCTTACACGCCCGCACCAGCTCGCCGAACGGGGCGCCCGGGGCGGCGATCGCCAGGTTGTCGCGGATCGAGCCGGCGAACAGGTGGTCGTGCTGCAGGACGACGCCGAGCTGGGCGCGCAGCGCGGCGAGGTCGAGCTGGGCGAGGTCGCGGCCGTCGAACAGGATCTGCCCGGACTGCGGCGGGTAGAACCCGAGCAGCAGCTTGCCGAGCGTCGACTTGCCGGAGCCGGAGGCGCCGACGATCGCGACCTTGGCCCCGGCGGGGATCTCGATCGAGATGTCCGAGAGGACAGGTTTGACGCCGGCGGCGTAGGTGAACGAGACGTCGATCAGCGCGATCTGGCCGCGCAGCCGCCCGGGCGGGAGGCGCAGGCCGTCGGGCTGCTCGCGCGGCTCGGCGAAGGTGTCGCGGACCCCGGCGAGCGCGCCGACGACCCGGGCGGCGGCGATCGCCTGGGCCGCGAGGGCGCGCTGCGAGGCGAGCACGGCCCCGGCGACGCCGGTGCCGGCGAGCAGCCCGGCGAGCCCGAGGTCGCCGCGCTGGGCCGCGGCGACGCCGTGCCAGGTCATGCCGACGAGGGCCGCGGCGCGCACGGCGTCGAGCGCCGCGAGGGCGCCGAGGTGCAGCGCGTCCTGGCGAGCGGCGGCGTCCTGGGCGGCGAGGGCGGCCGGCCACCACCTTCGCAGCAGCCGGTCGGCGGCGCCGTGGAGGCGCAGGGTGACGAGGCCGCGCAGCAGCTCGAGCAGGCGGCTGCGCTGGCGGCCCGCGGCGTCGAGCTGGACGTCGGTCAGGCGCCGCAGGGCGCGGACGGTCGGGGCGAGGATCGCGAGCGTGAGGCCGGCGGCGGCGAGCGCCCACGGGAGCAGCGGCGGGGCGGCGAGGCCGAGGGCGACGAGCGCGGCAAGGCCGAGGGCGCCGTCGACGGCGGCGGCGAGGCCCTCGGAGCCGATCAGCGAGCGCACGCCCTGCAGCGACTGGAACCGCTGCAGGAGGTCGCCCGGGCGGTGGCGCTCGAAGAAGGCGATCGGCAGGCGCAGCAGGTGCTGCATCATGCCGGCGAGCAGGGCGCGGTCGAGGTGGACGCGGGCGAACCGGAGGCTGCGGTCGCGCAGCAGGGCGAGCCCGGCCTGGCCGAGCGCGGCGGCGACGACGGCGGCGATCAACAGCTCGAGCAGGCGCGCGTCGCGGGCGGGCAGCGCCTCGCCGACGACCGCGGCGGTGGCGGCCGGGGCGACGAGCACGGCGAGGTAGGCGAGCGCGGCGGCGGCGAGGGCGGTCCGCAGCGGGCCGCGCAGGCGGGCGAGGGCGGCGCGCAGGTGCGGGCCGAGGCCGGGGGCGTCGACCGCGTCGGCGACCTCGACGGCGATCTCCGGCGGGTCGCGGGCGAGCGCGGCGGGGGCGAGGACGACGGGGCCGCGCGTCGGGTCGACGCCGGCGAGGCCGCGCCGGGTCCAGCGATCGACGGCGACGCAGCGGCCGTCGCTCCACAGGAGGATCAGCGGGTCGCGGAGGTACGCGAGGTCGGCGGGATCGAGCAGCAGCGGCCGCGCGGCGCAGCCGAGCCGCCGGGCCGCGCGGACGAGCGCGCGCGCGGGCGGCTCGTCCGGGGCCCCGGCGCAGGCCTCGGCGACCTCGGCGCGCCGCACCGGCCGCCCGAGCCGGCGCAGCGCCGCGGTCAGGCAGGCCGCGGGCGCGGGGCACAGCTCGTCGGCCTGTACGTGCGGCAAGGTCTCGACGGACATGTCCGAGCGGTCATCCTCGGCGGCGAGCGCGGCGGCCCGCTCGCGGGCGCGGGCGGCCAGCTCGGCCTCGCCGCGGGCGCGGGCCAGCGCCTCGCGCAGGCGCAGGTTCGACAGGCGGTACACGCGGGCGAGCGAGTGGGCGAGGTGGGCGACGACCTTCCACGCGAGCGTGCTGCCGGCGGCGAGGCCGGCCTGCAGCTCGCGGTGGCCGAGCGACAGGACGACGCACGGGCCCTCGGCGACGGCGTCGGCGGTCCGCGGGCCGCCGTCGAAGAAGCCGACCTCGCCGAGCAGCTCGCCGGCGCGGACGCGCGCGAGCGGGACGTCGCGGCCGGGGAGGCGGACGGCGAGGCGGCCGGCGAGGACGAGGTAGCTGTGCGAGCCGGGATCGCCGGCGCGGAGCAGCGGCTCGCCGGGGGCGAGGACGCGGCGCTCGCCGAGGGCGAGCAGGGCCTCGCGCTCGGCGGGGGTCAGCGCGGCGCCGAGGGCGGTCTCGGCGATCGCCCGCTCGGGGGCCGCGGTCGCGGGCGCGGGCGCGGACGCGGGCGGCTCGTCGGCGGCGCCGAGCGAGCGCCGCTGCTCGGTCTCCTGGCGCAGCCGCTTGCACAGCGACACCCCGAGCGCGCGCAGCAGGTCGGCCGCGAGCGGGTCCTGGCGCGCGCGCAGCTCGTCGAACACCGCCTGCGGCAGGCGCCAGGCGACGACGTCGCCGCGGGCGACCAGAGTCGCCGAGCTCGGCGCGCCGTCGATCGCCCCGAGCTCGCCGACCAGCGACCCGGCCGCGACCTCGCCCATCGCCGTCGCCGGCAGGCCGGGCTCCTCGACGATCGCGGCCAGGGCGCCGCGCTCGACGAGGTGCAGCCCGCCGCCGCGCTCGCCCTGCTGCAGGAGGACCTGGCCGTCGGAACATGTCCGGAGTTGCAGCAGCGGCGCGAGCGCGGCGCGGGCGTCCGGGCCGAGCTCGGCGAGCGCGGGGAAGCGGTCCAGCGCGGGCGCGGGGGGGCGCGGGCGCGGGGCGGCGGCCTGCGGCGCGCCGCGGGCGACGAGGCGGGCGTACAGGCCGCCGCGCGCGAGCAGCTCGTCGTGGGCGCCGGACTCGACGAGGGCGCCGCGGTCGAGCACGAAGATCCGGTCGGCGTCGCGGACGGTGCTGAGGCGGTGGGCGATCACCACGCGGGTGCAGCGGTGGCTGCTGAGGTAGCGCTCGATCGCCGCCTCGGTCGCGTTGTCGAGGGCGCTGGTCGCCTCGTCGAGCACGAGGATCGGCGGGCGGGCGAGGATCGCCCGGGCGAGCGCGAGGCGCTGGCGCTGGCCGCCCGACAGCGGGCACTGGGCGTCGGAGATCGCGGTGTCGTAGCCGCGCGGCAGCGCGAGGATGTCGGCGTGGAGCTGGGCGGCCCGCGCGGCGGCGACGACCTCGGGCAGCGCGGCGCCGGGGCTGGCGAGGGCGATGTTGTCGCGGATCGTGCCCTCGAACAGGTGGGTCTCCTGCAGCACGGCGCCGATCTGGCGGCGGACGGCGGCGAGGTCGAGGTCCGCGAGGTCGCGGCCGTCCAGGCGGACGGCGCCGGTCGTCGGCGCGCACAGGCCGAGCAGCAGGCGCGCGACGGTCGACTTGCCGGCGCCCGAGGGGCCGACGATCGCGACCTTCTCGCCGCGGCCGATCGTGAGGGACAGGTCCTTGAGGACAGGCGCCGCGTTCGGGCCGTAGGCGTAGCCGACCCCGACGAGCTCGATCTCGCCGGTCAGCGCGGGCGCGGGCGCCGGGCCGCTCGCCTCGGGCGCGGCCTGCAGGACGTCGTCGAGCTGGGCGAGCAGGGCGGGCAGCTCCTGCGCGCGGGCGACGAGGTCGGCGATCTGCGCGACCGGGCCGAGGGTCGCGGCGACCAGCAGGGTCAGCGCGAGCAGCCCGCCCGGGGTCAGCGACCCGGCGACGCCGAGCTCGCCGGCGACCGCGAGCGCGGCGGCGGCGGTCAGGGCGGCGCACAGCTCGACGCCCACGGCGACGCGGTCCTGCGCGCGCAGGGCGGCGGCGCGGCCGTCGAGCGCGCGGTCGAAGGCGTGCTGCCAGCCGCGCAGCGCCTCGTCCTCGCCGCCGCCGGCCTTGATCGCGGCGATGCCCTCGAGGATCTGGAGCTGCCGGGTGTACTGCTTGATCTCGCGGGCGAGGACCTCGCGGAAGGCGCGGTCGAGGCGGCGGCGCGCGGCGAGGGCGAGGCCGAGGGTCGCGGCGCAGCCGAGCGCGGCGACCAGGCCGACGGCGCCGGCGTGGGCGGCGATCAGCGCGAGGTAGCCGAGCAGCAGGGCGCCGTCGACCAGCGCCGCGACGGCCTGGCCGGCGACGACGTCGCGGATCCGCTGGACGGCCTCGACGCGGAGGATCAGGTCGCCGGCGTCGCGCTGGAGGAAGAAGTCGTGCGGCAGGCGCAGCAGCCGGTCGACGAGCTCGAAGGTGGTGCGCGCGTCGAGGTGGCGGCGCACGCGGTCGATCAGCCAGCCGCGCAGCAGCGCGGTGACGAGCAGGAGCCCGACGAGCGCGAGGCCGACGGCGCCGACGGGCGCGAGCCAGCCGGTCTGGCCCTCGCCGAGCACGCGGTCGAGGAGCACCTGCGTCGCCAGCGGGACGGTCAGCCCGAGCAGCGAGACGCCGAGCGACACGAGGCCGAGCACGAGGAGCGCCGGCCGGACCTCGCGCAGGAGGCCGAGCCAGCGGCGCAGCGCGGCGCGGTCCCGCGGGCGGCGGCGCAGCTCGGGGCCGGCGGGCAGCTCGATGCACACGCCGGTGAAGCTGCGGTCGAGCTCGTCGTGGCCGACGCGGCGCGGGCCGATCGCGGGGTCGTGGAGCTCGACGAAGTCGAGGCCGACGCCGGTCAGCAGCACGAAGTGGTTCATCTGCCAGTGGAGGATCGCGGGGCAGGCGACGTCGCGGAGCTGGTCCGGCTCGAGCTTGCGGGCGCGCGGCTGCAGGCCGAAGCCGCGCGCCGCCTTGACGAGGCTCAGGGCCGTGACGCCGTCGCGCGCGATGCCGCAGGCGGTCCGGACCTCGGCGAGCGGGGCGAAGCAGCCGTGCGCGTGCAGGGCCATGGTCAGGCAGGCGGCGCCGCACTCGACGGCCTCCATCTGCGCGACGAAGGGGACCTTCACGCGGCGCTGCTTCGGCGGCTCCGTCAACCGCGATCATTGTATCGGAGGATGGTCGGCGGCGGCGACCTCGAGTAGAGTGGCCCCGTGCTGCGGGCGCGCGCGATCCAGGAGTACAGGGACCCGTCGCAGCGCGGGGGGCTCGTGCGCGTGCTGCCGGCCCGCGGCGTGTGGGTGCTGGCGCTGTGGTCCGGCCTCGCGCTCGCGCTCGTGCTGATCGCGGCGCTCGCCGAGGTCGAGGTCCGGGTCGCGGCGACCGGGGCGCTGCGCAGCGGTCACGAGGCGCGGGTGCTCCGCGCCCCGAGCGCGGGGGTCGTGAAGTCGTTGCGGGTGCGGGAGGGCGACGTCGTCGGCGGGGGCACGTGGGTGCTCAAGATCGGGTCGCGCCGGATCACCCCGCCGAACCCGGGCGTCGTCGACTTCGTCGCGGTGCGGGCCGACGACCACGTCGAGATCGGCGACCCGCTGCTCAAGATCGTGCCCGAGGACGCGCGCCCGGTAGCGACGCTGCTGGTGCCGGCGGCGGACCGGCCCCGCGTCGCGCCGGATCAGCCGGTGCGGGTGCGGGTCGGCGGCGAGGTGCGCGAGGGGGTCGTGACGCGGGTCGCCCGCGACCTCGCCTCGCCCGCGCTCGAGGGCGAGCGGCTGCGCCTGCCGATCACGGCGCCGAGCTACGCCGTCGAGGTCGCGCTGGCCGACGTCGAGGGCCTGGCCGCGGGGACCTATCTCGAAGGCCAGGTGATCGTCGGCCGGCGCTCGCTGCTGTCGCTGCTGGTGCCCGGCGCGGGGTGAGCGTCAGAGGAACAGGTCGAGCGGGTTGAGGTCGGCCTCCGGGGTCGGCGCGGGCCGCCAGCCGAGCGCGACCGGGACGTCGTACAGGCGGCCGGCGGCGAGGCGCGGCCAGAAGTGGCGCAGGCCGGGGATCACGACCTTGACGACCGGCAGGCCGATGTCCGGGCGGGTCTGGTCGACGAACATCAGCTCGAGGCCGCGGGGCTCGAGGACGGCGCGCAGGTGCGCGAGGTCGTCGAGCGCGTCGGGGCCGCGGGTGTAGGCGGCCGCGGGGGCGCGCGGGGCCGCCGGGTCGGGCACGAGGTACGGGTGCGCGGCGCGGGTGGCGGTCCGCACCCACGCGTCGGTCCGCGGGTCGACGCGCGCGCGCAGCTCGTCGTCCGCGGGCTCGGCGAAGTCGACGAATTGCCCGAGCTCGGTGACGGCCCGCGAGAGGGCGCGCTGCGGGTCGAGGTGGCAGCCGAAGCCGAGCATGATCCGCTCGCCGACGCCGTCCTCGCGCGCGCTGACGGCGGCGTAGGCCGGCAGGCCGAGGTCGCAGGTCAGGTCGAGCGCCCACAGCGAGCGCCCGCGGGCGGCGTACCAGCGCCGGAGCGTTCGGACATGTTCGTCGGGCCAGGTGTCGAGGTCGACGCCGGGCCGGCGCAGGCGGTTGTACCACCAGATCGCCACCGCGTCGCGCTCGCACAGCTCGAGCGCGCCCTGGACGATCGCCTCGACCAGCGTCGCCCCGGCGGCGCAGCCGTTCGAGTCGGCGACGCAGAAGGCGGGGCCGTCGCCGCGCGGGGCGTCGTACCAGCAGAACGCGGTCGGCAGCGAGCGCGGGCGGCCGCGGGTCAGCGACCACGCCGGCGACCAGAGGATCGCGGCGTCGGGATCGAAGGGCTCCGGGACGCGCTCGAAGCGGCGGGGGTCGGCGTTCCACTGCGCGCGCGCGGCGTACTGCGCCGGGCTGAAGTGCAGCAGCGCGGCCGGGTCGACGGCGTCGTCGAGCTCGGCGAGGCGGGCGCGGCGGGTCGGCTCGTCGCCCTGGTACACGCCGCTGAGGCGCTCGAGCGCCTCGGCGATCGCGCTGGCGCGGGCCTCGGCGTCGGTGCGGCCCTTGCCGGCGCTGTCGCTGCGGAGGCCACGGCGCAGCGCCGCGAGGTCGCCGCGCGGGGTCGCGTAGTTGCTGCCGGCGACGTAGGCGTGGCGCGGCTCGTCGGGCGCGCCGACGCGGCGCAGCGAGGCGATCGCGCCGAGCACCGGATCGACGTGGCGCTGGTAGGTCGCGACGAACTGCTCGGGCGGGACGCTGCGCTCGGCGTCGCCGCGCGGCGCCGGCCCGAGCGCGGGCGGGAAGGCGACGGGGTGCGGGCGGCCGCACGCGGGGCACTGCGGGCGGCGCAGCAGCGGGTGGCGGGTCTGGGTCAGGGTGATCGCATCGAGCGTGACGAGGGCGCCGACCAGCGGGCAGGCGTCGGGGTGCGCCGAGAACAGCGCGGCGGCGTGGGCCGCGAGCGCGGCCGCGAGCGCGCGCGTCGAGTCGGTGCCGGCGCGCGCGGGGAAGCTGGCGCGCGCGGCCCCGACGCGGTCGGCGACGTAGCCGGCGACCGGCCGGACGAGGCGCAGCCGCGCGGCCAGGCACGACCAGCAGCCGGTGCGCCCGGGGACCAGCAGCGGGCCGACCCAGGGCTCCGCGCCGGACACGCGGACGAGCAGCCACGGGGCGCCGCGCTCGCGACGGTCGGCGTCGATCGCCGCGAGCGCGTCGTCGAGGTAGTCGGCGGCGGCGACGATCGTCAGGTCCGGGTCGGCCTCGACGCGGGTCACGCCGGCGGCGGCGAGCGCCGCGCGCAGCGGGCCGGGGTCGACGCCGGCG
>ERZ1066137.1668-NODE-1668-length-10023-cov-7.388142_pt1 | contig 10023 bp, 7 predicted proteins | sample MGYA00382784_ERZ1066137 | MGnify/ENA primary metagenome ERZ1066137 (study PRJEB33369, sample SAMEA5778367) | biofilm metagenome | biome: Industrial cooling water; feature: Water cooling tower basin; material: Biofilm | place: United Arab Emirates | collected... | reverse complement strand
CGCGTGTCGTGGATCATCCCGCACGCGAGACCGTCGTCTCGTACTGCGGCGCACTGGTGCGTGGCGGCGATGGTCGCACGCTCGGCACGCTCTGCAGCTTCGACGTGGAGCCGCGCCCGGTGCCGGAGCTCGAAGTGCCGCTGCTCGAGACCGTCGCGCCGATCTTCGCGCGCTACGTGCTCGACGACACGACGCCGGACGTCCGCCCCGACCGCACGCACCGCACACCGCACTGAGCCGCGATCCGCGTGGCATGGGCGCGCCGCTTGCAGCGGCGCAGCGCACCACGGACGCCGGTGACGGCGGAGGGATCGATGCGGTCGTTCGTACGCACCACCACGCTCGTCGCGACGGCGTGGCTCGTCACCGGCTGCGACTACGCACGGCTGCTGCGGCCGAGCGTGATCCGGCAGCTCGATCCGAACGTCGCACGGCTCGTCAACGAGCTGCCGAACGTGGACAAGGTGAACGAAGGGCTCGTCGGCGGGCTCTACGCGCGCGGCGGCCTCGGACATGCGCGCGTCGATGCCGACGGCGTGATGCGCATCACCGTACGCATTCCGGCGGGCGAGTACATCTGGCAGCCGGCGGTGATCGTGATGCCCCGCGGCGGCGACCTCGAGATCGACGTCTACAACGAGGATCCGTACTCGTACCACGCCGCGCTTCTGCCGAACGTCGGCGATCGCGAGGCGCTCTGGCTGCCGATCAACTCGCGTGGCCGCGTCCGCATCCGCCTCGACGGGCCGGGCTACTACTGGTGGGGCTGTCCCGTGGCGAACCATGTCCCGCGCGGCATGCTCGGCTTCATCTTCGTGCACGGTGAAGTGCCCGCCGAGGCGAAGCTCGACCGCCCGCGGCAACCGCGTCCGTCGGATCGCGAGCCGTGAGCGCGCACGCATCGGTGCGAACGCAGCTACGCCGCAGTGCGATGATGCTCACGGCATGCGCGAGCGTCGTCGCCTGCACGCGGCCGCTGCCGCCGTGGCCCGTCACCGAACGCGGCAAGCCGCTCGCGGCCTGGGATTCGTCGCGCGTCGGGCGCGCACCCGTGGTGGCGCAGCGCGTGACGGCGGAGCGGCTCGTGCGCGCGCGCGAGGAGCCGCACAACTGGTTGACGTACTACGGCGCCTACGACGGCCAGCGGCACAGCGCACTCGATCAGGTGACGCGCGCGAACGTCGCTGCGCTCAGGCCCGCGTGGGTCTTCCAGTTCAGTCCCGTGGGGCTGACGCCGGCGCCGCAGGCGTACTCGCTCGAGACCGCGCCGATCGTCGTGGACGGCGTGATGTACGCGACCGGCTTCGAGGGCTACGTGTGGGCGCTCGATGCGGCGACGGGGACGCTGCTCTGGCAGTACCAGCACAGCATCCCGATCGACATCGCGCTCTGCTGCGGCAACGTGAACCGTGGTGCCGCCGTGGCGAACGGGCTGGTGTACGTCGCGACGCTCAACGGGCAGCTGATCGCGCTCGATGCCGAAACCGGGCGGCTGCGGTGGCAGGTCCCCTTCGCCGACGTGCGCGCCGGCGAGAGCGCCACCGCGGCGCCGCTCGTCGTGAAGGGGCTCGTGCTCGTGGGAGCGAGCGGCGGTGTGTACGGTACACGTGGACATCTCGATGCCTTCGACGCACGCACGGGACGTCGCGCCCGGCGACGCTACACGGTGCCCAGGCCGGGTGAGCCGGGCGGCGAGACGTGGGGCGGTGATTCGTGGGCACGCGGCGGTGGCGCGACGTGGATCACCGGCACCTACGATCCCGAGCTCGATCTCGTCTACTGGGGGACGGGCAATCCCGGGCCGCTGTTCGACGGCACCGTGCGCCCCGGCGCCAACCTGTACACGAGCAGCGTGATCGCGCTCGACCCCGACGACGGCGCGATCCGATGGCACTACCAGTGGACGCCGCACGACGTCTGGGACTACGACGGCACCAACGAGAACATCCTCTTCGAACTCGGTGGCCGGAAGCTGCTCGCGCACTTCGATCGCAACGGGCACCTCTTCGTCCTCGACCGCACGAACGGTGCCCTGGTGCGCGTGCAGCGCTTCGGGCGCGTGACGTGGGGGACGATCGACTCGACCGGTCGCGTGATGCCCTCGCGTGTGCCGACGACCGAGGGTATCGACATCTGTCCCGGCCCCGCGGGCGCCAAGGAGTGGCCGCACGCGACGTGGAGTCCGCGCACGCGCTGGCTCTACGTGCCCACGATCGAAGACGGGTGCGCGCACTACCGACGCGGGCCGACGAGATTCCGCGAAGGGTTGGCCTACTTCGGCGGCGAGGCCGATGCGCGCGCCTTCCCGCCGCGCGGTGCGGTCAAGGCGTACGATCCGGCGACCGGTCGGCTGATGTGGGAGTGGCGCTCGCCGTATCCGGTGGTCGCGTCGCTGCTGAGCACCGCAGGCGACCTGATCGTCGTCGGCGAGGCCGACGGACACGTCAACGCACTCGATGCACGCACCGGCGAGCGACTCTGGCGCTCCAACACCGGCAACGGGATCCACGGCAATCCCGTGAGCTATCGCGTCGGCGACCGACAGTACATCGCCGTTCCGAACGGCTGGGGCGGATGGATCGACGGCTACGCGCCACAGCTCTTCGGCGCGAAGCGCGGCACGGCGATGCACGTGTTCGCGCTCCCCTGATCGCCGCGCACGCACGCGTCGTCACCCTGCCGCGAGCACGGCCTCCAGCGCCTCGGCGAGCGTCGCCGAATCGAACGGCTTGCCCACGACCCGCTCGCGTGCGTCGGGCGATGCGACGACGGGATGCTCGGCGTAGCCGGTGAGATAGACCACCGGTACCGTCGCTCCTTGCGTGCGCAGCTGCGCGATCAGTTCCGGCCCGCCCAGTTCGGGCATGCGCACGTCGGTGACGATCGCGTCGATGCCTGCGCCGTGTGCGCGCCAGACGTCGAGTGCGTCGATGCCGTGGCGTGCCTCGAGCACCACGTACCCGCGACGCTCGAGCATGCGGCGTGCGGCGGCGCGCACCGCGGTCTCGTCCTCGACCAGCAGCACGGTCGCGCGACGTGTCACCGTCGCCGAGCGTGACGGCGTGGGTGTCTGGGCGATCGTCGCGGTCGTCGCGAGCGGGAGGAGCACGTCGAACGTGGCACCGGCACCGGGCGCGGTCTCCACCACGATCGCGCCACCGGCACGCGAGACGATGCCGAACACCGTCGCCAGCCCGATCCCGGTCCCGCGTCCGACGTCCTTCGTGGTGAAGAACGGCTCGAAGATGCGACGTCGCGTCGCGTCGTCCATGCCGTGCCCCGTGTCGCGCACGCGGAGCCGCGCCACGCGCGCGGGCGGCGCGCCGGTCCAGTCGTCACGCGCGTCGGGCGGGAAGGGGACGGCGTCGACCTCGATCGTGAGAGAACCGCCACGTCCCGCATGCCCGTGCAGCGGCGTGAGCATCGCGTCGCGCGCGTTCACGACGAGATTCATGAGCAGCTGCTCGAGCTCGCCCGCGTCCACGTGCACCGGCACGTCGGCCCGCGTGATCGCGACGTCGAGCACGATCTCCTCGCCGATCACGCGCCGCAGCAGCCGCTCCGCACCGCGCACCGCGTCGCCGAGCGAGACGTCGGCGGGACGCACCTCGGCGCGGCGACTGAAGGTGAGCAGCTGGCGCACGAGCGTGGACGCCTGACGCGTCGCGAGCTGGATCTCGTCGAGCCGCGGCCGCACGTCGTCACCGGTCGCAAGATCGTCCGCGGCCAGCTCGAGGTTCATGCCGATGATCGTCAGCAGATTGTTGAAGTCGTGCGCGACGCCGCCCGCGAGCTGCCCGACGGCTTCCATCTTCTGCGCCTGTCGCAGGCGGTCGGCGAGGTCGCGCTCGACGGTGACGTCCTTCGCGATGCCGATGACTCGCGTCGCGCGTCCCGTCGCGGGATCACGCACGATCACCGCCCGATCTGCGATGCGGCGCCACGTGCCGTCGGGGCGTCGCACGCGGTACTCGTGCTGCCACTCCGTCACTTCGCGGCCACCCGCGACCGCCCGCATGAAGCCGTGTGCGACGGCAGCGGCGTCGGCGGGGTGGATGAGCGTGGTCCACACCGACCAGTCGGCCTCGACCTGCGCCGGCTCGAGGCCGAACTGCGCGAGTCCCCCGCCGAGCACCGTCGTGCGGCCGCTGGCGAGATCGCGGTCCCACAGCACGTCGGAGACGGCGCGCAGGGCGAGCGCGTAGCGTTCCTCGCTGTCGCGCAGCGCTCGCTCGGCGGCGACGCGCTGCGTGATGTCGATCGCGACGACGACACGCGCACGCCGGCCGTCGACGTGCGTGTCGTGCCGCACGATCTCGACGTCGAAGACCTCGCCCGATCGCCGCATGTGACGGAAGCGACCGAGCTGCGCGTAGCCCGGGCCGAACGACGGCCGGCGCTCGGCGAGTGCGGCGCGGTCGGCGGGTGGGCGGAGGTCGAGGATCGTGAGGGCGAGGAATTCGTCGCGCGTGTAGCCGTAGCTCCGGAGTGCGGCCTCGTTCACGTCGAGGATGCGCAGCGTGTCCACGTCGAAGACCCATTTCGGCAGCGGATCGTCGCGGAACAGCATCCAGGCGAGCGCCTCGCTCGCCCGGAGACGGGTCTCGGCGTCGGCGCGCGCACGTTCGGCGTCGATGCGGGCGGTGAGGTCGCGCGCGACGTGCACGAGGCGCGTGACGCGTCCGTCGGCATCGCGCACGGGAGTGAGCGTCACGTCGACGACGCGTCGCGTGCCCGCGAGCGTCACCGTGGTGCCACGGAAGCGCGCGACGTCGCCCGCACCGGCCCGCGCGAGTGCGTCGAGCGCGCGCGGCCGTGTCTCGTCGTGCCACGCCTCCTGCCACGGGAGCGAGAGCAGCACCGTCTCGTCGGCGGCGTCCATGAGCGCGAGCCCCGCGCGATTCACCGCGAGCAGGCGACCGTCCGGCTGGAGCAGCTTCACGCAATCCGCGCTCGATGCGAAGAGCGCGATGCCGAGCGCCGCCTCCGCACCGGACGCGAGTCGGTAGCCCGGCGGGGCTGCCGTCGCCTCGGACGGCTGCGGTGCCTCGGGAGCGTGCGGCGGCGCGGGAGTCTGCGACTCGTCGCTCATGCCGGGGCCGTCGCGTTACATGCCGCCGCGGTCATGATGCATGCGCGGAGGAGCATGCGGAGAGACTATCCCGACGCCGGCGGGCGGGCAACTCGGGTGATGTATCGAACGGCGCGCGACGACGCCGGCCGCCCCGTGAGCCGATGCGCGGCCCGACGACGTACCTCATGGGGTGGCGCGTGCGCTCGCCGCATCACACCGTAGCGCGCGCGCACGCGCCCGATCTCGCGGCGACCCGGACCGTGCGTGCGTCGCGCCATCGTGCGCCCACCCTGCGCATCGAGGTTCCCATGCTGGTTCCGAAGGGCATCGTCGTGCACATCTCCGCGTCGCATTTCGGCGATGCGAAGCAGATCGACGCCTGGCACAGGCAGAAAGGATGGGCCGGCATCGGCTACCATCGCGTCGTCCTCAACGGCGTGCGCACCGGCGGGGCGGCGTACAGTGCCGCGCTCGACGGCACGATCGAGAACGGTCGCGCCGATTCGGTGATCGGCGCGCACTGCCAGGCCGGTGGCATGAACGTGGCCTCGCTCGGCGTCTGCTGCATCGGCACGCCGGACCGCGTCCCGGCCGGCGCCACGCGCGCACCGGCGACTGCGACGACGAAGCCGTACCTGACGGCGAAGCAGTGGACGGCACTCGTCGACCTGCTCGCGCGGCTCTGCCGGCAGCACGGCATGAATCCGCAAGGGACGTTCACGCATCCGCGCAGCGGTGCGTCGGTGCCGGTGCTCACGCAGCACTCGACGTTCGATCCCGGCAAGCCGTTCTGCGCGAGCGTGAACCTCGCCACGCTGCGCACCGCGGTCGCCCAGGCGATGACGACGCTGTCGCCGCTCCGTCGCTCGTCGCGCGGTCGCGGCGTCGCGGTGGCGGCGGAGTCGTTCCTGATCGACGAGGCGACGATCACGGTCGGCGAACCCGAGGTCGATCCGCCGGTAGGCGACGTGGGCGACCTGCTGCTGCAGCCGTACGACGTGGGGACGCTCGAACCGACGGGCGGGACGCGTCGCGGTCGGCCACGGTCGACACGCTCGGCGACCAAGGCAAAGTCGGCGCGTCCCAGGACGTCGACTCGCAAGTCGACGAAGACGACGACGGCGGCGAAGAAGCGGAGTCGCGCGACGCGGGGATGAAGAGCGTTGCGGGCGCTTCGGGTGTTGCGGGTGCGACGTTTTCGACGGACGCGACGAATGGCAACGGCCTTGAACGCGACGGGCGCGACGACGCGACGGGGGCGCCGCGTTTCGACTGCTGACCGCGGAGATGCGGGAGCGCGCGAAGGGACGCGGAGAACCGACTTTGGAAAAAGTCGTCTCCGTCCTCCGGTCGTCTCCGTTCCTCGGATCTTCGATGTTGTTCCAAGATCTTCAACAGACCAGGAACTTCGGAGAAACGGAGACGGCCGGAGGACGGAGACGATGTGTTCCGTGTTCATTCACGATCTGGAACACACACACCATCGATCCTCCGTCCTCCGGTTGTCTCCGTTCCTCGGATGTTCCATGCTGTTCGAGATCTTCAACAGACCAGGAACTTCGGAGAAACGGAGACGGCCGGAGGACTGAGACGCTGTTTCCAAAGTCGGTCCTCCGCGTCCCCTCGCGCTCCCCCGCTTCTCCGCGCTCTGCAGTTCTTCGAACTCGAGCCTTACTTGCCGCCCCGCAACGTCGGCACGGCGGCGGTGAGTGCACGGGCGATCGTCTCGAGCGAGCCCTGCGCGGCGCCACCGCGGGCGGCGACCTGCTGGACCTTGGGACCGAGGCGCTCGAGGATGTTCGCGATCTCGGGCGGTTCGATCTTCGAGCCGTCGAGCTCCTCGCGGAGCTTCTCGAGCTCGTCGGCGATGTCGTCGAGTGCGGGATCCTCGCTCGCGTCGAGCTTCTCCTCGAGCGAGCGGATGAGCGGGACGGCAACGGCCGGCGAGAGCGACGTCAGGCCGGCGTTGGCGGCGGTGGCGACGCTGTCGATCTGGGCGACGGTGCTCGCGTCGGCGAGCGACCCGGCGCCGGTGCGACCGGCCGCCGAATCGGCGCGAAGGGACAGCGTGTCACCCGTGCGGGCGGCGGTCTCGTCGCGGCCACCGCAGGCGGCGAGGACGGCGAGCGCGCAGGCGAGCGGCGCGCGGGCGAGGACGATGGGTCGGATCATGGCGTGCTCCGGTGTGCGGGTGGTCGGCATGGTGGACCGACACCCACGTGGTGCCGGCTCCCTCGCCGCCCGACAGTGCACGAGCGATGCCGTCCGCTCGTGCGCCGGTCGTCACACCCGCGCGTCGGCGGCGGCCGGCGTGGTCGTCGCCACCGGCACCACATCGCCGAGCCCGCCCAACCGCAGCCGGAACTCGCGTCGCAGGAGCGAGAGACTCACCACGGTCTGCAGCCACGTCATGGTGACCGCGATCATCCACACCCATTCCAGCCGGAACCCCGGACGCGGCGCGAGCCAGAGGACCGGACCGAGCACCAGCGCCGTGCGCAGCGCGCTCGCGGCGAGGGCCGGGACCGTGTTGCCCATCGCCTGGAACATGCTCGACGCGACGAAGATCAGCCCCGACGCGACGTAGTTCCACGACACGACGCGCAGGTAGCCCGCCGCGACGGCGACCACCGCCGCGTCGGCGCTGAACGGGCGCACCATCGCCTCGGGCGAGATGTGCGAGAGGAGCGCGAACAGCGCCATCACGACCGTCGCCATGAGCGACGCGGTACGGAAGGTTTCGATGACGCGCGCCGGGAGTCGCGCCCCGACGTTCTGTCCCGCCACCGGAGCGACCGCAGCGCCGAGCGCCACCACCGGCATGAACCCCGCCTGGATGACGCGCATCCCGACGCCGAAGCCCGCCTGCGCCGCCGGCCCGAAGGGACGCGCGACGCTGTAGACGACGAACTGGTAGAGCGCCATCATCGCGAACTCGAAGCCCGCCGGCAGCCCGATCGCGAGCAGCCGACGCCACTCCGACGGCACCGGGCGGCACTCGGCCGCGTCGATGCGCAGGAACGCATCGGGGCGACGGAACCAGCGCGTGACCAGCAGCGTCGCGAGCGTCACCGGCAGCAACGTCGACATCGCCGCGCCGGCGACGCCGAACGCGTGCCCCGTCCCCCAGCCGAAGACGAGGAAGGGAGCGAGCGCCATGTTCACCAGCACGCTCGCCGTGCTGACGATGACGGGGCGACGGAAGTCGCCCACCGCACGCAACGCGGCCGCCATCGTGCCGAGCGGGAACTGGATCGCGAGCGCCGGTACGTACCAGCGCAGGTAGTCCGCGGCCAGTCGCGCCGTCGCGGCGTCGGCGGCCATCGCGCGCGTGTACGCCCCCATCGCCACGAATGCGAGCGCCACGAACAGCACACCCGTGACACACGACAGCACGAGCGCCTGGTTGAACGCATGCTGCGCGGCCGCGCGATCCTTGCGCCCCGTCGCCTGCGCCACGAGCGCCGTCGTCCCCACGCCGAGCACCTGCGCGACCGCGAGCGTGATGAACGACACCTGCCCTGCGATCCCCACCCCCGCGACCGCATCGGTCCCGAGCCGCCCGACCCAGTACAGGTCGACCAGGAAGTACAGCACCTGGAAGACCATCATGACGAGCATGAAGCCCGTCGTCTTCACCAGATGCCGTCCGATCGAGCCGGTGGTCAGATCCTGCATGGTCCGCGTTCGTGTCGAATGGTGGTGGGTTCGCCGATGCTGCGTCTCGTGCGAGGCGCGCGCAAGAGCGGTGGGGAAGATGGTCGACGGCAGACCGCGGAGATGCGGGGGGACGCGAGGGGACGCGGAGAACAGACTGTGGAAACGGACGTCTCCGTCCTCCGGTCCTCTCCGTGTCTCGGATTTTCCTCGTTGGTTCAGGATCTCGAACTGACATGAACTTCGGAGGAACGGAGACGACCTGAGGACGGAGACGGCTGCTTCCGGGTTGCATGCGATCTCGAACGAACCGTGAACCCATCATCTCCGTCCTCCGGTCGTCTCCGTTCCTCGGATTTTCCAAGTCCGTTCAAGATCTTGAACAAACGATGAACATCGGAGGAACGGAGACGACCGGAGGACGGAGACGTCTGTTACCACAGTCAGTCCTCCGCGCCCCTTCGCGCCCCCCCGCATCTCCGCGGTCGGCCGTCTGCGATGCCTCGCAGATCACCGATGCTGACCGCTACGCACCACACCCGGCGTCGGCCAACGCGAGGACCTCGCCCGGCGTGCACCCGCGATCTCGCAGCGTACGCACGGACAGCGCGTCGTGGCGCTTGGCGAGGCGGCGGCCGTGGGTGTCGCGCACGAGGGGGAGATGGCACCACGCCGGTGGGGCGGCGCCGAGTGCGCGGTAGACGAGGAGTTGGCGCGCGGTGGAGCGGAGGAGATCCTCGCCGCGCACGACCTCGGTGATCGCCATCGCGATGTCGTCGGCGACGACCGCGAGTTCATATGCCGGGACGTCGTCGCGGCGCCAGACCACGAAGTCGCCGAAGTCCTCGCCCGCGGTGAACGCCTGCGCGCCGCGCACCGCGTCGTCGAAGCGGATCGTCTCGCCGTCCGGCACGCGGAAGCGCCACGTCGCGCCCGACGGTGACTCGGCGTCACGCCCGGTGCCGGGCGATGGGCGGAGCGACGCGGGAAAGAGCGGCTCGCGTTCCTCTTCGTCCTCGTGCGGGGCATGCGCGGCGTCGCGCAGCTCCCGGCGCGACACGGTGCTCGGGTAGACGAGTCCCGCATCGCGGAGCCGACGCCACGCGTCGAGGTACACCTCGCGGCGCGTCGACTGGTGCACCGGCTCGCCCGACCAGCGGATGCCGAGCCAGTGGAGCTCCTCGATCGTCCGCACCGTGAACTCCGGGCGGCAGCGGAGCGGATCGAGATCCTCGATGCGGAGCGCGAGCGTCCCACCCGCTGCCTGCGCGCGCGTGTACGCGGTCATGTAC
>ERZ1066137.1664-NODE-1664-length-10046-cov-11.902112_pt1 | contig 10046 bp, 9 predicted proteins | sample MGYA00382784_ERZ1066137 | MGnify/ENA primary metagenome ERZ1066137 (study PRJEB33369, sample SAMEA5778367) | biofilm metagenome | biome: Industrial cooling water; feature: Water cooling tower basin; material: Biofilm | place: United Arab Emirates | collected... | reverse complement strand
GCTGGTCTGCGGGCTGGTCTGCGGGCTGGTCTGCGGGCTGGTCTGCGGGCTGGTCATCATGGTGTCCCTTCACTCGGCCGGGTCGGCGAGCTCTGGTCGCGCATCCGGCATTTAACCGACATTTGTCGGTTTGTAGGTTCAGCGTCCTCCGGGCCGGAACTATTCCGCCGTACGATGAGCGCGTGACGGCGGTCGACTCGGATGCCCGCGCAGCGGACCCCCGCTGGCAACGCTCCCGGGCGCGCCTGCACGCCGCGGTGCTCGAGCTGGCGGCCGAGCGCCCCGTCGAGCGCATCACCGGAAGCGCCCTCGCCACCGCCGCCGGAGTGCACCGCTCGACCATCTACGAGCACGGCTGCGACACGGCCGACATCCTGCGCGGGGCGCTGCGGGCCGAGCTCGACGAGATCAGGGCGCGCGTCGTCGAGCCGGCCACCGCGGACACCATCCTGCAGGCGACGGCCCGCTCCGCCGACGAGGTGTTCGCCCACGTCGACCGGCACGGTGCGATCTACGCGCGCGAGCTCGATGCCGGCAGCTCCGGGCTGGCGACCATGCTCGCCGAGCACTTCGCCCACTCGATCCGGCTGCTGATCGAGCACGGAGCCGTGACGCCGCCGACGATCACCGGCGACGACCGGCAGGCGTTCTCCGAGACCGTCGCCGCCGCCCTGGCGGCCACCGCGGTGGCCGTGATCGCCGTCTGGGTGCGCGAGCCCGCACCCCGCGACCGCGCACTGCTCGCGAAACGCTGGCGCGCGGTCCTGCCCCCGTGGTGGCCGGTCGGCGACTGAGCTGCTGGCCGGAGAACCGGGGCGGTGAACCCGGGCGGTGAACCCGGGCGGCGAACCTGGGCGGCGACCCCCGCTGTCGGGCAGGATGGAGCGGTGCCCCTCGAGCTCGACACCTTCGGCATCACCGCCGCGATCCTCGCCGTCGCCGGCGTCGTCGCCTTCCTCGCGCACCGTGCCCGGCAGCCCCTCATCATCGCGTTCATCCTGGTGGGAGTCGTCGTCGGCCCGAGCGCGCTCGGCTGGATCACCGAAGCCGAACCGCTCGAGCTCTTCGCCGAGATCGGCATCGCCATCCTGCTGTTCCTCGTCGGCCTGAAGCTCGACGTCGCGCTCATCCGGTCGATCGGGGCCGTCGCGCTCATGACGGGGCTGGGTCAGGTCGTGTTCACCTCGGCTGTCGGGTTCGGCATCGCCCTGCTGTTCGGGCTCGACCCCGTCGCCGCGCTGTACGTGGCCGTCGCGCTGACGTTCTCGTCGACGATCATCATCGTCAAGCTGCTGAGCGACAAGCGCGAGCTCGACGAGCTGCACGGCCGCATCGCCCTCGGCTTCCTCATCGTGCAAGACATCGTCGTGATCGTCGCGATGATCGCCCTCACGACGTTCGCCGGGGGCGCTGAGGCCCCGATCGGCGACCAGGTGCTGCGCCTGGTGCTCAGCGCGGGCGGGCTGTTCCTCGGGCTGTTCGTGGCCATGCGCTGGGTGCTGCCGTGGCTGCTCACGCTGCTGGCGAGCTCGCAAGAGCTGCTGATCGTGTGGAGCGTGGCGTGGGCGGTCACGCTCGCCGCGCTCACCGATGTGCTCGGCTTCTCGATCGAGATCGGCGCCTTCCTCGCCGGTTTCGCACTCGCCTCCACCCGCTATCGCGAGGCGATCGCCGCGTCGCTCAGCGGGCTTCGCGACTTCCTGCTGCTGTTCTTCTTCATCGTGCTCGGCGCCCAGCTCGACTTCGCGGCCATCGGCGAGCAGATTCCGGCGGCGATCGCGCTCTCGCTGTTCGTGCTCATCGGCAACCCGCTCATCGTGCTCATCATCATGGGCGCCATGGGCTACCCCGCCCGCGTCGGCTTCCTCGCCGGGCTCGCGGTCGCGCAGATCAGCGAGTTCAGCCTGATCCTCATCGCGCTCGGCCGCGACCTCGGGCAGGTGGGCGACGACATGGTCGGCCTGGTGACCCTCGTCGGCCTGATCACCATCGCCGGATCGACCTACATGATCCTGTACTCGAAGCAGCTCTACGCCTGGCTCGCTCCGGCCCTGCGGGTGTTCGAACGCCGCCACCCGCGCCCCGAGCCGGAGTTCGAGCCCGAGCGTGTCGACGCGATCGTGTACGGGCACGGCCGGTTCGGGCGCCAACTCGTGCGCGAACTCGTCCAGGCGGGCCATTCGGTGCTCGTCGTCGAGTGGGACCCGTACGCACGCACCGAGTTCGACGACACCGCCGACCGGGTCACCCTCGTGTTCGGGGATGCCAACAGCCCGGAGTTTCCCGAGGTGCTGCCCGTGCGCACCGCGCGCTGGATCATCAGCACCCTGCCCGACGCCGACACCAACCTGGTGCTCGCCGACGCGCTGCGGCGGCACGGAGCCACCTGCCCGATCGCGGTGACCGTGCACAACGACGAGAGCGCCCACCGCTACCGCCCGGCGCTCATCGACGGCACGATCTCGACGGTGCTGCACCCCTTCCGGGAGGCGGCGGATGACGTGCTCGAGGCTCTCGCCCGCCTCGAGTCGGCGCGGCCCGACGACGAGAGCTAGCGGGGCAGCCGCGCGCGCAGCGCTGGCCAGGAGTCGGCGAATCCGGGGTGCAACGGCAGAGCATCCACCTCGTCGAGGCTCACCCAGCGCAGGGCGACGCTCTCGGCGTCGGCGACGATCGGTGCGAACAGCCGCGTGACCCGCACGGCGACGGTCGTGTACGACCAGAAGCCGAGGTCGAGCACGCTCTCGAACAGCGGCTCGACGGCGTCGGCCGGCACCCCCGCCTCCTCCCCCGCCTCGCGCACGGCGGCGGCCTGCGCCGACTCGCCCTGCTTGCGGGCTCCGCCGGGCAGTCCCCACGTGCCGCCGTGGTGCGACCAGACGGCGCGATGCTGCAGCAGGATGCCCGCCTCGGGGTGCCACGCCAGCAGGCCCGCGGCCCCGAAGCGCCCCCAGTAGCGCTGGCCGCCGGGCCCCTCGACCCACGCGTCGCCCGGATCACGCGCGGCACCACTCGGCAGCGGCGGCGGCGTGCTCGACAGGGGATCGTGGGTCATGGTGAGCCCAGGCTAGGCGAGGATGATGGGAGGATGCCCGCCGAGCCGATCAGTGCCGCCGCACCGCCGCTGCCGGGCCGTGCCGTGATCCGCCAGCGCTGGAGCGACTTCGTGTTCCTGCACTGGCGCGTCGACCCGCGCGAGGTGGCGCCCTTCCTGCCGCCGGGCACGCGACCTGACACGCACGACGGCAGCGCGTGGGTGGGGCTGATCCCGTTCGTGCTGAGCGACCACGCCTTCCTACCGTTGCCGCCGGTGCCGCACGCCGGCACGTTCATCGAGATCAACGTGCGCACCTACTCGGTCGACGAGCAGGGTCGCCGCGGCGTGGTCTTCCGCTCGCTCGATGCCGAGCGCCTGCCCAGCGTGCTCGCCGCGCGCGCCCTCTTCGGGCTGCCGTATCAGTGGATGCGCGCCACGCGCCGCACCAGCGGCGACACCCTCACCTACCAGGGTCGCCGCCGCATCGGCACGCACCCGGCCACGCACATCGTCGCCCGGCCCGGAGCGACCCGCGTGGATTCCGAGCTCAGCCGTTTCCTGACCGCACGTTGGGGGTTCCACGAGCGGCACCTCGGCAGCACGATCTACGCGCGCAACACGCACGAGCCGTGGCCCCTCGTCGACGCCGAGCTGCTGCACCTCGACGACGAGTTGCTCGCCGCCGCCAGGTTCCCCTTCCTCGCGAGTCGGGCACCCGACTCGGTGCTCGCCACCCCGCTCGGGCATCCCGGTGTCGTGACGGAGTTCGCCGCCCCGCGCCGCGTCTGACCCGCAGTCCCGGCCGCCCCCGCCCGGCACCACCCGCCCGGCACCACTCGACTGGCATCTCCCGACCGGCACCACCGCGACACCACTGGCACCTTACACAACGACGGACGCGCCGAAACGGATTCACCCGTTCCGTCGTTGTGGAAGGCCGCTGGCACGGCATGGCGTGTGCTTCCAGATCTGCGGATGGACATGAAAACGTGTCAGGTGCATCCGCAGATCTGGAAGTCTCGAAGACCACAACCTGGTTGCCGCCCTGGAAGCAGGATGCGACGTGCCGTGCGGGCACGCTGCAGTACGAGGTGCGGGCAGAAGCGGCGAGGGCCAGAAATCGCCCTCGCTGGCAGCGACTAGCGCTGCCTCTTCTCCCTGACTCGCATGTTCACCTGGATTGGGGTGCCCTCGAAGCCCCACACCTCGCGCAGCCGGCGGGTGATGAAGCGGCGGTACTGCGGGTCGAGGAAGCCGGTCGTGAACAGCACGAAGGTCGGCGGGCGCGTCGACGCCTGCGTCGCGAAGAGGATGCGCGGCTGCTTGCCGCCACGGACGGGGTGCGGATGCTCCGCCGTCAACTCGGCGACGAACGCGTTGAGCTTGCCGGTCGGGATGCGGGTGTCCCACGACTCGAGCGCCACCTCGATGGCGGGCACGAGCTTCTCGAGGTGCCGGCCCGTGCGCGCCGAGATGTTGACGCGCGGCGCCCACGCGACGTGGTGCAGATCCTGCTCGATCTCGCGCTCGAGGTAGCGGCGACGGTCGTCGTCGAGCAGGTCCCACTTATTGAACGCGAGCACGAGCGCGCGGCCCGACTCGAGCACGAGGTCGATGATGCGCACGTCCTGCTCGCTGAGCGGTTCGGTGACGTCGATCAGCACGACGGCGACCTCCGCCTTCTCGAGCGCGGCGGCGGTGCGCAGCGAGGCGTAGAAGTCGGCGCCCTGCTGCAGGTGCACGCGGCGGCGGATGCCGGCCGTGTCGACGAAGCGCCACACCTTGCCGCCGAGCTCGATCTGCTCGTCGATCGGGTCGCGCGTGGTGCCGGCCAGCTCGTTCACGACGACGCGCTCCTCGCGCGCCGCCTTGTTGAGCAGGCTCGACTTGCCGACGTTCGGCCGGCCGAGCAGGGCGACGCGGCGGGGGCCGCCGAACTCCTGCTTCGCCACGGCCGAGACCTCGGGCAGCACGGTGAGCACGTGGTCGAGCAGGTCGGCCACGCCGCGCCCGTGCAGGGCCGAGACGGGCCAGGGCTGCCCGAGACCGAGGCTCCACAGCGCGGCCGCCTCCGGCTCCTGCCGCGCGTCGTCGATCTTGTTCGCCGCGACGATGACGGGCTTCTTCGAGCGGCGCAGCATCTTGACGACGAACTCGTCGGTCGCCGTGATGCCGGTGATCGCGTCGACGACGAACAGCACGGCGTCGGCGAGCTCGACGGCCACCTCGGCCTGCGCGGCGACCGAGGCGTTGATGCCGGCCGCGTCGGGCTCCCACCCGCCGGTGTCGACGAGCGTGAACTTCCGGTCGTTCCACTCGGCCTTGTAGGTCACGCGGTCGCGGGTGACGCCGGGCGTGTCCTCGACGACCGCCTCGCGGCGGCCCAGGATGCGGTTCACGAGCGCGCTCTTGCCCACGTTCGGGCGGCCGACGATCGCGAGCACCGGCAGCGCGGGCATCGTGATGATGCCGTCGTCGCCCAGCTCGGCCCCGTCGAGCAGGTCGAGGTCGTCGTCGTCGAGGTCGTAGTCGGCGAGGCCGGCGCGCAGGGCATCCGCCCGCTTGTCGGCGAGGTCGTCGTCGAGCTCGGCGAGGCGCGCGGCGACGGCCTCGGCGGCCTCGAGCGACGCGGCGTCGGGCTCGACGAACGTTCCCGGCCCGCCGGCGGAGCGATCGGCGGCGGGCGAGGCGTTGTGATCGCGCGCGGCGTCGTGGTCACGGGCGTCGGCGCGGGTCTCGGGGTTCTGGTCAGCGGTCATGTCGGGGTTCCTCCCCTGTTCTCCTCCCCCACCGGGGAGGCGTGTTCCGCGCCGCCTCCCCTAGGCGGAAGGCCGGGCGCGCACGATGTCGATCAACGCCTGCACCGTCTGCTCGAAGTCGAGCTCGGTCGAGTCGAGGGTCGTGACGCCCTCGGCGGCGTTCATGAAGTCGACGACCTTCAGATCTTGCGCATCGCGAGAAGCGAGCTGCTGCGTCATCGACTCGGTCGGCTTCGCGCCTAGCTCGGCCGACCTACGGGCCATTCTAGCCTCCGGGGTGGCCGTCAGCAGAACTCGCACCGCAGCGTCGGGGGCGACGACGGTCGTGATGTCGCGCCCCTCGACGATCACGCCCGGCTCGGGGCGCTCGGCGACGAGCCGCCGGAACAGCTCGGTGAGCCCCGCCCGCACTTCCGGCACGCGCGCCACGGCGCTCACGACGGCCGTGACGCGCGGCTCGCGGATGTCGGGCGTGATGTCCTCGCCGCCCACGCGCACGAAGTAGCGGTCGGGCTGCATGCCGATGGCGTAGTCGAAGTCGATCACGCGCGCGGCGACGGCCTGGGCATCCTCGACATCGACCCCCTCGTCGAGGCAGTGCCAGGCGAGCGCGCGGTAGGCGGCGCCGGTGTCGAGGTAGGCGAAGCCGAGGCGGCGGGCCGCCTCGCGGCTCACGCTCGACTTGCCGCTGCCGGCAGGGCCGTCGACAGCCACGATGAGGTCGCTCATGGGGTCCTTCCGAGGGTGGTGAAAACGGGTCGGGATGCTCAGCTCGCGCCCGCGATGCGCCAGCCGCGCGCCGAGAGCTCGTCAATGAGGCGCTGCTCGACGTCGGGCAGCACCGACACCTCGGCGAAGCCGACGGGGGCGCCCGGCGAGTGCTCGAGCCGCAGGTCCTCCATGTTGATGCCGAGCTCGCCGATCTCGGTCAGCAGGCGGGCCAGCTGGCCCGGAGTGTCGTCGATCATCACCACGAGCTGCGCGAAGCGCTTGTCGGTGCCGTGCTTGCCCGGAATGCGCGCGACTCCGGCGTTGCCCGCCGCGATGAGCTCGGCGAGAGCGCGGCGCGAGCCGGGCGCCTCGGGGTCGGCGAGGGCGGCGAGCAGGGCATCCACGTCGTCGCGCACGTCGCGCAGAATCTGCGCGACGGGCTCGGCGTTCGCCGACAGGATCTGCACCCACAGCCCGGGGTCGCTCGCGGCGATGCGCGTGACGTCGCGCACGCCCTGCCCGGCGAGGCCGACAGCACCGTTCGAGGCGTCGCGCAGCCGCGCGGCCATTGCACTCGCGACGAGTTGCGGAACGTGGCTGATCATCGCGACCGAGCGGTCGTGCTCGGCCACGGTCATCTCGATCGGCACGGCGCCGACGTCGAGGATGAGGTCTTCGATCGCTCCGGCGCGCCGGTAGCTGATGCCGTCGTGGCCCGCGAGCACCCACGGCCGCCCGACGAACAGGTCGGCGCGCGCCGAGATCGGCCCGCCGCGCTCGCGCCCGGCCATCGGATGCGTGCCGAGGTACCGCGTGACGTCGGCGCCGAGCTCGCGCAGCTCGGCGAGCACGCTGCCCTTCACGCTCGCCACGTCGGTGACGAGGGCTTCGGGATGCTCCTGCAGCGCCCGCGCCACGGTCGCCGCCGTGACATCCGGCGGCGCGGCCACGACGACGAGGCCGGGTCGATCGTCGGTGCGCGGAGCGCGGCCGGCACCGTAGTCGACCGCGAGCCGCACAGCCGTCGGCGAGACGTCGGCGAGCGTGACGTCGACGCCCTTCTCGGTGAGGGCGAGGCCGATGCTCGTTCCGAGCAGGCCGGCGCCGATGATGTGCACCTGCTCGTGCAGGCGGCGGTCGGTCATCTCGTCTCCTCCGACTGCTGGGCGGTGCGGGCGAGGGTCAACAGCGCGCCGCGCTCGGCATCCGTGAGCTCACGAGTACGGCCGAGCGGCAGGGTGCCGAGGTGCAGCGGCCCGAACGACCGCCGCACGAGCGCCGTGACGGGATGCCCGACGGCGGCGAGCATGCGGCGCACGATGCGGTTGCGGCCCGAGTGCAGGGTGACCTCGACCATCGTGCGGCCTTTCGACGGCGCGCCGACGATCTTGGCGCGGTCGACGGCGATGGGCCCGTCATCCAGCTCGATGCCCGTCTTCAGGCGCTGGAGCGTCGCGGGCGTCACGGTTCCCTCGACCTGCGCGATGTAGGTCTTCTCGACGCCGTAGCGCGGGTGCGCGAGCACGTTGGCGAGCTCGCCGTCGTTGGTGAGCAGCAGCAGGCCGCTGGTCTCGGCGTCGAGGCGCCCGACGTTGAAGAGCCGCTCGTCGTACTCGGCGGTGAATTCGGTGAGGTCGCGACGGCCGTTCTCGTCGCTCATCGTGCTGACCACGCCGGTCGGCTTGTTGAGCATGACGTAGCGCTTCGAGGTGTCGAGCTGCACGGCGACGCCGTCGACGGCGACGTGGTCGGTGGCCGGCTCGACGCGCGTGCCGAGCTCGGTGACGACGACGCCGTTCACGCTCACCCGGCCAGCGACGATCAACTGCTCGCACACGCGGCGGCTCGCGACCCCGGCCGCGGCGAGCACCTTCTGCAGGCGCTCTCTCGTCGGGCTGTCACCGGCGCGGCGGTTCGACGGCTCGCTCGACCAGTCGATGACGACGTCGGGCACGAGGTCGCGGTCGGCGCGGCGGTCGCGATCGGCGCGGCGGTCGCGATCGGCACCGTCGCCACCCGCGCGGCCGGAGCGCGCATCCCGCTGGCGGTCGCGGTCAGCGGACATCGTCGAACCCCTCGCGCCCGTCGTCGAGCAGCGGCGAGATCTTCGGCAGCTCGTCGAGCGAGTTGATGCCCAGCTGGGTCAGCAGCAGGTCGGTGGTCTCGTAGTGGATCGCGCCCGTCTCGCTGTCGGTGAAAGCCTCGGTGATGAGGCCGCGGCCGAGCAGCGTGCGCACCACCGAGTCGACGTTGACCGCGCGGATCGAGGCGATCGCGCCCCGGCTGATCGGCTGCTTGTAGGCGATGACGGCGAGGGTCTCGAGCGCGGCCTGCGAGAGCTTCGCCGGGCTCTGAGTGTGCACGAAGTCGCGCACGAGGTCGTCGAACTCGCCGCGCACATAGATGCGCCAGCCGCCGCCGACCTCGCGCAGCTCGAACCCGCGCCGCACGCCCGGCACGCCATCGGCCCCGGGTGCCCCGTCGTAGTCGGCCACGAGCGCCGCGATCGCCGCGCGCACCTCCGTCACCGGCCGCCCGACCGCGCTCGCGAGCCCGACGACGCTCTGCGGCTCATCGACGACAATCAGGATCGCCTCGAGCGCGCGCGCCACCTCCACACCGTCGGGGATGCGGGGCTCGCGCTCGGCGTCCTCCGCCGTCGCCGCGACCTCGGGCGCGGCGGTCTCCTCGAGCGGCGTCTCCTCGACCGGCGTCTCGGTGGCGTGCGTCTCAGCGGCCTGCGCCTCATTGGCCATAGTCGGCTCCCAGGTTCACGAGGTTCTCATCCGTCCAGTTCTCGGCCGTCCACCGCACGGTGAGCTCGCCGAGCGGCTCCAGCTGCTCGAAGCCGACCGCCGCGTGCCGGTAGAGCTCGAGCAGCGCGAGGAAGCGCGCGACGATCACGCCCTTCGCGTCGGCCCCGGCGATGAGCTGCCGGAAGGTCACGGGCTCGCCCTGCCGCAGCAGCGCGACCACGTGCGCGGCCTGCTCGCGGATCGACACGAGCGGAGCGTGCAGGTGGTCGAGCCCGACCACCGGCACCTCCTTCGGTGTGAAGGCGAGCAGCGCGAGGGCGGCGAAGTCGTCGACGCTGAGGGTCCAGACGAGTTCGGGCTTCTGCTCGCGGTACTGGTCTTCGAGCCGCACCGAGCGCGGCTGGCGGGTGCTCTCCTCCTCCAGCCGGCGGGCGAACCAGGCCGACACCTCCTTGAAGGCGCGGTATTGCAGCAGCCGCGCGAACAGCAGGTCGCGCGCTTCGAGCAGCGCGACGTCCTCCGCGTCGACGAGCTCGCCCTGCGGCAGCAGGCTTGCGATCTTCAGGTCGAGCAGTGTGACGGCGACCACGAGGAACTCGCTGGCCTGGTCGAGGGCGTCGATCGAGCCGTCCTGCTCCATCGCCCGCAGATAGGCGAGAAACTCGTCGGTGACCACCGACAGGCTCACCTCGGTGATGTCGAGCTCGCGCTTGGTGATGAGGCTCAGCAGCAGATCGAACGGGCCGTCGAAGTCGTCGAGGGTGACGCGGAAACCGGTGGGCG
>ERZ1066137.1662-NODE-1662-length-10056-cov-6.739726_pt1 | contig 10056 bp, 9 predicted proteins | sample MGYA00382784_ERZ1066137 | MGnify/ENA primary metagenome ERZ1066137 (study PRJEB33369, sample SAMEA5778367) | biofilm metagenome | biome: Industrial cooling water; feature: Water cooling tower basin; material: Biofilm | place: United Arab Emirates | collected... | reverse complement strand
CGCCGTGGTTCTTGAGCAGCAGCCGGAACTGCTCGCGCAGGTAGTCGGCGAAGAGATCCGGCCGCGTGATCGTGGTCTCGTAGGTGCCCGGGCCGGCCACGAAGCCGTAGCTCAGGCGCGAGTCGGCGCGCGCCACGGTGTCGGTGCGCACGCGCACAAAGGGGTAGAAGGCGCGCACGGCCTGGCCGTCGTCGGTGCCCGAGACGAAGCGCTGCAGCGCCGTGCGCAGGTGCTCGACGCTGTCGCGGTAGATGAGCTGCACCTGGGCCAGCGCCGAGTCGGCGTCGGTGTGGCGCGTGGGGGCGATGAAGAGGGGAAGCGAAGGCATGCGGGGTCCTGTTCTGTTGTTGTGGGATCCCCGGCGCTGCGCTGCCGCACAGTGGGCGCGACAGGCGCGCCGGTCGCGGATTATCCGCGCTTTGCCGTGACGCGGGCGTGGCGCCTCGGCGGCGGCCCGCTACAGGCCCTGGCTGGCCGCGTCCAGCGCGCCGATCTGTGCCGGCGACAGCACCAGCCGCGCCGCGCCCATCAGCTCCTGCAGCTGGGCCACGCCCGTGGCGCTGGCGATGGGCGCCGTGATGCCCGGCCGCGCCATCTGCCAGGCCAGGGCCACCTGGGCCGGCGTGGCCTTCAGGTCCGCGGCCACGGCATCCAGCGCCGCCAGCACGCGCATCGGGTGGGGCTCGAGGTACTTCTTCACCCCGCCGCCGCGGATGCTCTTGGCCAGGTCGGCCTCCGAGCGGTACTTGCCGGTGAGGAAGCCGCGCGCCAGGCCGAAGAAGTTGATGACGCCGACCTGCTGCGCGCGGCACAGCGGCTCGAGTTCGTCCTCGTAGACCTTGCGCTCCACCAGGTTGTAGTGCGGCTGCAGGCACTCGTAGCGCGGCACGCCCAGCTTCGCCGCCACCGCGTTGGCCTCGGCCAGGCGCGCGGCCGTGAAGTTGCTCGCGCCGATGGCGCGCACCTTGCCCTCCGCGATGAGCTCGGCGAAGGCCGCCATCGTCTCTTCGAGCGGCGTGGCCGTGTCGTCGTCGTGGCTCTGGTAGAGGTCGATGCGGTCGGTCTGCAGGCGTTGCAGCGAGTCGTGCACGGCCTGGCGGATCCAGCGGCGGCTCAGCCCCGACTTGCCGCTGCCCTCGTCGCCCATGGGCTTGCCCACCTTGGTGGCGAGCACGACGCGGTCGCGCTTCCCGCTCGCCTTGAGCCAGCGCCCGATCACGGCCTCGCTCTCGCCGCCCTGGTGGCCGGGCGCCCAGCGCGAGTACACGTCGGCGGTGTCGACGAGGTTGAAGCCGCCGTCGACGAAGGCGTCGAGCACGGCGAACGACGTGGCCTCGTCGGCCGTCCAGCCGAACACGTTGCCGCCCAGCGCCAGCGGCGCCACGTGCAGGCCGCTGCGGCCGATCTGGCGTTGCTGCATCACAGGATGTACCTCGACAGGTCTTCGTTGGTGGCCAGCTCGCCGAGGCGGCGGTTCACGTCGGCCTCGTCCAGCGTCACGGTCTGGCCGCTGAGCTTGGGCGCGTCGAAGCTCACGTCGTCGAGCAGCCGCTCCATCACGGTGGCGAGCCGCCGCGCGCCGATGTTCTCGGTGCGCTCGTTCACCTCGAAGGCAATCTGCGCGATGCGGCGGATGGCCGCCGGCGTGAAGGCCAGCGCCACGCCCTCGGTGGCCAGCAGCGCGGCGTACTGCTTCACGAGGCTGGCCTGCGTGCTGGTGAGGATGGCCTCGAAGTCCTCGACGCTCAGCGAGGCCAGCTCCACGCGGATGGGCAGCCGGCCCTGCAGCTCGGGGATCAGGTCGGACGGCCGCGCCAGGTGGAAGGCGCCGCTGGCGATGAACAGCATGTGGTCGGTCTTCACCGGGCCGTACTTGGTGCTGACCGTGGTGCCCTCCACCAGCGGCAGCAGGTCGCGCTGCACGCCCTGGCGCGACACGTCCGCGCCGCCGTGCTCGGAGCGCGTGGCCACCTTGTCGATCTCGTCGATGAAGACGATGCCGTTGCCCTCGGCGTTGGCCAGGGCCGCCGCGCGGATCTCGTCCTCGTTCACGAGCTTGGCGGCCTCTTCCTCCACCAGCTTCGGCAGCGCCTCGCCGATCTTCAGCTTGCGCTTCGTGCGCTTGCCGGCGCCCATCTGCGAGAACAGGCCCTTGAGCTGCTCGGCCATCTCGTCCATGCCGGGCAGGTTCTGCGGGCCCAGCACCTCGAGCGAGGGCCGCGCATCCGCGACGTCGATCTCGATCTCCTTGTCGGCGAGCTGGCCCTCGCGCAGGCGCTTGCGCAGCACCTGGCGCGCGGTGTTGTCGGCGGGCGGGGCCGGCGGCGTGGTGTCGAAGCCGATGCTGCCGGTGCTGCGCGGCGGCGGCACCAGGGCGTCGAGGATGCGCTCCTCGGCGGCGTCCTCGGCCCGCGTGCGCTGCTGCTTCATCTGCCGCTCGCGCTCCTGCTTCACGGCCACATCGACCAGGTCGCGCACGATGGTGTCCACGTCCTTGCCCACGTAGCCGACCTCGGTGAACTTGGTGGCCTCGACCTTGATGAAGGGCGCGTCGGCCAGCCGCGCCAGGCGGCGCGCGATCTCGGTCTTGCCCACGCCCGTGGGGCCGATCATGAGGATGTTCTTGGGCGTGATCTCGCCGCGCATGGCGCCCGGCACCTGCTGGCGGCGCCAGCGGTTGCGCAGCGCGATGGCCACCGCGCGCTTGGCCGCGGGCTGGCCCACGATGTGGCGGTCGAGCTCGGAGACGATCTCCTGCGGCGTCATGCCCAGCGGGGCGCGTTCCTGGTCTGCGCTCATGCGCCGTCCCCCAGCGTCTCGATCGTGTGGTTGTGGTTGGTGTAGATGCACAGGTCGCCCGCGATCGTGAGCGCCTGCTTGACGACGGCCGAGGGCGGCAGCTCGGTGTGCGCCACCAGCGCGCGCGCCGCGGCCTGCGCGTAGGCGCCGCCGGAGCCGATGGCCACGATGCCGTGCTCGGGCTCGAGCACGTCGCCGTTGCCGGTGATGATGAAGCTGCCCGTGCGGTCGGCCACCGCGAGCATGGCCTCCAGGCGGCGCAGGACGCGGTCGGTGCGCCAGTCCTTGGTCAGCTCGATGGCGGCGCGCTGCAGCTGGCCCTGGTGCTTCTCGAGCTTGGCCTCGAAGCGCTCGAAGAGGGTGAAGGCGTCGGCCGTGGCGCCCGCGAAGCCCGCGAGCACCTGCTCCTTGTAGAGCTTGCGCACCTTGCGCGCGCTGGCCTTGACGACGATGGTGCCCAGCGTGACCTGGCCGTCGCCGCCGAGGGCGACGAGCGGGCCACGCCGCACGCTGAGGATGGTGGTGCCGTGGTACGAATCCATGCCGGCAGGATAGCCGGCCCGGCCGAGCCCTCTACAGGCGCAGGCCGATGTCGGTGCTGCGGTCCAGCAGGGCGCTGGCCTCGAAGCTGCCGTTGTTGTCGAGGTCGAGCTCCACGCGCAGCGCGAAGGTGCCCGGGCCGCCGCCGGGCGTGATGCGAAGCCGCGCGTCGAAGCCGCCGGGCTGGCCGGCGTTCCAGCGCAGCCGGCCGGTCAGTTGCTCGCCGCCGACGTTCTCGACCAGGCCGATGCGGCTGCCGGGGTCCAGGCAGAGCTCGGCCGCCAAGCCCTGGGCGGCGAAGGCCACGCAGCCCGCGAGCCCGTAGAGATCGCGGATGACGCCCGACGGGATGCGCTCCACCTGCAGCGACGCGCTGCTCAGCGTGGCGTCGCGGCCCAGCGCGGTGGGTGAGCGCCGGACCGTGAGGCCGCTGAGCTGCAGCGCCAGCGGCTGCGAGAGCGATGCCACGCGCCCGGAGCCCGTCGCGACGACGCTGAGCATCTGGCTGCGCGGGCTGCTGCCCTCGCTGCGGATGCCGTAGTCGACCATGCGCACCGTGCCCGACCAGGCCGTGCCCGCCGAATCGCGCGTCACGGTGGCGCCCTCGGCCTCGATGCGGCCATTGAAGGCCAGGCCCGAGATCACGCAGGCCTCGTGCTGGATGCGCAGCAGGTCGGCCGCGGGGCGCGTCACCAGGGTGCGCCCGCCGCCGGAGCAGGCCAGGGTGCGCTCGGTCTCCGACGGCGCGGTCACCAGGGTGTTCTGCACGTCGGCGGCCAGCGACCAGACCATGGCCGTGACGTCCATGGCGGCCTGGCCGGTCAGGCGCAGCGCCTCGGCCGGCGTGGTCGTGGCGGGCGGCGTGGGCGCGGGATCGCCGCCCCCACCCCCGCAGCCCGACAACAGAAAGGCGGCCGCGAGGGCCGCCCGGCACAGGTTCGACATCTTGTACTTCCCGATCAGACCTTGCGCACCTGCACCTTGGCGTGTTCGTTGATGCCCATGGCGCCGAAGAACAGCGCCAGCAGGCGGTGCGCGTCCACGAACTGCACCGCGCGCGACTCGCCGCGCCGCGCCAGCACCCAGTTGAGCAGGTCGCCCGCGGCGATGAAGTCGACGCGGATCAGGCGCGCGCACGACACGCTGACCACCGGCGCCAGGCCCACCTCGCCCTGCAGCTTGCCCAGGGTGGTGCTGATGTCGCCGATGAGCTGGCCCGAGAGCTCGACGTGCGCCACCTCCACGCCCGCGGCGGCATCGTCGGCCAGGCCGCTCTCGTAGAAGCTGGTCGACACGTCCGAGATCATCGACATCGGCGGGTTGCGCGTGCTCATGCTGCCGCCGCCGATGTGCACGGTGCAGCGCGTGGGCTCCCACGACGGCGGGCTCACCTCGTAGGTGACGCAGTAGTCGATGGCGGCCTCGTCGAACTGGTCGGCGCGGTTGGCCAGGCGCAGCGCGTCGAGCCGCGTGAGCCAGAAGGCCGGGTCGGCGTCGCGCACGCCCGTGGGGGCGGACTCGGCCAGCACCTGGAACAGGCGGTCGCCGGCCTGCCAGCGCATCTCGAGCTGCTGGCCGGCCCAGAGGCGGAAGATGGTGGAGAGCTGCATCGCCGCCTCGGGGTCGATGATGCGCAGCGCGCTCCAGTCGAACACCCAGGGCAGCGGCATCTGCAGGGTCTGCGAGCGCAGCCGGGCCACGGCCTCGATGTCCAGCAGCTCGGGGCAGACCCAGCCGACGTCGCCGCCCATGACGCTGGGCCCGCCCACGCTGCGCGTGACCAGGGGCTCGTCGTTGAGCTTGTCGGCCACCAGCTTGGGCAGGCTGTACCACTGCGGCGCGCTCCAGCCGAACTGCTGCGCGTAGTCGAGCGCCAGGCTCTCGAAGCGCTGCTGCTGGCCGGTGGCGCGGTACAGGTCGAACAGCACCAGCCAGGTCTCGGCGTGCTGCGAGCGCGCGCCGCTGGGGCCGGTGAGGCGCTGCAGGGCCTCCTCGCACTGGCCGAAGTCGGCGTTGGCGAAGGCGATCACGGCCTCGTCGAGGTCGGGGTCGTGCATGACCTCACTGACCTCGACGGCGAAGGGGCTGCCGAAGTCGCTGGACGGGGCCGGCAGCGGCGCCAGGGTCTGCCCGCCCGGCGCGGGCGGGGCCGGCGGCAGCGCCTCGCGCTCGTAGCGCTCGGTGGTCTGGCTGGGCGTGGGCGGGGTGTCGAAGCTCACCGCCGACAGCGGCGCCAGCGGCGGCAGGCCCGAGACCATCTGCACCGGCGCCGGGGCGGTGGCCGGCGGCAGCTGGATGTCGGGCAGCAGGTTGGGCGAATCGGGGCGCACCGGGCGCTCGGGCTCGCGGGCCAGGGGCGCGGGGCTGGGCGAGCGGAAGTCGGGGGCCGGCGGCCTGGGCGCCGTCGTGGGCGCCGCCGTGCCGAAGGCGGCCGGTGCCGGCGGCGGGAAGGCGCTGGCGCGGCTCGGGCTGTCCAGGCCGCCGCGGCGCGAGCCCGACGAGAACCCGCCCTCGCCCACCATCTGCTGCTCGATCTCGTCGATCTTGGCCTTGACGCCGTCGGGGCGCGGCGCGGGGGCCTCGGTGCTGCGGGATTCGGAGTCGTCGAGCCGCGACGAGGTGCCCAGCGCCGCCAGCTGCTCGGGCGACAGGCCCTCGCGGCGCACCTTGCGCAGCATGTCGAACTCGCGCTTGCGCACGAAGTCGTTGCGCCGCTTGCGCTCGATCATGGCCTTGAGCTCGCTCTTCTCGAGCTCGAGCTCCTTGGTGTCTTCCTGGCGCGAGCTGAGGTCGGCCCAATCCGTGGCGGGGTTCGCGACGAACCTCACCACCTTGCGAAAGAAGCTCTCGTTCTTCTCTTGCTCGGCCATGGACGGCGGATGGTACCCCGGCCCTCTGGGGCGGCGGTCGTGAACGATGACCCCGAAAAGGGCGCCAGTCCCGACCGTCGGCCTCAGTCGCCGAACATCTTCTGCTTCATCTCGCGGCGCTGCTGCGCCTCGAGCGAGAGCGTGGCCGTGGGCCGCGCCATCAGGCGCTGCAGGCCGATGGGCTCGCCGGTCTCGTCGCAGTAGCCGTAGTCGCCGGTGTCCAGGCGGCCCAGGGCCTGGGCGATCTTCTTGAGCAGCTTGCGCTCGCGGTCGCGGGTGCGCAGCTCCAGCGCGTGCTCCTCCTCGATCGTGGCGCGGTCCACGGGGTCGGGCACGATGGAGGTGTCCTCGCGCAGGTGCTCGGTGGTCTCGCCGGCGCTGGACAGCAGCTCGGCCTTCTGCTGCTCCAGGCGGGCGCGGAAGAAGTCGAGCTGCTTGTCGTTCATGTACTCCGACTCCGGCATGGCCAGGAGTTCGGCTTCGGAGAGTTCGCGCCCGGGCTTGTTCTTCCAGGCGTTGGCAAGTTTCGGGTCCTTGGGCACTGCTTTGGGCATCTCGGCCGTGTCGGGCATCTGGAAGTTCTGGGTTCGGGCTCCGGGGCCGAAGCGCTCGGCGAAGCCATGCCGCGCGCCGGGCACCGGCGAGTCGGCGGGGGGGATGTCCTTGGCGCCGAGCTTGGGCTCGGCCTTGCCGGACGACTTGCCGCCCGCCTTGGCCGGGGCCTTGGCGGCGGGTTCCTTGGGGGAGACGGGGGCCGCCGGAGCGGCCGCCTTGGCGGGGGCCTTGTCGGCGGGTTTCATGGGGGCCTTTTCGGTGGCCGCGGGGGCAGGCTTGGCGGCGGCCTTCACGGGGGGCGCCTTGGCGGGCGCTGGCGCGGCGGCCTTGGCGGGCGCCTTGGCCGGCGCCTCGGGGCTGCGTTTCTCGGTGGTCTTGGCGGGCGCCTTCGAGGGCGTCTTGCTGGCAGCGGTGCTCTTGCTGGCGGCCGCTGCCTTGGCCGTTGGCTTGCTCACGGGGACCTCCTCCCCTTTCGGGTACGTCCTGGATCGCTGTTTCGGGCGGGTGTGCCACGCCGGGCACCCCCTTCGAGGCGCGCGGATTGTAGCCACGCGATCCAGGGCGCCGAGGCCCCCTCACGCCCCGCCAAAGGGGCGTGTAAACCCTCTCAGACCAGGCTCTGCTCCAGGCCCTGCAGCAGCACCTCGCGCGGCAGATCGATGCCGATGAACACGAGCTTGCTCTGCTTCTTCTCGCCCGGCGCCCACTTGGGGCCGAGGTCGGAGCCCATGAGCTGGTGCACGCCCTGGAATACCACCTTGCGATCGGAGCCCTTCATGTACAGCACGCCCTTGTAGCGCAGCATCTTGGGGCCGTAGACCTGCACGATGGCGCCGAGGAAGTCCTCGAGCTTGGCCGGGTTGAAGGCGCGGTCGCTGCGGAAGACGAAGCTCTTGACGTCGTCGTCGTGGGCGTGGTGGTGGGCGTGGCCGGGCTGGTGCGAGGGGTGGTCGCAGTGCTCGCCGTGCTCGTGGTCGTGGTCGTGGTGATCGTGGTCGTGCCCGTCGTCCTTGAGGAAGTCCGGGTCGATGTCGAGCTTGGCGTTGAGGTTGAAGCCCTTCAGATCGAACACCTGCGCGATCGGCACCTCGCCGAAGTGCACCTTGTGGTGCGGCGCGCGCGGGTTCATGTGCTTGAGGCGGTGCATCAGCGCCTCGACCTCGCCCTCGGCCACGAGGTCGGTCTTGCTCAGGAAGATCTGGTCGGCAAAGCCCACCTGGCGGCGCGCCTCCTGGCGCGTGTCGAGCTGGGTGTTGGCGTGCTTGGCGTCGACCAGCGTCAGCACGGAGTCGAGCAGGTAGCTCTCGGCGATCTCGTCGTCCATGAAGAAGGTCTGCGCCACGGGGCCGGGGTCGGCCAGGCCGGTGGTCTCGATGACGACGCGGTCGAACTGCAGCTCGCCCTTGCGGCGCTTCTCGGCCAGGGTGGCCAGGGCGCTGCGCAGGTCCTCGCGGATGGTGCAGCAGACGCAGCCGTTGCTCATCTGGATGATCTGCTCCTCGGTGTTGACCGAGAGGATCTCGTGGTCGATGTTCTCCTCGCCGAACTCGTTCTCGATGACGGCGATCTTCTGGCCGTGGGCCTCGGACAGCACGCGCTTGAGCAGCGTCGTCTTGCCCGAGCCGAGGAAGCCGGTGAGGATGGTGGCGGGGATCAGGCCTTGGCTCATGGTGGGGGCGGGGTTCTCAGCGGGCCTGCGCAGGTGCGGGCGGCGTCCAGGTTTGCAAGTGCGGCAGCAGGGCGCGGTAGGGCGCCAGCAGCAGCGCGGCCATCAGCGCCTTCACGGCCAGGTCGCCGGTGGCGAGCATGAGCCAGTTCATGTCGGTGCCGGCAAAGGCCAGGAAGAAGAACACCGCGGTGTCGACCACGCTGGCCACCAGCGAGCCGATGAGCGGCGCCTTCCACCAGGTGGCCGCGCGCCAGCGGTTGAAGACGGCCACGTCCATGAGCTGCGCGAACAGGAAGGCCGCGCCCGAGGCCACGGCGATGCGCCAGGGCGCCAGCGCCAGCGACACCGCCACGGCGATGGCAAAGCCGATCCAGGCCACGCGGCGCGCCATCTGCGGGCCCAGCGCGCGGTTGGTGAGGTCGGTGACCAGGAAGACCAGGGGGTAGCTGAAGGCGCCCCAGGTCAGCCAGTCGTTGATGGCGTGCTGCACGAGCACGTTGGACAGCACGATGACGGCGGCCATGGCGGCCACCGGGCCGGCCAGGCGGGCCAGGGTGCTGGAGGAAGACGGGGTGTTCACGGTGCGGGCTCCGCGCGGCGGGGCCGGGATTGTCGCCGCAAGCGGCCCCGGCGGAGGCCCCTGGGGTATTCTTGTCGCCCCTGTGACTGCCGGCACCACCCCAGTGTCCGACCCCGCCCCCAGTCGACGAGACCGCGGCTCCGACCGCGGTCCGTCCGCCGAAGCCCGCGACAAGCGCGGGCTGTTCGAACGCCTGATCGAGTTCGTCTCGCCCGGCCCCGACAGCCGCGACGAGCTCATCCGCACCCTGGCCGACGCCGAGAACCGCGAGCTCATCGAGCCCGAGTCGCGGCTCATGCTCGAGGGCGTGCTGCGCATGGCCGACCTCACGGCCGGCGACGTGATGGTGCCCGCCACGCGCATGGACCTGCTGTCCATCGACGCGCCGGTGGAAGACATCCTGGCCACCGTGATCGACACCGCGCACTCGCGCTTCCCGGTGCACGAGGGCGGCCGCGAGAACATCATCGGCATCCTGCTCGCGAAGGACCTGCTCAAGCTGCACCGCGCGCCCGAGCTCAACCTGCGCGCGCTGCTGCGGCCGGCGGTGTTCGTGCCCGAGAGCAAGCGCCTGAACGAGCTGCTGCGCGACTTCCGCTCCAACCGCAACCACCTGGCCGTGGTCATCGACGAGTTCGGCAACACGGCCGGGCTCATCACGATCGAGGACGTGCTGGAAGAGATCGTCGGCGAGATCGAGGACGAGTTCGACGAGCAGGAGCAGGAGAACGGCATCTACACCCTGGCCGACGGCAGCCACCGAGTGGCCGGCGACGTCGGCATCGAGGCCGTGAACCACGCCTTCGGCACGCAGCTGCCGGAGGCCGACTTCGACACCATCGGCGGGCTGGTGGCGCACGAGCACGGGCGCGTGCCGCGCCGCGGCGAGACGGTGGCCGTGGGCGGCCTGGCCTTCACGGTGATGATCACGCGCGGGGGCGCCGTGCGCTGGTTCCGCGTGGCGCGCGCGCCCGAGACACCGTCGGTCGAGGGCGGTGACGTCGACTGAGGCGGCGGGCGGCCTGCCGCCCGTGGCCCCACCC
>ERZ1066137.1655-NODE-1655-length-10085-cov-7.521635_pt1 | contig 10085 bp, 14 predicted proteins | sample MGYA00382784_ERZ1066137 | MGnify/ENA primary metagenome ERZ1066137 (study PRJEB33369, sample SAMEA5778367) | biofilm metagenome | biome: Industrial cooling water; feature: Water cooling tower basin; material: Biofilm | place: United Arab Emirates | collected... | reverse complement strand
CAGCTCACGCGGCTGCGGCAGGGTCGTCCGCGGCCTTGGGCTTCTCGACGAAGCGCGCGATCTGCAATCCCAGCTCGTACAGCAGGCACAGCGGGATCGCCAGCAGCAGCTGCGACAGCACGTCCGGCGGCGTGAATATGGCGGCGACGATGAACGAGCCGACGATCACATACGGCCGCGCCTGCCTGAGCTTCTCCACCGAGGCAATGCCGAACCGCGCGAGCAGCACGACGATGATCGGCATTTCAAAAGCCAGCCCGAACGCCAGGAACATGCCCAGCACGAAGCCGAAGTAGGCCTCGATGTCGGGTGCGACCGCGACCGAGGCCGGCGCGAACCCGGCGATGAACTTGAACACGAAGCCGAACACGACGAAGTAGCAGTACGCCATGCCCAGCAGGAACATGAACATGCTGGTGGCGATGATCGGCAGCGCCAGCCGCTTCTCGTGCTTGTACAACCCAGGCGCGACGAACGCCCAAGCCTGGTACAGCACATAGGGCAGCGCGATCAGGAAGGCGGTGAACAGCGTGACCTTCAGCGGCACCATGAAGGGCGTGATGACGCCGGTGGCCAAGAGCTTGGTGCCTTCGGGCAGTGCCACCATCAGCGGTCGCGACAGCAGATCGAAGATCTGCTTCATGAAAGGCGTCAGCGCCAGGAAGGCGATCAGGATCGACAGCGCGGCGCGTACCAGACGCTGACGCAGCTCGATCAGGTGCGACAGGAAGCTCTGCTCGCCGCTGTCGCCGCCGTCGGCGGGCGGGGTGTCGGAGGTGCTCATCGGTCAGCGGGTCAGCGACGGATGCGCGGCCGGTTCAGCCGGGCGCGCGGGGCGTACTTGCGGCGCGAGGCGGCGTGCGCATCGGGCAGGGCCAGTTCGCGCTTCAGGCGGGCGATCTCCTCGGCCAGATCGTCGACCGAGGGACCGGGCTTGTAGCGGCGCGCGAAGGTCTTGCGCTCCCAGCTTTCGCCAGCCCCTTCCCACGCGTAGTCGGTGCCGCTGGCGGCGGCCGACTCGCCCTCGATCGGCGCGTTGATCGAGGTCAGTTCGGACGTGGCCTTGTTGAACTCGTTCTGCAGGTCGGTGAAGCCGGATTGCACCGACTGCGCGGCGTTGCGCGCTTCCTCTTGCAGCTTCTTGAGTTCGGCCAGTTCCATCTCGCGGTTGATGTCGCTCTTGACCTGCGAGACGTAGCGCTGCGCCTTGCCGATCCACTCGCCGGCCGTGCGGGCGACCTTGGGCAGACGCTCCGGTCCGAGGACCACGAGCGCCACCGCGGCAATCAGGCCGATCTCGCCGAAGCTGAAATCGAACATCGAGGGTCGGGCGTAGGGGGCGATGGATCAGGCAACGCAGCCGTCCGACGCACAGGGCGCCGGACGTCGCACTGCCGCGGCCCGCCGGGGAAGGATCAGGACTTCTCTTTGGCCTGGACGTCGATCGTCTGGCCGGCGACCTGCTTGCTTTCCTCGACCTTCTGCGCGCCCGGCTTGGCGTCGGTGCCCTCGGCCATGCCTTCCTTGAAGCCCTTGATCGCCCCGCCCATGTCCTTGCCGATGTTCTTCAGCTTGCTGGTGCCGAAGACAAGGATGATGACCAGCAGGACGATCAGCCAGTGCCAAATCGAGAACGAACCCATCACAGACTCCTGAAATCGAATCGTCTTACAAACGCTTCCACGGGCGCGGACCGCCCAGCACGTGAACGTGCAAGTGATAGACCTCTTGTCCGCCGTCCGGGCCGTTATTGATGACGATGCGGAATCCGTCCGTAGCGCCTTGTTCTCGTGCCAGCCGCGGTGCGAGAAGCAGCATCTTACCCAACAGCGCCTGGTGCCGTGACTCCGCCGAAAGGAGGTTTTCGACGTGCTCCTTGGGGATCATCAACAGGTGGACGGGGGCGGCGGGGTCGATGTCATGGAACACCAGAACCTCGTCGTCCTCGTACACCTTCTTGCTCGGGATCTCGCCACAGACGATGCGGCAGAACAGGCAGCTGGAAGACATCGGCGATGCGCTCGGTAGGTGTCGGGGTGAGTGGGACGGCGGGCGGCCGGCGACCGCGGCGCGTTATGGCTCCGACCGCTCGCGGGCGATCGCCTTGCGGGCGGCCTTCTCCTCGATCCCGCTGGTACCGGCACGCCGCTGCAACTCGGCCAGCACCTGCTCGGGCCGCAGACCGTAATGCGCCAGCATGACCAGACAGTGGAACCACAGGTCGGCGGTCTCGGCGACGATCTTCTGCGCATCACCGCCGGCGCTGGCGTCCTTGGCGGCCATCACGGCTTCGGTGGCTTCTTCGCCGATCTTCTTGAGGATCGCGTCGGGCGCGCGGGCCAGCAGCCGGGCGACGTAGGAAGCGTCCGGATCGCCGCCGCGGCGCAGGGCGATGACGTCGGCCAGGTCGGCCAGCACGCGGTCGGTGGGATCAGGCACAGCGCTGTTCATGGCGGGCGGTTCACTTCCGGTAGATCAGTTCGGGGTCCTTGAGCACCGGGTCGACCGCCTGCCAGGCCGCACCGTCGAGTTGCCGGTAGAAGCAGCTTTCACGGCCGGTGTGACAGGCAATGCCGCCGGCCTGCTCGACCGCGTACAGCACCACGTCGCCGTCGCAATCGAGCCGCAGTGCGCGCACCGCCTGCCGGTGTCCGCTTTCCTCGCCCTTGCGCCACAGCTTGCCGCGCGAGCGCGAGTAGTACACCGCCTGGCGCGTGGCGGCGGTCTCGGCCAGCGCCTCCGCGTTGGCCCAGGCCATCATCAGCACGCGGCCGCTGGCCGCATCCTGAGCGATCACCGGCACCAGGCCCGATGCATCGAACTTCACCTCGGTCAGCCAGTCGGCGCTCACGCGTCGCTCCGCATCGCGATGCCCTGCGCTGACAGGTACTGCTTGGCCTCGCGCACCGTGTACTCGCCGTAGTGAAAGATCGAGGCCGCCAGCACCGCATCGGCATGGCCCTCGGTGATGCCGTCGGCCAGATGCTGCAGGTTGCCGACCCCGCCGGAGGCGATCACCGGCACCGGCACCGCATCGGCCACCGCGCGCGTCAGTTCGAGGTCGAAGCCGGCCTTGGTGCCGTCGCGGTCCATGCTGGTGAGCAGGATCTCGCCCGCGCCGAGGTCGGCCACCTTGCGCGCCCAGTCGATCACGTCGAGCCCGGTGGGCGTGCGTCCGCCGTGGGTGAACACCTCCCAGCCCTTGCCCAGGTCGTCGCGGTCGCGCCGGCGCGCATCGACCGCGACCACGATGCACTGCGAGCCGTAGCGGGCGGCGGCCTCGGCCACCAGCGCCGGGTTCTGCACGGCCGAGGTGTTGATCGAGATCTTGTCGGCTCCGGCGTTGAGCAGCCGCCGCACGTCCTCGACCTTGCGCACGCCGCCCCCCACGGTGAGCGGGATGAACACCTGCTCGGCGACCGCCTCGATCACGTGCAGGATCATGTCGCGCTGGTCGGAACTGGCGGTGATGTCCAGAAAGGTCAGCTCGTCGGCGCCTTCGCCGTCGTAGCGTCGGGCGATCTCGACCGGGTCTCCGGCGTCGCGCAGTTCGACGAAGTTGACGCCCTTGACCACGCGGCCGGCGGTCACATCGAGGCAGGGGATGATGCGTTTGGCAAGCATGGCGCGGAGGATAAACCGCGCCCGCGCGGACCACCGGCCGCTAGCCGCCCTTCATCCAGGCCGGCGTCTCCAGCCGCTTGGCCAGCTGCGCCAGCAGCAGCGTGAGCAGCAGGTACACCAGCGAGATCGCCAGATACGGCTCCCAGTAGCGCGAATAGGCGCCGGCCACCGTGCGCGCGGCCAGCGCCAGTTCGGCCAGGCCGATGGCCGACACCAGCGACGAGTCCTTGACCAGCGTGACCGCCTCGTTGACGAAAGCTGGCACCATGCGGCGGAACGCCTGCGGCAGGATTACCAGCCGCAGGCTTTGCAGGTGCGACAGCCCGAGCACCTGCGCCGCCTGCAACTGCCCGCTCGGCACCGACTGGATCCCGGCGCGGAAGATCTCCGAGATATAGGCGCTGGCGTTGAGCGTCAGCGCCAGCGCGCCCGACAGGAACGCGCCATGGTCCTGGCGGAAGCGCGCCGCCATGTCGCCACTGAGCAGCAGCCCGTGCTCCGGGTGCACCAGCATCGGCATCAACGCAAAGTGCACGAGCAGGATCTGCACGAACAGCGGCGTGCCACGGAAGAACGTGATGTACGCCGCGGTGACCCACTGCAGCGGCGCCAGCAGCAGCCGCGCGCGGCGGCCGTGCGGCGCCAGGTGATCGCGCGCGCTGGACACCACGCCGAGCGTGAGCCCGAGCGCCATCCCTGCGACCACGGCGACGATCGTCAGCTGGATCGTCATCCACAGCCCGTGCAGGAACAGCGGGCCGTAGCCGGCGAGGATTTCCCAGCGCAGGTCCATGGCGGGTGGCTCGATGCGGCGCGGCTGGCGCCGCCGGCGGGATCACGGTCCCGGCGGCGACGCCGGACGCGGCCTTACTTCTTGCCCTCGTCCTTCTTTGCTTCGTCCTTCTTCACGTCAGGGGCCGGCGCCGTCGGCTTGGCACCGAAGTACCGCGCATAGATCTGGTCGTAGCTGCCGTCGGCCTTGATCGCGGCCAGGCCCTTGTTGATCTTCTCGAGCAGGTCGGCATTGCCCTTGCGCACCGCGATGCCGTACTGCTCGGGTGTGAACGCGGTGTCGTTGACCATCTTGAACTTCGCGCCAGCATTGTTGGTCACGTAGTTCACCACCACGCCGTTGTCGGCCACCACCGCATCGACCCCGCCCGACTCCAGCTCCTTCAGCGCCAGCGGCGTGGATTCGAAGCGGCGCACGCTGGTGCTGGTCTTGCCGAGCAGCTTGCTCACCACCTCGTCGCCGGTGGTGCCGGTCTGCACACCGACTTTCAGCTTCTTCAGGTCGTCGAACTTCGCGACCTTGGAGTTCTCCTTCACCACGATCAGCTGATGCGCATCGAAGTACGGCGTGGAGAAGTCCACCGTCTGCCTGCGCTCGTCGGTGATCGTGATCGCCGAGATCAGCAGGTCGCGGTCGCCCTGCGCCAGCGTGTTGAAGATGCCTTCCCACGGCGTGTTGACGATCTTCACCTCGATGCCGGCCTTGGCCGCCACCGCGCGCATCAGGTCGATGTCGAAGCCGACGATCTCGCCCTTCTCGTTCTGCGACTCGAATGGCGCGTAGGCCGCATCGGTACCGACGACGTAGACCTTGGCCGGCGCCGGGGCCGGCGCGGCGGCGCTCTTGGCCGGCGCCTCGGGCGGCTTCTGGCCACAGGCCGCCAGCAGCGCGGACGCGACGAGCAGGCCGGCCAGTTGCAGGAACCGGCGGTTCGATGGACGCATGTTTTTTTCCTCCGCTTGAGTTGTTGTCGTTTGCGCCGCGTTGGGACTCGGGCATCGGCCGCGCCACGCGCACGTGATGCCTTCGCAACGCGCTGTTGGGTCGTCACAACGGACGCCGGCACCATTCTCACCCAAACACGCTGCGCCGGCAGGTGATGCACGGGCGCGCCGGATCGCCGTCGCTACAGTGACCACTGGCCGTGACGCTGCGGCCGGGCGCGCGTCGCAGATCGTCGGTTGCGCACGCCCGCACCGGCCGCCGCCGCAGGCCGTCCATCAACGAGGGAGAAGAACATGAAACACAGCCGTATCGCCGCGAGCATCGCCGCGGCCCTGGCCGGCGCACTTGCCGCCGGCAGCGCCAGTGCCCAGTCCACCGTCGGGCTTTATGGCCGCGCCAACGTGACCGTCGAAAGCCAGAAACTCACCGGTGTGGACCGGACCAATGCCGTGCAGAACAACGCCTCGCGCTGGGGCATGCGCGGCAGCGAAGACCTAGGCAGTGGCTTGAAGGCCTTCTTTCAGCTGGAGTCGGGCTTCAACGTCGACACCGGTGTCGCCACCAACAACTTCGGGCAGGGCGCCAGCGGCAGCATCTTCAACCGCGAGTCGTTCGTCGGCGTCAGCGGCGGTTTCGGCCAGATCCGTCTCGGCCGCATCACCAGCCCGCTGTACTTCGCTTCGGCCGACTACATCAGCATGCACAACCACGACACCGGGACGTCGTCGGATGGGCTGTTCGCGTTCGGCGCCACCGGCGTCAACAACAACAACTCGGTCGCCTACAAGACACCGAGCTTCGGCGGCATGGACGTCGAGGTCGCGTACTCGTTCGCCGCCGGCTTCTTCCCCAATAACGCCGCGGCGTTCGTCGAGCAGCCGGGCTCGCGCAACCAGACCAACCTGCAGGTCGCGTTCAACGGCCAGTGGGGCATGTTCCACCTCGGCGGCGGCTTCGCCCAGATGACCGACAAGTCCGGCCTGTCGCTGGCCACGCCGGTGCCGCAGACCAAGAACAAGACCGCGGTGATCCGCGGCCTGGTCGAACTGGGGGCCTTCACGCTGGGCGCGTACTACGAGCGCTCGACGCTGGCGTTCGCGAGCGGCACGCCGCTGGTCGTCACCGACCGAGATCGCAACAACTATCGGCTGTCCGGCATGTACGCGCTCGGCAACAACGAGTTCCACCTGAACTACGGCATGGCCGGCGACTTCAGCGGCCTGACGGATAGCGGTGCCACGCAATGGACGGTGGGCTACAACTACAACCTGAGCAAGCGCACCAAGGTGTACGCGTTCTACACCGAGCTCGACGAAGACGCGCGCGGCAATTTCTACCTCGGGGCCAGCAGCGGCGCGAAGTTCTCCTCGCTGGCCGCCGGCCTACGCCACAACTTCTAGACATCGCGCCGCATCGGCGGCGGTCCTCGGGCCGCCGCCGTCCCACCGCGGGCCGCACAATGCGGCCCGTGTCTTTTGCGTGATCAGACGCTGTTACTGCAACGCAGCCGATCGCCCCGTGCCCCGCGCCCCGTCCCGCTCGACCGCAAGCCGCCCGTTCTGGCGGCGTCCTGCCGTGCTGCTGTCGCTGCTGGCGCTGCTGCTCGCGCTGGCCATCACCGCGGCGGTGACCGCGCTGCAGATCGTCGGCGTGTCACCGCGCCTGCTCGGGCCGTACGTGGAGCGTCGCGCCAGCGGACACCATCCGCTGATCGAGTCGACCGGCCAGAGATTGAACGCCGCGCTGATGTGGATCGACCGCGGCACGCGCGTGCCCCGCGGCGACTACCCGGCCTGGGCGCTGCCGCCGCGCACGGTGCCCGACACCACGCCCACCGCCGCACGCGCGATCACGGTAGTCGAAGCGGCGCAGTTGCAGCCGGCGCTCGATGCGGCGCTGCCGGGCGACGTGATCACGCTCGCACCCGGCCGCTACCGCTTCAGCGGCCGGTCACTCAACGTGCATCGGGCCGGCCGTGCCGATGCGCCGATCGTGCTGCGCGCGCCGCAGCCGGGCAGCGTGCTGCTCGAGTTCGACATGCTCGAAGGATTCGTCGTGACGGCGCCGCACTGGGTGTTCGAACAGCTGGAGATCGTCGGCGTCTGCCGCGACGATGACGACTGCGAGCACGCGTTCCACGTGGTCGGCACGGGCCAGCACGTGACGATCCGCGACAACCTGATGCGCGAGTTCAACGCCCACCTCAAGATCAACGGGCATCGCGGCCGGTTTCCCGACCACGGCGTGGTGAGCGGCAACCAGCTCGTCAACACGCGCGCGCGCCGCACCGATGCCCCCGTCACACCGGTCGATCTGGTCGCCGCCAGCGGCTGGCGCATCGAGCACAACCTGATCGCCGACTTCGTCAAGGACGGCGGCGACTTCACCAGCTACGGCGGGTTTGCCAAGGGGCGGCGGCAGCGGCAACCGCTTCGAGCGCAACGTCGTGCTGTGCGAGCACCGCCTGCGCGGCGCGGGCGGCCGGCGCATCGGCCTGTCGTTCGGCGGCGGCGGCACCGGCGCCAGCGTGTGCCGCGACGGCCGCTGCGTGGTCGAGCACGAACGCGGCGCGATGCTCGCCAATGTGATCGCCTCGTGCAGCGACAACGGCATCTACATCAACCGCGCCGCGCAGACGCAGTTGCGGCACAACACCCTGATCGACACGGCCGGCATCAACGTCCGCTTCGCGGAAAGCAGCGCGCAGGCCGACGGCAATCTGGTGGACGGCCCGATCAGCGCGCGCGACGGTGCAATCGTGCGCAGCGGAGACAACCGCAGCACGCGGCTGGTCGCCAGCTACGTCGGACTGAGCGATGTGCGGGCGCGGTTCGCGGATGCGCTCGCGCTCGATCTGGCGTGGTCGTCTGCGCCGCCACGGCGCGCGGCCACCGCTGACGATGGACTCGGCGCCGATCTGTGTGGCGCGCCGCGCGCCGAGGCACCGGCGTACGGTGCGTTCGAGGACGTCGCCCGCTGCGCCGCGCGGCGACGCTGAGGCGAGACCGGAAAATCGGGCCGCCGTGCGCGACCCGGCGATCAGGCGGGACGCAGTTCGTCGGCGCGCGCCTGCGCGGCCTTGAAGTCGAGCGTGCCTTCGTACAGCGAGCGGCCGAGGATTGCGCCCTCGACGCCGTCGTCCTCCACCGCGCACAGCTTGTCGATGTCGGACAGGTCGCGGATGCCGCCGCTGGCGAGCACCGGGATCTTCACCGCGCGCGCCAGTTCGACCGTGGCCTCGACGTTCACGCCGGTGAGCATGCCGTCGCGGCCGATGTCGGTGTACAGGATGGCGTCGACACCGTAGTCCTCGAACTTCTTGGCCAGATCCACCACGTCGTGGCCGGTGAGCTTGCTCCAGCCGTCGGTCGCGACCTTGCCGCCCTTGGCGTCGAGCGCCACCACCACGTGCCCGCCGAAGGCGCTGCAGGCATCCTGCAGGAAGCCGGGATTCTTCACCGCCGCGGTGCCGATCACGACATAGCGCACGCCATCGTCGATGTAGCGTTCGATGAGATCGAGGTCGCGCAGCCCGCCGCCCAGTTGCACCGGCACGTCTTCGCCGACCGCCTGCACGATCTTGCGGATGATCGGCTCGTTGACCGGCTTGCCCGATCGCGCGCCGTTCAGGTCGACGATGTGCAGCCGGCGTGCGCCCTGTGCCACCCAGTGACGGGCCATGGCCACCGGGTCTTCGGAGAACACGGTCGCACTTTGCATGTCGCCCTGGCGCAGGCGCACGCAATGGCCGTCCTTGAGGTCGATGGCCGGGATCAGCAGCATGGAGTCGGTGGTGGAGCAGGTCGCGGAGCGCGAGGGCCGTCAGAGGCGCGGGGAGTCGGTGAGACCGAGACGGTGATGAGGGGCAGATAGCGAGGCAGACGGAGCGATTGCGGCGGGCAGCGAACGCGTGGCGAGCAGAAGGCCGATCGATCCTCGGGCCGGTCAGGGCGTCCAGCGGGTGAAGTTCTCGTAGATCTTCAAACCGGCCGCCGCGCTTTTCTCGGGATGAAACTGAGTCGCGAAAATATTATCCGCGGCTACCACGCAGGTAAAGCGTCGGCCGTAGTCGGCGGTGCCAGCCACCAGCCGCGCCTCGGCGGGCACCACGTAATAGCTGTGCACGAAGTAGAACCAGCTGTCGTCGGCCACGCCGTTCCACAGCGGGTGCTGCATGGTCTGCCGCACACGGTTCCAGCCCATGTGCGGCACTTTCAGGCGCGGGCGTCCAGGCGGCGCCAGGTCCTCGGCGCGGAAGCGCTCCACGGCGCCGGGGAACAGCCCCAGTCCGGGCGTGACCGCGCCGGGGACGCGGCTTTCCTCCGACGCATCGAACAGCATCTGCTCGCCGATGCACACCGCCAGCAGCGGCTTGCTGGCGGCGGCGCGGCGCACCGCGTTCTCCAGACCGGCCTCACGCAGGTGCTGCATGCAGTCGGGCATCGCCCCCTGGCCGGGAAAGACGACGCGATCGGCGGCATCGACCTCGCCCGCGGTGCTGACGATCCGCACCGTGTCCCGGGGCGCCACGTGCTCGAGCGCCTTGGCGACCGAGCGCAGATTGCCCATGCCGTAGTCGACGATCGCAATCATTCGCTTTGCGTGTACGCGACGCTTCGCGTCGCACGTGCACGCAAAGCGGAGTGGTCAGCGGGTTCGCTTCGGAGCGGCCGGGCGCTCACTCTGAGGAAAAAGCAGCGCAAAAGCACTCCGGTCGCTACAG
>ERZ1066137.1648-NODE-1648-length-10102-cov-5.916891_pt1 | contig 10102 bp, 8 predicted proteins | sample MGYA00382784_ERZ1066137 | MGnify/ENA primary metagenome ERZ1066137 (study PRJEB33369, sample SAMEA5778367) | biofilm metagenome | biome: Industrial cooling water; feature: Water cooling tower basin; material: Biofilm | place: United Arab Emirates | collected... | reverse complement strand
CTGCGTTGGCGTACACGCCGAAACTGACCGGAGAGGCATTCTCAGCAGGTGACGCCGCAACACTCCATCCCCATCTTCTACCACATCACTAAAGCCCAACTGCTTTTCGGCCATTTCTGGCGGCGGCGTAACTCCAGCAGGGTCATCTTTTACGTCAGGCCGCTTGCAAATCGCAAATAGGCGATCGCTCTGTTGTAACTGCTTTGCCAGGGTCGGCAGAGTCGCAGGATAGTCGCGATAAATATCCAAACCAATGGCAGCCGGTTGGTCTTGCTCCAGTTTGCTGAGCAGGCGATTTAAAGTGCGATCGGAAAGCGACCCCAACCTAGGCTCCGTCCCCTGCGCTTGAATGTCCTGTTCCGTCACGGTGACGACCAGCAGGCGTGGATCGGGTTCTTCTTCTGGACGTAATCGCATCGTGTGATCAAAAGCCCAAAACTCCAGCGGTTGCAACAAACCTAACCATCGAGTTGCCGCAACTAACCCCGTAACGAGAAGACTACTCAACAGCAAGGTTTGTACCGCTTGCTGGGTAGGCCAGCGAAATCGGCCCGATCGCCGCTTAAGCCAACCTTGCCACCTCGGCGGGACTTCTGCCGGATTTTGACAGATCACAGGCAACCACGATGCACCCGGAAATTCATCCTCTAATCCTTGCAACTTGCGGCGAGCCTGTCGCACAGCAAGATATAAAGGCAAATGATTAACCGCAAACTCTTCCAAGAAATACCGTAAGAACTCCTGGGCGACTCGGTTTGGCACTGGCTCACGCATCACAATTACTTGCGGAATATGTAATTTTTCTAAAGCTTGGGCCAAGCCTACCCCATCACAAGAGTTGAAAATCGCTAACTTTAAACCATTATCGATTGCCGTTGTCAGGGCTTCTTCGAGTTGCTCAATGGTGAGGCTATTATTGTAAGGATTCTCGTTAATATAGAGGCGTCCAGTGTGCCCTTCCGTTTGGCTATGACCCGCAAAAAAAAGAATATCCCAACCCGTTGCATCCCACAAAAACTGATTGAATTGCTGTCGCAGAGGAATGAGTAAGAATTCTACTTCTGCGTCTGGTAAACTTTGGAGAAATTGGCGTTCAGCCCCAACATCTATATCCTGACAAGCCCCTAAGATCGCTAAAATCCTGACTTTTTTTCGCGGTGTTTGCGCCCGAAAAGTCCCCCGTCGTTTATATTCGGGTTGGCTCAGCGCCATTTCGGCCTTGGGATAGTCACGGAAAAAATCCCAACAGTGCCAGGGTAAGCGCTGGAGCAAGTCATCATTCGCTTCAAAGATAACTCTGATTTCATCCCCAGGATTGAGTTGCGATCGCAAATAACGCTCAATACTAAAAAATCCTTCTGATTGCAGCCACGAGTTGATTTGTTGATGGAGTTGTTGACTCAGTTCCTGAAAGCTCAACTGAGAGACATGGGTAATCCCGCTATGCTCAATTTCTAAGTCTTCCGTGGGTTCAGGCGAAGATCGCAGCACCATGCGATCGCAAAGGGCCAGATAGGTAGCCTGCCAGTGCCGATAACTCTGGATTAACTCAGGAGCAGCAGGTAGACGACCCACCACCTGTTCGGCATGGGGATGTTGGTCAGTCCATAATCGGGCCGAGATATACGAAAACCCGCTATTTAAGTTGCCACTTCCTAAATTAATGATGACAGTTTTGCTCATTTAAAGTTCAAATGTTTCTCTGACTTTAACGTCATTTAGGCTAACCTCAATACTGAAGTTTATGCCAGGTTTTCCCTTAAATGGCTTGAGCTGAATATAGTTATCCTGCTCCCGAGATTGAACCTCTTGCAAAATTTTTTCTGAGCTAGATATTAAGGTTAATCTCAGTTGAGCAGGTAAGATTGGTACTCCACCGACAGGCACAACCTGAACGCCAATTCCAATTTTTCCTTCACTTTCAGGCGTAACCGTAACTAATAGCGCGACTGTTTGCTGATTTAACTGCACCCCGAAGTTAATGAGCTTACCTCCCTTGGTGCCCAGGAATGTCTGCCGAGTATTCCAGGCTAAGTTTGCTTCTGGATTAATCAAAGTCTCTATCGTTTGCCATCCGTCATCTAAAACCCCCTGTAACCACTGCCCTAAGTGCGTTCTCATCTGGCTAAAACCAGTCTGTGCTGGTGCTGCGATCGCTTGATCCGTCACCATTGGAAGCGCAACAATACTAGGTTCTATCTGTTGAATGTAAATAATCAGATGATTAATCTCTCCATCTAACGCTGATAGTGGAATGAGACAATACTCACTTTCACCGTTGGATGAAACCTCGCGATCGCGATAGGCCACAAGCTCACTATGCCGCAAAAACCCCCGAATCATCACCTTCTCTTGTTCTTCCAAAACCTCTAACACAACATAAAAGTGCGCGGCAAGCTGCGGCTCTAGTGTTACTATCTTGGGTATATTAACGCTTTCATCAAGCACCTGTTCTACAGCAACTAGACCTAACTTCAATTCACCAATTTTAAGATAACCCATTGCCACAGCTACCTCAGAACCTTGCTGAATTGATTGGCTCAATAGCCGTGCCTCCAACCACGCTGAAAAGGCAAATGTTGCCAGAGCATTCAGGTAAAACTGCCATTGCTGCTGTTCATTATTTGCTGGGTTTGTTATCTTAGCCTGCTCAAAATGTTCTGGCTCAAGCCAAAGAATTTCAGGTAACAAAAGTCTAACGTTAGTTGCACTCATAGGATGATTAATCATGGCTCGTTTACTCTATGCCTTTTGTTCAATGTAATGTTTTAGGTGCTGGGCGTAGATGCTATTCATCGAACGATTTTTCCCTGCTTTGATTTCAGACGCTGCCTCAACAAAAATTTCAGCATCAACAAATGCTTCAATCTGTTCAGTCAAGGTTCTGAGGTAGCTCGGCTCAGGGGGCTTAGAGACGAACCCTTGGGCTTGGGCCTTTACTAAAATTGGCTCAAGCAGTTGTTGCACAACTGATAAACGGACTTTGCTTAATATTTCTCCTGGATTGAGAATACGCCGAGTCTGATCCCAACTGCTCATTCCTAACTGTGCACCAACATCTCTGAGAGAGAGGCCCTCACAGTAGTAGAGTCGTAACCCTGGGATAAAACAAAGAGCAAAAGGAGCATACCGCTTGCTTTTCTTTAACTGTGCAATTTGGGCTTGAATTATTTTTTCAATGGAATCAGTTAAAACAAGATAAAGTTGCTGATTTAAAAATTCTAGAAATTCCTGCTCTTCAGCATCTAAGGTATCAGTTGCTTCGGAGGGTAGGTCTACTCGTAATTCATAGTGACCAGTCTCTAGATTTTGTATTTCTAGAGAGTCTCTAGATTGCCAAACATCAAATTGTCGAAGCTGCTTTGCCACTTGCTTGAGGGCCTTCAGGAGTTGATCAGCACCCTGGATTAAAACACCACGCGACTGAAGTAAATTAATCATTTCATCCAGTTGCGGCTTTGTCGGATCAAGACAACGACTAACTTGTTGTTGTTGGCGGCGATCGCGACGATAAACAGCATGAAACACCTTAATCAGATGGCCATCGCGATCGGATAGTTGTTCAAGATGCTTTGACCTCACCCGGTTTAAGAGTGCCCAATCGCTTAAATGCTGAAATCCAAATTCTGATAGAAATTGTTTTAATTCTGGATGCTGCTTAGTTTGCAAAAAAGCCCAGTTATCTAGACTCATTCTTGCAGGAGAGCACGGTTTATAGGTTCGCAAAACCTCCACAGCAAAAATCTTGTAAGTTGCAGATTGAGTTTTTCCATCCTCATTCAGATTGAGTTGTTTTTTGCCTTCAGCATCTAGAATCGCTAAGGCTTTTCCATCATCATTGAGGACAAAGGGCAATAAATCTTGATAGGTGAATTGTTTATTACCCGCGAATAAACTATCAATTGTTTGACAAGCCTTAAGAATAGGATAGGAAATACTACACCTTAAACATAGCCCAGCATGAGCACGCTTAGTTAGATCACACTCTAACTCCGTACTATAAAACTGAGACAGTAGCATAGCTTGAATATTTTTGTTCTGGATAGAAAGAGAATTTGAGTACTCCTTCTCCAAAAAAGTCTGCGCTAGAGGAATTGAACGCAACTCATACCCACGCCCTTCCCCAGATAAGCTTAATTGGCAAATAGTCCAGAATTTTGATGCAGCATTCATGCTAACTGTGCGCCCCCAATCTCTTCTGAATTCTCTCATTTATAGAATCCTAGCTTGTCCAGGTGCATGAGAAGTTTGCCCAACAAGACGCTTCCAGCACCCGCACTCCGCATCTAGTCCAACCCCCTTCCTAAATTAATAGGTGTCACCAGCTTGAGCTTATGCACTTACCTCTGCCACTGGAGCCCAGATCTAATTCCTTGCGCCCCCATTCAAACCGTGAACCGGGTTCTCTCACTAGATGAAATAGGCTGCAATGGGTCAAAGGCCAGAATGAACTGATCTCAGCCTATAAAACTCTGGATGCCAAAAATAAAGCGGTGCGATCGCTCAAACTCCAGCAGTTCCCATGTTGAACATAGCTTGGAACCTTACCAGAACATTACTGGATTAGAGATTCAGTCAACACAAAGCCTAATATGAAAAAGTCCTCAGAGTGAATCTGGCTGATTAAACAGCATGACTTTATTCAGAACCAAGTGAAATTTTTCCTCACGAGGAATTCCTGAATAATGGCATGGAGTTTGGGGTTTGAGCAAAGAATAGCTAAGTAAGCGGTTTTGGAAACACGAATAAGCATAGCTATCGGAGGTTTTACTGTGTCCGGTGCTATGTAGTTTAGGTATAAAACAGTATTTTTACGACTATTTAATGACCAATGGGAGCCTTCCCGCCAGACTGACCTTTACCTAAAAAGAACAACAGAGGTAGGGAACAGATAAAAACAGTACCAACAAACCGAAAAATATCAGCATAAGATAACACGGCTGCTTGGGTACTGATCAATTGGTCTAAGGCTGCCAAGGCTTGTTGATGTGCAGTTATTGGATCTGCACCACGACTTTGGAAAAGTGCCGTCAGTGATTCAATTCGCTGGCTTGTTTGCAAACTATAGGGCGTTATCTTAGACTCTAAGACAACTTTGTGAAACGCTTCTCGTTGGGTAAGTAGGGTCGTCAGGATGGCGATCCCAATACTACCGCCGAGTTGCCGGGTTAAGTTATAGAAACCAGATCCGGCAGAAACATCTTGCTTAGGCAACCCTCCCAAGGCCGCCAAACTGAGTGGCAAAAACATGAGCACAGTCACGCCGCCCCGCCACACTAACGGCCAAAACAAGTCGTCAGTGCCACTTTGAGGGGTAATGCGAGCCAGGTCGAACATGACGATCGCCGAACCAATTGCCCCTAAGGCAATCAACAACCGAGCATCGACTTTGTTAGAGAGTTTGCCCAACAGCACCATGACGATCGCCGAGGTTAAAGCCCCCGGAGCCAACAACCAACCTGTTTGGGTTGCAGAATAACCTAAAATCCCTTGCACAAAGAGCGGGATGGCAAAGAGGGTGCCATATAAACCCATGCCCAAAATACCAGAGTAAACGCTGCCTGCCGCCAGGGAACGATGGCGTAGAACCCGCAAATCAACAGCGGGAGATTTTGTCCGCAGTTCTTGGAACACAAAGAGGATTAGACCTACCACAGCCGCGATCGCCAGGGCCACAATCAATTTGGACTCAAACCAGCCATCTTGCTCACCTTCTTCTAACAAGGTTTGCAAACTCCCCACCGCAATTACTAAAAGCCCAATGCCCCACCAATCAACCGTTTGTTGCTGCGATCGCGATTTTACATCAGGCCGTAAAAACAGAACCGCCATCAACACCGCCAGAATACCCACCGGCAAATTGATAAAAAAGATCCAACGCCAACCCAGCGTATCCGTTAGGTAACCCCCCAGGGTTGGCCCGATCGCTGGCCCCGCAATGACCCCGACCCCGAAGACTGACTGGGCGGCCCCTTGCTCTGCTGGCGGAAACGTTTCAAACAAAATGGCCTGGGCTTTTGCCAGGAGGCCACCACCACACAATCCTTGTAAAATGCGGGCAATGACCAACATGGGCAAATTAACCGCAAAGCCACACATAATCGAAGCGGCGGTGAAACCAATCATGGAGAAGACAAAATACGCTTTTTTGCCAAAGAAGTCACCTAGCCACGCGGAGAGCGGAATCAGCACCACATTGGCGATCGCATAGCCCGTGACCACCCAGCCCACTTCACTCACCGTTGCCCCCAACGTGGATTGGATATCGGTCAGCGCCACATTGACAATGCTAGTATCAATCACTTCCAGGATTGCGCCCAAGGCCGCCGTAAGCGCGATCGCCCATTTCAGTGGCCCCTGCACATATCCTGTTGCCCCCTCGCTAGCAGACTGATCACGAAGGCGTTTAGCGCGAGATGCAGCACGAGCATTAGCCATAAAAATCCTTCAGAATCATACAAACCACAAATTGACAAATCCTGACCTATTCCAATTGAGCAACCCTAGGATCGGGGCAAAGGTGTTGCCACTTGAGTCGCAGTGGGTACGGAAGTTGTATCCACAGTTACCGTCACATTTAAGCCAGGACGCAACTTATGGTCAGGATCCGCATCAGGCGCAAACACTAACCGAATCGGCACCCACTGCACCACTTTATTAAAATTGCCCGTTGCATTATCCGGCGGCAGTAGTGCAAAACTAGACCCCGTGGCAGGGCTAATTCCGGCGATTTTTGCCTTAAAAGTTTGACCGGGATAAGCATCCACTTCAACTTCAGCAGTTTCGCCAATCCGAAGTTTACCCAAAGCCGTTTCCTTAAAGTTGGCTTCCACATACACTTCATCTGTCCGCAACGGCACCACCGACAGCAACGGTTGCCCAGCCTGCACCTTTTGTCCCACCTGCGCCGTGAGCTGCCCCACAGAACCACTCACTGGCGCTTTAATCACCGTATAGGTCAGTTGCTGTTGCGCCAGAGCCAGCGCCGCTGCTGCGCGTTCGACTTCAGCCTGCGCTTGCTGTTGTTGGTCTTTTTGCACAACCACAGTTTGACCAGAAACCTGAGTTTCGCCTCAGCAATCCTCGCTTGCACTTGGGCCTGGGCTGTTGTCAACGCGGCTTGAGCCTGATTGACGTTTTTTTGAGCCGCAGTCAATTGCGCCTGTGCATCTCGATAAGCCGCCCGATAGGTATCAAATTGTTGGGCTGAAACAGCACCAGCGTTATACAAGGCCGCATACCGTTGATAATCAGCTTGCGTTTTGTTGACAGCCGTTTGGGCTTGGGCAACCGCTGCTTGTCGGGTTTCAATTTGGGCCTCAGCCTGCGCCACTTCAGCCTGCGCCGCTTGCACTGCTGATTGACTAGCCGCGAACTTGGCCTGAGATTGTTGAACCTGGGCGGGGGTTGTTTGTTGCGTTACTTGAACGGTGTCTGTGGCGCTCGCAAGTTTAGCTTTGGCACTTGCTAACGCCGCCTGCGCTTCCTGCACTTTGAGTTGCAAATCTTGATCTTCCAGAATGAGGATTGGCTGGCCCGCTTTGACAGGATCCCCTTCCTGCACTAAAACTTGTTGCACGGTCGCTGGAATCTTCGCTGAAAGCGGCGACAAGTGGCCTTCAATTTGGGCATTGTCAGTGATGACATGGGTTTGTTGAAATTGCCACCAGCGCCAACCAAAAACCGAGCCGATCGCCACCACCACTAAACCAGCGATCGCAAATATCCAACGACGATTTGACCGACGAGGCGAGGGTAAAGGAGCTTCTGTTGGTGTGCCTCCAGCCTGGTCTAGAACCGTCTTTTCCCCATTTGGTTGCTCCAGTTCAGGTGTTTTAGGTGTAGCCAAGTCTGGCTCTAACTGTTGAGTCTGTTGATGCAATTGAGTTTTGGTCATAGCAATATAAAGCCATTAGAAAAATAGGACAAAATTGAGCTGAAACAGTAGAGACAGATTGAGAAAGATTGAGACAGTATTCTCAAAAAAATGCAGAAGATAATACATGAGAACTTATTTTTGCATTGTTAATGAGAAATCCTATGGGGGTGAAGTGATAGAATCTCTAGCCAATGACTTAGCATCAGAAACAACATCATTTGGACTATTATTTAGACTGAGCGAAACAATACTACGAAGAAACAAATCTACACAGCCATCGACATAGCGATCGCGGCTATAGCCCCGTTCTCTTGGAATCACATGACGGCGCAACATTCCGGCTAACAACATTCCCGTCAATTGATCCACCACCATCGGCAGATCCAGATCGGCTCGTACCTGCCCTTGGGCAACCGCATGGCGTAGATAGGCCACAAGCTTTTCGCGCACAGGCAAAAAGTATTGCTGCAACACCTGGCAAGATTCAGCAGGATGACGTTGGGCTTCTCCAATGAACATCCGAATCAACGCCTCATAATCTTCCAGCATGGCATCGTACATCCGAGCATAGTGCAGCAGATCTTGATGCAAATCTTGCGTCCATTCATCGGGTTGGGCCAGAGTTTGCGATCGCAAGTCACCAATATGTTCGGCAACCGCCCCTAACAACTGTTCTTTGCTCTGGAAGTGGCGAAATAAGGTGACTTCATTCACCCCGGCAACACGGGCAATTTCCCGCGTTGTGGCACCCACCACCCCCTCCGTCGAAAAGACCGCGATCGCCGCCTTAAGGAGTCGTTCTCTCGTTTGAGTTGCACTTCGATTCACGTCAATCCATCCAGCCATGCAAGCACTTACTTACATTTTCACTATATTTTTGGGAAGGATTCTGCAAATCGTCCGATGGAATGAACTTTTGTAGCCAAAGCTTGGCCGGTTTGAGTTTGCCTATTGTTTATTGCCCCAGCTATCTGGCCCAGAACACCTGAGCGCCTATTGCCAAATTATGGTCGTAGGATATATCACGCGATCGCACCCTCCAAGCTTGGCGATCGCGCCCACTTAACCACAACGGCAACCACGGTCTGAACACAAGGCGATCGCGTCGTGTGTTCGTTCTGTCGTCCTTTCGTTCTTTCGTTCTATTGAGCTGATTTGGGTTGGATATATTCGGTACGAGCCCGCACAACACAGCGCCAATCCGTGAGTAACCACATTTCGCCTGCTTTGAGTTGGCGAATATTTCCAGTGCGTTGAGTATTGCTCAGAATAATCCCGCCCTTGGGCACCAGTTTGACTTTGCGCATATCAACGGGGTCGCGGCACCACAACCCGCCTTCAGCTACCACCACCCAAGTCGAGACTTCTTCCGTCGGTTTGTATTCCCGCGCAAAACCAAGAGAAGGCGCAACGAGTAAAACTGTTGCAACAAAACCTGTGACAAATAGCGATCGCAGCATAACCTAACCAACCTCTTTATGTATTCACTTTTATATGTTCACTTTATGTAGTCAATCGTAATAACTATCCGCTTTAAACAAAGCAACTATTCTGCAAATTTTATTGTTCCTGCTCATATACGTGGCGAAATTCAGTAAATGCTGCTTGCCCAACATGGGGATGCATTTTACCCATCTCCTGCACTTTAGATTTAGCCGCGATCGCTGCCCGTTCTCCAGCCATCGCAAACCCAGCCTCACAGTCTGTTGTGGCCTGTTCTCTCGCCTTGCGGAACTGAATAATAGCCGAATCAAAATCATTTTTGGCCGCCAAGTCTTCTCCCAGCACAATCGAGTCTTCTGCGATCGTGTTGGCACGATAAGGATGAAAAGAGCGCGGTGCAGCGATCGCAGGCCCCACCAACATCCCCAACAAAACAGCCGTTAGACCAATTAACTTCGTCATCTCCAAATCCTTGCAACACTCCCTTTAGAGTTCCCCAACGCGAGTTGCGCCTATCGCGATCGCCATTTTGGGGGAAATCGCACAAAGCGGGACGCAGCATGAGGTCGCTTGAATACTGCGAAGGCGCGATCGTTGAGCGTCGCGATCGCGCCCGGTAACAAAGCCCGAATCCTAGCCAACAAGGCAGAACCCTTAAACCGCAAGGCATTCCTAGCGCAATTATCGTTGTGGCGCTTTGGCGCGTAATTGCTGGTAGGAACGAGTCACTTGTTGCACATAACTAGCCGTGGGGCCACTGGTGCAACCGTTGTATTGACC
>ERZ1066137.1641-NODE-1641-length-10129-cov-56.110185_pt1 | contig 10129 bp, 13 predicted proteins | sample MGYA00382784_ERZ1066137 | MGnify/ENA primary metagenome ERZ1066137 (study PRJEB33369, sample SAMEA5778367) | biofilm metagenome | biome: Industrial cooling water; feature: Water cooling tower basin; material: Biofilm | place: United Arab Emirates | collected... | reverse complement strand
TGGCCAGGCATCATCTTGGTGAAAACTACACCATTGAAAACCTTGAACCAGGCTTTACTGGCATCGGCCTATGGCACATCATTAACACAATAAATCTTTAAACCAAAAGGGCTGCTAGAACAAACTAGTAGCCCACCTTTTTTTGTACAAAACACCACCCTGTTGACAGCCTGGGAAACCCCCAAGCCCGGTTTCCCAGACCCTTCCCCCACCCCACCGGACACAGCGGACGCAGGGAACCCCCCATACAGCGGTACCGCCCCTGCGAAAGTTCTCTCGCTTCCCCACCCCCCGGCCCCCTCCCACGGGGAGGGGGAGATCTGCCCTGGCAACGCCAGGGCAGTCAAGGGTAATCCAGACTGGGCACTGCTGCGGCTGTCTTGTTCAAAACCTCTTTATTCAATCCGCATCAGCACCCTCACCTCCGCGCCCTGGGGGGCGCTCCGGTGATGTTCAAGGGTAATCCAGACTGGGCACTGCTGCGGCTGTCTTGTTCAAAACCTCTTTATTCAATCCGCATCAGCACCCTCACCTCCGCGCCCTGGGGGGCGCTCCGGTGATGGGTAAACCGAATTGGGCAGACACAGCGTACCGTCGGAGCGGCTAGACCTTTCCAAGACACCCCCGTAATGAGTATTGGCGATCGCTCGGTTAATAACCTGGGAACCCCCCCCAACCCCGGTTCCCAGACCCTCCCCCACCCCACCCCACCTCCGGGAAGCAGCGTTAAGCATTGCTCTGTTCATGCACGGTTTCTTTGCCGCCAAAATAACCAGTTAAAATTGCCAGCCAGGTCAAGGCTCATCATCATTCACGGCCTCCAGACAGGATTAAGGTCCAGGGCTTAAGCATTCCGATCGCCCCAGTGAAATAGTGTGCCAATCGAACCCTGTGCAAGAAAACTCCTGTCGGTCACCCAATACGTCCTACAGCAGAACCCCTCCGGCTAAGGGTTCGTCGTCGCAGGGCTTCCGTCTCACCCAGCACCAATAGGGCTGCGTCATATCCTCGACTGCGTCTCCGGTATTACTCGCCCTGTGGTGTGCCCTCCAGGAACCCGCTGTCACGGACATGGGTATCAACCGACAACGGAGTTTTACTTATGCACAAGGTCACAATTTACGGACACACCTTCCCCCACCGGGATCTCCTCGGAAAAGAGCTTAAATTGCTCTGGAACCAAAAAAGCCGCGTCTGGTTCGGGCAACTCAATGACGAGCAGCTCAGCCGACTGCAACCCGTACTGGATCAGTTTATTAACCTGGGCTACTCTATCGACGGCAACAAGCGGAAACCCGTCAGCATGAAACAAGCTGCTGCTGCTGCCTAAGCCAAGCTGCACTCCCTTCGGGGGGTGTGGGCACCATCTCACACCCCTCTGCCTTCTACCCCCAAATCAGCGATCGCGATGCTGAAAACGAATGCCGGTGGCTCCATTTTTTTTGTTCACCTCCTACCTCTCCACGCTCTAGGGGAAGGAAGTCAATACCCCCTATTTGACTTCCTTCCCCTAGAACATCGTCAGCCTGACGGCTGTAATTTTCTCTCGCCTCGTCGCTAAAGCTCCATCGGCGATCGCTTTACCCTGGAAAGCCCTCAATCGCGCGGGTTCACCAGTATAGCGGCGGTTCCCCCCACCCTTCAAGGTCGGTCGCAAGCTCCCTTCCTCGCTAAAGCGCCCGCAAGCGGGTTCCGGGTGGTTCCTCCCACCGCTCAGCGCATCGCGCACACGCTTTCAGCGAGGAACTAATATGCAAGCTCAAACTCAAGCCCCACAATGCTTTCCTGAAAACCTGCCAGGAATGCTTGACTACACGGACTCACCTGCATATCAGCAATGGCTAGAGCAGCAATTAGCTGAGCGGGACTACTACTACAACATGCTCAACTCCTAATCAGCACCGGGGGCCGCTGCCCCCATATTTTTTTCGCAATTTTGGCTATCCCAGGTCGATTAGATCTGATCGCTGCCAGGGGTAATTCGGATCGGGCAGGTAGCGACGGCTCTTGCGGAGCGGCTAGACCTGTCCAATACACCCATGTTCTAGGGGAAACACGCGCAGGCGATCGTATAGACCTCCGCGCGCGGCTGTCCCACGATAGCAGCGGGCATCCGCCTGTCAAGGTCGTCAGGCTCCCTTTCCCCTCCGGGACAGGCGGAACCTCCCGCTGCTTGGATAGAGGCGCACACGCACTGGAGCCAATTATGTCTTCAACATCAATCCGTCCAACCAACACCGAACCACAGACCGACACCCAACCCTCAATCCTCGATTCACTGGAGTATCTGAACAGTGATGAATATATCAGATGGCTGGAAGAAAAATATGACCTGATGCAGTTCATGATGGGACACTTCTAAGTATCCGGGGCTTCGGCCCCTTTTTTCTCATCTGCAGCTTAACGATCGAACCTGGGGGGAACCCCCCACTTCACTCGCCAGTTCGTTGTTCGCTACGCTCTCTCCATCGCTCCCTCCGTTTCTCCCAGTCTCAGATCCCATTAAGTTGGCGATCGAGGACAATCAATGGAGAGAAACAGCCCTTTAGTGCAATGCAGTGTAGGGCCACAGTGTATATCGCTGAAAAGGCAAGTACAGACCACGGCAAAAAGCTGAAAGCCAGTCCAGTAAAGAACTATCTTAGTGGATGGCCCCTGCATTAGCTTCAGCAAAAGCCTACAGTGGAGTGCAGTAGAGGGCTATAGTGAAGTACAGTATAGCTTTAGTGAAAGCCTATATTGAAGATACAGTAGAGGGCTACAGTGAGGGTACAGTGTAGTACAGTAAAGATTGAGGAGATAGAAAAAGGGGACTCCCCCACTCAATCGGTTTCGGGTCGGTCGCAAGCTCTCTCCGCTCAACCTCATTCGTGCCACCGTCCCCTCTGCCTGCGGCATTCACCCCCCGCCCCGCTCAATCGCTCCTGCGTCGCTTAATCGCATTCCCCACCTAAAGGAAAAAGAAAAAAAAGGAAAAAATAAAAAAAGGAAACGATCAAAGTAAACAGCTACCGCAATAGTGAAAACCGGGCCAAATCGCTACAACAAGGCTCGAAAACTTAGGAGAATTTTGACAATGTATAATCCCTACAAGTCTGCATTCCAAGCTGCGATCGCTGAATTGACCTCTCAAGAAGCCCGCCGCTTTTATCGTGAAACCGCAATTGAACACACCTTCCTGACCGCTGCGGTAATGTTTATCGGCATCTTCAAGTTCATCCAACTGGCTAACAACAGCTTGAAACTGCTGCGCCAAAACAATGAAGCTACTGCCGTTGAAGTCGAAGTGATGGAAGCTAAAGCAGCCCTGGCACTCCCTGCATCCAATCTCGAAGTTCTGGCACTGCCAAGCACTCAAGTGAAGGGTCTACTACCCGCAACAATTGACATTGACTTCTGGAGCCAGGAAGTTGAAGAAATTCTGCCAGTCCTGGAAATTGTTGAAGAACCGCAAGTCAAAGTCAAAACCATGCTTCTATTACCGGCTGCAAAGGTGGAAAAGCCCAAGCGTCGCTCTCGCAATACTAAAAGCTCTACCAGCGGCTCTGATACCACCTCTACCAGCAGCAAATCTAAAACCAGCACAAAAGGTAAGGCAAAGAAAAAAGCAGTAGCCTAAATCTAAAGGGGTATGCATTGTGTATGCCCCTTATTTCGTTGTTGGCGATCGCAGAGCCAAGACAGGGGAAGCCCTTTGCTTCGCAAACCCCTTCCCCTCTGAACTGCGCCCATTCACCCCTACCCCACCCGGCTAATTCCGCAGTTCTCCCGCTGGGGACATCCCGCCAGTTCCCACGCTGAGGCCGCTGGACAGTTGTCTCTCTGGGCAGTTTTTTCATCAAGACTGCTGGATAATTCCCACATCAGGACCGCTGGATAGCAAGATTCTGGACCTGATGCAGGATTTAGACCTGGGCGTTCCCCCTTTCGGGGTCGGGGTTTTGCGCCTTCGCTCCCCGCTCATCCCTTCGGGACTGGCTACGCCAGGGCTACATCCCCCTAACGCGGCCGGACAATCACCAATCGCATAGCTCCAAACTGGGGGGAACCCCCCGCTCCACTCGCCAGTTAGTCAGTCGCAAGCTCCTTCCCAACTGTCTCATTCCGCGCCCCGTTCCCCCCAGACCCCCCTTCCCCCACGGCTCAAAACAACTCTCTCCGTTCGCTCCGCTCTCTGCGTTCCTTGTTCCTCACCGTTCCCCCAGGAAACAGCTACCAACGCCCAGTTTTTCCCATTTAAGCCACGGTTCCCTCCGAAGTTCAAGGGGTGGAACCCTCACAGTTCCTGTGCCCTCCGGGTGAGCTTCTGACCCTTCCCTGGCTCTGGGGCTGGCGTTCACCGTTGGGAGCACAGTATGGATCGCAAGTTAATTCGCACCGAAGTTAATGGCAAGGTTGTCTACACCTATGTGACCCTGTCCATTAAGGACAAAGAGGTTGACCTGCAATGGTCAAAACAGTAGACAAGGGGGGCAGCTTCGCCCCTGCTTTTTTTTGGCATTTCCGTACCGTAGGGCTGCTTGCAGCATCAAAACTAACACAGTTTTTATTGTCGGAAAGCTGCTTGCAGCATCGCAAATAGAGAGCCAGTCACAATTACCAAAGTCCAACAGTAATCCTGCTTCCTCAAATCGTAGCCTGACGGCTAAGCTGTCTCCCGCCTCGTCGCTAACGCTCCATCGGCGTAGGCAGGAACTGGAAACCCCCGCTTCGCCCCGGTTTCCAGACCTTCCCCCACCCATCCGGGCCTCCGCCCCCGCTGCTTTAGCAAGAATTTTCAAGACTGCTAGTTCGTCGTCAGCAGAAGAATCGCAATCCCGTAGATGAATTTTTTGGTCGGTTCGATAAACACAGGGCTGTGGATAGGGAGTAGTAGAAAGTCGCATTTGTGCCCGAGCGCGCCTCAAAGAATGCCTCCGGTATCCACTCCCTCCAAGGTCGCTTCGCTCCCTCGCTGACGCGCCCTTACGGGTTCCGGGGCGGAACCTCCTACGGCAGGAAAATCGGCGCACACTCGGGACAAACAAATGCTAGACATCTCTAAACTTCTCCCCTACATCCGCTCCAGCCTCTGCTACATCGAAACCGATCAGGAAACCAAAAAAACTTTCATCTACAACGGGATCGGCGATCCTCTAATCTGCCTGGACGACGCTACTCAGCAAAACATTGACAACTTCTTAGCTGAATAGCAGCTTAGGGGCTTCGGCCCCTACCTTCACACACAGCAGGACTGCCTCTCTGCCCTACCCACACTACCCCCCCATGTTCTAGGGGAAGGAAGTCAATACCCCCTCTGTGACTTCCTTCCCCTAGAACATTGTCAGCCTACGGCTGAAAGTCTCTCCCGGCTCCGTCGCCTGCGCTCGTCGCCGGATGTCCCCCCTCGCTAAACGCCCCCCAGGGGGGCTGCTCCAGCAGCACTGGGGATTGCATCCCCCGTCCCCTGCAACGCCGGCGCTCAAGCATAGCCGTGGTTTCCCCCCAACCGTCAAGGGACAAGCCCTCACTTCGTGCCCCTTCGGGGTGACGCTGGTGCCCTCCACGGCTGAGAGATCGCTGAAGCGTTCAAAGGTAGCTTATGTTCTGTTTAGATATTTTACTTGCCGTAATTTTCAGCCTGAATTCAAACCCCTGCATGACCGACACCGAGTGTGATAACTTCCAAGCGCAGGTTAACCAGGTCTGTCAGGCAATCCAACTCTACAAAGACGAGGATTAATTAAGTGGGTGGTCGCAGCCGCATACCGAAGGGTAGCTTGCTGCATCGCCCGTTTTTTTATGCGTTGGGCTAACTGGGCTGGGCAGATGAGCGTGCAGCTTCCCAAGTGTAGCGACGGCTCCCCCCACCCATCAAGGCAACCTGCCAGAGGCAGGCGCACTCCGTGCGTCCTTGACAGGCGGGCCCCTCCATCGCTCAGAAGGAACCGCTCACGCTACTCATTAAACCTATGACAACCTCAACCAATCAATTTCAATTCATAGATGATGAAACGATTCAAAGCTGGATTGATGAGGCAGAGGAAGCCAAACAACGGCTCATTCGAGAAACTGAACGACTGAACAAACTCGCAGAAGATGCGCTGGCTGAATTTAAACTGCTCTAAATCAACGGCTGCTGGCTAAGGTCAGCGGCCATTTTTTTTGCACCTATCTAACCTGCAATTGAGTATTTTTTGAAAAGATTGAGCGGTAATGGGAGGACAAAAAAGATATCGGCCCTGGTTTTGGAATAAACCGATCAAGCAGGAAACTATCAAGGAGTCCAACTACTATACCAACTGCAGGTGTTCCAATAAAACCAATACCAGTAGACGCTGACCAACGAATCACCTTTCCTGTATCTCCATTAGCAAGTCTCAACATCTTTTCCTTAGTACTTCTAAATTTAGATTGCAACTCTTCGTCTGAAATACTATCAACCTCAGATAGCCATCTACGAAAATCCTGACACTCAGGAGACTCAGCAATCTCAAGCACCTTTTGTAGAGAAACTTCACCCGCAGCACAGGCAGCACTCAGATCAGGAAAGTCACCGAAGCTTAGAACACGCCTGAATCGATTAACAGCCTCAGGTTGAAGTTTAAAAACAAGTTGGTCAAGAATCCGCCTAAAAAGTGGTAATTCATCATCTCGAAAAACTGTAATGGCTTCATGAAAATCCATGTCCTCCATCCGTCTATTTAATCCGGCAACACCCAGTAACGATCGCTCTACGCAGCTATGGACTTCTTCTTCAGAAATATCAAGAAGATTGCCAAGATTTGTCTCAACTCTAAACTCTTTTTCTCTAATCTCCTCAATTTTTAGTAAAAGCTGCTCACGAGATATTTCAATTTGTCTCTGTTTTTTAACAGTAAGTAAAACAGCATCCTTAATAACTGGATGATCATCTCTTAAATCTTGGTTGAGCTTCTCAACTGCTTGATCACCAAGACTATTACTATGAGGAATTAAAACACGCGATATATCCTCTTTAAGCTTAATCATTTTACGACCACCAACACAGCCAGCTTTTTCAATCTCCTCAAAACATTTACTGATATAGTCACGATGGTCAACAAGCCGCAAAGGTGAAAAGCAATACGATCCAAGTGGTAAAAGAACATCCCTATAGCCATATTGCCCAATCTGAGTTACAGCAGCTAGGTCGCAATGTATCCGAAACCGATCGGATTTCAATAATGCTCTGGTTCCGTCGTATCCAAAAGCACGGATCAGATGAGGAATCTCCTGAAGTGCATTACTTGAAAGAGTAAAGCGATCGAAAAGAATAAGGCGCTCTATCAGGCTTTGATAATCAAGCTGATCTACCTCACCAAATTCTCCAAGAAATAAGTGAGAAAAAATACGATTTGTTATAGACATGGAAATCCTGAATATTCTTACCAATATTCTATTCATTAATTGCTGGCTAGTGTATAACCTAAAGCCGCTACGATCGCGTCCCCCTAGAATATCGTCAGCCTACGGCTGAAAGTCTCTCCCGGCTCCATCGCCTGCGCTCGTCGCCGGATGTCCCCCCTCGCCAAACGCCCCCCAGGGGGCTGCTCCAGCAGAACTGGGGGAGATCCCCCTGTACCCCCCTACCCGCGTCCTTCAGCATAGCAACGTCACTCAAAAATCAAGGGGCAAGCCCTCGCGCAAGCGCGCCCTACGGGTGATTTTCGAGCCTCGCCGTTGCTCAGGGAACGCTGTCGAGTTCATTTTTTTATTATGGAAACCGAAACTCTCCAAGTTCAAGACCAAGCTGAAATCGATCCCAAACTGGCCACCCTGGTCATGCCTGACAAAATCGATCTGGACTGGTCCGGCTGCCATGTGACGATCGGCAATGGTGGTTGGTGCCTGATGCAGGGAATCCCAACCGACAAAACTGAGAAAGTAGCTGAACGACTCAATCACCTGACCACTGCTACCGTTGTTGAACCTGGCACAGTTCGCTTCCGTAAAGTTGACCTGGCTGAAAAGCTCAGCAAAGTCTTTTGCACTTGCCCACTGCCAGTTGCCAGCTAGCTCAAAAACTCTCTCCTCTCTGGGGCTTCTGCCCCTTTTTTTTATGGGCACTGATTCCCGGCTGAAATCGTCAGGCTACGCCTGGAGCATCTCGGCTCAGGTCGCCTGCGCTCCTTCGCCTGGGGAAACCCCCCCGCGCCCTGCGGTCGCTCCCCCGGTTTCCCCAACCCTTCCCCTCCCCCGACTTCGCTACGCTCAGTCCCCATTCCCACCCAAGGGGAAACCCCCTCTCACTACGTTCGACCCGGTTTCCCCTGCCCCCCTTCCCCCACCCCAGGAAACAGAAAAGGAAACAGCATCAGCAGGAGCGAAAACCTACAAAAACATAAAATGATCGCCGTCTATCATAACCGAAATAACTTATTCGGAATCGTTGAAGATCCAGATGCTTGCCGCAACATCGAAAAAGTGGCAGAAGTCAATTCCAATAGCCTGTCTGAGGCATTCCGGCTGACGAATCATATTGAGAGCGACTGGACTCAAAACCCAGGCGTTGAAGCAGTCCCCGGACGGCACCGCAGTACATCAGTCGGTGATGTGATGATAGTTGATGGCAACCGATTTATCGTCACTTCAAACGGGTTCCAACAGGTTTAGGGAAGATTGGGGGTCAAGGTCTACTTCCCGAACTGGGAACCTCTCACCCCCCCTCCCAACGCAAATAAATTACTGCAACTGGCTTCGCCCTGCCTGAAACCTCAATAGCAATACCAAAATGCTATACATCAAACGATTGCCCCTACGCGAGAACGAATCCAGAGACGTGAAACACCTGATTGCTGAAAAATTAGGATTCAAAAAGTCAGAGGTTCGAGTTTCGGCCAACAAAACAGGTTCCCTCAAAAATTCACTCAACGTCTCATTAAAAGAACTCGAAACCCTGGCCAGGCAGGGAGACTACTCAGAGATGCGCGCATTACAGAAAAAACTATGTGACCTACTGGTTGCTGAAGGATACGACTGGACCTGTAACCGGGAGCGGAGGAACAAGCTGGATACCAGCAACGAAAAATTCTGGACTGCATTCAACGGCAGCAGCCAGATCTGTGTAGCCAGATTAAAAAGTCAAGAACCCCCACCTGCTATTGGCGAGGTAGGGGCGTGAAACAGCCAGGTTTCACGGGTAACTCCTGACTAGACCATGAGGCACAATCTGGTACATACTACCGACCGTTTTCCTAAGTCGGGCTATGTAGAAACTCTCTGGCTGAGAGTGCTTGCAGAAAGGACATCCTGATTGCGCTGGTCAAAGGAACAAGTCGTTTTTGGATTATCTCCATGAACCCAAACACTCGAATCCCAGTATTAGCTCCAGACAATACACCACTCATGCCAACTCTGTACCGCAGGGCGCAAGCATGGGTAGCTTCCGGTAAGGCTGAATGGGTCAGTAATGACCTCAACATCAAACAGGTACGACTACGCAAAGAGCCTGCCAGTCATAATACTCAACCGATTGTAGTTGGCATTGACCCCGGCAAAAAGTTCTCTGGTATTGCCGTTCAATCCAGCCTGTTTACCCTGTTCACTGCCCATTTGATTTTGCCCTTCCCCAACATCACCAAAAAGATGACCGGGAGACGCATTCTCAGACGGGCAAGGAGGGGCAGGCGAATCAACCGTAAGATTGCATTCCATCTCAGAGCGCATCGTCAAAAGCGGGTTGATAATCGTAGGCAGAAAAAGTTAGTTCCCAGCATCCGGGGCAACCGTGAGTTTGAGTTGCGAATCGTCAAAGAATTGATGCTGTTGTTTCCAGTCTCAACCATCGTTTACGAGTACATCGAAGCGAGAGGGAATAAAGCTTTCAGCCCAGTAATGGTTGGTCAAAAAGTCATGCTTGAGTGGCTAAGAAAACTTGCTCCAGTCGTTACGCAGTTTGGTTGGCAAACAGCTAATCTCCGCAGCTACCTCGGCTTGACGAAGCAGAAGCAAGACAAATCCGTTCAGTCCCCGCAAACTCATGCAGTTGACGGTATTGCTTTAGCAGCCAGTCAATTTGTGGAATACCGGAAATATCACAAGTTGGGTGAGGATGGGGCAGATTGGTTTGGCTCCGTGCGAGTGACCCCCTCTCCGTTCCGGGTGATTGCCCGTCCTAACCTATTTCGCA
>ERZ1066137.1636-NODE-1636-length-10155-cov-5.617030_pt1 | contig 10155 bp, 8 predicted proteins | sample MGYA00382784_ERZ1066137 | MGnify/ENA primary metagenome ERZ1066137 (study PRJEB33369, sample SAMEA5778367) | biofilm metagenome | biome: Industrial cooling water; feature: Water cooling tower basin; material: Biofilm | place: United Arab Emirates | collected... | reverse complement strand
CTACTGGCAGGACCGCATCGGCCACCGCAAGGCCCTGGGCCTCACGCTCTGGGGCTGGGTGCTGATGACGCTGCTGGCGATGGCCGCCACCACGCCCGGGCCGTTCTGGGTGGCGGCGGTGATCGCCGGCCTGTGCATGGGCTCGAGCCAGAGCGCCGGCCGCGCGCTGGCGGGCCTGTTCGCGCCCCCGGATCGCCTGGCCGAGTTCTACGGCCTGTGGACCTTCGCCACGCGCGCGTCGGCCATCGTCGGGCCCATCACCTACGGCCTCGTCACCTGGCTCACGGGCGGCAACCACCGGCTGGGCATCCTGAGCACGGGGCTGTTCTTCGTGGTGGGCCTGCTGCTGCTGCGTCGCATCGACGTCACGCGCGGGCAGGCGGCGGCGCTGGCCGCCGGAGCGCCTTCCGAAAAATAGTACGATCGTTCTATTTTGAGGGGCGGCCAGGGTCCGAAGGGACCCCCGCCGCCTAGAATGGCCCGATTGACGTTAACGTCAATTGAGCCGCCGGCCACCCGCGCGTGGCGGCCCTGGCGCACGAACACAGTCCCCAAGGAGATGAAGGCATGAAGGTGCTGGTCCCGGTCAAGCGGGTGGTCGACTACAACGTCAAGGTGCGCGTCAAGAGCGACGGCACGGGCGTGGACATCGCCAACGTCAAGATGAGCATGAACCCCTTCGACGAGATCGCCGTCGAGGAGGCCGTGCGCCTGAAGGAGAAGGGCGCCGTCACCGAGATCGTGGCGGTGTCCTGCGGCGTGGCGCAGTGCCAGGAGACGCTGCGCACGGCCATGGCCATCGGCGCCGACCGCGCCATCCTGGTCGAGACCGACGCCGAGCTGCAGCCGCTGGCCGTGGCCAAGCTGCTGAAGGCCCTGGTCGAGAAGGAGCAGCCCGGCCTCGTGATCCTGGGCAAGCAGGCCATCGACGACGACTGCAACCAGACCGGCCAGATGCTGGCCGCGCTGGCCGGCCTGCCGCAGGCCACCTTCGCGAGCAAGGTCGAGGTGGCCGATGGCGCCGCCACCGTCACGCGCGAGGTCGACGGCGGCCTCGAGACGCTGAAGATCACGCTGCCCGCGGTGGTGACCACCGACCTGCGCCTGAACGAGCCGCGCTACGTGACGCTGCCCAACATCATGAAGGCCAAGAAGAAGCCGCTGGAGACGCTCAAGCCGGCCGACCTGGGCGTGGACGTGGCGCCGCGCATCAAGACGCTCAAGGTGTCGGAGCCGCCCAAGCGCGGCGCCGGCGTGAAGGTGCCCGACGTGGCCGCGCTCGTGGCCAAGCTCAAGAACGAAGCGAAGGTAATCTGACCATGGCAGCCCTCGTCATTGCCGAACACGACAACGCGTCCATCAAGGGCGCCACCCTCAACACCGTGAGCGCCGCGCTGGCCTGCGGTGGCGACGTGCACGTGCTGGTGGCCGGCACGAACGCCGGTGCCGCGGCCGCCGCGGCCGCGCAGATCGCGGGCGTGGCCAAGGTGCTGCACGCCGACGCCGCGCACCTGGACCACGGCCTGGCCGAGAACGTGGCCGCGCAGGTGCTGGCCCTCGCGTCGGGCTACAGCCACATCCTGTTCCCGGCCACGGCCGCGGGCAAGAACGTGGCGCCGCGCGTGGCCGCGCTGCTCGACGTGGCGCAGGTCTCCGACGCCACCAAGGTGATCGCGCCCGACACCTTCGAGCGCCCCATCTACGCCGGCAACGCCATCGCCACGGTGCAGAGCACCGACGCCGTAAAGGTGATCACCGTGCGCACCACGGGCTTCGACCCCGCGGCCGCCACCGGTGGCAGCGCGGCGGTGGAAGTGGTGGCCGCGGTGGCCGACGCCGGCAAGAGCGCCTTCCTGGGCAGCGAGATCGCCAAGAGCGACCGCCCCGAGCTCACGGCGGCCAAGATCATCGTCAGCGGCGGCCGTGCCCTGGGCAGCAGCGACCAGTTCAACGCCGTGCTCACGCCGCTGGCCGACAAGCTGGGCGCCGCGCTCGGCGCCAGCCGCGCCGCGGTCGACGCCGGCTACGCGCCCAACGACTGGCAGGTGGGCCAGACCGGCAAGATAGTCGCGCCGCAGCTGTACATCGCGGCCGGCATCAGCGGCGCCATCCAGCACCTGGCCGGCATGAAGGACAGCAAGGTCATCGTGGCCATCAACAAGGACCCGGAGGCGCCGATCTTCAGCGTCGCCGACTACGGCCTGGAGGCCGACCTGTTCACCGCCGTGCCCGAGCTGGTGTCCAGCCTCTGACCCGCCCCACGCACCGCCCCAGGAGACCGCGATGAGCTACCGCGCCCCCGTCAAGGACATGCTGTTCGTCATGAAGGCGCTGGCCGGCATCGAGGCCGTCGCCACGCTGCCCGGCCACGAGGACCACGGCCTCGACACGGCCGCGGCGGTGCTGGAGGAAAGCGCCAAGTTCGCCGAGGGCGTGATCGCGCCGCTCAACTGGGAGGGCGATCGCAACCCCTCGTACTTGAAGGACGGCGTGGTGCACGCCACGCCCGGCTTCAAGGAGGCCTTCCACCAGTACGCCGAGGGCGGCTGGCAGGGCCTGCAGCACCCCGAGGCCTTTGGCGGCCAGGGCCTGCCCAAGCTCATCCACGCGGCCTGCAGCGAGATGGTCAACAGCGCGAACATGAGCTTCGCGCTGTGCCCGCTGCTCACCGACGGCGCGGTCGAGGCGCTCATCACCGCCGGCACGCCCGAGCAGCAGCAGCGCTACCTGCCCAAGCTCATCGACGGCACCTGGACCGGCACGATGAACCTCACCGAGCCGCAGGCGGGTTCCGACCTGAGCCTGGTGCGCACGCGCGCCGAGCCGCAGCCCGACGGCACGTACAAGCTTTTCGGCACCAAGATCTACATCACGTGGGGCGAGCACGACATGGCGGACAACATCGTCCACCTCGTGCTGGCACGCGTCGCCGGTGCGCCCGAGGGCGTGAAGGGCATCAGCCTGTTCATCTGCCCCAAGGTGCTGCCCGACGGCACGCGCAACGACGTGCACTGCGTGAGCATCGAGCACAAGCTGGGCATCAAGGCCAGCCCCACCGCCGTGCTGCAGTACGGTGACCACGGCGGCGCCGTGGCCGAGCTCGTGGGCGCCGAGAACCGCGGCCTCGAGTACATGTTCATCATGATGAACGCCGCGCGCTACGGCGTGGGCGTGCAGGGCATCGCGCTGGCCGAGCGCGCCTACCAGAAGGCCGTGCAGTACGCGCGCGACCGCGTGCAGAGCCGCCCCGTGGACGGCAGCCTGCCGCAGGCCGCGGCCATCATCCACCACCCCGACGTGCGCCGCATGCTCATGACCATGCGCGCCTGGACGGAAGGCTGCCGCGCGATGGCCCTGGTGGGCGCTAGCGCGTTCGACGCCGCGCACGCCCACCCCGATGCCGACACGCGGGCGCAGAACCAGGCCTTCTACGAGTTCCTGGTGCCGCTGATCAAGGGACTGTCCACCGAGATGGCGCTGGAGGTCGCGAGCCTGGGCGTGCAGGTGCACGGCGGCATGGGCTTCATCGAGGAGACCGGCGCGGCGCAGTACCTGCGCGACGCCAAGATCCTGGCCATCTACGAAGGCACGACGGCCATCCAGGCCAACGACCTCGTGGGCCGCAAGACGGCGCGCGACGGCGGCCGCGTGGCGCTGGCCATCGCCGGCCGCATCGAGGCCACCGAGGGCGAGCTGGCCGCGCGCGACAGCGCGGCCTGCAAGGCCATGGCGCGGCGGCTGGCCGCGGCGCGCAAGGCCTTCGTGGAGGTCGTGGGCTTTGTCGCCGGCCACACCAAGGCCCAGCCCAACGCGGTGTACGCCGGCAGCGTGCCCTACCTCCAGCTCGCGGGCCTGGCCGTGGCCGGCTGGCAGATGGGCCGCGCGCTCATGGCCGCCGAAGACGCGCTGGCCGCGGGCGACGACCCCGAGTTCATGCAGGCCAAGATCGCCACCGCGCGCTTCTTCGGCGACCACCTCCTCACCCAGGCCCCGGCGCTGCGCGACCGCATCGTCGAGGGCGCCGACGCCGTCACCGCGATGGCCCTGGAGTCCTTCTGATGTCGAAACTGCCCGGCGCGCTGGCGCACCTGCCGCTGCCCATCATCGGTTCGCCGCTGTTCATCATCAGCAACCCCAAGCTGGTGATCGCGCAGTGCTGCGCGGGCGTGGTCGGCAGCATGCCGGCGCTCAACGCGCGGCCGGCCTCGCAGCTGGACGAGTGGCTGCACGAGATCACCGAGGGCCTGGCGGCCTGGAACCGCGCCCACCCCGATCAGCCCGCGGCGCCCTTCGCCATCAACCAGATCGTGCACAAGAGCAACGACCGGCTCGAGCACGACATGGCCGTCTGCGCGCGCTACAAGGTGCCCATCGTCATCACCTCGCTCGGCGCGCGCACCGACGTCAACGACGCCGTGCACGCCTGGGGCGGCGTGGTGCTGCACGACATCATCAACAACTTCTTCGCGCGCAAGGCCATCGAGAAGGGCGCCGATGGCCTGGTGGCCGTGGCCGCCGGTGCCGGGGGCCACGCCGGCACCAAGAGCCCGTTTGCGCTGGTGCAGGAGATCCGCGAGTGGTTCGACGGCCCGCTGGCGCTGTCGGGCTCCATCGCCACCGGCGACGCCGTGCTGGCGGCGCAGGCCATGGGTGCGGACTTCGCCTACATCGGCAGCGCCTTCATCGCCACCGATGAGGCGCGCGCGGCCGAGGCCTACAAGCAGTGCATCGTCGAGAGCAACTCCGACGACATCGTGTACTCCAACCTGTTCACGGGCGTGCACGGCAACTACCTCAAGCCCAGCATCCGCGCCGCGGGCATGGACCCCGACCACCTGCCCGAGAGCGACCCCAGCGCCATGAACTTCGGCGACGGCGCCAAGAAGGCCTGGAAGGACATCTGGGGCTGCGGCCAGGGCATCGGCGCCGTGAAGGCCGTGGTGCCGGCGGCCGAGCTGGTGGCGCGCCTGAAGCGCGAGTACGAGGCGGCGCGCGCGCGACTGGGCCTGCGCGCCTGACGGCGGGCCGGCTCGTAAGGGCCACGCCCCGGCTTGTGCCGGCCGGCGCCGCGCAGTAGCCTCGGGCGCATGAAGCGCCTCCACCTCATCGCCGCCCTCCTGGCCCTGGCCGGCCTGCTGGCCGCCTGCGCCAACGTCGGTGTCGGCATCCGCGTGCCCATCCCGGGCGTGGGCAGCATCGGCATCGGCGGCACCTCCGACGGCCGCGTCAGCGGCGGCGTGTCGGTGGGCACGGGCGGGGCGCGGGTGGACGTGGGCGCCAGCGGGCGCCTGCCGTCACCGGCGCCCGCGGCCTCGGCCGCCTCGGCGCCCGCCGGCCGCTGAGCCCGCCCGTGACGCGGCAGGCGCTGACCCGGGCCACGCTGTTCGACAGCGCCACGGGCACGCTGCGGCCCGGCACGACCATCGTGATCGAGGGCGATCGGGTCGCCCACGTCACCCAGGAGCCGATCCGCGTCGATGACGCGCAGCGCATCGACTGCGAAGACCGCGTGGTGCTGCCGGGCCTGATCGACGCCCACGTGCACGTCACCGCCGCCTCGCACGACCTCACCGGCCTCGCCCTGACCCCGCCCTCGCTGCTGAGCGCCGAATCGGCGCAGATCATGCGCGGCATGCTGCACCGCGGCTTCACCAGCGTGCGCGACGCCGCCGGCGCCGACTTCGGCCTGCAGGAGGCGCAGGCCCGCGGCCTGTACGAGGGCCCGCGCCTGGCCATCGCCGGCCGGCCCATCAGCCAGACCGGCGGCCACGCCGACATGCGGCCCAAGGGCGTGCAGGCCTCGATGTTCTGCAGCTGCGCGGGCCTGGGCCTGATGGGCGCCATCGCCGACGGCGTGGGCGAGGTGCGCCGCGCCGTGCGCGAGCAGGTGCGCAACGGCGCCAACCACATCAAGATCATGGCCGGCGGCGGCATTTCCAGCCCCACCGACCCCATCGACGGCACGCAGTTCAGCCTGGACGAGCTGCGCGCCGCGGTGGAAGAAGCCGAGGCGGCCAACCTGTACGCCCTGGCCCACGCCTACTCGCCGCGCGCGGTGACCCGCGCCGTGCAGGCCGGCGTGCGCAGCATCGAGCACGGCAACCTGGTGGACGAGCCCACGCTGCGCGAGATGCGTCGCCACGGCACCTACCTCGTGCCCACGCTGTCCACCTACGTGGCGCTGGCCGAGGAAGGCGAGAAGCTCGGCTGGAGCCGCGCCATGCTCGACAAGCTCGAGGTCGTGAAGAGCCAGGGCCTGCAGGCGCTGGCGATGGCGCGGGCCGAGGGCGTGCCGGTGGTCTTCGGCACCGACCTGCTGGGCCGCATGCACGACCGGCAGAGCGGCGAGTTCGCCATCCGCGCCGCCGTGCAGCCGGCCGTGGAGGTGCTGCAGTCGGCCACCCTCGTGGCCGCGCGGCTGATGGGCCGCGAGCGCGAGATCGGCCAGCTCGTGCCGGGCGCGTATGCCGACCTGCTGGTGGTCGATGGCGACCCCACCGCCGACCTCGCGCCGCTGGCGCAGCCGGCGCAGGGCATCCGGCTGCTCATGCAGGGCGGCCGCATCGTGCGCCGCCACTGAGCGCGGCGGCGCCCCCGGCGCGGGCCGCGCCGGTCTTCAGCGGATGCTGGTGAAGCGCGCCTCGGGCCGGTCGTCCGAGCGGTGCACGGTGGTCACGCCGGCCTTCATCACCCAGGGGCGGATCTGGTGGTGCAGCGGGATCAGCAGCGCCTCGTCGCGCACGCGCAACAGCGCGTCGCGCAGCATGCCGTTGCGCTTGGCCTCGTTGGTCTCGCTCTTCATGCCGTCGATGAGCCTGTCGAGCGTGGCGTCGGAGACCTTGCTGAAGTTGAAGTTGCCGTCGGCGCCGCTGGTGCGCGTGCGCACCAGGCTCTGCAGGCTGTACTGGGCGTCGTAGTTGGCCACGCCCCAGCCCAGCAGGTAGATGCTGCTGTCGAAGTTCTGCACCTTCTGGATGAAGGTGGCCATGTTCTCGCTGGCCAGCTGCGCCTTCACGCCGATGCGCGCCCACATGGCCACCACGGCCTGGCAGATCTTCTCGTCGTTGACATAGCGGTTGTTGGGACAGTTCAGCCGCACCTCGAAGCCGTCGGGGTAGCCGGCCTCCTTGAGCAGGGCCCTGGCGCGGTTGGTGTCGGCCTTGACCGGCGTGTCGAGCTGCTGCGACCAGCCGTTGACGCCCGGGGCCACGATCAGCCCTGCCGGGATGCTCTGCCCGCGCATGATGCTGCGCTGGATGGCCGTGCGGTCGATGGCCAGGCTCAGCGCCTGGCGCACGCGCTTGTCGGCAAACGGGTTCCTGCCCTTCACGCTGCTGTGCTTGAGCTCGGGGCTGCCCATGTCGGGCGCGAGGAAGATGGTGCGCACCTCCGGGCCGTTGACGACCTTGAGGCGCTTGTCGCGGCCCAGGCGCTCGAGGTCCTGCACGGGCACGTCGGTGAGCAGGTCCACGTCGCCGGCCAGCAGCGCGGCCACGCGCGTGGCCTCGGCCTTGATGGGCGTGTAGACCACCTGCTGCACGTTGCTCGTGGGCTTGTCCCACCAGCCCTCGTGGCGCGCCATCATGATGCGCTGCTCGGGCTGCCAGCTCAGGATGCGGAAGGGCCCCGTGCCCATCACGTTGCGCGAGGCGAAGTTCTCCTCCTTGGCCTTGTAGTCCTGCACGCGCGTGGTGTTGTTCTTCTCCGCCCAGGCCTTGCTCATGATGCGGAAGTCGATCAGGTTGCGCAGCAGGGTGGGGTTGGGCGCGGCCAGGATCATGTCGACGGTGTGCTCGTCGACCTTCCTCACCTCGTTCACGCCGGTCACGAAGATCTGCATCGTGCCCTGCGGCTGGCGGATGCGGTTGAAGCTGAACACCACGTCGTCGGCCGTGAAGGGCGTGCCGTCGTGGAACTTCACGCCCTTGCGCAGCTGGAAGCGCAGCGTGGTGGGGCTGGTGTAGCTCCACTGCGTGGCCAGCGCCGGCTCCACCTGGTAGTTGGCGCCGTAGCGCACCAGGCCCTCGTAGGCGTGCAGCAGGATGGTGCTGGTGGTGGCGTGGTTCTGCGAGTGCGGGTCCAGCGTCAGGATGTCGTTCTGGGCGGCCCAGCGCAGGGTCTGCGCCTGCAGCGGCGCGGCGATCAGCGTGGTGGCGAGCAGGGCCGCGGCGAGCAGCGCGCGCGGCGTCTTGGGCAGGCTGGGGGTCATGTCGGGCAGGGCGGCCGCGCCGCCCGGGTCGTGTCGGGAGGCCCGCATGCTAGGCCGCTGCCGCGGCGGGGGGCCTCAGGTCTGGCCCGGGGCCGGGGCCACCGGCTCCAGCTCGGCGTCGCAGCCCACGCCGGCCGCGATCCAGCGCCGGGCCAGGGCGCGCGCCCAGGCCGCGGGCAGCGCCGGCAGCCAGCGCGTGGGCGAGGCGAGGGCGCCACAGCGGTAGCGCGCCTCGGCCTCGTGCCATTCCAGCGCGGCGCAGGCGCCGTGCCGGCGCCGCGTCAGCAGCACGCCCAGCGGGCAGGGCTCGGCCGCGCAGCAGACGCCGCAGCCGTTGCAGGGCGTGCCGGCGGCCGGCTTGGCCGGGGCGGCGGGGTGCAGGTGGATCACGCGCCGGGTCATGGCGCGCGAAGTCTGGCGGCCCCAAGCGCCCGTTTGTCAGGAAATTGAGGGGTGCGCGGGTGCCTAATCCGCCCGCAGAAGAAGAAGCTGGGGCCCGACGCGCGGTGTTAGAGTGCCGGCCCAGACAACGAAGGTCCTTCCCGTCCCCTTGCCGGCCTCGAGACAGCCGGCAAGACGGGTCGCTAATCCGCCAACCGGTGAAGCCGGGACGCGGAAGGTTGATCAACCCATCAGCAGCCACGGAAACCGGGGCGAAAGGTGAGCGAACGATGATGCAGCAGTACCGGCTCAACTCCTACCTGTTCGGCGGCAACGCGCCCTACGTGGAGGAGCTGTACGAGGCCTACCTCGACAACCCCGGCAGCGTGCCCGACAACTGGCGCGCCTACTTCGACAACCTCCAGCACGTGCCCGCGGTCGACGGCAGCAACAGCCGCGACGTCGCCCACGCGCCCGTCATCGAGAGCTTCGCGCAGCGCGCCAAGGCCAACGCCTTCGCGCTGAAGGCCTCCGAGGCCGACCTGGCCGTGGCCCGCAAGCAGGTGCACGTGCAGAGCCTGATCGCGGCCTACCGCTTCCTGGGCAGCCGCTGGGCGGACCTCGATCCCCTCAAGCGCACCGAGCGCCCGCGCATCCCCGAACTCGAGCCGTCGTTCTACGACCTCACCGAGTCGGACATGGACATCACGTTCTCGGCCACGAACACCTACTTCACCAAGGCCGAGCACATGACCCTGCGCGAGATCGTGCAGGCCCTGCGGCAAACCTACTGCGGCACCATCGGCGCCGAGTTCATGCACTGCACCGACCCGGCCGAGAAGCGCTGGTGGCAGGAGCGCCTGGAGAGCGCGCGCAGCACGCCCAGCTTCACGCCCGACGAGAAGAAGCACATCCTCGACCGCCTGACGGCCGCCGAGGGCCTGGAGCGCTACCTGCACACCAAGTACGTCGGCCAGAAGCGCTTCAGCCTTGAGGGCGGCGAGAGCTTCATCGCCAGCATGGACGAGCTGGTCCAGCGCGCCGGCACCAACGGCGTGCAGGAGATCGTCATCGGCATGGCCCACCGCGGCCGCCTCAACGTGCTCGTCAACACCCTGGGCAAGATGCCCAAGGACCTGTTCGCCGAGTTCGACCACACCGCCAAGGAAGACCTGCCCGCCGGTGACGTCAAGTACCACCAGGGCTTCAGCTCCGACGTCACCACCCCCGGCGGCCCGGTGCACCTGAGCCTGGCCTTCAACCCCAGCCACCTGGAGATCGTGAACCCGGTGGTCGAGGGTTCGGTCAAGGCGCGCATGGACCGCCGCGGCGACAAGGAAGGCGACCAGGTGCTGCCCGTGCTGGTGCACGGCGACGCGGCCTTCGCCGGCCAGGGCGTGGTCATGGAGACGCTGGCGCTGGCGCAGACGCGCGGCTACTACACCGGCGGCACCGTGCACCTGGTGGTGAACAACCAGATCGGCTTCACCACGAGTGACCCGCGCGACAGCCGCAGCACGCTGTACTGCTCCGACGTCGTCAAGATGATCGAGGCCCCGGTGCTG
>ERZ1066137.1628-NODE-1628-length-10185-cov-5.407305_pt1 | contig 10185 bp, 7 predicted proteins | sample MGYA00382784_ERZ1066137 | MGnify/ENA primary metagenome ERZ1066137 (study PRJEB33369, sample SAMEA5778367) | biofilm metagenome | biome: Industrial cooling water; feature: Water cooling tower basin; material: Biofilm | place: United Arab Emirates | collected... | reverse complement strand
GTTATCTCTCTCAATTGTGGCGTTAAATCTTGGGTTGTGTCGAAGAATTTAACGTAAGGTTTTTCGTGTTCTGTAAATGCTTCCATGTGTTGGTTCGGGAGTAAGTCTGCGGTTGCATCAGAGACATCGTGCTGGCGATCGCGTAACCATTGTTGACGGGTCGGGAGGGGCGCATCGCAATGCAAGATTTGGACGGAGATGGGGCGATCGCTCTCTGCTTCCGCAACAGCATCGAGTACGGCTTGGCGATGAGCTTGGCGATCGTACTTCGCATCCAAAATCACGGGATACCCTTGCTTGGCTAAAGTCAAACCCAAGTCAAGCAGGCGTTGGTAGGTTTTGGCCGTCATTTCATTAGTGTACAGATCCCCGTCACCACGCTGATCAAGGGGAATCCCCGCCAGGTGTTTCCGCACGGCATCAGACCGGATCAAGACTGCACCCGTTTGGCGAGCAAGCAACTGGGCAACGGTGCTTTTCCCGGAGCCAGAGAGGCCGGCCATGAGCCAAAGTTGGCCACCAAATTTTTCGCTAGCGGTGCCCAGCGGCGATCGCGTATATTCCCAGGCTAAGCGGTAGTAGCGCTCGGCGGTCTTGGCGCTTTCGGCTTTCACCGCATCGGGAATAGCGGGGTCATTGAGTAAGAACGATATTACTTTCGCCCGAACGTAGGACTGACGACTGAGATACAACGGAAGAACTTGTAGACCTTCCCAATCTCCCATAATTTCAATGTAAGCATTCAAAAAAGCATTACTTAAATCAGGGCGATCGCGAGCATCTAAATCCATCACGATATAGGCAATGTCGAACATAACATCGACAAAGCGGAACGGCTCATTAAATTCAATGCAATCAAACAACAAAATGCGATCGTCAGACAATGCAATATTGCGAAGATGCACATCACCATGACACTCACGAATCCAGTCATGGGCGACACGATTTGCAAACAAATCTGGTTGCTCAGCAAAGAGGCGATCGGTATATTGGCGCGTTTCGTCAAATTGCTGTTGGGTTTGGGGGCCACCAATATAGCCTACCGTTTGCTCATAGTTTTCGTCGATCGCTTGCCGAATTTGGGCGACTTCACCAAAACTCCGAATGTGATCGTTGATTGCCCCCTGCTGATGAAAATTGACCAGTTCTTGGGCCAACCGTTTGAGCAAGTCTTCGGTGAGTTTGCCTTGGTCAAATAAATCGGTGAACAACGTCCCACTGGGAAACTGCTTCATTTTGACGACATATTCCACAATGTCGCCTGCGGTGCTATCTCCCGCTTGGCCTAACTGAAAGGTACAGTTGACCTGCGCGATCGGCAAGACTTCGAGGTAAAGATCGGCAGCCCCGCGCTGATTCAGCCGAATTTCTTCATGACAAAAATGCTCCCGCAAGGCAAGGGTTGAAAAGTCAAGAAATCCATAATTGACGGGCTTTTTCACCTTGTAAGCAAAGGCCCCAGTCAAGCAGATGTAAGAGACATGGGTTTGAATCAGCTCGATGGGAGTAGTGACCGGATGGGGGTAAAACTCCGGTTGGAGCATCGCTTGGATAATCGGAGGCAGGGTCGTTTCAGTCATGGGCTGACGGTTGCACAGAAAATTTAGGGAGTTAACCAACCTAGCATACTGCCCAAGGGCGATCGTGAAAAGATGAGCAACCCAATGATGCACCCGAATTTGATTGGCCCAGGGGATAAACAAGTTTCACCTAAAAAAATTGCGATCGCGGGCTTGATTCTCCCCTCCACTAGAGACTTTAGAATAAACCCAGGATGAAACAAGCGCAGCAGATACAGCTCAAGTCACGCCAAACATTGCTCAATCTAGATTTCATTCAACTGGCAGCGATCGATCTGCTCAAGTCTTTCGTCGCGACCAAATTTTCATGGCAACGGATGCATTGAAGGAAAAACGACTATGCCAATCAAAGTCCAAAGAGCGCTGGATTGGGAAGTAGAACTTATCCCAAGTCCCACGACAAAAGCAAAAAAAACCAAAATCACAATCTGGTTAACCCATCTGTGGTAGGCGATCGCCCAAAGTCTAACAACCACATCCGAACCAAAAGTCTGGAAAACCAACGATTGGTTTGGCACTACAGGCTGGAATATTTATCTACCCACCACAGGACAAACGATTCGCTTCACCGCTGAAGCCAAAGTTCGTCTCTGGATAGAAGCACATTTTCATCTATTCTAAACCAGCCTCAATCACTATTTTTACAATAAATCTGGAGCACTCAAATGAATCGTTTTTTGACAACGATCGCGATTGTGACAACCCTTGCGATCGCACAAGGTTGCACTCAATTCTTGAAAACATCAGAACATTCCACCCTGAATCCTATAACGGAGCATTCAACTGATCATGCTGTAGCTCAAACCAAACAGGCTCATTCATCCCATAACGATACGCACACCCACTCAACGAATACTCAGGCAAAACTAACCAAGACTGGTCGCATTTATCCTAATATTCAAACTTCACTGGAGATTACCGTGCAGAATAGCAGCGGTCAACCCATCACTCAGTTTGATCGCATTCAGGAACAGGTTATGCACCTAATTGCGGTCAGCGATGACTTACAGACGTTTCAGCACCTTCACCCGATCGCCCAAGGCAACGGACAGTTTGCAATTGCCATGAAATTTCCCCAAGCGGGGAACTACACCCTGTTTAGCGATTACCAACCTACCGGACAAGCCGAGCACGTTTCTGTTTTGAAAACGCAAGTTGATGGAGAGCGACCTGCTCAACCAGCAATCAATTGGAGTCGGAGCAAAACATTGGGTCAAACGAGCGTAGGCTTTGCACCACCAAAAACACCGATTAAATCAGGGGAAGAAGCCATTTTACGCTTCCACTTGCAAGATGCCAACACGCAACAACCTGTTACCAATTTACAACCCTATTTAGGTGAAAAGGGACATTTGGTGATTCTTCGGCAGTCTCCCAATCTATCCCAAGAAGACTACATCCACGCCCACGCAGTGCCTAATACTTCGGCTAGTCAAGTGCATTTTGCCACACGCTTTCCCCAACCCGGAAAATATAAAGTGTGGGGACAGTTTAATCGCAATGGTGAAATTATTACGGCTGACTATTGGGTAGAGGTCACTCAATAAGCAGATCAGTTAATGTAGTCTATATGGCCAAGAGAAGTAGCACCAAAAGAAACCGATCAAAAGTTAAGTTGACTGTGGTCAATCAGATTGCTCTGGTTATTTTGCTAGGGAGTGGGTTGGTCTGCCTCTGGTTGCATCAACCCACTTTGGCCTTATTCTCACCCGAAAAACTTCAGCTTCTCATTCGCCAATCTAAACTCTTTGGCCCGTTGGTATATATGGGCCTGTTGGCCCTATCGGTGGTCATCAGTCCAATTCCTAGCGCGCCGCTGGCAATGGCTGCAGGGGCCGTCTGGGGGCCAATTCTGGCTGGTCTTTACAGCGTTATTGGTGGCTTCGTTGGGGGAACGATCGCTTACTTCATTGGCTATACCTTGGGGCGATCGACGGTCAAACTATTAACGGGAAAAGTCATTTATTTCTCAAAGCAGCGGGGCGAACCGTTCCTGGGTTGGTTAATTTTTGTAACGCGATTATTACCAATTTTTTCATTTGATTTAATTAGTTATGGGGCTGGTCTAACAGGACTGGCGTTTCCTATTTTTGCCATTTCAACTGTGTTAGGAATGATTCCATCCACTCTATTGCTGACGTATTTAGGTTCAACGTTTACACTTGCATTTCCGGCTGGATTGGCGCTTTCCTTTGTCTTTTTAGTTTTGCTTATTGGTTTGCCTTGGGCGGCACAGCGGTATAACTGGTTTGGGTTCAAAAACATCATTCAGATCGAATAAATCAGCTCTAAAAATTTCGATCAGACTCACTTTAGATGGAGGTTGCATTCTAACCAGGGCAACCAGGGTTGAAAGGCTAAGATCCCGTCCTAACGACAGTCGGATTTGAATCACCATGAAACCATTCCCTCTAATAGACTGGATCGCGGCTGCAAGCAATAACCAGAGCACGCTTGGGGATGAGGATTGGAGGGCAAGCGAAAGGGTGCAATAAGTGACTTACGCCGTGGCTGACCTGAGGTATTGTTTTAGGATTCCCAGGAAACCGCCCCCACGAGAAACAGCCATGCCGCTTCAGATCTTGCTGCTGGAAGACAGCCCTTTGGACGCTGATAGGATTAAAGCCGTTTTGCTGCGCGGAGGATTGGAGTGTAAACTGCGCCAAGTCAAGACGCGCTTGGCTTTTGTCAGGGCGTTGAAGCCCGATCGCGTTGATCTGGTGCTGGCAAATTATGCCCCGGCGGGGTGGGATGGTTTGGCGGCTTTGGCGATCGCCCGCCAACGGTGTCCTGAGGTGCCATTTATTTTTATCTCTGACCGACTGGGGGAAGAGCTTGCCGTTGAAGCAATCCAGCAGGGAGCCACTGATTACGTCCTGAAGCAACGCCTTGAACGGTTAGGGCCTTGTGTGCAGCGGGCCTTACAGACGGCCCAAGAACTGTGCGATCGACAAAACGCCGAAACCGCCCTGTGCGAGTCAGAAGCAAAATATCAAACCCTGTTTCACGCCATCGACGAAGGGTTCATCATTTGCGACGTGATCTTTGCTGGCGATCGCCCAGTTGACCTGTTGTATCTTGAGGCCAACGATGCCGCCGTCAGAATGACCGGCCAAGCGCTAGTCGGACGGCGCACCAGTGAGATTAGCCCTGACTTTGCCCCAGAGTGGTTTGAAATTTTGGGTCGTGTAGCCCGCACCGGGGAAGCCATTCGCATGGAACTCCCGGCCACCCCCCAAAACCTCTGGTACGAGTTCTATGCCTTTCGCATCGAGGCCACCAATCACCAACGGGTCGCCGTCATCTACAAAGATATCAGTGCCCGCAAACAGTTAGAAGCCGAGCGCAAGCAAGCTGAGATCACCATTCGCGATAGTGAAGAACGCTTTCGGAATATGGCCGACCATGCCCCGGTCATGGTTTGGGTAACTGATCCAACGGGCTATTGCACCTACCTGAGCCAAAGCTGGTATGACTTTTCTGGGCAAACCGAAGCCACTGGATTGGGGTTTGGGTGGCTGGATGTGGTGCATCCCGATGACCGAGACAGCACCCGCGCCACCTTTCTTGCGGCCAATGCCCGTCACGCCGCATTTCGGCTAGAGTATCGACTGCGCCGCCATGATGGGGAATATCACTGGATGATCGATGCGGCCAGCCCCTGGCTGGGCACAGACGGCCAGTTCAAAGGGTACATTGGCTCTATGATTGACATTAGCGATCGCAAACAAACCGAACAAGCTTTGCGCGAGTCAGCAGAAAAATATCGCTCGTTGTTTGAATCGCTCGACCAGGGCTTTTGTCTCCTCGAAGTGTTGTTTGATAGCAACAACAAAGCCATTGACTATTGCTTTATCGAAATCAACAAAGCCTTTGAACAACAGAGCAGTTTAGTCAATGCCACGGGGAAAACCATTCTCGAACTGGTGCCCAACCTGGAACCGCAATGGGCCGAACTTTACGGTCAAGTGGCGAGGTCAGGTGAAGCCGTCCGGTTTGAAGCCGATGTGCCCTCTATGAACCGGATCTTTGATATTTATGCATTTCCCAGTGGTGCGCCCGGTCAAAATTTGGTCGCGGTGCTGTTTGCTGATATCACAGAGCGCAAACGGCACGAAGCCAACCTGACCTTCCTCACTGACCTGGCAAAAGAATTCTCACAGTTGTCTACTGCCAAGGAGCTTATCCAGGCGATCGGCATCAAACTCGGTGCCTATCTCAAAGTCACCGCCTGTAACTTCTGCGAAGTGGACGAAGCCCGCGATGAGGTGATCTATCTTGGTCGTTGGACGGTAGATGATGCGCCCCCCCTGCCCGATCACCTGCGTCTTTCCGAACAGGTGAGTGAAGCGTTTTATCACCAAGTGCGGGCGGGTGAAATCGTGGTGAGCAACAACACCCAAACAAATTCTGTGACCAAGGCTCAGGCCAATGCGGCGATCGGGGTGCGATCGTTTATCACCGTGCCATTCCACCAAGACGGATACTGGAAATATCTATTTTCTGTGCATGATCGGGTTCCCCGCACCTGGCGCGAAGACGAAATCGAATTAGTCCGCGAATTAGCCGAGCGCTTCTTTCCCCGGTTGGAACGAGCCCGCGCCGAAGCCAAGTTAGCCGCATCGGAAGAAAAGTACCGCAGCATTTTGACCACCGTAGACGAAGGACTGCTCATTGCGGAAGTGCTATTTGATGACACCGGCGAAACGATAGATTACCGTTGCCTGGAAGTGAATCCTGCGTTTTATGTGCAAACTGGGTTGACGATGGATGTTGTGGGCTTGACGATGCGCGAGATTGCGCCAGGTAAGCCCATTCCCTGGCTCCCTATGTATGGCCAGGTGGTGCGATCGCAACAGGGCATCCGGTTTGAATACGACATCAAACTGGAAGAATTGCGCGGCTATTACGATGTCCATATCCTGCCACTGGGGCCACCTTCCGACCATCGCGTCGCCGTTTTGTTTAAGAACATCACCGATCGCAAACAGGCTGAACAAAAAATTCGGGAACAGGCTGCCCTACTGGATATCACCTCTGATGCCATTTTTGTGCGCGACTTAGACCACCGCATTTTGTACTGGAACCAAGGGGCCACCAAGCTTTACGGTTGGCAACCCACCGAAGTCATCGGCCAGAGTGCCTATCCCCTCCTGCAAGAAGAGACTGACCGCCTCCCGGCCATTATGCAAACCCTGTTGACTGAGGGCGAGTGGCACGGCGAATTGCACAAAACCACCAAAACCCGCAACGTCGTCACGGTGGAATCGCGATGGACGCTCGTTCGCAATGAAGCCAACCAGCCAAAATTTATTCTCTCAGTCGATACGGACATTACCCAAAAGAAACAACTAGAAGCCCAGTTCTATCGGGCGCAACGCCTGGAAAGCCTGGGCACTTTGGCGAGTGGCGTTGCCCATGATCTCAACAATGTGTTAACGCCAATTTTGGCCATAACGCAGATTTTGCGATCGCAATATGCTGACGTGCACCTGGAATCCCAGGAAATGTTTGACCTGATCGAATCCAGCGCCAGACGAGGCGCAAACCTGATCAAACAAATTCTGACCTTTACCCGTGGCACTGGCGGAGAACGACAACCCATTCAGGTGCTCTCCTTAGTCCAAGAATTTTTGAAGATCATTCAACAATCCTTTCCCAAAACAATTACACTGCGTCAGCGCCTCCCAGAAGCATGGGATTGGGTCGTCTCAGCAGACTCAACCGCTCTCCATCAGATTTTGATGAATCTCTGTATCAACGCTCGTGATGCCATGCCCAACGGGGGAGTCCTCTCTGTCACCGTGGAATACTGCTTTGTTGATCACGCTGTTACCCAAACCAACCTGGATGCCCAAATCGGTCACTACATTGTCCTGACCGTCGCTGACACTGGCACTGGCATTCCCCCAGAAGTCCGCGATCGCATCTTCGATCCGTTCTTCACCACCAAACCCCCCGGCCAGGGCACAGGCTTGGGACTGGCCACAGTCCTGGGCATCATCAAAGAATATGGTGGCTTTTTGCAAGTTATGAGCAAAGTCAACCAGGGGACTCAAATGAAAGTGTATCTACCCTGCATCAAAGGAGAATCCCTACTCTCAGATCTAGCCGAACAGTCCTTAGACGGCAACGGCGACTTACTTTTATTAGTTGATGATGATGTGATTGTTCAGCAGAGCCTTCAATCTTTACTTGAAAACTATAACTATTGCGTTCTCACAGCGAATAACGGAATAGACGCGATCGCGCTTTATACGCAACATCACCAGGACATCAAATTTGTACTCTCGGATATCACCATGCCAACCATGAGCGGCATTCTCCTAATCCAAAGATTAAGAGAAATTAATCCCACAGTAAAGACTATCGCCATGAGTGCATTACCATCCAACCGAGAACCTGCTCTGGCCGCTGGTGCAACTCTATTTTTAGCCAAGCCCTTTACCATCAAAAACCTAATACAGAGCCTAAAAACACTATCTATCCCACTGGAGCCTTCACCACCCAAGTCGCATCTCTAATGGCCTCTGCATCAGCAAACTTGAATTCCACTGGCCTGCCCCAAAATGGTGATTCGCCCACCGCAAGCCCTCCACCTTTTGCAATGAGGTCGTTTACCATAGAGATCAGCGTTGATCGTGCCGTTCCACCGCATCACTGAATATAATATTGAGCGCAGGTTTTGGGGTGCGGCTCACCAACTGACCAACCCCTGTCACCAAACCAAACTCATCCCCGAAAGGAGTCTCCGTGCGTCCTCTCACCTACTACGTTGCGTGCAGTGTTGATGGGTTTATTGCCCATTTAGATGGATCACACACTGGCTTTGCACAGGATCAAGATTATTTTATCGACCTATTTTCGACATTTCCCGAAACTCTCCCAACCCATCTTCGCGATGTCATGGGTATCCACGGTGAAAACCGATGGTTTGATACGGTTCTCATGGGGCGTAAAACCTACGAGATTGGGCTGAAAGAGGGTGTAACCAGTCCTTACTCACACTTGAAGCAATATCTCTTTTCTCGCAGTTTAGCCACCAGCCCAGATGCTGCTGTGGAATTGGTTTCTGACAACACTGTTGAATTCGTTACTGCACTCAAGCAAGAACCAGGACAGGGGATTTGGCTATGTGGTGGTGGCATCTTAGCCAGCACTTTGTTTGCCCATCACTTAATTGACCAACTAATTCTGAAAGTTAATCCCTTTTTGATGGGAGCAGGCATTCCCCTTTTTGCTAGCCCAATTCCCCAAACGGCCCTCGAACTCGGCGATCGCACCATTTATGCCAACGGGGTAGTGTTGCTGCACTACACCATCAAGCCAAATGCCACCCATCCCTAGGTAATGCCATATTTTGCAAGGAGCGATCGCAATTCGAGAGAATCACCTCAATAGGATAGCCTCAGTTGGCAGGGGGCGATCGTAATCATGGCCACCACCTCGCTAAGGTACGGCTGTATGCACAGGATGTCACTATATCGGGCTATCCTGAAGCAAGTTAATAGACCGCAATAGTGCGAACCAACAATCGGAACTCACCAGGATTAAATTGCGGATTGAGTGCGCCATCGTATTCAAACTTACTCAACATGAGTTGCAGCGAATAGATGCGATCGCGCTTCAGATCTGGTGCATTGGCCACTGTTTTCGCCCGGAACACGGGCACCATCAACGCAAACGGAATGCGGATGGTTGTCCACTGATTCGCCACCGTATCAAAGGAATAGGAATAGGCCAGACTGTCCCAGGAATCCGCATCCCGAATTAAAAACTTGTAGCGCTGGCCATCGCCTTTAACCTGGAGTTCAAGGCCACTATAACCAGAGATATTTAGCGGTGGCTCGAAGTTGCGCGTGCGGATCGAGGCAAACCCACCCGAATTCGCCGTCGAAACATTCCCTGTGAACAGCGCACCCTCCGGTTGCAGTTGGATCGTGCTCGCACTGACTCCGCCCATTACCACATCATCCAGCGCCCCCCAGGTCGCTTTGAGGGTGTCATTAGGGTGAGTAAAGTCAAAGATCATGCCAGCTTGGGGTTGGGGCGGTGGCGGTGGGGTAGAACCAAAGAACATTTTGCGAATCCAACGAAGGAATGGAAAGGTTTCAAAAAAGGTCAGGGTTTGGAGAAAGCGGCCAAAATCCCAGGATTGACGGTCAACAGAAGCCATGAGTCAGCAGTTTTAACGGCATGGAATCGAAGCAGATTAACTCCATTGTAAGCGTGCCATACTGATGGGTGCTGAAACTTGGGGAGGAGATCGAGGGATGCCATTACCGTTTCGGCCCATTCAGAATTGGGGGCGCAGACCGATCGCGTTCAGCCGACGCATCTTCACCCAAATTCCCACCGGCCCCAACGCCCAGCAATGCACCGAGATAGCCATTGGCGACTGAGCCATGGGGTTGCAAAAGGAGCCAATTCCGAACACACTTCAAGAAGTATTGGACAAGTGGGTGGAACCAGAGAGGCAATATGAGCGAAGCTAAAAATGTGTTGGGTGAGCCGTTGGAACTGTGTTGTAGCTCGCCGATGACAGGGTTCTATCGCGATGGCTATTGCACCACGGGCGGCGGCGATTTTGGAGCCCATGTGATTC
>ERZ1066137.1616-NODE-1616-length-10281-cov-7.806669_pt1 | contig 10281 bp, 9 predicted proteins | sample MGYA00382784_ERZ1066137 | MGnify/ENA primary metagenome ERZ1066137 (study PRJEB33369, sample SAMEA5778367) | biofilm metagenome | biome: Industrial cooling water; feature: Water cooling tower basin; material: Biofilm | place: United Arab Emirates | collected... | reverse complement strand
TCTGCTAGCCGACTGTCATTAGGTACAGCAGTTTTTGGTGGGATGTTTGTTTCTACATTCTTGAGCTTATTTGTAGTGCCAGTGCTTTACATCGTTATTATCAAGATTCGCCAACAGTTTATGAAATCGCGCGATTTGCTTAAACATCAGTAAGTGTAAAATATATTATATACAAAACGCATGTATTGTATTACTGAGTGCAAAAATACTGCCTAAAACTTCTATCACTACGTTGATTGATAGAAATTTTCAATTTACTGAAATTGGAGTTTTCATAGGGCAAGTGCGTTATAGCATCAGCCCTTGTTCTGTTGGAACTTGAATAAAAAAATTTTCGTGCGGAGTGCAAAAATTTCATCTTGATTTCATCGTGAGATGCGAAGCTAGTTAGAGGAAGCTTCATTCATCATTGATGAATCGCTGATCTAATTAGAGTTCTTTTTGATTATAGCAGTCAAGATGATGCGAAAGTTAATTAATGTTGGTGTATTGGCTATAAGTACTATAACCATTATCTATACTGGTTATGCCAGCGCTAAAGTAAATGATACTAAACCCACTAATACTGAGAATGATACACAGTTATTCCCAGCTCAATGGCAGCTTGTCAAACAAACTTTTCAAATACGTGTTCCTAAACGTGGTAAACCTCTGAAGCAGCTAATAATTGAAACTCCCCCTACTGTAGCTGTAAGTAGTGATATTAATGTGTTTGATGATAAAGGTAAAAAAGTTCACATCGATATTTCTGTTGATAATAGAAAAATAATTATAACTTTTCCAGAAACGGTTACTTCTAGCACTAGTAAGATTTTAGTCTCACTGAACAGAGTACAACAGCGAACTAATGAATTGGGTACTGTCTACAGTTTATCGGCGAAAGTGATTGGAAGCGATGTAGAGATTCCCATAGGTCAAGCTCAGTTTCGTAATTTTTAGAGGACTAGCGTAAATTTCACCTTGATTTCATACTGGTCTGTCAAACTAATAAATAGAGGTAGAATACCTTTTGGAACAACGCCTCTACAAAAGAAAATAAGTTAACGGTAAGTCAGTGATAAACTTTACCTGCTTCTATGAAAGTTTTAGTGTAAAGGTAGTTAATTCTGACTTGACTAGATTTTGATGTATTTATTGATAACAGGTTCATCATTAAAAATGAATCTGTAACTTTGCTATGTTTATTGGTTAAATAAGGAGCTACTATGAAAAAAGTACTAATTTATACTGCTGTCGGCGCCATTGCTGCTACGTTTTTTATTCCTGTAAGTTACGTAAGTGCGAAAGATAATAATGGAACACTTCCCCATGTTGATGGCAATTCACAGTTCCCTGAAACTCGCAGGTCAAATGTTAGACATACTTTTCGCGTACATATTCCTAAAAATAGTCCAAGTGTTTCTCAATTAAATATTGAAGTTCCAAATACTTTAACCTGGAGTAATAATACTAATGACGTTGTTGTAGCGAATGAAAATGGCAAAAAAATTAACGCTAATATTTCTACTAATGGCAAAAGTATACTAATTGCATTTGCCGAACCAGTAGCTTCCAACACTAAGCTAGAAATTGATATTAAGAATGTAAAGCAACCATTCCGTGGTAATGGGCCTGTTTACAGTATTAAAGCTAAACTTGCTGGTAGTACTACAGAAATGTCCATAGGAACAGCAAGATTTCGTGTAAATTAAATTTTCCAAATTATTAAATAGTAATTAATCATCTAACTTTTCTTACCCTTAATAAGAAAAGTTAGATGATTTTGCAGTAATTATACCATAGATTATTACAAGCAAATTTCAAAAATTATATTTGAAATAATGAACTTTAAAACCTAAAATTTCATCTTCATTTCATAAACAGCTATCACAATAATAAATATAGAGGTTATCGATTAACTAAATTAAACAAGGAGAATAGAGATGAAGAAATTGATTTATGCCACAGCTTTTACCTTAGTTCTTGCATCTACAGTTCCTTCAGCTTGGGCAAGCAATCCAAATGATGCGAACATCACCCATCTAGGAAAAAGTGCTGCTATCCCTATAGATTCCTTAGTGCCAGATGCTACTCATAAGTTTGATGTTCATACTCAAGGCAAAGCTGTTTCAGAATTGGCAATTGATATACCCGAAGAAGTAAGTGTTAAAGGAATTGTAGTCAAAAATAAATCAGGCCAAAAAATTCCTGCGACAGTTTCAATAAATGGTCGAAAAGCAACAGTAGCATTTTCAGAACCTGTAGCTTCTGGAAACTCACTGACAGTCTTTATGAATGGAGTTGACGGTCCTGATTATGGACAAACTTTGCATTATCGAGTATCTGCAAAGTTTGTCGGAATGAATGGAGATATTTCTCTAGGTTTAGCTAGAGTTCAAACTTCCCGCGACTAGATTGCAAAATAAGTTAGTAGTCTTAGGGTAGGTAGTGAATTTAACCTACCCTACCTAACCTTTCGGTTTCATCTCAAGCAAATAATTTTCTATCTAATTCTGTTTTGTGATTTTAATTATGAAAACGATTATCATCCGAAGTGCATCTATTTTTGCAATTCCTTTCGGGCTAGCTGTGCTAAGTAATGCTTTCAGTAGCAGTGTTTACGCGCAGTCACAAGAATTTACCAACACCAACACACAACAGCAAAGTAGTTTCAGCAACAGTGCATGTAACTCTATTCCTCCAGCAAGACCGACTGGTGGAGCAACTTCAACAAGGCTTCAAGTTTTACAACAATGTTACAAAAAGACTCCGAGAGGCACTATACAATCAGCCGCAGGTGTTTGCGACCTACCTCCCGCAAGACCAACTGGCGGAGCAACTTTAAGAAGACTTGAAGCCCTTCAGGAATGTTATAGAAAAATGTCGCAAGGGAGTAAATAATTACTGATGTATCAATTTTTTCAAAATCACTGATATTTCATCTTGATTTCATAATTACCTGTCATTATGTAACATTAGTCACTCAATATACTTCCTGCAAGCCTTTTTCATGAATTGGCTTTTCTACATTAAACCACACTTACTTAAGTTGAGTTATGCAGGAGTATATTGAGTTTTTTTATTAAAATAAGGAATATATAGATGAAGACATTAATTTATGCTACTGCTGTTACCCTATTTGTTGCATCTACAGTTCCTGCTTTTGCAAAAAGCCCAAATGATGCAAAAGTTACGCATTTAGGGAACAGTGCAGCTATTCCTAACTATGCTCAGTTTCCTGGTGCTACTCATAAATTTAATGTTTATGTCCAAGGTGAAGCTATTTCAGAATTAAGAATTGATTTGCCAGAGGATATAAAAATTAAACAAGGAATTGAAGTTCAAAATCAATCAGGTAAACGAATTCCAGCAACGGTTGACATTAATGCGAGAGAAGCAACGCTTACTTTTTCAGAACCAATAGCTGCTGGTAATTCTATTTTAGTCATGATGAACGGAATTAAAACTCCAGGTTATCAAAAAACTTGGCATTATCCGGTATATATCAAAAAAGTAGGAATGACAGAAGAAATTCCACTTGGTTTAGCGCGAGTTCAAACTTATGGTAGTTAAATCTTAAACATACAGTAAAAACTTAATACATTATCTTTTACGAGCCTATAAACAGTAATAGGCTTTTTCTGTTACCTAGTACTTGGTAATTTTCGCAGTAATTGTACTGACTAATTTTGGTAATTGTAATTTATATAAAGTAATTATAACCAAGCTAATTAATTAAGTAAAATTTATGTTGTTATTACTGAACCATTAACAAAAATAATTAATTAAGATAAAGCAATAAATTTCATCCTAATTTCATATTTAGTTGTAAAGATAATAAATGGGTGTACAGATAATCGTTCAAGATTATTCACAAACAAAAATTTGGTTATGCTGCTACATTTTAACCAAATAACAATTAACCTATTTTAATTTTGAGTAAGAGAGTAATAAAATGATTCATGATTCGATAATAAGTTGTGTTGGAACAACACCGCTAGTTCGTTTGCGTCGGTTATTTCCTCAAGATGGTGTTGATGTAATTGCTAAATTAGAGTTTTTGAATCCTGGTGGTAGTGTAAAAGACCGTCCCGCTAAATTTATTGTGGAAAAGGGATTGCAAGACGGTACAATTACCAGCGAAACTCATTTGATTGAAAGCACATCTGGTAATTTAGGTATTGCACTAGCTATGATGGCACGAATTTATAAGCTTTCCTTCACCTGTGTAGTAGACCCAAAAATATCACCTACTAACTTGCAAATACTGAGACAATTAGGCGCCAATATTGATATGGTGCAAGAACCAGATGACCAAGGAGGATATCTGAAAACGCGGATACAGAGAGTGCATCAATTACGTAAAGTGATTCCTCACTGTTTATGGATTAATCAGTATGCTAACCAATTGAATTGGCAAGCACATTACAATGGGATTGGTGGCGAAATCATTGAGAACTTGGATGGTAATATTGATTGTCTTGTAATTGCTGTTAGTACTACAGGAACAATTCTAGGAGTAGCTCGGCGCCTACGTGAGAAGTTTCCCAAATTACGAGTTGTTGCTGTTGATGCTGCTGGTTCAGTAATTTTTGGTGCTAATCCTGGAGTTCGTGATTTACCTGGTATTGGTTCAAGTCGCGTTCCAGAACTATTGAACAAGGCTGAAATTGATGAAGTTGTTTATGTCAATGATTTAGAATCGATGCAAGGGTGTCGTGAATTAGTAACAAAAGAAGGTATTTTTGCTGGTGGTTCATCTGGTTCTGTAGTTGCCGCTATCCAAAAGCTTCTTCCTACTTTCCCACAATCTTACCGCGTCTTGACACTGTTCCCAGATCGAGGGGAGCGCTATCTTGATTTAGTTTATGATGATGCTTGGGTTACAAAAATTCAACGTCGTACAATGGAAGCCCAAATTCAAATACCACCAGTGCTTGCTTAAATAAGTATTTTCGTTAGTTAAGTAGTTGGTATTTAAAGTTATGAGTTATTAGTATTACCTTCAATCTTTTAACCCATAACTTTTATTTGAAATATTTATACAAACAAAGATTAAGGATTTTGAATGGTTTTTTTAGCAAATTTTCAAGGAGAATTAGCAGCGTTAGGAGTAGCATTTTTATGGGCGCTGACTTCAATAGTTTACAGTAAACTGGGTAAGAAAATTCCTCCGCTATTGATGAATTTAAGTAAAGGAGGAATTGCTATTGCTTTAATTATCTTCACAATTATACTAAGTGGTCAGCAACTACTACCAAGCATAAACCTAATTCCTTTTATGCTCTTAGTTCTGAGCGGTGCAGTGGGAATTGGTATTGGTGATACTGCTTATTTCTCAGCCTTAAATCGTTTAGGGGCACGTCGAACGCTGCTGCTGAAAACATTAGGACCACCTTTCGCTGCTATTACGTCTACTATATTTTTAAAAGAACAGTTGTCCTATACAGCCTGGGTAGGTATATTGTTAACTGTCTTAGGTGTAGCTTGGGTCATCAGTGAACGAGCTACAAATGTAACCGGGACAAATAAGCAACTCATTCCAGGTGTCGGTTTTGCCCTTCTTTCCGCCTTCACGGATGCACTAGGCGCCGTTTTTTCTCGTGCTGCGCTCACAGATACAAGTGTGACTCCCTTATGGAGCGCAATGGTGCGACTTATAGGAGGAGCATTAATACTCTTACTTTGGCTGATGCTGGAACGAAAACCAGTTGGTGTGCCAGTGAAAGAATTACGTTCTGGTAAGTTACTGTGTATCATTGCTTTGTGTGCGTTTCTCAGCACTTACCTAGGCTTTTGGTTGCAACAGATTTCTCTCAAATTTACTACTGCTGGTGTTGCTAAATCTTTAGGCGCCACAAGTCCAATATTTGTGATACCAATCACTTTCTTTTTAGGTGATGCCGTTACGATACGGGCAATACTTGGCGTATTTGTTGCTGTTGCAGGGGTAGGGTTACTATTTATCTACCGTTAATTTAAAATTGATTTATACGAATAATACCAGGGTTGCAACTCCATTTTTTCATAACTGTCGGAGGAAAAATTTTGCTGGCAGACAAATAAAAATATGACCTGATAATTATTTTTCACACAAATATATTTATATCATTAAATTTAAGATCATAAGCATTTTATAGTGTAAAAATTTTTTAAAGGGCTAATATTTCATCCTGATTTCATCAAACTCTGTCAATCTGAGTATAGAAGTAAATCTGTATGATAGTTAGCCACCCATTATGAAATCTAAATTATCTGACTCTGCATTGGTAGACACAGCCATACCTTGGCACACCCTAGAAGTCGAAGAAGCTTTGAAAATGCAACAAAGCAACTTTGATACAGGGTTGACTTTTGAGCAAGCGTCGGAACGATTACAGCAATATGGAACTAACGAATTACAAGAGTTTGGCAGTCGCAAACCTTTATCTATATTGATAGAACAGTTTACGAACATCATGCTAGTGATGCTCATAGCAGTAGCAGTAGTTTCAGCAATTTTAGATTTACGCTCTGGCGATTTTCCGAAAGATGCAATCGCGATATCCTTTATTGTAATTCTCAATGGTTTACTTGGCTTTTTACAAGAAAGCCGCGCAGAAAAAGCCCTTGCTGCTCTCAAACGTCTTAGTTCTCCTAAAGTCCGAGTTGTACGCGACAGCAAAATATTTGAGGTGCCAGCAAAGGAACTGGCGCCTGGTGATATTATCTTTCTGGAAGCTGGAATGCAAGTAGCCGCAGATGGTCGTTTGCTATCAGCCCAAAATTTGCAATTGATAGAGTCTGCTTTAACAGGGGAAGCACAGGCAGTTCATAAAGACTCTACTCTTCATTTACCTGAGAATGCTTCCTTGGGAGACCGTATAAATATGGTGTATCAAGGCACTGAAGTTGTCCAAGGTCGAGCAAAAGTGCTTGTTACAGCTACAGGAATGCAAACTGAACTGGGTAAAATTGCTACTTTACTCCAGTCTGTTGAAGCGGAACCAACCCCTTTACAACAACGAATGGCACAGCTAGCAAATGTTTTGGTTGCAGGTTCGCTTGGGTTGGTGGCTGTTGTAATTATCGCTGGTATTTTACAGACAGGTAGCTTTAAATACTTTGAACAATTGTTAGAAGTTTCTTTGAGTATGGCTGTAGCGGTTGTACCGGAAGGTTTACCTGCTGTAATCACGGTGACTTTGGCAATTGGTACTCAACGAATGGTACGTCACCAAGCATTAATTCGCAAACTACCAGCAGTTGAGACATTAGGCTCAGTTACTACCATTTGCTCAGATAAAACAGGCACGCTTACTCAAAACAAGATGGTTGTACAGTGGATTAACGTACCTGGTTATATTGTTAGGGTAACTGGAGAAGGTTATTCTCCTACTGGAACATTTGAATTACATACTAGCTATGCTGTAGAACGCAATCCAGAATCCAATCTTAACCAAACCGTTACACCGATAAAACCACAAAATTATCCAGAACTTGAACTACTGTTACTTGCCTGTGTACTTTGCAATGATGCTGTATTACAGAAAAAGCATTCAGAATGGGAAATTTTGGGAGACCCAACTGAGGGAGCATTATTATCTGTTGCTGGTAAAGCTGGTATACAACAAACAAAGCTGCTTTCGCAGTTCAACCGTGTAGCCGAGTTTCCTTTTTCTTCTGAGCGCAAACGGATGAGTGTTATTTGTCAGAGGCGCCTGAAAGAGGAGATAACACAAATATTTTCGCTGGATTCTTCACACCTGGCGCCTGACTCTCAACTACTGATGTTTACAAAAGGTTCGCCAGAGTTAGTTTTAGAACTTTGCACGTATTATATTGATGCTTCTGATACTTTTACATCTCAAATACTAGATGACGGGATAAGTGATAACTTCCCAACCGCACCCCACACGAAACGCTCTTTTGCTCTAAATGCAGAAAAACGCGCTTATATTCTTGAACAAAATAACCAAATGGCGCGTCAAGGACTGCGAGTGCTGGGATTTGCCTATAAACTTTTAGATGTTGTACCGAAAGACGATGGAACAACAACCGAGCGAGAATTAGTCTGGTTAGGATTAGTTGGAATGCTGGACGCAGCACGACCAGAAGCAAAAGAAGCTGTTGCTCAGTGTCAACAAGCAGGCATCCGCCCAATTATGATTACTGGAGACCACCAATTAACAGCACAAGCTGTTGCTTACGATTTAGGTATTGCAAAACCAGGTGACTTAGTTCTTAGCGGTCAGGACTTGGAAACACTTTCTACAGATGAACTAGAGCAACAAGTTAACCAAGTTAGTGTTTACGCGCGCGTCTCTCCCGAACACAAACTACGAATTGTCCAAGCATTAAAAAATCAAGGCAAATTGGTAGCGATGACTGGAGATGGTGTAAATGATGCCCCTGCTTTACGCTGTGCAAATATTGGCATTGCAATGGGTGTTACTGGCACTGATGTCAGCAAGGAAGCTAGTGATATGATACTGCTGGATGACAATTTTGCTACGATTGTTCGCGCAGTTAAAGAAGGACGGGTTGTTTACGATAATATCCGCCGCTTTATTAAATATATTTTAGGTAGCAACATCGGTGAAGTTTTGACAGTAGCAGCAGCTCCCCTTATTGGTTTAGGCGGTGTTCCCCTCTCACCGCTGCAAATACTTTGGATGAATCTTGTTACCGATGGGCTACCAGCTTTAGCTTTGGCAATGGAACCTCCTGAACCTAATGTGATGCGTCGTCCTCCCTACAACTCCCATGAGAGTATATTCGCACGTGGGCTAGGGTTTTATATTATCCGCATTGGTATTATTTTTGCAATTATCACTATTGCTCTGATGGTGTGGGCTTATAACTATACTCAACAGTCAGGCGACCCCGAAAGATGGAAAACAATGGTGTTTACAACTTTGTGCCTAGCACAGATGGGTCATGCGCTGGCAATTCGTTCTAACACGCAATTAACTTTACAGTTGAATCCGTTCTCAAATCCTTACGTACTTGCCGCAGTTTCATTGACAACTATTTTACAACTAATGTTAATCTACGTTGCACCCTTACGTAGTTTCTTTAATACTCACTTGTTAAGTTTGCCTGAACTAGCCATATCTGTAGGATTTAGCGCTTTGGTATTTGTCTGGATTGAACTAGAAAAGTTATTTATCAAGTATTTTCTACGTTAGCAAAAATAATCAATAACATTTCATCCTGATTTCATTTTTACCTGCCATGATAATTAATAGCTCTGTAGACTCTTTGTTAAAAAATTGGCTTTGATAACTCCTCTAGCACCAATGGGGCAAAAGAGTCTAATGAGTTTTCCTTAAACATTATTTTTTAAGGAAAATTTAACTTTTTCGTAGTTCATTATACAATTTTTCTTTAAAATCTAAAGATTTCATCCTGATTTCATCAAACCCTGTCAAGCTTATCTTTAGGGGATAACCCAGTTACTAACTATGCTTATTTTACAAACTGAAAACGAAACTTTAACTACTCAATTTGATATGCGGGTATTGCTAGTCGAAGATGAGCCGGATTTAGGAGCAGCTATCAAGCGTACTCTCAATCAGCATATGTATTTAGTTGATTGGGTAATGGATGGTACAGAAGCGTGGGCATATCTAGAAAATAGCTCGGCGCAATATACTGTAGCTATTCTCGATTGGATGGTTCCAGGCTTTACTGGTTTAGAGTTGTGTAAAAAAATACGTTTGAAAGGAAATTCTCTACCTGTTTTAATGCTTACTGCTAGAGATAGGATGGAAGATAAGATTGCTGGTTTAGATGCAGGCGCCGATGATTACCTAGTAAAACCGTTTGGAATGGGAGAACTATTGGCAAGGTTACGAGCTTTGCAGCGTCGGTCGCCGCAGTTCCAACCTCGACAACTCGCTGTTGGTAATCTTAGTCTAGATTATAGTCGCAGCGCAGTTGTTAATCAAAATGCATCAGGAGAAAAACAGGTAATTTCTCTAACCAATAAAGAATTCCAACTTCTGGAATATTTTATGAAGCATCCCAACCAAATTGTTACTACTGAACAAATTCGCAATCAACTATGGGAAGTGAATGCGGAAACAGGCAGTAACGTGGTGGCAGCACAAATACGTTTGTTGCGTCGCAAGCTAACTAACAGCGGTTGCACTAACCCAATTGAAACTTTGCACGGTCTGGGATATCGACTTAATTCGACTGATGAATCAAAATAAACTTTTTCGGCTTACTCGCGTTCGTTTAGCTCTGTACTATGCGCTTGTCATGGGTTTAATATTAAGCCTATGTGCTTTCGGTTTTTACAGAGCAGTGTTTCAT
>ERZ1066137.1615-NODE-1615-length-10298-cov-8.415601_pt1 | contig 10298 bp, 6 predicted proteins | sample MGYA00382784_ERZ1066137 | MGnify/ENA primary metagenome ERZ1066137 (study PRJEB33369, sample SAMEA5778367) | biofilm metagenome | biome: Industrial cooling water; feature: Water cooling tower basin; material: Biofilm | place: United Arab Emirates | collected... | reverse complement strand
TCTCCGGCCTGGCCCTGGCCCGTTTCCTGATCCAGGGCGGACTCCCGGCCGCTGACGTGACCGTGTTCGAGGCCAGCCGCGTGGCCGGCGGGCTGTGCGGCTCGAAGACGGTCGACGGCTTCACCTACGACATCGCCGGCGGCCACATCCTGTTCAGCAAGGATCGCCCGGCGATGGACTGGATGAAGGCCGAGGGCGGCGGCGAGCAGGCCTTCGTGCGCCGCGACCGGGAGACCAAGATCCGCTTCGGCGATCGCTGGGTGCACTACCCCTTCGAGAACGGCCTCGGAGATCTGCCCGCACAGGCCAACTACGAATGCCTCAAGGGCTACGTGGAGGCCTGGGCGCAGCGCCAGCGCGCCCCCGGTCCAGCGCCCGCGGATTTCGGCTCCTGGGTGCGCTGGCGCTTCGGGGAGGGCATCGCGCGGCACTTCATGGATCCCTACAACGAGAAGATCTGGAAGCGCCCGCTCTCCGAGCTGACCTCCGACTGGGTCGCCGGCCGCGTGCCCGACGCGCCCATCGACGACGTGCTCAAGGCCTCCGTGGGCATCCGCACCGAGGGCTACACGCACCAATCGATCTTCTACTACCCGAAAGCCGGCGGCTTCCAAGCGATCACCGACGGGCTGGCCAAGAACCTCGGATCCCGTCTGCGGCTCGGGCACCGGGTCGAGCGCGTCGAGCGCCATGGGGCGGGCTTCCGCGTCGACGGTGAGCCCTTCGACCGGGTGGTCAGCACGATCCCCCTGAATCTCTTGCCCGGGCTGCTGCCGGGGCTGAGCGAGGGCGAGGCGCGCGCCCTGCGCGAGCTGTCCTACAACTCGATCACCTGCATCCTCTACGCGCTCTCGCGGCCGGAGCACCCGCCCCTGTCGTGGATCTACCTGCCGCACCCCGAGCAGGGCCCGGCCAACCGCGTGACCTACATGTCGAACTACTCGCCGGGCAACGCGCCCGCGGGCCGCACCTCGCTGATGGCCGAGGTCACCTGGGACCCGGCCGCGGGCGAGCCGGGCCCGGAGCTCGAGCGCGAGGTGCTCGCCGGCCTGGTGCGCGCCGGACTGGTGCGCCCCGAGGAGGTGCTGTTCAGCGACCGCACCAGCTCGCGCTTCGCCTACATCGTCTACGACCGGCCCTTCAAGGCGCGCAAGGCGGCCGCCCTGGCGGCCCTCGAGCGCTTGGGCATCGTGCCCCTGGGGCGCTTTGGCCGCTACGAATACGACAATTCGGACCAGTGCGTGATCAAAGCCCGCGCCCTGGCCCAGGACCTCTTGGCGCACGCGGCGAAGGGCTGAGGAGGTCCGACATCCATGGGCGCGATCACCCACCAACCGCGGCCGCTGTCCCTGGTCATCCCGACCTGGAACGGCGGGCCGCGTTTCCTACAGCTGCTGGACGTGCTCGACCAGCAGGACGTCCCCGGGGGCTTCCAACTGGTGGTGGTCGACTCCACCAGCCGCGACGGCACGCCGGAGGCCGCCCGCGCCCGCGGCGCCCTGGTGCACCAGATCCCGCAGAGCGAGTTCGGGCACGGCAAGACCCGCAACCTGGGCCTGTCCTTGGCCGCGGGACGCGTGGTGGCGCTCTTGACCCAGGACGCGGTGCCCATGGACCGGCACTACCTGAGCGCCCTGGAGGAAGCCTTCGCCGACGAGAGCATCGACGGGGCCTACGCGCGCCAGTTCCCGCAGCCCGACTGCGATCCGATCCTGGCCGAGCGCCTGCGGCGCTGGAGCGCCTCCCGGGACCGCTTCGTGGTCCAAGAGCTGGTGCCCGGCGACGCCGAAGCCTCGCGCCGAAAGTACGACTCCCTCGAGCCGATGCAGCGCCTGATGGCCTGCGCCTTCGATTCGGTCGCCAGCGCCGTGCGCAAGAGCACCTGGCAGCGGATCCCCTACCCGGACGTGCGCTTCGGCGAGGACGTGGCCTGGGGCAAGGAGGTCCTGCTGGCGGGAGGACGCATCGCCTTCGAGCCGCGCGCGCGGGTCGAGCACAGCCACCCGCTCGACATCAAGCGCGAGTTCAAGCGCCTGTACTGCGACCACAAGAACCTCTACCGCCTGTTCGGCGTGCGCAACGTGCCCACCTGGGGCCACGCCTGGCGCGGCTGGAAGCCCCAGTCCAAGTACTACGCCGAGCTGATCGACAGTCAAGCCGGGCTGAGCGAGGCCGAAAAGCGCCGCTGGAAAAGGCTCGGCCACTGGCACGCCCTGTTCGAGGCCTCGGCCCAATTCCTGGGCGCGCGCTCCTGGTGGAAGTGCCAGCAGAGCGCCTTCTGGCGCTGGTTCGACCGCCGCATCCAGCGCGGCGTCTGAAGCGCACCGGCTGGGGCCTGGATCAACCCGCTCCGCAGCGGTTAGCTTGGGGCCCATGCACGCCCTCCCCCAGGTATCGCCAGGGGCTGCCTTGCCCCCACGGCCGGTCAGCACCCTGTCCTTCCCGGCCGCGGTTGGCCTGTGGTGGCGCATCGGCTGGATCAGCTTCGGCGGACCGGCGGCGCACATCGCGATCCTGCACCGTGAGGTGATCGAAAAGCGCGGACTGCTCGATGAAGCGCGCTTCCTGCGCGCGCTCAATTTCTGCATGTTGCTGCCAGGGCCGGAAGCGCAGCAGCTCGCTACCTACCTGGGCTGGCTGCTGCACGGCGTGCGCGGGGGCCTCGCCGCGGGGATCCTGTTCGTGGCCCCGGGTGCCCTGGTGATGGCGCTGCTCTCGATCCTGTATGTCGAGCTGGGCGACCTCAAGGCCGTCGCCGGCCTGTTCTTCGGGCTCAAGGCCGCCGTGCTGGCCCTGGTGGTCCTGGCCCTCAAGCGCATCGCCGCGCGCGCCCTGGGCCGGCGCGGCGCCAAGACCCTGGCGGTGTGCGCGTTCGTGGCCCTGTTCGCCCTGCGCTTGCCGTTCCCGCTGGTGCTGGCGGCCGCGGGCTTGTTCGGCGCCCTCACCAGCCGCGGCGGACCGCGCGCCGAGCCGCAGGCCGAGCGCAGGCCCGACGAGGTCCGCGCCGCGCGCGGCGCGCGGCGCGCCGCCGCCGTGGCCCTGGTGCTGTGGCTGCTGCCGCTGCTGGGGCTGCCGCTGGCCCTCGGGCCCGAGCACGTGCTGGCCGAACAGGCGCGTTTCTTCAGCGGCGCGGCCCTGGTCACCTTCGGCGGCGCCTACGCCGTCCTGAGCTACATCTCCGCCGCAGCGGTCGAGCGCTTTCAGTGGCTGACCACGCCGCAGATGGTCGACGGGCTGGGCCTGGCCGAGACCACCCCCGGCCCGCTGATCCTGGTGGTGCAGTTCGTTGGATTCGTGGCCGCTTACCAACAGCCCAGCGGCCTGCCGCCCCTGTTGGCTGGGCTGCTCGGGGCTGCGGTGACCCTGTGGGTCACCTTCGCGCCCTGCTTCCTGTGGATCTTCCTGGGCGCGCCGTCGATCGAGCGCCTGACCGGCCGCCCGCGCCTCGAAGGCGCCCTGGCGGCGATCACCGCCGCCGTGGTGGGCGTGATCGCCAACCTGTTCCTGACCTTCGGCCTGCACGTGCTCTTCGGCGAGCTGACCACGCGCCACTTCGGCCCCCTGAGCCTGCCGGTCCCCGCCTGGTCGAGCCTCGATCCCTACGCCCTGGGCCTGGCCGTCGCGGCGGCCTTGGCGCTGTTGCGCGGAGTCCACCTGGGCTGGGTCCTCTGCGCCGCCGCCGCCCTCGGCGCCCTCGCGCGCCTAGCCCTCTGACCTCCTCGCCCCCCCGCAGCGAGGCTGCGCCAGCGCCGAATCCCAGCCAGCGAAAGGCCGCAGGCTGCCCAGCACTTCCCGACGCCCCTGAGCAGCAGCAACGGGCTTCTACAGTCCCCCCGCGACCGAGTGGCCGCACCCCTGGTTGTGCAGCAGCGCCAGGAAGCCCTTGTGGGGCCGCTGTCCGTCCGCACATCCCTCAAGGACCAGAGCCCTGGTCGATCCCGATCGGCCGGTGGAGGGGTCCGTCCCCACTACCCATACCCGCACCGCAACCGGCCCCCCCTTCCTGCCCCCCGGCCCGCGCCGGAGCTCCCTGAAGCCTCAAGGAACCCCTGGACCTAATTCGGGGGCTGCCGCAGATCTCCTTGGCCTTCGAGGCCGCTCAAGACTTGCCGCCAGTTTGCTGGACGGCGCCGGGGGTCGACCCTCTCATCCCATCTGTCAGATGCCTTTGGGCCGCCATCCGGCGGCCGCAGAGGCTGGGATCGTCGCTGCGCGCCGATTTTTTCCCAGCCTCTGAGCGGGGGCCCGCCTTCGGGTGTGGGCGTGCTGGCGATCGGGGCCCACAGTGCCGTGCCCGTGGATGTGGGCGGGGCGCTGTCGTGGGTCGATCCGGCCAGCGGGCCGGCGCTGCTGCCCATGCAGCTCGGCCCCCAGGGCTTCCGCGAACTGCCCCTGCCGATCCCCGCGGGCGTGAGCGGCGGCGAGCTGGCCGTGCAAGCCTTCCTGCTGCCGCCCCCGGGCTGCGGCGAGGCGCTGCTCAGCAGCCACGGCCTCGCGATCCGCCTGCTTTAGGCAGTCGACCCGTGCTCCGGGGGATCGACCCGCAGCAGGAACGCTCGCGCGGCTCAGGCGCGCCGCAGGCGCCCGGTCCCCAGCGGGGGTGCACTCGCACCTCCCGGGGTGGGTGCGTAGGCTTTAGGCATGCTGGCTTGGTTGATGCTCCAAACCCTGGCGCTGCCGCCGGCGGGGGTGGTCGTCGTTGCGGCGGAGCTGGGCGCGGGCGGCGTGCCGCTGCGGGCCCCGGCGCTGCTGCTGGAGGTCGGCGGGGAGCGCCTCCTGGCCACGCGCCAGTCGGCCTGGATGCTGCCTGGACCGCAGGGCACCGAGCGGCCGCTCGAGCTCGTCGATTGGGGCCGCGAGGTCAAGGGTGCGCGCGTCGAGCTTGCGGCGGGTGCGCTGGCCCTGGAAGGCCCGGCGCGCGGGGGACTGGACGCCTGGTGGTGCGATGTGCTGCTGCTGCGGATGCCGGCGCAAGCGGAACTGCCCGCGGGCGCGCCGCCCTGCCCCACTCTGCCCGAGGTCGGTCAGCGCCTGTGGCTGGGGGGCCTGCCCGGTGCACCGCGGCCGGTCGAGGTCCTGGAAACCCTGCAGGAGCCGGGAGTTCCGGCTCAGGAGCTGCTGGCCTCCCTGCCGACCGATCTGTCCGCTGCGCCCGCCGCACCCGCAGCGCCCGCTGCGCGCGCTGCGCCCACCCAGCCCGAGCTGCTGGGGCTGCCGGTGTTCGATGCGCAGGGGCGCGCCGTGGGCCTGGTGACCGATTCCGGGGCCGAAGCCCGCGGCCCCTGGCTTCGCATCCAGTGCCTGGCGCCGGCGCTGGCCTTGCCCGCGCCGCTGCTCGAGCGGCGCCTCGAGGTGCGCGTGCCCGCCGGTCTGTTCGACCGGCTCAGCGCCAGCGGCGATCAGGCCCTGCTGAGCTCGAATCTGTTCCAGCGCACGCTCGGAGTGGGCTTGGACAGCGGTTCGATCGCGGGCTTCGACAGCTGGCAGCAGTACCGCGGCGTGCACTACTCGCCCGACGGGCTGTTCGCCGTGGGCATGCACCCGATGCGCGGCATCGAGTGGGTCGAGGCCCTGGGACTCGAGGTGCTGAGCCGCTACGGACGGCTGTTCGACCAACTGGGGGCGCTCGAGTTCGCGCCCGACGGGGCGCGCTTGTTCGCCGCCGACGCCGGCGCCGCGGGCCTGTTCGAGCTCGAGCTCGGCAGCGACCAGGCGCGACGTCTGGCCGACCTGGGCGGAATGCATTTGGCGGTGGGCCCGGGGGGCGATTGGCTGGCGATCGGAGGCGGCGAGCGCGGGCGCGAGGTCGAGCTGCTGTCCACGGCGGCCAGCGGGTCCGCACGTTTGGCGCTGTTGGAAGTTTCGCAGGAGCCCAGCGCCCTCGCCGCCGCTCCCGACGCGCCGCTGCTGGCGCTGGCCGCAGGCAGCGAACTCGCGCTGCACGCGGGGCCCGACTGGTATCCCCGCTGGCGTGTCCAACTCGGGCCCGGCGAGATCCGGGCGCTGCTGTTCGAGCCCGGCGCCGAGCTCCTGTGGGTGGCCCAGGGCAGCCAGATCGAACAGGCCGACGGCGCACGACTTCCCGACGGCTGCTCGGTCAGCCTGCTGTCGCTCGCGGATGGGCACGAACTGGCCCGCAGCCAGCGCCTGGCCGACCTGCCCTTCGACCTGTGCCCGCGCGGCCCCGGCCGCATCCTGGCCGGAGACCAGGCGGGCCGGCTGACCGAGTTCCGCTTGCCGCTCAAGCGCTGAGATCTGCGCGCCGAGCCGAGAGCCCGCGCCCTCGCGCCAGGCCGCCCCCGGTCTCGATCGAAGCGCGCCTCCTTTTTCTCCCGACGATCGCGCGCTGCGCGCTTCGGCCCTCTCGGTCCCTCCCGCTCAACCCGCTCAACCCGCCCAGCCCGCGTCCCGCCCAGCCCCCACCCTCCCGATGCTGCTCGCCCCCCTGCTGCTCGCGTCGCCCCAGATCGATACCCCGGTGCTCTGGGCCTGCCAGGCCGAGCACCTGTTCCAGGGCAGCTATGCGCTCCTGCACGCGGGCTACGACGTGTCGATGGGCGGCGACTTCGACGGCGACGGACGGCGCGATCTGTTGCTGGGCGGCATGAATCCCTGGGAGGCTTCCCCGGGGGATCTGGGCGGCGTGCTGTTGTTCACGGCGCCCTTCGCGGCAGCGCGGGGCGACGAGGCCGCGCCGCCTGCGCGCCTGCTGCTGCGCGGCGGCCGCGGCGGCGAGCGCTTCGGCTGGTCCGCGGCCCTGGTCGGCGACCTGGACGGAGACGGGCGCAGCGACATCGCCGTTGGCGCCCCGCGGGCCTACGCGGGCGGTCTGCCGCGCGAGCCCGAAAACGAAGGGCAAGCCTGGGATGAACGCGGCTGTGTCTACCTCTACCTGAGCGGCGAGCTGCCCCTCGAAGGCGAGGGCGCGCTGCAGCCCGGGGAGGTGCTCAAGGCCGATCGCGCCAGCCTGGTGATCGCTGGGGACCGGCCCGGGGCGCGCCTGGGATGGACGCTGATCGGGTTGCCGGACCTCGACGGCGATGGCCGCGCGGAATTGGCCTTGGGCGCCCCGGGCGGGCTCCTGGGCGCGCCCGAGGGGGGCGGCTCGGTGGCGCTGATCTGCTCGCGGTCGCTGGCGGCGGAGCGCGGACGCAGCGTGCGCAGCGGCCTGCCGCGCTCCCTGGGCAGCCTGCGCGCGCGCTGCTTCCACGGCCTCGGGCCGAACGATCGACTGGGCCTGCGCCTGGCCTGGTATCCGGGCGTGCTCGATCCCGAGCGCGCCGGCGAACGCGCCCCGCGCTGGCCGGCGGGCCTGCTCGCGGGGGCGCCCCAGTTGATCCAGGTGCCCCCGCGCACCCAAGGCGCCGACGGCAACCACTACCTGCCGACCGGGGACGGCTACGCGCTGCTGATCCCGGGCCGCGGCCTTTTGGGGGACGAGATCCCGCCGCAGCGCATCGATCCGCCGCTGCCGGGCGGACGGGGCTACTTCGGCTTCGCCCTGGCCGGGGACTTCGACGCCGACGGCGATGGCTTGGCGGATCTGCTGATCGGCGAACCCAACTTCGACGCCGCGCCCGACGATGAAAGCCTGAGGAGCCACGGCCGCGCCACGCTGCTGTCCGGGGCCGATGGCAGGCCGCTCGCAAGCCTCGTGGGCTCCCAAGCCGGGGCCGAATTCGGCTGGGCCGTGGCCGGGCTCGGCCGGGCCAGCGACGATCCCTGCGACGACTACGCCGTCGCCGCGCGGCTGTATTCGCCCGGTCAACCCGTGGCGCAGCAGCCGCCCTGCCCGAGCGACGTCAAGCTCGGATCGCCGGCCGCCGGGGGCGTGTTTTGGTACGAAGGACAGCCCGGGTCGGATGCGCAGGGCGCTGCGCTGCCGCCGCGGCTGCGCCTGTTGTTCCTCGGCCAGGATGGCCGCGATCGCCTGGGGCTCGCCCTGTGCCGCGCCGGCGACCTCGATGGGGACGGCTTCGAAGACCTGTGCGCCGCATCGCCTGCCTGGCCCGACGACGTGCGCGGGAAACCGGAATGGGAAGAGGTCGGGCGCTGTTACCTGTTCCGCCTGGGCCCCTCCGCGGAGGCCCGCGCCGGTCGCGCCGGCCCGGCGCCGTCCAGCCTGGCGGAGGCCGCCCAGCGCCAGCGCCAGGCGGGCGAAGGCCGCGGAGGCCGCTGACCGCCGCGGCGCGGGCGCCCGGGCCCACGCCGGCGAGGCGGGGGCGGCCCTCGGCTATGCTCGCCGCGGATTCCATTTCCCGAGCCCATGACGACCTCCGCTGTGATCCCCGCGCGCGTCTCCTCCGCCCAAGCCGCCCTGCGCGCCCGGGGCCTGGGCGCGCTGCTCGTGCCCTCCTCGGACCCGCACCTGTCCGAGTACCTGCCGGAGCGCTGGATGGGACGCCAGTGGCTGTCCGGCTTCACCGGCTCGGTGGCCACGCTGGCCTTGACGGCTGAACGCGCGGCCCTGTTCGCCGACAGCCGCTACTGGTCCCAGGCCGAGCGCGAGCTGGCCGGCAGCGGCATCGAACTGGTCAAGGTGCAGAGCGCCGCCAGCAGCGCCCACGTGGACTGGTTGATCGAGCACACGCCCCGGGGACAGGCCGTGGCCGTCGATGGGCAGGTGCTGGGCCTCTCGGCCGCGCGCCAGCTGCGCACGGCGCTCGAACGCGCCGGCTTGGTGCTGGAAAGCCAGCGCGACCTGCTGGCGGAGATCTGGCCGCAGCGCCCGGGGCTGCCCTCGGCGCCGATCTACGCGCACCGCCCGCCCGCGGCCACGGTCTCGCGCAGCGAGCGCCTGGCCGAGCTGCGCCGGCAGATGGAGCGCCACGGGGCCAGCCACCACCTGATCTCGACCGTGGACGACCTGTGCTGGCTGCTCAACCTGCGCGGAGCGGACGTGAGCTACAACCCGGTGTTCCTCGGGCACCTGCTGCTCGGGATGCGCGGCGGCACGCTGTTCGTGGCCCCGGGCAAGCTGCCGGCGGATCTGGCCCGCGAGCTCGAGCTGGATGGCATCGAAACGGCGGATTACGGCGCCGCCCGGCGGGCTCTCGAGGCGCTGCCCGGGGAGGCCGCGCTGCTGCTCGACCCGCGCCGGGTGACCGCCGGGCTGACCGAGGGTCTGCGCTGCCGGCCGATCGAAGCGATCAACCCGACCACCCTGGCGAAGTCCAAGAAAAGCGCCGCCGAAGCGGCCCAGATCCGCCGGGTGATGGAGCAGGATGGGGCCGCCCAATGCCGCTTCTATGCCTGGTTCGAGCGGGCCCTCAAGGACCAGCGCCTGTCCGAACTGGACGTCGATCAGCACCTCAGCGCGGAGCGCGCCCGCGAGGCCGGGTTCGTGGGCCTGTCCTTCGCCACCATCGCGGGCTTCGAAGCCAACGGCGCCCTGCCCCACTACCGCGCAACCCCGCAGCATTTCGCCACCATCGACCGCCCGGGGCTGTTGCTGATCGACTCGGGGGGCCAGTACCTCGGCGGCACGACCGACATCACCCGGGTCTGGGCCATCGGGCGCCTGCCGGCCGAGACCAAGCGCGATTGCACCCTGGTCCTCAAGGGCCTGCTGGCCCTCTCGCGCACGCGCTTCCCGCGCGGCACCCTGGCGCCGATGCTCGACAGCATCGCCCGCGCGCCGCTGTGGGCCCAGGGCATCGACTACGGCCACGGCACGGGCCACGGGGTGGGCTACTTCCTGAACGTGCACGAGGGGCCCCAGAGCATCTCCAAGGCGATCCCGGAAGCGCACATGGCCATGGAGCCCGGCATGATCACCAGCATCGAGCCGGGCATCTACCGCCCCGGCCGCCATGGCGTGCGCATCGAGAACCTGGTGCTGAACGTGCCGGCCCCGGCGGGCGAATTCGGGGAGTTCCTCGAGTTCGAGACCCTGACCCTGTGTCCGATCGACACGGATTGCCTGGCCCTCGAGCTGCTCGATGCCTCCGAGCGGGGTTGGCTCAACGCCTACCACGCCGAGGTGCGCCGCCGCCTGGCCCCGCGCCTCGAGGGCGAGGCCCTGGCCTGGCTGGACCGCCGCACAGAGCCGATCTAGAGCGCACGATCTAGTGCGCCGATCGCCGACCCCGGGGTGCCGATCGCCGACCCGGAGCGCCGACCCGGGGCGCCGATGCGGGGCCCGGGCCTGCGGCCCGGCGCCGGGGCAGCCCGCCCGGTGCAGCTCCCCTGCGGCCCCGGGTCGCCTCCGGGGCCAGTCCGGGGCAGGGGCCCCGCGGAGCGCGGGGTAGCGCGGCCGGCGACCGCCCCGCCTTCGAGGCGCGCCCGCACGGGTGGCC
>ERZ1066137.1608-NODE-1608-length-10351-cov-5.164336_pt1 | contig 10351 bp, 8 predicted proteins | sample MGYA00382784_ERZ1066137 | MGnify/ENA primary metagenome ERZ1066137 (study PRJEB33369, sample SAMEA5778367) | biofilm metagenome | biome: Industrial cooling water; feature: Water cooling tower basin; material: Biofilm | place: United Arab Emirates | collected... | reverse complement strand
CTCCGGCGGCGCGTTACCCGAAGGCGATTGCGTTTTGATTGTCACCGCCCGCATGAAGCAAATCCTCTCCATTGATCTCGACAATCAGCGCGTCGTTGTGCAGCCCGGTGTCATCAACAACTGGGTCACCCAAGCTGTCAGTGGGGCCGGCTTTTTCTATGCACCCGATCCCTCCAGCCAAATTATTTGCTCCATCGGCGGCAACGTTGCCGAAAATTCTGGTGGGGTGCATTGCCTCAAATACGGCGTGACGACCAACCACGTTTTGGGCTTGAAACTCGTCTTGCCCGATGGCAGCATCGTCGATGTGGGTGGGCCTGTCCCCGAAATGCCGGGATATGACCTCACCGGGCTGTTTGTGGGTTCTGAAGGGACTTTGGGCATTGCCACGGAAATTACCTTGCGTTTGGTAAAAGTGCCCGAAGCCATTCAAGTTGTACTGGCCGACTTTACGAGCGTCGCCGCTGCTGCCGCCACGGTTTCCGACATCATTAGTGCCGGGATTATTCCCGGTGGCATGGAAATGATGGATAACATGAGCATCAACGCTGTGGAAGATGTGGTTGCCACCAATTGCTATCCACGGGATGCCGAAGCGATTTTGTTGGTCGAGGTGGATGGCTTGCACGTAGAAGTTGCCGAAAACACCCGGCGAATTGAAGCGCTTTGCTATCAAAACGGGGCGAGAAATGTGCGCGTAGCCACCGACCCGACCGAGCGGTTGACCCTCTGGAAAGGACGCAAAGCCGCCTTTGCAGCGATGGGCAAAATGGCCCCCGATTATTACGTGCAGGATGGGGTCATTCCCCGCACCAAACTGGAGTATGTGCTGACTGAAATTGAGTCCTTGGGCCGGAAGTATGGCTACAACGTGGCGAATGTGTTCCATGCAGGGGATGGTAATTTGCATCCTCTGATTTTGTACGACAACAGTGTGCCAGGAGCGTTGGAAACGGTGGAGGAACTGGGCGGCGATATTCTCAAGCTGTGTGTCCGGGTGGGGGGTAGCATTTCGGGAGAACACGGGATTGGGGCGGATAAACGCTGCTATATGCCGGAGATGTTTAGCCCGACGGATTTGGAAACGATGCAATGGGTACGGCAGGCGATCGATCCCCAGCGGATTGCAAATCCGACTAAAATTTTTCCGACTCCACGCACCTGCGGGGAAGCCGCCCGTGCCGATCTATCCCAGGCCCAAATTCCCGGTGTCGATCGCTTTTGAGGGCGTGGTGTTGTCCCGATGTTATGAGCTGGCTTCGGCCCCTGCTTGCATCCAGGGAGTGGGCCGCTAGTTGTTGCGACTGTTTGGCCGGGTTTCCTGTCGTTTCCTACTCATAACCCAAACCGCACCTAGAAATAATAGGTTTCTATCTATGGAAATGATGACTTTATTCTCTTCTGGTAAATGAGTAATTCTAGCCATCGTGCCGTACAGTTAGAATCATCGATAGGATTCTATTGAACTCAATTATTTTTGCTTTGAAATCGATAGGCTCTTCGTCGGAAAATGATGTGTTTGCGCTTGCCTCTGGGGCGATCGCTGGCTTCAAGCGGTGGCAATCGGCTCCATTGTTGAGGGAAATGCAACACATTGGCTCATAACTGTATGCCGCATTGACCGCACTATGACAGTTACTAATCTAATTCGGTTGAGAATAATTTACGAGGCGATATTGGGGGTGGAAAAACTGCCGCGATCGTCAGTCTCCGCTGGGATTGGGGGCGTCAGTGTTGTGCCGAGGATGGCGGTGGCAACACTGGATTTGGTTCACCCTGAACAGGTTCTGGGCGATCGCCGCTTGGCGCTCCAATCTATCGTTGAACAGTTGTTGCTGAACGCGGTCATCGTTTAAACCTGAAGTGTTGATGTTGGTAACTGTCTTCGAGTTGATTATTCACTTCTAGCCAGTTGTCTTTTTCACAACCCAATTGCATGGGCTATTGTGAAATCACACCTAATCTGTTTCTGTCACACCCAATTGTCTTAAACTCATGGTTTTCTCCGCTCAACTTCCTTTTTTAATGCCAGGTATAGAACCTTGGTTGAATCTACCTTCACTACTGGCAACCGTTGAAGCCGAAGATTCTCCAATTATTCTCTCTGGTGTTTTATTGACTCTAGTTGTTGTCTATCTCGCCAGCAAATTTGGTGCAGAACTGGCTAAAAAACTAGATTTTCCCCCTGTGCTAGGTGAATTAGTCGCAGGTGTCATCGTTGGTGTATCCGCCTTACATTTAGTGATTTTTCCAGAAGGTGGCCTCACGGCATCGGACTCATTACTAATGAATGCGCTTCAGAGTCTAAATGCTCTGACCCCCGAAGCCATGAATCGGATCTTTGAATCCCAGAGTGAAGTGGTTTCAGTGCTTGCCGAAATCGGCGTCATCATTCTCCTCTTTGAAATTGGGCTAGAATCTGATCTCCGCCAACTCAAAGAAGTCGGCATCCAAGCAACAGTGGTTGCCTGTGTCGGTGTTGCCGCGCCTTTTGCCGCAGGGACAGTCGGCTTAATGACCCTCTTCCATGTGTCCGCCATTCCGGCAATTTTTGCAGGGGCTGCCCTAACTGCAACAAGCATTGGTATCACCTCCAAAGTGTTGTCAGAACTGGGTCAACTGAAATCTAAAGAAGGCCAAATTATTGTTGGTGCTGCCGTAATTGATGATGTCTTGGGCATTATCGTCCTGGCCGTCGTCGCAAGCTTGGCCAAAACGGGTGAGATTGATGTTACCAACGTGGTCTATCTCATCGTCAGTGCCACTGCTTTTCTGATTGGTGCAATTCTGCTCGGCGGGGTTTTCAACAAAACCTTCGTTTCCATCGTGGATCGGTTAAAGACTCGGGGCAACATCGTTATTCCGGCCTTTATCTTTGCGTTTTTTATGGCCTTTTTGGGCAATGCAATCCACTTAGAAGCCATCTTGGGGGCCTTTGCTGCCGGGTTAGTGCTGGATGAAACCGATGCGCGGAATGAACTGGATGAACTGATCAAGCCGATCGCCGACTTGCTCGTACCGATCTTTTTCGTCACCGTGGGTGCGCGGGCTGACTTGGGTGTGCTCAACCCAACCGTGCCAGAAAACCGGGCTGGCCTTTTGATTGCGGTCTTTTTGATGGTGGTTGCGATCGCGGGTAAATTGGTCACTGGTTGGGCTGTATTTGGGCAACCCGGCATCAATCGCGTTGCGATCGGCGTTGGCATGATTCCCCGGGGTGAAGTTGGCTTAGTTTTTGCTGGCATCGGCTCGGCTAGCGGTATTTTGGATAAGCCCCTGGAAGTGTCTATCATCATCATGGTGATTCTGACTACATTCCTGGCCCCACCCTTTTTGCGAGTTGCTTTTGGTCAATCTGGGACGGCGGCCACTCCCGAAGCTGCTGCTGAGTAAAGCCCGATTTGGCTGAAGTCCTCAACTTCACAGCCATGCAAACATTCGAAATCACAGTGGACGATCGCAAGTCGTCTCGCCCTTTTGTTTCGGCAAGGGGGCATTTTTTTGACTATTGTATAGAAGCAATTTCTGGCTATCCATCCTTCATCCGAAGGCTTTCAAAGCTCCCGGAACAGACATGGATCAAGACGCTGTATCGGTGTATTTCTGCTCAGTGTAGTGTCCTGTTTGATCAACTAAATTGATAACTAATTCCACTGTCTGAGAGTAATAAAAGGTTGAGTTAAATACCTCTTGGCGATCGCATTTTTCCCAGGAGCCAACCCAATTGTGCTGTGTTGGATCAAACTTAAATCCAGAAAAATAGTAATCCACTGTTCCAGTGTCACTTGCGGACTCTCGCATACCTTGACCAGAATAAAGCTGCTCAGGATCAATAGGCCAGTTACCAAAATAAGCGACCCACAAAGAACACTGGATTTCGGTAGCAGGGGGATGGTGTTTTGTGGTTGTTATCCCTGTTGGCTGCGTATTGTTGACTATCGTTTCTTGAAAGGTTGATGCGAGTTGAATTGGGTGTTCACCATAATGCCAAATTCCGCCAACTTCGGGTGTGTAGCACAGCTTTAGAAGCTGAATTTCGGAACTGTCAGGTATTTGCGGCAGATGCGCAATTTCATAGACTTGAGGATTCACAAGTATTTAAAGCAACGCTAACAATAAAAATCGGCAGCAATTTACACTATCAAGATTTCTTCATTATCTTGCTCCTGTTCTCCTGGTTTGCAAACCAATCTTTACATGGGTGGGGAATTCATGTTGCGATCGCAGTATGCTCTGGCGGCGGCTAGTGCCATCGAGGCTTGAGGCGTAGGCAACGTGTTGGGTTCCGTCGGCGATCGCCCCGAATGGATCGAGCAATGGTCAAAGGTTTGGGGCAAGGTGTAATCATCTACCACAGCCGTTAAGTCGGTTTGGCCGACCCCACCGGGGGCCATTTGGGTCAAGCGATCAATCGTAATTTGGTGCCCTTGATACACTTCTGGATAAATTTTGTCGCGTAAACCTGTCATGACTTTTGCTGTATGAGTCGCGATCGCAATGGGCGATCGTTATTGTACTCAGCCTAGCTAAACCCGTCATATCTTGGGCAAGAATGACAGAACTTCTAATCACTCCACTACCCCGAATTCAAGACTTTGAGAAAAATACTCTAAACGGGTGACTGGGCGATCGGGAATTGCAGAATTGTCCTCTGAATTTCTCTACAGCACACACGAAGTTATGAAGTTAGCAAACGAACTGGTGCTATCTAAATAGTTAGAATTGCAGGTGAAAATACTATGCCTACGTCAACGCTTTCTCACTTTTTGACGCGGATCGATGGTGTTGTTTTCAAAACCCGTTTAGCCCTAGAACAAGACCTTAGTAGTAGCGAAAAAGTCGTTCTGAGCAAAGGGAAATATTTTGGAGTTCAGGATGTTTCTCTTGTCTCTCATCCAATTGGTGGCTTGCACTTTAAATTCAAATTAGCTGGCCCCCTAAATGGAAAGTCTTATCCAGGGTTTTTGTATGTTTTTCGGGATCATGTCGCGAAGCTAGAAGAAGTTGACTTATAAAAGAGCACTCATCTCTAGTCCATCAATTCTCCCTGGGTTTCGTTAAGCAAAACGATCTTCCGGTTCGCTTAACGCGCTGATAAAAAGCCCTTGGTTTTTGCCAGGGGCTTTGCTGATTTCTATGGGTCGGTATTGCTGGCCACAAGACTCCGAGGGGGTAACGCGAGGAACGATACTGGGTTGGCGATCGCCCCGGCGGGATCTGCAACAAGCATCATGGCGATCGCGGGCCATTCTATCCGGCCTCATCCGTCCCATTCGGTTGGCTTCGCCTATACTAAGGGGGATTTTCTGCGGTTGGAGATAGCGGCATGACTCCCTCAGTAGCAGTGCTTTATAAGCGCGACGGGTACGATACAGGCAGTAAACGCCTTATGGGGCGGCAGGCTGCTGGCGAAGGCTTCTTGCAGGGGTTAATGCGCTATGGCACGGCCTCAACTATTTATTGCTATGCCGCCCAACAACCAGAGTTTGCGGAATTTTGTGCGCGGGTGCAGCCCTGGATGCGCCAACCTAAAGACCTGAAGTGGATTCCAGAAAGCAACCCACCCCAATTGGCCCAAGCTGGCATTTTTTATCGGCCCGATGCCGGAGTGGCGGATCTGGCGTGGCAACGGCGATATTTTGATCAACGGGGCTATAGTCTTTGCGGGTTAACCCACACCATTGCCAGCAAAGGGGCCTTGCAGATGATTGGCGATTTACTCACTGCACCAGTGCAACCGTGGGATGCCTTGATTTGTACCTCAGAAGCAGTGAAAACAGCGGTGGACAGTCTGCTCAATCACTGGGCGGACTATCTGGCCGATCGCCTTGGTGCCCGTCCGACAACTCCGGTGCAATTACCCGTCATCCCGTTGGGGGTGGATTGTGAACGCTTTCAGCGCAACCCCGAAGCCCGCGATCGCCTGCGCCACCAACTGGGCATTGCCTCAGAAGACCTGGTGGTGTTGTATGTGGGTCGCCTTATTTTCTATGCTAAAGCCCATCCCGTGCCGATGTATATGGCCCTGGAACAAGCTGCCCAGGCCGTTGGCCGCAAGGTGCATCTCATTCAGGCGGGTTGGTTTGAAGATGAGCGTGAAGAAGTTGGCTTCAAAGAAAGTGCCCGGTTATTTTGCCCCTCGGTCAATGTGCTGTTTGTGGATGGTCGCCATCCCGACATTCGCCAAAACATTTGGTCTGCTGCCGATATTTTTATCTCCCTGGCTGACAATATTCAAGAAACCTTTGGGCTTACCCCCATCGAAGCGATGGCCGCCGGGTTACCCGTCGTTGTGTCTGATTGGAATGGCTATCAAGAAACGGTTCGCGATCGCGTGGATGGGTTCCGCATTCCCACCGTGACCCCGCCCCCCGGAAGCGGGATGGAATATGCCGCCCGGTATGGCATTGATGCGCTCAATTACAGCACTTATATTGGCCACATTGCCATGATGTCGGCAGTCGAGGTGAATGCCTGTGCTCACGCCTTAATCACGCTAATGACCCAACCAGAATTGCGCCAAAAAATGGGAGACAGTGGGCGGCAACGGGCGCAACGTGTGTATGACTGGAAAGTGGTCATTGCCGCCTATGAAGCGTTGTGGACTCAGTTGCAGGAACAGCGACAGGCCGCCTCAACAATAGCCCCGGTCAAAGTCGGTGCGCCGCCCCATCCGTTGTGGGATGATCCGTTCCGGCAGTTTGCCCACTATCCCACGGCAACCCTGGGGCCAGAAACCGTCTTACAGGTTAGTCCGCTCTGCACGCCGGAGGTGCTGAATCAGTTGCAAGCAACCTGGATTACAAGCTTTGGTGCGGAGCAACGGTTGGCGGTTCCGGCGATCGCCCAATTGGTGCAACGGCTCGCGGCGGAAGGGCCCCAATCACTTCAGACCATCGCCACCTGGTATGCTGACCAACATCCTGTTCGCCTCTTGGCGACATTGGGCTATTTGGTGAAGTTTAATATTCTGGAACGAAAGGAAACCGAGTCTCAGCAATGATTTCGTTAGGATTGAGAGGTTGTTTGCACGCCTCAGACTGTCATGAACATGCAACCTCGTTGGCCGCGTTCTCGTTGGCTGCATTTGCGTTGGGCTAAACGGAGTGTTCGTTGGGCGATCGCGGGCTTCCTGGCGCTCGCGATCGGGTTTGTTGCCTTGCCGCTCATGGCTCCGGCGATGTCGCCTCAGGCCAAAGTCTTCAATCAAGCCTGGCAAACGATTCAGGAAAATTTCTTTGATACTACTTTTAATGGCGCGAATTGGTCAGCTCTCAAAGACCAGTATTTGCCCAAGGCTGAACAAGCAAAATCAACCAGTGAACTATCAAGCTTAATCAACACGATGATTGGTGAGCTGAAAACCTCTCATACTCGGTTTTTAACACCGGAAGAACCCACTTACTATCAAATTTTGGGAATCTTTCAAACCCGCAGTCGAGAGTTGAAAAACTTACCAAAAACTATTTTTCCAACTAATAAGTTGGAATATACCGATATTGGCGTGATCACTCAAACAATCGACGGTAAGTTATTCATTAAAAATATACTGGAAGGTTCGCCAGCGGAACAAGCAAAGTTGCTCGTTGGAGATGAAATCCTCAGTGTGGATGGTCAACCTTTCCATCCTATTCAGTCTTTTGCAGGCAAAGCCGGAAAATCGGTTCGGGTCTTGGTGCAGCGATCGCCCGATTCCAGTAGTCGCCTTGAACTGACCGCTACTCCTAAAGTGTTTTTGCCCGCGACGATGTTTCTTGATGCCCAAAAAGCCAGCACTCGCATCATTTCCAGGGATGGCAAAAAGTTGGGTTATGTGCACATGTGGTCTTATGCCAATGATCAGTTTCAAGCGCAGTTAGAAAATGATTTGTTTTATGGCAAATTGCGGGAAGCGGATGGCCTGATTTTAGATTTGCGCGATGGGTGGGGCGGTTCGCCGATGTCGGTGCTGAATATATTCACGGGTAAAGGCCCAACCTTAACCAGTATTGGCCGCGATCGCAAGTCGTCCATCAGTCGTACCCATTGGCAAAATCCAGTCGTGATGATTGTGAATGAGGGCAGTCGGAGCGCCAAAGAGATTTTGGCCTATGGCTTTCAAGCCTATGACATTGGCAAAGTCGTGGGGAGTAAAACCGCAGGGGCTGTGGTGGCCGGACGCCCCTTTTTGATGCAGGATGGTAGTTTGCTTTATGTGGCCGTTGCCGATGTTTATGTTGATGGCAACCAGCGGTTGGAAGGCCGGGGTGTGGAACCTGATGTAGTAGTGCCTTTTCCGGTGAACTATGCTCAAGGGGTCGATCCCCAGCAGGAAGCCGCGATCGCGACCCTCTTGCAAGAACTCAATCCCACAAATCAACAGAATCAGGGCGCAAATCAAGGTTCAACTCAGTCTTAGCTGAGTGCGATCGCGAGGCAAAGTAAGGTTTTGTTGAAGGGCTGATCATCAAAAAAAGTTCTCTAGGATAGCCTAGAGAACCCCCCAAAGTCAGAGTAAAGCCAAAGTCTTGTCCGGTGGCGTGGTTAGTCTGGTTGCTGGAGCCAGGTGGCCATTAGCCGTCCGTTTACCCGCTCCCACTTCATGTAGAGATGCGGGCGCGATCGCAGGGTGCGGGGCAGGGTGCGCAGTTCGCAGAACAGTGGCAACGCCTGGAACGATTGAAGCGTGGACATGGGGCAATCTCCAAAATGAGTAAAAGTCAAGGTCGATCCTGGTTGTAGGTGTCAGGCTGGGTGTGTTGCTGACTCTTCTATCATCCCTAGAACAGTGAGTTACAGCGGTGATGCTGGCCCCAGCTAGAACTGATGTTTCCACAACAAAAAGGTGAGCCCCATCATCCAGATGTGACTCACCCGTCATAGCCCCTCAGGATTTCGATCACAAACTTGGTTGGGTAAACCCGGACAGCCTAGATGAATGTTCTCCACTTCACTACGCCAAGCCCAATAGTTGGGATGATTTGGGTGTTGCCTGTGCTTGTGTCTTGTCCTTTGTGTCTGTATTATGCCTGGTTGGCCCGGTTAGATTCCTCCTACAACTTGCGCAATCCCACTCCCCTAAGTGGCGGCTCCGGGTGGAGGAGGCTGCGATCGCCATGCGCCCAAAGCTAGCTCCCTCAGAGGGTACGGCCCGCGATTAGGTTCGCAAAAAGGCCACGGTGATATATAAGACTGTCATGCCCAGTTGCACCAACATGACGGGTAACCCGTAATACAAAAACGTGCCAAAGGAAAGCCGTTTACCGTGTTGTTCGGCGATGCCTGCGGCCACAATATTGGATGAGGCCCCGACCAGCGTACCGTTCCCCCCCAAGGTTGCGCCAAACATCATGGCGTAAAACAGCGGCAAAACTTCCGGGGGCAGTTGCCCGTTAAAGTCAGGTGCTAAGATTTCTGGCCCAACAAAGCCGGCATTCACCAGATATTCTTTGAGCAGGGGCACCATTGCCACCACTAGGGGAATATTGGGCACGACGCTCGACAGCAGGCCGATGACCAAAACCAGGACGATCGCGCCAAAGGCAATGTTTTGACCTAGGACAACGGCGAGGAGATTGGACGCCTGACTCACGACTCCCGTTTTTTCCAACCCCCCAATCAACACAAAAATACTCATAAAAAACAACAATGTGCACCAATCCACATCTCGCAGGATGTTGTTAATAGAGTCAATGCCGCTATGGTGGGCGAGGAGCAAACACAGGGTTGCGCCCAACAAGGCCACGGTGGCTGGCGAGACGGGCACTGGCAAGCTTTCCCCAATCACAAAAAAAATCAAAACCAGAGCCACAATCACAGCGCCCAAGCCCAACATCCGTGGATGGTTGACGGTGGGATGGGGCAGGTGGTCGAGGTCGGGCAGTTCTGTTTTCCAGATTTTTTTGAACAGAAAGGGGAGCATGACTACGAGGGTAAAAACCGCTAAGACACCACCCAGGCTCAGGGTTTTTAAGTAATCCATGAAGCTCATGTTGATTGAGGTGCCCACAATGAAGGTGGCCGGATCGCCAACCAGGGTTAACAAGCCGGCACTGTTGGCCACAAAGACCATGAGAATCAGCAAGGGCACAAAGTTGACCCCGATTTCTTGGGCGAGGGGGGGAATGAGGGGGGCGAGGAGCATGACGGTGGTGGCATTGGGCAGCATGGCACAAATGGGGGTGGTGAGTGCAACGATGCCGAGCAAGAGCCGTTTCCCTTTGCCTTTGGCTAGCAAGACCATTTGGGTGGCCAGGTAGGCAAAAATTTGGGTGGGTTCAAAGGCTCTGACCATGACCATGACCCCGAAAAATAAGCCCAAGGTGGTGTGGCTTTTGGCGATGTAGGCGATCGCTTCATCCAAGGTCAAAAC
>ERZ1066137.1605-NODE-1605-length-10361-cov-5.288861_pt1 | contig 10361 bp, 8 predicted proteins | sample MGYA00382784_ERZ1066137 | MGnify/ENA primary metagenome ERZ1066137 (study PRJEB33369, sample SAMEA5778367) | biofilm metagenome | biome: Industrial cooling water; feature: Water cooling tower basin; material: Biofilm | place: United Arab Emirates | collected... | reverse complement strand
CCTCACGCGCTCTACCGCGAGGAACGCCGGGTCGGGCCCGTCATCCGGCGCCGCTCGCGCGGCGCCTGGCATCGATCCAGCGCTTCGGACCGTCGGGGCATTCCCGCGGGAGCGCTTTGTTTGTATTCCACTGGTGCCGGTCGGTGTGTCAGGCCGATCCGGTGCTTGCCGCGTGGCCGTCGGGCAACCCTTCGGGACACTCGGGCAGGGGGCGGGTTTGCCCGTGCGAAAGCCGCTAACATGATCGCCCCCGGGGGGCGTGGTCGCGTTTCGACGGGAACTCAGGGGAGGGGGCTTTCGGCCAACTCCCAAGCGAATCAGAACCTTAGCCTGCGCGCGGAGCTTAACAGATGCGCCCCGGGCCGCCCACCCCGTCGAATCTCCCCCATGAATGAGAAAACCGGAGGCGTTCGCCTCGTCCGCGTGCCGGACGACCGCGACGGCCAGCGCCTGGATAACTTCCTGCTGGGTCAGCTGAAGGGCGCGCCGCGTTCGATCGTCTACAAGATCGTGCGCTCCGGGCAAGTGCGGGTGAACGGCGGCCGGGCCAAGCCCGAGACCAAGCTGAACGGAGGCGACGAAGTCCGCATCCCGCCGGTCCGGCTGGCTGAGGAAGGCGAACCCAAGGTCGCCCCCAAGGGGCTGCTGGACCGCCTGGCCGCCAGCATCGTCTTCGAGGACAAGGCCATCTTGGCCCTGAACAAGCCCTCGGGCATCGCCGCCCACGGCGGTTCGGGGGTGAGCTTCGGGGTCATCGAAGGGCTGCGGGCCCTGCGACCCAACGAGCCCATCGAGCTGGTGCACCGGCTCGACCGCGACACCTCGGGCGTCATCGTGCTGGCCAAGAAGCGTTCGGCCCTGCTGGAGCTGCAGGCCCTGATGCGCGGCGGCGAGGACGACGAGGGCCCCGGCAAGCGCTATCTCGCCCTGCTGGTCGGTCGAGTGCCGGACGGCACCATCACCGTGGACGCCCCGCTGCGCAAATCGGTGCTGCAGGGCGGCGAGCGGATGGTCCGCGTCGACCCCGAGGGCAAGCCGTCGGTCAGCCACGTCAAGGTGCTGGAACGCCGCGGCGGCCACAGTTTCTGCGAGATCCGCATCGAGACCGGGCGCACCCACCAGATCCGCGTGCATGCCGCGCATATCGGGCACCCGGTGGCCGGCGACCCGAAGTACGGCGACAAGGAGGCCAACAAGCGTTTGGCCGAGCAGGTCGGCCTGAAGCGCCTGTTCCTGCACGCCACGTCGATGGAGTTCGCGCTGGACGGCGGCGCGACGCCCTACCTCGTGACCGCGCCGCTCAGCGAGGAGCTGCGCGCGGTGCTGGATCGGTTGAGCTGACGTCCGGCCGCGCCCGCTCCGCGCGTCCTCCAGCGGTGTCGGGGCGAAAGCGCGGGCTCAGCGCTGCAGCAGCGCTTCGGCCTTCGCGGCGCAGACGAAATCGTTCATCGACAGCCCGCCGACGTCGTGGGTCGAGAACCGAACCACGCAGCGGTTGTAATGGACGCCAAGATCGGGGTGGTGGTCTTCCCCATGCGCCATGAAGGCCAGGGCGTTCACGAAAGCCATCGTCCGGTAGTAGTCGTCGAAGCGGAAGGTCTTCTCGATCGCTGCCCCGTCATCGACCACGCGCCAGCCGTCGGGCAGCGCCTTGGACAGGTCCGCGGCGCGCTCGGGCGAGAGCTGGTGCTCCGCCCCGCGGAGCGGCATGCATCGTGAAGCGGCGAGTTCGGCGAGGGTGGTCATCGAAGATTCCAAGGTCGTGTCCGTGCTGGGGCGTGACCGGGCATCGACGCCGGGTCGCGCGTGGCCGTCTAGAATACGTCCCATGATCCAGATCACCGAATCGGCCCAGACCCACTTCCGCCGCCTGCTCGATGCCCAGGGCGGCGACGCGATCGGCATCCGGCTTTCCGCGATGCACGCCGGCACGCCGAAGGCGGACGTGCGCCTCGAGTTCGCCGAGAAGGGCGACCTCGACGGCAACGAGTGGGCGGTGGACTGCGAAGGCTTCACGCTGTTCATCGATGGCGACACCGCGAGCTACCTCGATGGCGCCGAGATCGATTACCGCACCCACGCCACAGGCGGCGAGTTGAACATCCGTGCGCCGAAGATCAAGGGCCGCGCCCCCGCGGAGGGCGCGTCCATCCCCGAGCAGGTGCGCTGGCTGCTCGACAACGAGATCAATCCGCAGCTCGCGTCCCACAAGGGGAACGTGCGGCTGGAGGAAGTGACGGCGGACGGCGTCGTGCTGCTGCGCTTTGGGGGTGGTTGCCACGGCTGCGGCATGGCGGACGTGACCTTGAAGCAGGGCATCGAGAAGCAGCTGATGGCCAAGATCCCCGGCATCACCGCCGTGCGCGACGCCACCGACCACAGCACCGGCGAAGCGCCGTACATCGCGCGCTAACCGTCGCCCACTGGCGGCTGAACCGCCCTCGGCTTCTCGGCCGGCTTTAACCACGGCTTACACGTCTCCTCGCCAGCATCGGGCGCTTCGTGCATCGGGCCCGATCAACGCATGGCGTCGGAACGAGGTTTTTCATGGCGCCGCTGCGCGGCGTGGGCGGTCACGCTCACCCTGCACGTGGCGGTGCTCGTGGCGATGACGCGACCTCTGGCGCTGCACGATCCGCCGCGGCTCGTCACCGACGAGCGCGATGCCGCCGTCATTCCCGTCGACCTTGCTGCGCCGGCGATGGGATCGACCCCGCCGCTGCCGTCCGGCGACGTCGCCGGACTGCGGGCTGCGTCCATCGAAGGACGACGCCCGTCATCGCGGCCGGCGGTCGAGCCGCCGTCCCCCCGACGCGACCGCCGATCGCCGCGGGTGGACAACGCGTCGGCCGACGACGACGTCGTGGCGCCCCCGCCTGCGGCGCCGGTGGCGCGGCCGGTCGCCTATCTCGATGACGAGGCGCGCGCTCGATTGCCGCACGAGGACCTCTACTCGGCCGGGCCTCCGGCTCGGCCAGGCGGTTTTTACACGCCCGGTGACGGCTCCGAAGACGACGTGTTCTACCGGCCTCGTGCTTTGGTGCCAGAGCCTTCGCGATTCGCGTCGGCGTGGCGGCCGAGCGGCAGCCTGATCGACGAGTGGCTGGGGCGCCTCGTGGAGAAGGCCACGGGAACCGTGTCCGTCCCGCTCAACGCGAAGTTTTCGCTGGTCTGCGGAACGGTGGCCGGCGTGGCCGGCAGCTGCACGATCGTTCGCAATGGCGGGACCGGCGTGATTGTCGAGCGGCCACCGCCAGCCCCTTGGGAGCGCTCGAACCGCGTGCAGTGCCGTGAACTGCGCGCAGCGCTCGCGCAGGCCGATGAAGCGGCACAGGTGGCTTATGTCCTTGATCGCCTGTCGGCGCTGTGCCGTCCCACCGAGGGCACCGAAAACGACGAAGCCCGGCGCGAGGCCGGGCTTCAGTAGCACGCATCCACCTCCGGGGAGGCCGACGCGCCGGAAGACGCGCCGATCAGCGCGAGCGATACACCTTGACCGCTTCCGGCTGCGAGGCCAGGTAGGCGGCAATGTTCTGGATGTCGGCGTCGGTCAGCTTGTTCGTGCCGTCGACGGCGCCCACCTGGGCGTTCATCAGCACGTTGACCCGCGCGCCCGAGCGGTAGTCCTTCAGGGCCTTTTCGAGGTAATCGGCGTACTGGCCGGCAAGGAGCGGGGTGTTTCCGTCGATGCCTTTCGCGCCGCCGTCGAGGTGGCAGCTGGCGCAGGACTGGCCGCCCTCGGGGGTGGCTTCGAAACGGGCTTTGCCGGCCGCGATGTCGCCCTTGGGCGCACCGACAGCGAGCACGGTGCCGGCGAAAAGCGCGAGGGAGGCGATGGCGAGGGTAGGGAGGCGCATGGGGCGGAGGTCCTTCGTCACTTGGCCTTCTGGGCCGCAAGGTAGGCGGCGATGTCGGCGATGTCCTGGTCCGAGAAGCTCGACGCCTGCGCCGTCATCGTCGGGTGCTGGCGATCGCCGTTCTTGTAGGCCTTCAGCGCGTTCACGAGGTAGGCCTCGTTTTGTCCCGCGATTTTCGGCACGTGGTAGCTCGGGTACGCGTTGCGGTACTCGGGAATGCCGTGGCAGCCACTGCAGGTGTACGCCAGAGGCTTGCCGTTCTCGGCGTTGCCCGCGGCGTGCGCCGGGGCCATCGCGAGGGCAAGGACGGTGCCGGTCAGGGCGGGCAGGAGTCGGCGCATCAGACGATCCAGGGTGATGTGGAGAGCCGGCGGATTATAGCCACCCCGCCCGTCGCGGGGACAGGGCGCGCCCGCCGCTCGCCGTGTGCGAGGTCAGGCTGACTCTTGGCATATGCGTTTGTGAAGGCTGGGGATTAGTGTTGTATGTAACCAGCACACCACGGCCCCACCATGACCGCCTCAACGCTCCGCACGCCCGTCCTGCCCCGCTTCGGCTTCATCTTCGGTCTCGCTCTGGCCCTCGCCCTCAGCGGCTGCGGCGGCTCCGCCGACGCCGGTGAGGAGGACGAGGGCGACCGTTCGGACACCACGGCCGAGGCGAAAGGCGGCGGCGACAAGCCCGGCGAAGAGAAGAAGAGCCAGGCCGTGCCGGTCGAAGTGGCCGCCGCGTCCGAACGCCGCATCGCCGCCAGCTACAGCGGCACCGCGAACCTCGAGGTGCCGGCCGATGCGCAGGTGGTCGCCAAGACCGGCGGCGTGCTGCTGCGCGTGCTGGTCGAGGAAGGGGACGTCGTGCGGGCCGGCCAGCCGCTGGCCCAGATCGATCCCGAGCGTGCGCGTCTGGAAGTGGCGCGCGCCGAGGCCACCATGCGTCGCCTGCAGGCGAACTTCGAGCGCTCCAAGGAACTGTTCGAACGCAAGCTGGTCAGCGCCGACGCCAACGACCAGCTGCGCTACGAGTTCGAGTCGGCCAAGGCCGCCTACGACCTCGCTCGCCTCGAGCTCAGCTACACGACGATCACCGCGCCGATCTCGGGCGTCGTGGCGCAGCGCATGGCCAAGCCCGGCAACCTGATCCAGGTGAACTCCCCGGTCTACCGCATCGTCGACAACTCGCATCTCGAGGCGGTGCTGAACGTGCCGGAGCGCGAGATGGGCACCATGAAGGCCGGCCTCCCGATCCGCATGATGGTGGACGCCCTCGCCGGAACGGTGTTCGAGGGCGAAGTGGACCGGATCAGCCCCGTGGTGGACTCGGCCACCGGCACGTTCCGCGTCGTCGGCGTGTTCCGCGGCCAGGACAAGCTGCGTCCGGGCATGTTCGGCCGTCTCAACATCGTCTACGACGAGCGCGCTGCGGCGTTGACCGTCCCGCGCATCTCGCTGATCGAGGGCGCCGGGGAGTCGGCGGTGTTCGTGGTCGAGGACGGCAAGGCCGTGCGCAAGGTGCTGCAGCTCGGCTACATCAATGGCGAGTACGCGGAAGTGCTGGGTGGACTGAAGGCCGGCGAGCAGGTCATCACCCAAGGTCGCGTGGCCGTCCGCGACGGCGCCGAGGTGGAGGTCTTGAATGCGCCGTCCGCCGCGCCTGCCGCCGCCGTCGCCGGCGCGGCCCAACGCTGAACACCGATCGGACCAGCCTGACTGCATGAGCCTGATTCAATGAGCCTGATCGAACTTGCCACCCGCCGCCGCGTGACGGTGGCGATGGCCACCGTGACCCTGGTCCTCTTCGGCGTCATCGCCCTGTTCGACCTGAAGGTCAACCTGCTGCCGGACCTCAGCTACCCCACGCTGACGGTACGCACCGAGTACGTCGGCGCAGCGCCTGCCGAGATCGAGACGCTGGTCAGCGAGCCGATCGAGCAGGCCGTCGGCGTCGTCAAGAACCTGCGCAAGCTGAAGTCGATCTCGCGCACCGGGCAGAGCGACGTGGTGCTCGAGTTTGCCTGGGGCACCGACATGGACCAGGCCAGCCTCGAAGTGCGCGACAAGCTCGAGCTGCTGCAGCTGCCGCTCGAAGTGAAGCCGCCGGTGCTGCTGCGCTTCAATCCGAGCACGCAGCCGATCATGCGCCTCGCCATCGCGGCTTCCGGGCCGCAGGCGACCCCGCAGGAGCTGATGACGCTGCGCCGCTACGCCGAGGAGACGCTGAAGCGCCGCCTCGAGCCGGTGCCCGGCGTGGCGGCGGTCAAGGTCGGCGGCGGCCTCGAGGACGAAGTGCAGGTGCTGATCGACCAGAACAAGCTGGCGCAGCTCAACCTCGACATCAACGTGGTGGTCCAGCGCCTGCAGCAGGAGAACGTCAACATCTCCGGCGGCCGCATCGAGGAAGGCTCGCAGCGCTACCTCGTGCGGACGGTGAACCAGTTCGCCAACCTCCAGCAGATGCGCGACATGTTGATCACCACGCTGGGCGGCGTGCCGATCCACCTGCGCGACGTCGCGACGGTGGAGCAGGGGCACAAGGAGCGCGAGGCGATCATCCGCATCGGCGCGTCGGAAGCCGTCGAGGTCGCAATCTACAAGGAAGGCGACGCCAACACCGTGGCGGTCGCGGAGGCGGTCAAGCAGGCGCTGCGCGACATGGAGCGCGAGACCGCGCCGCGCGATCCGTCGGCCGAGGGCCGAGGCCCGCAGGCCGGTGCGCAAGCCGCGGCCCGCCCGGGCGAGTACACCGTCGACGGCCTCGCGATGCGCACCGTCGAGGACCAGTCCGTGTTCATCGGATCGGCCCTGAGCGAGGTGCAGAAGGAAGCGCTGATGGGCGGCCTGTTCGCCATCCTCATCATCTTTTTCTTCCTGCGCGACGGCTGGAGCACGTTCGTCATTTCGCTGTCCTTGCCGGTGTCGATCATCGCCACCTTCTTCTTCATGGGGCAGCTCGACCTCTCGCTGAACGTCATGTCGCTGGCGGGCCTTGCGCTGGCGACCGGCATGGTCGTGGACGACTCCATCGTCGTCCTGGAGAACATCGCCAAGGCCCGCGAGAAGGGCATGGGCGTGCTCGAAGCCGCCATCGTGGGGACCAAGGAGGTGGGCATGCCGGTCGTCGCGACCACGCTCACCACGGTCGCCGTGTTCCTGCCGCTCGTTTTCGTGGAGGGCGTGGCCGGCCAGCTCTTCAAGGACCAGGCGCTCACCGTCTCGATCGCGCTGCTGATCTCGATGGTCATCGCGCTGACCCTGATCCCGATGCTCAGTTCGCTGAAGGCGACGTCGCCAATGGCGTTCCCGGTGGAGCGCCAGCCCGGCAAGGCGTCGCTGCCCCGGACGTTCGCCGAGGCGGGTCGTCGCTTCGCATCGCCGTTCACCGCGATGACGGCGAAGCGCCCGGGCGCGCTGTCCGCGATCGGCGGTGGCCTGCTGGCGCTGCTGTCCGCGCCCTTCCGCCTCGTCGCATGGCTGCTGATTGCACTGACGACGGTGGTCGTTCGAGGCGGCCTGCTGCTGTGGAAGGGCTGGACCACCCTGGTGCTGCCGGTGGTCGCGAAGGTCGGCGAAGTCGTGCTCCGGCCCTATGACGCCGCCGCCGAGGCCTATCGCCATCGCATCCTCCCCGGCGCGCTGCGGCAGCCCGCCCTCGTGCTCGGCACCGCCGGCATCGCCTTCCTGATGTCGCTGGGCATGGCGACGACGCTGGGCACCGACCTGATCCCGCAGCTGGCGCAGGACCGTTTCGACATGACGGCCAAGCTCCCGGCGGGCACCCAATTGGCCGACACGGACCGCCTCGTGGCGGCGGTGCAGGGCCAGTTCGACGACGACGACCGCATCAAGGCCCTGTTCGGCGTCAGTGGAACCGGCACCCGCCTCGACGCCAACCCGACCGAGTCGGGCGAGAACATCGCTCGCGTGTCGATCGTGCTCGGACAGGGGTACAGCCGCAGCACCGAGGCGGCCCTGACCGACGACCTTCGCGGGTTCATGGCCGGCTACCCGGGCGTGGAAGTGAAGTTCAGCCGGCCGGAGCTCGTCAGCCTGTCGACGCCGCTGGAGATCGAGATCCGCGGCACCGACCTCGCGGAGATCGAGGCGGCGGGCCGCAAGCTGGCCGACCTGATGAAGGCCTCGCCGCACTTCGCCGACGTCAAATCGACGGTCGAGCAGGGGTTCCCGGAAGTGCAGATCCGCTTCGACCAGGAGCGTGCGGCGGCCCTCGGCCTGACCACGCGCCAGATCGCCGACGAGGTGGTGCGCAAGGTGCGCGGCGAAGTGGCCACCCGCTACAGCTTCCGCGACCGCAAGATCGACGTGCTCGTGCGCGCGCAGCAGCAGGATCGCGCCTCGGTCGCCGAGATCCGCGACCTCATCGTGAACCCGCAGAGCGAGCGCCCGGTGCCGCTCTCGGCGGTCGCGGAAGTGATCGAAACGATCGGTCCCGGCGAGATCAACCGCGTCGACCAGACGCGGGTGGCGATCATCTCGTCGAACCTGCGCGGCATCGACCTGGGTACCGCCGTGGAAGAAGTGAACAAGCTCGTCGAGGCCAACCCGCTCGGCGCGGACTTGCGCCTCGGCTTCGGTGGTCAGAGCGAGGAGCTGGGCCGGTCGCTGCAGTCGCTGATGTTCGCCTTCGGCCTCGCGATCTTCCTCGTCTATCTCGTGATGGCCTCGCAGTTCGAGTCGCTGCTGCACCCCTTCGTCATCCTGTTCACCATCCCGCTGGCGGTCGTGGGCGCGGTCCTCGCGCTCGTGTTGTCGGGCTCCGCCGTTTCGGTGGTGGTGTTCATCGGCCTGATCCTGCTGGTCGGTATCGTGGTGAAGAACGCCATCGTGCTGGTCGACAAGGTGAACCAGCTGCGACTCGAGGGCGTGCCGAAGGTCGAAGCGCTGATCGAAGGTTCCTACTCGCGCCTCCGGCCCATCGTGATGACCACGCTGACCACGCTGTTCGGCTTCGCGCCGTTGGCCTTCTTCGGCGGTGATGGCGCCGAAGTGAAGTCGCCGATGGCGATCACGGTGATCGGCGGCCTGACCGTCTCCACCTTGTTGACGCTGGTGGTGATCCCGGTGATGTACAACCTGCTCGACCGCAGCCGCGACGAGGCCTGGAAGGCCGAGGGCGAGCGCAGCAAGCAGATCGGCCTGATCGGCCGCCTCGTTGGGGAGCAGCAGCCATGAGCCTTGCGGAGATCAGCCTGCGCCGTCCGGTGACGGCGATCATGTTCTACGTGTCGCTGATGGTGTTGGGCCTGATCGCCGCGTTCAAGCTGCCCCTCGAGCAGTTCCCCGCGCTGACCGCGCCCTTCATCTACATCGAGCTGCCTTATGCGGGCGCTTCGCCGGAAGAGGTCGAGCGCACCATCGTCCGGCCCGCCGAAGAGGCGCTGGCGACGCTGTCGGGCGTCAAGAACATGTACTCGAACGCCCGCGGCGACGGCGGCGGCATATTCCTCGAGTTCGACGATTGGGCGCGCGACACCAACATCGCCGCCAGCGAGGCGCGCGATCGCATCGACGCGATCCGCAGCGAGCTCCCGGACGACTTCCAGCGCTACTTCGTCATGAAGTTCTCGACGACCGACGAGCCGGTGCTGCGCCTGCGCTTCGCCAGCGATCGCGACCTGCGCAACGAGTACGCGATGCTGGAGCGCCTGTTCAAGCGCCGCCTCGAGCGCATCCCCGGCGTGGCCCGAGTCGACATCGTCGGCGTCGAACCGCCGGAGGTCGAGGTGGCGATCGACCCGATCCGCCTTGGCGCGCACAACGTCGCGCTCAATGACCTCGCCATGCGGCTTCGGGCGGTCAACTTCTCCGTGTCCGCCGGCAACATCGACGACGGTGCTCGCCGCATCCGCGTGCAGCCGGTCGGCGAGATCCGCGACCTCGACGAGCTGCGCAACCTCGTGCTCAACGACCGCGGCTTGCGCCTGTCGGACATCGCCGACGTGGTGCTCAAGCCGCAGCGTTCGGACTTCGGACGCCGGCTTGACGGACGTCCTGCCGTGGGTGTCGACATCCAGCGCGAGGCGGACGCCAACCTCGTGCAGATGTCGCGCGACGTGCTGCGCGAGATGGTCGAGATCGAGAAGGCGCCCGAGCTCCAGGGCATCCAGGTGCTGATCGCCGATGACCAGGCCGAGAGCGTCAAGAGCTCGATCGCCGAGCTGACGGAGGCGGGGGTCGTGGGGTGCCTGCTGTCGGTGTTCATCCTGTTCTACTTCCTGCGCCACTGGCCCAGCACCCTGATGGTGACGTTGGCGATCCCGGTCTGCATCGTGATGACGCTCGGGATCATGTATTTCATGGGCCTGACGCTGAACATCCTGACCATGATGGGCCTGCTGTTGGGCCTCGGCATGCTGGTCGACAACGCGGTGGTGGTCGTAGAGAGCATCTACCAGTACCGCGAGAAATACCCGAACGACCCCTTCCGCTGCGCCATCGAAGGCACGCGCAGCGTGCAGCTGGCCATCAGTGCAGGCACGCTGACCAGCAT
>ERZ1066137.1604-NODE-1604-length-10361-cov-7.728023_pt1 | contig 10361 bp, 7 predicted proteins | sample MGYA00382784_ERZ1066137 | MGnify/ENA primary metagenome ERZ1066137 (study PRJEB33369, sample SAMEA5778367) | biofilm metagenome | biome: Industrial cooling water; feature: Water cooling tower basin; material: Biofilm | place: United Arab Emirates | collected... | reverse complement strand
GGGGAGTGTGGTTCTTTGGATGGGCGCCGCTCGAATGGAAGCTCCTCACGAACGGCACCCATCCACGAACCACACTCCGCATTGCGCCAACGCCCGCACAGCGCACCCTCCGTCCTCCGGTTTCCTCCGTGTCTCCGTGTCGATGCTGTTCCAGCGATGCACGCTGACGAACAGAAGCGACTCACTGCGCGATCCGCGCCCGCTTCTGCTCGTACAGCGCCACCTCGCGCCGCTGATCGTCGCGCATCTTCTCGGCCATCGAACGGAGTTCCGGGTCGGTGAGCGTCGGCAGCGCCGCGTCCACCATGCGGATCCCGTCCTGATGGTGCGCGATCACGAAATCGTAGAAGGCGCGATCGACGCGCGGCCCCTTGTCCACCGCGCCGCCGTCGCGATCGCGGATCGACTGCTGCGGCTCCTGCTGCGTGCGGCCGCCTTCGGTCATCGCGCTGTCGCGCGGCGTCGAGCCGGCGCCCGTCCCACCCGTTCCGCGAACGCCGAGTCGCGCGAGCAGCTGCTGGTGCTCCTCGGACTGGCGCGCACGGAGCGACATCGCGTCCTGCTGCGCCTCGGGAAGTCGCAGCCGGTAGTCGATCGTGTCGAGGAACTGGAGCAGCTGCATGTGATGATCCGCCATCACGCGCGTGAACTTCACGTTGCCGGCGACGTCGTCGTCCACCGGAGCGCCGGCACTCGTCGCGGCGGCGCTGTCGGTGCGCAGTGCGGCGTCGTCGGAGGCGCGGTCGCCACGGTCGCAGGCGACGCTGACCGCGAGCAGGATGCCGGTCATCGCGAAGAACCGCGTCATCGGGTGCCGGGTCGCGCGATCACGCGCGATGCATCGAGTGTGTCGCATCGTCGATACCTCAGGGCGTGCGGGTGGCGGGCGCACTCGACATCGGCGAGCGGCTCGGCGTCGCCGCCGGCGGCGCCGGTGCGGATGCGTTGGGCGACTGCGCCGACTGCGGGACGGTGACGCGATTGTCGCTCTTCTGGCCGTCGTCGAGCCCCGCGTTCGGCACGCCGCTCAGCGGAATGCGCGGATCCTGACCCGACGGCGCCGGCGCACCGGTGCTGTCACGCGCGAGCAGCGCCGCAAGCTCGAGTCGGCTCTGCCGATGCTGCGCGACGGCGTACGCACGTGGCTGCGCGTTCACCATGTGCGGCCAGTAGGCCTCGGTGAGCGCGAGCGTGCGGCGGTGATGATCGATCAGCAGCGTGCGGAGCGTGCGCTCCGGATCCGTTGTGGTTGGCACTGCACCGGAGACCGCGCCGGCGGGCTCCGTCGCCTCGTCCTGTGCCCATCCCTGCGCCTCGGCGGCGCTCACGGTGCGATCGGCATACGAGACGACGTTCGCGCCGGGCGTCTGTGCACGCACGGCGGCGACGGACGTGTCACGCGCCCCCCCGAGCCGCTCCGTCGCATCGGTCGAGACGCTCTGTGGTCGGCGGGCGAGCGTCCCCGACACCGCACGCATCCGCTCGCGGTAGAGCGGTGTCTTGAGGTCGCCATCCGAACGCGGTACGCGATCGGCGTCGTGCCATTCGGCGAACCAGTCGCGCAACAGCGAGACGCTCTCCTGGTACTCGAGCGCGGTGCGATCACGGATGGTGTGCGCCTGCGCCAGCGCGACCGGCGATTCGAGCTGCGGCAGCAGGCGATCGATCGCGAACGTGAGCGACTCCTGCTGCGCGACGATGCGACGCAGGAAACCCTGATCGGGATTGCCCTCACCGATCACGAGACCGCCCGCGACCGATGCCGGCGCGACCGTACCGCTCGTGGAGTACGCGGCGGCGCTGCCGCGCACGAGCGATTCGTCACGCTGCGCAGCCGTACCTGCACCATCACCGCGCGGCAGGCGATCGCATGCGGCGAGCGCGAGTGGAAGCAGCGCGATCGGACCGAGCCGTCGCGCACGGGGCGACATCGCGTCGCGCGTCATCATGGCACGCCTCCCGGTGCGCGGCACCGGATACGATGGTGAAGCCGGCCGCCAGGACATCCGTGCGAGTGGCCGACGAGCGACCGGGGTGCATTCCGCGTGCCGAGCCGCGTGCGCACGCCGCGCACGCTTCTCGCACGAGGCACGCGCGTCCGCATTCGTCTCACTTCCACCGACCGACCGGAGCCGTCATGCAGCGACGCTTCTCACCACGCGACATCGGCGACCAGGTCGTCGTCATCACCGGCGCCTCGAGCGGGATCGGCCTCGCGACCGCACGGCTCGCCGCCGAACGTGGCGCACGGGTCGTGATGGCCGCGCGCAGTGCGGACGCACTCGACGCCGCCGCGGAGCGCATCCGTCGCGCGGGGGGCTCGGCCGTCTGGATCGAGGCCGACGTCGCCGAGGCCGATCAGGTCGAGCGCATCGCCGCGCGGGCGATCGACGCCTTCGGGCGGATCGACACGTGGGTGAACGCCGCCGCCGTGCCGCTCTTCGGGCAGGTGGATGCCGTGCCGCTCGCCGACATGCGACGCCAGTTCGACGTCAACTACTTCGGCACCGTGCAGGGGTCGCTGGTCGCGCTGCGACACATGGAGCGCGCGGGCGGGACGATCATCAACATCGGCAGCGTGCTGTCGGAGACCACGGTCCCGCTGCAGGGTGCGTACACGGCGACCAAGTTCGCGGTGAAGGCGTTCACCGACACACTCCGCCAGGAGCTCATGGCACGCGGCGCCCCCGTGCACGTGACGCTCGTCAAGCCGCCGAGCGTCGACACGCCGTTCTTCGACCATGCGCGTTCGCACATGGAGCTTGTGCCGCGTGCGATGCCGCCCGTCTACGCGCCAGAACTCGTGGCCGAGACGATCCTCGCCTGCGCCGTCAAGCCCGTGCGCGATGTCTACGTGGGTGGTGCGGCTAAGATGATGTCGGCGATGTCGAAGGTGGCGCCACGCCTCACCGACCGCATGCTCGCCAGTGGCGCCTTCGCCGTGCAGCAGCGCGACGAGCCGACGAGCGCCGGTCGACCGGACAACCTCTACGAACCGTCGTTCGACGCGGGGCGTGTGCACGGCGAGTGGCCCGGTCGCGTCCGGCGCCACAGTGCGTGGACCAGGGCCGAGCTCCATCCCTTGCCGGCGCTCGCCATCGTCGGTGGTGTCGCGGCGGCGACGATGCTGCTCGCGTCCGTCGTGGGCAACCGCCGTCGTCCGGGCGGGACGCCACGCTCGTGATTCGACAGGCGAGGCGCCGGCCGTGACGGGCCGTCCGGCTCGCCGCGCACGCGCGTGACGAGTTCGCGCATCATGGTCGCCGGAGCGATCTTTCCGGCTCACGTCACCCGGATCGAACGTCATGCGTCTCGAGCACAAGGTCGCCATCGTCACCGGCGGCGCCAGCGGCATCGGTGCCGCCACCACGCGCATCCTCTGCCGTGAGGGTGCGCGCGTCGTCGTCGCCGACTTCGACGCGACGCGTGGCGCCGCCGTGGCCGACTCGCTGACGACCGAGGGATGCACCGCGCGCTTCATCCGCACCGACGTCGCCGACTTCGCGCAGGTCGAGGCGTGCGTGCGCGAGACGGTCGAGGCCTTCGGTCGCCTCGACCTGATGTTCAACAACGCCGGCATCGGTCACTTCGCCCCGCTGCTCGAACACGAGCCGGCGCAGTTCGATCGCGTGTATCGCGTCAACCAGCTCGGTGTCTACCACGGCCTGCTGGCGGCCGCGCGCGTCATGCAGCATCAGGAGAAGAGCGCCGCCGGCGTGCGCGGCGTGATCGTCAACACCGCGAGCGTCCACGGCTTCCTCGGCAGCAAGGGCGTCGTCGGCTACCACGCCACCAAGGGCGCCGTGCGCGTGATGACGCAGGCCGCCGCGCTCGAACTCGGCCCCTTCGACATCCGCGTCGTCGCCGTCGCACCCGGTGGCGTGGACACGCCGATCATCCAGGGCTACAAGGACATGGGGCTCGAAGAGGCGATGAAGCGCCAGCACATGCGCGGGCAGATCCTGCAGCCGGAACAGATCGGCGAGGTGGTCGCGTTTCTCGCCTCGGATGCGGCATCGGGCATCAACGGCTCGACGATCCTCGTGGACGACGGCTACGCGTCGTTCAAGTAGTGTCATCGCGCCGTCGGCGGTCGCGCCGTCTCGCGGTCGCGTGATGGCGCTCGCGGCGTGACGATCGGGTAGCGAGGTCGTTCCGACGCGACATGCCGCACGGTGCATGTCACGCGCTGTTCGCCGACATCGTATCATGCGGGTCGTCGCCGGACGTCCCGGTCGCCGACGCCCCGCCGATGCCGACCCGCCTCGCTCTCGCCCTCACGCCGCACGCACGCCTCCTCGCCGTCGACGATGACGACGCGGGGCCGTCGCTCGATGCCGCGACCGTCACGCGACTGCGCGAGGCGTTCGGCCGCGGCACGGGCGCGGGACTGCTGGCGCTCGGCGGCGACATCGGCACGGCGCTCCCCCCGCTCTTCGGCTGGTGGCGCGACTTCGCGATGCGCTACGTCACCGCGCTCCGGACCGTGAGCGCCGGCGACGATCACATCACGGTGCCGCCGATCGCCGCGCCCGACGACGACACGCTCGCGACGATCGCGCTCGGCCGCCCGGTGATGCGCGGCGCCGAGTACGTGGACGCCGCGCTGCTGCGTCGCCTGTGGCGCACGATCGACGACGAGGTCACCGCGCGCGTCGGGACGCGCAGCCGCGCGCGGATCGGCGCGCTCCTGCGCGAGCTGCACCCGCAGTGGGGCGCCGTCGGGCGCGTCCACTTCAACCTCGCCGAGCATCACGCCGATCCGGCGACGCCGTTCGCGTTCGTCGCGACGTGGACGCACGGCCTCGCACCCAACGGCGAGCCGCAGCACCTCGTCCTCGGCGATGCGCTGCGCGAGTACCAGGGCGCGGACGGCACGCAGGCCCTGCTCGCGCTGCTCCTCCCCGTGCAGAAGGCGGCCGAGCTGCTGCCGTGGCTCGCGGCCATGATCGAGTCGGGCGAACTGTTCTGGCCCTTGCGGTGGAGCGCACGCGACGCGTTCCGGCTCATGCAGGACGTGCCGATGCTCGAACAGGCGGGCATCGTGGTGCGCATGCCGACCGCGTGGCGCGGTCGCCGCCCACCGCGGCCGCAGGTCGCCGCCACCATCGGCAGCGACGTCGCGTCGGGGCTCGGCGGCGATGCGCTGCTCGACTTCCGCGTCGACGTGGTGCTCGACGGCGAGCCGCTCACGCAGGCCGAACGCGAGGCGCTGCTCGCCGCGCCGCCCGGGCTCGCGCTGTTGCGCGGCAAGTGGGTCGAGGTCGACGGTGCCGCTCTCGCGACGACGCTCGATCGCTGGCGCGAGGCGGAGCGGCTCGCGGCCGACGACGGGCTGGCCTTCGGCGCGGCGATGCGACTGCTCTCGGGCGTGGACGCGGTGATCGACGACGCGTTCGACGACGGCGACGACACCGACGTGCAGCCGTGGTCGCGCGTCGTCGCCGGCCCGTGGCTCGCGCGACTGCTCGACGATCTGCGCACGCCGCAGCGCATGGCGCCGATCGCACCGGGACGTGCGCTGCACGCGACGCTGCGGCCGTATCAGGCGCACGGCGTGCAGTGGCTCGACCGCCTCACGCAGCTCGGCCTCGGTGCGCTGCTCGCCGACGACATGGGGCTCGGCAAGACGGTGCTGGTGCTCGCGCTGCTGCTCGTGAGGCGCCGCGCGCGGGGCAAGCGGGCCGCACGGCCGACACTCGTCGTCGCGCCGGCGTCGCTGCTCGCCAACTGGCAGGCCGAAGCCGCGCGCTTCGCCCCGTCGCTGCGCGTGCTCGTCGCGCACCGGTCGTCGATGAGTGCGGACGACCTGGCGTCGGTGACCGGGGAGACGCTGCGCGACACCGATCTCGTGATCACCACCTACGGCGCGCTCCATCGTCTCGCATGGCTGCGCACGATCCGGTGGGATCTCGTCGTCTTCGACGAAGCGCAGGCGCTCCGCAACTCGAGCACCAAGCAGGCACGCGCCGCGCGCACGCTGCAGGCGCACGCGCGCATCGCGCTCACCGGCACGCCGGTCGAGAACCGGCTCGGCGATCTGTGGGCGCTCTTCGACGTGATCAACCCGGGGCTGCTCGGCTCCGCGAAGCAGTTCGCCACCTTCACGAAGCGGCTCGCCGATCGCGCGCACGATCCCTACGGCCCGCTGCGCGCGCTCGTGCGGCCGTACCTGCTGCGCCGTCGCAAGGACGATCCCGCGATCGTCCCCGACCTGCCGGCCAAGACCGAACAGGTCGCGTGGTGTGCGTTGAGCCGCCGGCAGGCCGCGATGTACGAGGACGCGGTGCACGACCTGCGACGACGCCTTACTCGCAGCGACGGCATCGCGCGGCGCGGGCTCGTGCTCGCCTTCCTCATGCGCTTCAAGCAGCTCTGCAATCACCCGTCGCAGTGGCTCGGCGACGGCGCGTGGACGCCGGCCGACAGCGGCAAGCTCGCGCGGCTCCGCGAACTCGGCGAGGAGATCGCGTCGCGGCAGGAGAAGCTCCTCGTCTTCACGCAGTTCCGCGAGGCGACCCGCCCGCTCGCCGACTTCCTCGCCGGTGTGTTCGACGCCGAGGGGTTGGTGCTGCACGGGGGGACACCGGTGGCGAAGCGACGTGGACTCGTGGAGCGCTTCGCCGAGGAAGACGGGCCGCCCTTCTTCGTGATCTCGCTCAAGGCGGGCGGCACGGGGCTCAACCTCCCGGCCGCGTCGCACGTGATCCACTTCGATCGCTGGTGGAACCCCGCCGTCGAGGACCAGGCGACCGATCGCGCCTACCGCATCGGTCAGCAGCGTCACGTCCTGGTGCACAAGTTCGTCTGTCGCGGCACGGTCGAGGAACGGATCGACGCGCTCATTCGCTCGAAGAAGCGGCTCTCCACCGAACTCCTCGCGCCCGAGGGCGAAGTGGATCTCACCTCGCTCGACGACGACGCGCTCCTGCAACTCGTCGCGCTCGACCTTCCTGCGGCGCTGGCGGACTGACGATGGCCTTCGGGCGGAAGCGAGCGGCGACGGGTTCGGCGCGCGAACGACTGCGACAGGCGCAGGAGCGGCAGCGCGAACGGCTCGAGCAGGTGGTCGCGGCGACGGCGAGCCGCGAGCGGCGCGGCGAGACCCCGGTGCCCGAGGTCGAGGAGTTCCAGCGTGCGATCGCACGGACCGCATGGGGCGCGGCGTGGTGCCGCAACCTCGAGGCGTACGGCGACTACGCGAGCCGCCTGCCGCGTGGCCGCACGTACCTGCGCGCGCGTCGTGTGCTCTCGCTCGACGTGAAGGGGGGCACGGTGACCTCGCGTGTGGTGGGGAGCGACGTGTACGATGTCACGATCCGCATCGCCCCGATCGCCGCCCCACAGTGGACGGCGATCTGCCGCGCGAGCGCGGGCACGATCCCGTCGGTCGTGGCGCTGCTCCGCGGCGAGCTGCCCGAGCGCGTGATGACTCGCCTCTGCCGACAGGACGACGGCCTCTTCCCGCGCCCGGACGAGATCCGCTTCGCCTGCACCTGCCCCGACGTCGCATCGCTGTGCAAGCACGTCGCGGCGACGCTCTACGCCGTCGGTGCGCTCTTCGACACGCGCCCCGAGCTGCTCTTCACGCTGCGCGGCGTCGAAGCCGGCGCGCTCGTGGCTGGCGCCGTGGCCGGCGTGTCGTTCGGCGGAGGCGAGGGGCCTCCGGCGAACGTGCTCGATGGCGTCGATCTCGGTGCGCTCTTCGGCGTCGCGATCGGCGAACGATCGGTGCGGTCGGGGTGAGGTCCGCGTTCCGAACTGCGTGAACGCAGAGGGCGCAGGGCGAACGGCGGGGGCGCAGAGGGTGCGTCGGGCGTGCGTCGGTGCGTGATCCGTGACCGTTGAACTGCCTCGACACGGAGACACGGAGAACATCGGAGCACGGAGGGTGCGAGGCGCGCGCGTCGGCGCAACACGGACATCTCTTTCTTGGATGGGTCCCGCTCGCGAGGAGCTTCCATGCGAGCGGGGCCCATCCAAAGAACCACACTGCCTGCAACGCCAACGCCCGCGGCGCGCACGCTCCGTACTCCGGCCGTTCTCCGTGTCTCCGTGTCAGGGCAGTTCAACGACGCGCCAGCACGCTCCGACGCACGCCCCACGCCCCCTCTGCGCCCCCGCCGTTCGCCCTGCGCCCTCTGCGTTCCCGCCGTTCGAAACGGCGAGAACCCAGAGGCATCAACTCCGCACCAACGGCTTGTACTTGATCCGATGCGGCGTCTCGGCGTCGACGCCCTTGCGACGCTTGAGATCCTCGTGGTACGCCTGGAAGTTCCCTTCGAACCAGACAACCTCGGAGTCCCCCTCGAACGCGAGGATGTGCGTCGCGATGCGGTCGAGGAACCAGCGGTCGTGGCTGATCACGACGGCGCAGCCGGAGAAGTCGAGCAGCGCGACTTCGAGCGCGCGGAGCGTGTCGACGTCGAGATCGTTCGTCGGCTCGTCGAGGAGCAGCAGGTTGCCGCCGGCCATGAGCGTCTTGGCCAGGTGCAGGCGATTCCGTTCGCCGCCGGAGAGATTCGCCGTGAGCTTCTGCTGGTCCGAGCCGCGGAAGCCGAACGAGCTCGCGTACGCGCGGCTGTTGAGCTCCTTCTTGCCGACCATCACCAGCTCGTTGCCGCCCGAGATCTCCTCCCAGACGGTGCGCTTGCCTTCGAGCGTGCGCGTCTGGTCGCCGTAGCTGAGCTGCACCGTGTCGCCGAGGCGGATGGTGCCCGCGTCGGGCTGCTCGACGCCGGTGATGAGCTTGAAGAGCGTCGTCTTGCCGGCGCCGTTCGGGCCGATCACGCCGACGATGCCGGCGCGCGGGAGCTGGAAGCTCAAGCCGTCGAAGAGGAGCTTGTCGCCGAACGACTTCCGCAGACCCTGCGCGATCACGACGTCGTTGCCGAGGCGCGGTGCGGGCGGGATGATGATCTCGTTGGCGAAGACGCGCTCCTGCTGCGCCTCGCTCGCGAGCTCCTCGTAGGCCTGCAGACGCGCCTTGCTCTTCCCCTGTCGCGCGCGCGGCGCCATGCGCACCCACTCGAGTTCGCGCTCGAGCGTGCGCTGCCGCGCGCTCGCCTGCTTCTCCTCCTGCGCCATCCGCTCCGACTTCTGCTGCAGCCAGCCGGAGTAGTTGCCTTCCCACGGGATCCCCTTGCCGCGATCGAGCTCGAGGATCCACTTGGCGACGTTGTCGAGGAAGTAGCGATCGTGCGTGATCGCGACGACGGTGCCGGGGAAGTCCGCGAGGAAGCGCTCGAGCCAGAGCACGCTTTCGGCGTCGAGGTGGTTCGTGGGCTCGTCGAGGAGGAGCATGTCGGGCTGTTCGAGCAGCACGCGGCAGAGCGCGACGCGACGCTTTTCGCCGCCCGAGAGCATCGTCACGTCGGCCTCGCCGGGCGGCGTGCGCAGCGCGTCCATCGCGACCTCGATCTTGTTGTCGAGGTTCCAGAGGTCGAGCGCGTCGATGCGTTCCTGCAGCGTCCCCTGTTCCTCGAGGAGCTTGTTCATCCGGTCGTCGTCCATCGGCTCGGCGAACGCCATGCTGATGTCGTTGAACCGGTTCAGCATGTCGCGCTGCGCCTTGACGGCGAGCTCGATGTTGCCGCGCACGTCGAGCGACGGATCGAGCTGCGGCTCCTGCGCGAGGTGCCCGACCTTGGTCCCCTTGGCCGCCCACGCCTCGCCCTGGAACTCGGTGTCGATGCCGGCCATGATCTTGAGCAGCGACGACTTGCCCGCGCCGTTCAGGCCGAGGACGCCGATCTTGGCGCCGGGATAGAAGGAGAGCCAGATGTCGTCGAGGATGATCCGCGAGGGCGGGATCACCTTCTTCAGGCCCTTCATGACGTAGATGAACTGCGGTGCCACGCGCGCTCCGGGGATCCGTCGGGTTCGAGTCGGCCGCTGCCATCCGGGGCGCGGCGATCGACCCAATTTACCTGCGGCTGCCAGTCTGGCTGTCGCCCGTCTCACCCTCCGCCCGGTGCGGCGCGGAACGGCAGGAACGCGGCAGACGCGGAACGGCATGAACGCAGAAGGCGCGGAACGGCATGAACGCAGAGGGCGCAAAGCGGAACGGCGGGGGCGCAGAGGTGCCATGCGCGTCGATTCGTGTCCGGTCGGCATCGCCAACTGCCTCGACACGGAGGCACGGAGAACCACCGGAGCACGGAGGGTGCGCGGCGCGGGCGTGGGCTCTTCGCCGCCATCGATTTTCTGGATGGGCCCCGCTCGCGACGAGCTTCCATGCGAGCGGCGCCCATCCAAAGAACCACACTCCCCCCGACACGAACGCCCGCCCGACGCACCCTCCGTGCTCCGGCAGTTCTCCGTGTCTTCTATGAGAAAGGACAAGGAGTCAAGGCCACCGT
>ERZ1066137.1601-NODE-1601-length-10362-cov-8.606093_pt1 | contig 10362 bp, 10 predicted proteins | sample MGYA00382784_ERZ1066137 | MGnify/ENA primary metagenome ERZ1066137 (study PRJEB33369, sample SAMEA5778367) | biofilm metagenome | biome: Industrial cooling water; feature: Water cooling tower basin; material: Biofilm | place: United Arab Emirates | collected... | reverse complement strand
CGCCAAGGGCAAGCCAAGATATAGACGAACACTTTGCTTACATTGCCCAGAACAACTCAGATGCAGCCTTGCGATTTTTTGATGCAGTACGTCAGACCTGTGCTAGATTAGCTCAAATGTCAGGCATGGGTCGGTCTTATCCAGTAACTAATCCTCGTTTAGAAGGCTTGCGGAAGTGGTCAGTTAAGGGATTTGAGAAGCATATAATTTTTTATTTATCTGGTGATGACTACATTGAAATCGTGCGAATTATCCACACCGCACGGGATATAGAAGCGATTTTAGAACAAGAGGAAGGCGAATAAATAAGGGCAGTGGTGCGATCGCTTTTCGATGAAGAATGCGATATGCCAAGGGCACGAATCGGCGCAGCGCAAGCTTTTGCGATCGCTCACTCACTCCCTCCCAACTTTTCAAGCATTGCTTCCCACGCCTCAATCTGCTGTTGTAATTGCTCAATGCGTGAGCCTTTAGCCTTACGGTGTTTGTAGATTCCCCGTCCTGCTAACTCATCTCGATAGAGGGAGATCAGTTCGTTTAATGCTTTTTTACTGCTTGTCGCTCCTCTGGTGTAAACCCTTCCTCGGCTAATGGCACAACCTGACGCCCAATCGCCTCAATTAAGTCTGATTTGCTTTTGATTCCCAACTGTTGAGCCAGGGCTTCCAATCCAGCCCATGCTGTATCAGTAAGCGTCAAAGTACGTTTACTTTTGAGTTCGTCCCAATCCATCGGGACGCCTTTCTGTCTGGGCATTCTCGTTCATCTTAACTCCGAAGTGATTATAGCCGTGTATTGACTTCAAAATAGCCGTATGCGCGCGATATGCCTCCGGCACGCTGACGCGATCGCAACCAGTAGCAATTTAACCCATTCTAGTCAATACAATTTTCGCACTTTGCACGTTGCCACCTTATTGCTAGGTGGCTTTAGTTGTTCAGCGGTATTTACCCAAAAATTCCTTAATTTTTTTCAGTTTAAAACCGCGCGCTAATTCTTTAACTTGTGAGGTAAACGGCAAATATTTATCATCAATTTTATCTATTGTTTTTAACTGTTGATCGATCCCTTTCAAATGGCCTCTAAGCGCTAAATCGTAAAGTTTTTCTAGTTCGGCTGTTGGGGGCGGAATCACTTCTACATTCGCTGGTTTGCTTGCTTCCTGCTGCTTAGCAGCGTAAATCCATTCCAACTGGAGATACTTTTGTAACTTTTCAAATAACATTTCAGCCTCTACAGGTTTGGCTAAAAAGTCATTACTGCCAATTTCTATACATTTCTGCCGATCGTTTTCATATACGCTGGCTGAAGAAGCCATAATAATTATATCATTTAATTTTGGCATTTTTCGGATGCGACTAATTAGTTCAAAGCCATCGATTATTGGCATGACCAAGTCAGTAATTATCAAATCTGGTTTAACTTGTGCGAGGGTTTCTAAAGCTACTTTTCCGTTGGTCGCTTCTATCACTTCAAATCCTAAAGGCACGAGTAAATCGAAAATAACAGATCGATTTTCTTCCACGTCATCGACGACGAGGATTTTCCGCGGTGTACCCGCAAAACCAATAATCTGTCCTGGTTCGTTAGTGGCAGTAAAATCTACCGATTCAACTGCACTAGGGAAGTTAAAGTCGAGCCAAAATTCGCTACCCACACCGATTTGACTCCTCACTTGAATCTTACTGCCCATCATTTCAACTATTTTTTGGCTAATTGCCAATCCTAGTCCGGTTCCTTCGGCTTTAAATTTATTGTCTCCCACTTGTTCAAAAGGCAAAAATATTTTTGCTAATTGTTCTGGCGTCATGCCAACGCCGGTATCTTTAATGGTAAACCGAACTTGATAATTTTTAGGATATTTATATTGTTTATCTGGTTCCATCAGCCTGATACTAAAGGTTACCGAGCCAGTTTTGGTGAATTTCACTGCATTACCTAATAAATTTAGCAAAACTTGTCGCAAGCGTTTTTCATCTGCACGAATGCCAACTGGTAAATTGGGGTCGATTTGGTAAATAAAACTTAAATCTTTCTGTTCGGCACGGATGCGGCATATCTGCGCCACACCTTGTACAAAGGAGGGGAAATGAAAATCTCTTGGAAATAATTCCATTTTCCTCGCTTCGATTTTAGATAAATCCAAGATATCGTTAATTAAGGTCAGCAAGTGGGAGCCGCATTGATAGATAATCTCGATACCTTTTCGTTCTTTTTCCCCTAGTTTCGGGTAATTTCTGAAGATTTGAGCGTAACCCAAAATGCCGTTAAGAGGGGTACGAAGTTCGTGGCTCATATTAGCAAGAAATTCGCTTTTTGCTTGATTGGCAACTTCAGCCGCTTCTTTGGCTTGTTGCAGTGCAATTTCTGCTTGTCGGCGATTGCGGCTTTCGATGGCGAGGGAAACGAAGTCGGCAATGGAACGAGCAAAGCTTTGCTCTTCTAGCGTCCAATTATGGCTAAATCCTACTTGTTCTAAACATACAACCCCGATTCTTTCTTCACCTCGCTGAATCGGCACATCTAACAGGGAATTGATATTTAAAGGATTTAAATAAGTTTGATTAAATTCTTTAGTTCTCGGATCTGTTATGGCATTATCGGCACAGATGATTGTCTCGCTTTCCAGCGCTTTAAAATAAACTGGATAGTCTGCCACTAAAAGTTTAGTTTCGGCTTGATGCTGTTGAAAACTTTGCTCGTAAAGATCGATACAAACTAAGTTGGCTTTGGTTTCATCGTAAAGCCAAACGCTGACTCTTTCTACTGCTAACGTGTTGGCTGTTGCTTCAGTTAATTTTTTCAAGCTTGCTAGTAAATCCCCTTGATGTAAGGTCGAATCTTTAGCAAGTTCTGTTAACACTTGATACTGGTTGCTGAGAATAGTTGCTCTTTGCCGCAATGCTTCTTGTGCCAGAGTGCGATCGCGTATTTCTTGTGCTAGTTCTTGGGTTCTTTCTGCGACTTTTTCCTGTAACTGAATCCGGGATTGTTTTAGTTGTTCGCCCATTTGATTGAAAGCAATTCCTAAAACCATCAATTCTTCTATTCCATTAATGGTAATATTTTGATCGAAATTGCCAGATGCGATCGCTAAACTAGCATCCCGCAATTTCAAAATCGGTTTGCTAATCCAACGCGAGGTAAAAATACCCAATCCAGTCGCTAGACCTAAAGCACCTAAACATAGTAAAATAGTAGTGCGAGTATTGGCGTTAATTTTTTCCATAAAGTCAGATTCTGGCACTACTACCACAATTAACCAATCCAAACCTTGAGCATTTCGGAAAGGAGTAATTTGTAAAAATTGTCGCTTTCCTCTCCAATTAAAAATGGTTTGTTTGGTATTTTCAACCCGATTTAAATCCCCAAACTCTTTGAGCAAGTGTTTACCGCTATATCGAATTAAAGGTTCCCGGCTTTCTGTTACTTTGAGTCGCTGACATTTATTGCTTCCCCTCAGTCGCGGCACTTTTTTCTTTTCCGTTATGGGTGGCGATACTGGAAGACAAAGTTTTTCCACAATAGAAGTAGCGACAATTAATCCAGAACGTTCTATAATTACGGTTTGTCCGGAATTGCCAATTTTTAGTTTACCGAGAAATTTTCCGATCTCTGAGAGAGACAGAGAAACCGATAAAACTCCCTGTAACTTGTCTTGCTTGTAAACCGGGCTGACAGAATCAATCCCAATTTCCCCCGATGTCCAGACATAAATAGGCGTCCAAGCGGTTGTACCAGCTTTAACAGCAGTTTGATACCAAGGACGAACCCGCGCATCATATTTTACCACGGATAAGTCAGCGGTTAATTTGCCGCGATCGCCCTGACTATTCACTTGATAACTCAGCAGATGATTGCCGGTAGATTTATCTGAGCTAGTAATAATTGTTTTGCCATCTAAGTCGCGTCCTACCCCAATAAAATCACCTGCATTGTTGGCAAAACTCAAAAATGTGACTTGTTTAAACCATTTAGTCTGTTGCCAAAAATGGCGTTGCATTTGGGAAAAATTTTGGATATTTAATTCGCCCAAACGAATGCTATCGGCATTAATTTGATTTACAAGTTGGGGCGTTGCCAGATAAGTTTGAAGGCGTTCTTTAATTCGCGAAGTGACTTCGTGGCGCAATTGAGCTGCGACATCGTTAACGGCTTTAGAACCATTGCGTAATGACAAATACCCAGTTATTCCTACAGCCGCAAAAATTTGTAAAACGAACGGCACAACTAAAATTAGGCGCAGGGGGACTTTTTGAACCAGAGGCGGCTTGCTGGCTTTAGGAATAACAGCCAAGATGGCTTTTTCGTCCTCTACTGGCAGATCTGGGGGGGGCTGGCATGGTAGTTTGGTATAGTTATATTATCTAAGGATTGTCGAATTGATTAAAACTGTTTGCTAATAGCTAATGGCTAATTGCTAATCTAGGATTTTTGACAAATGAGCCATTACCTATTAGCCATTAGCAGCCATGTATGAAACAACTCGCAATTTGAGTTAATTATTTTTAGATTTACCTCCAGATTATCTACCAATGGAACCTAACCATACAAATACAATCAGACCAATCGATAACAGGCAGAATATTAAAAGCCCGAACAGGATAAAACTAACAATTGCCCAGGCTCTTTGATGTGCTTTAAAAGCAGCAATGCTTTCCCACTTGCGGCTTTTCCACGCCCATTCGTTGCCTTTAACGCCTAGAATGAATCCCATTGCCAACCAAGGTAATGCTAAAGACATAATCAAAGTTGGGTCAGCCCAGGCAAGCAGTCCAATCCAAACTCGATTGGTGATACACCAAACACCCGGTAGTAAAAAAGCACCCCAATTCCATCCTTTAATTTCCGGTGGCACTTGAACTGAATTATCTAAAAGCGCTCCTTTTCCAGAATTATTAGTAAATACAGTTTTGATTTCAGATACAGCAACTGGCTTTGGTTGCTGTGGGTTTGATTTCTTTGGCGCTATAGGCTCTGGTTCAGTATAGGATATGAGCGAATAGTTTGCAGGTGATACAGCTCCACCTGATTCTATTATTTGTAGTATTTCATCTGCCGATTGAAACCGCTTTGCAGGTTGATTCGCTAACATGCGGTTGAGAATCCGCCGCGTTTGATAGCTGATGCTTAGCTGTTTCTCCCAAATCCACTCCATTGTATGGGGGTCGATTAATTCTTGGGGTTGTTTACCTGTCATTAATACAACCGCAGTCACGCCCAAAGCGTATAAATCGCTGTAGGGTGCTACATGCCCCAATCGCATTTGCTCGTCTGGGGCATAGCCAAGTTTACCCAAACGGGTGTTAGTACTGGTAGCTTTTCCTCCAGCTAATTGATAAGCTACGTTCATCGCTATTTGCTTGACGCCGCCCAAATCAATTAAGACGGGAAGTTTGTCTTGCGATCGCAAGATCATATTATCCGGAGAGATATCGCGGTGAACCACGCCGCTGCGATGCAGATAGCTTAAGACAGGCAGTAAATCGCGCAACAGTTGGATAATTTCTGCTTCGCTAAAGCTCGCGCCGCGTGCCACTCGCTGCTTTAATAAAGAATGGTAGGTTTCGCCTGCAATATAATCTTGGGCTAAAAACAGTCGTTTCTCTTCGCGAAAGAATTCCCAAAACCGGGGAATTTGGGGATGATTGAGTTTGTATAGAATTGCCGCTTCTCGCTCAAACAGTTCTTCTGCTTTTTGCAAGCTAGTAGTAGTTTGGGCAAAGGGCGTCAGTTCTTTAATTGCGACAGGTTCGTTGAAACGCCCGATATCTTGTGCCAGGTAGGTGATGCCAAAACCTCCCTGTCCTAAAACCCGCTCAATTATATAGCGATCGCGTAACCGAGTTCCTGGTGGTAATACCCCCGCTTCCGGCATACTCATAAAATCCCCTTCCCCCTGACCCCATTGCTTACTCTATTCAATAGTAGGAATATGATTACAGGTAAAACTAAATTATTAGGCATCATTGGTTATCCAATTGAGCATTCCCTCTCACCAGTGATGCAAAATGCCGCGCTTGCCCACATGGGGCTAGATTATGCTTACATACCTTTTCCGATTGAACCGGAAAAGTTGCCTTATGCGATCGCTAGCTTTACCGCTATCGATAACCTTGTAGGCTTTAACGCCACCATTCCCCATAAGCAAGCAATTATCCCTCTATTATCTCAAGTATCCGATATTGCTCAAGCTGTAGGAGCCGTTAACACCGTTTGGCGCACCGAAAATGGTTGGAGTGGCACAAATACCGATGTCGAAGGGTTTCTCGCCCCGTTACAACACCTCTCCCCCAGAAATTGGCATCAGACTACAGCCGTAATTTTAGGCAATGGTGGGGCAGCGCGGGCAGTAGTGAAGGGTTGCGCCGACTTGGGTTGTGCAAATATCATTGTTGTTGGTCGCAACCAGGAGACATTAAACGATTTTTTAGCCAGTTGGCGAGATGCAACGATTATTGAGAGATTAAGCGTCTCTATCTGGCAAAAATTACCAGAATTGCTTTCTCAAGTCAATTTATTGGTGAATACAACCCCCGTGGGGATGTATCCCAAGGTGGATGAGTCTCCTGTGAGTGGGGATGAATTGGATTTGTTGCCAGAGGGTGCGATCGCCTACGACCTAATTTATACACCCAACCCGACTCAGTTTCTCAGATTAGCCCAAGATCGGGGAGCGATCGCGATTGATGGTTTAGAAATGCTGGTGCAACAAGGTGCAGCTGCGTTAAAAATTTGGTTGCAACGTCAAGATGTTCCAGTAGACATAATGCGTCAATCTTTAAGACAACACTTGGGGTTATAAACCGATATGCCAGTTGAAACTGTTACACTTCAAATTCCCGAAATTATTTATCAACGTTTGGTTAATACTGCTCGTGCTACCGGGCGATCGCTTGAAGAAATTATACTCCACGCGATAAAAGTCGGGAGTCCTCCCACATGGGATGATGTCCCAGAAGAATTTCAACCTGATATTGCCGCTTTAGACAAACTCGATGACAATGCATTATGGCAGGTTTTCCATAGTCGAAAAACAGCATCTGACATGGAGCGATACAACATTTTGCTTGAGGGCAATTCTACCGGTACGCTGACTGAAGCAGAACGATTAGAATTGATGGCACTGCGCCACGAAGCCGATCTTTTTATGCTACGTAAAGCCCAAGCAGCGGTATTACTTCGCTGGCGGGGACATATTGTACCAACCCCTTGATTTTTTGTGTCTACCTATATTTCTGACAGTTTACGAACTCGAATTGAAGAAACCGATCGTCGGCGTTGCTGTTATTGTTTAACAAGCGAAGCCAATAGCGGAATTCCTCTGACCTTCGATCATATTCAACCTATCTCTAAAGGTGGAGAGACTACCTTTGAAAATCTTTGTTTGGCTTGTCGTTCGTGCAACGAATTTAAGAGCGATTCTAGGGAAGCTACTGACCCTTTAACTGGAGAAATTGTACCTTTATTTAATCCACGCACCCAAAGATGGCTTGACCACTTTAGCTGGAGTCCTGATGGCACAAGAGTTGAAGGTCTAACAGCCGTAGGTCGAGCTACAATTGTTTGTCTGCGAATGAATAACCCAGTGATTATTGTAGCTCGGAGTCGTTGGACGATCGCAGGCTGGCATCCTCCTACAGACTAATTAGGCAAGTTAAATTCCTTTAAAACCGACTTCGCCATCGATATCTTTAACTTGGGATAATGCCTTTTCTTGAACGCGCGATCGCATATTCCCCATTTGAGTTAAAACAATACCAACTAAAATCGCACTACCTCCCACATATTGGGCAAACGTGGGCGCTTCTCCTAAAATCAAAAATGCCGCGCAAATTCCTGCTACCGGGCTAAAAGAGCTTGCCAGAGACACTTCTGAGGCGCTAGAACTTTTCAAACCCGTATACCAACACAACTGTCCGCCGACAATGATTGCAGCGCCGTAGACGAGCATCCACTGCCAGAGGAAAGGCGAGAATATATCCATAAAATGCCCCGCTCCGTATAATGCGATCGCTGCCACAAAAAACACAACCGCCCCCACTGCCGTCCTAAAAATAGAGAATATTCCCAAAGGTACTTGACGCAGACTCGCTCTACTGATAATCGTAGAAACCGCTAAACAAATTGCGGCGATCGCTGCGAGCAATTCTCCCCGCCCGATACCAATTCCACCACCCATACTCACCATATTTGCACTTGGTTTTTGCAGCAATATTGTCAGCGCTACGCCGATAAACGAAACTACTGCACCGCCTACCACCCAAGAATTTACTCTTTCTCGCAACAACCAAACTGATAAAGCCAAAACTAAAGGCGGTTCCAAGCGTCCGATTAAAACTACATTATTAACCGTCGTTAAAGACAGCGCCGAAAAAGTTAAAGCCGGACTCAAAGTTCCTCCCAGAATGGTCACGGCAATTAAACTGAGCCAGTTTTTCTGGGAAATTTGTTTGAGGGAATGAGCATTCCATTGAGGGCGGAAAATAGGAACTAAAACCAACAACGCGCATAAATTTCCTACAAACAATACATTGCAGAAAGAAATGGGATTGCGACCATCAATTAAATTCTGCGCCCCCAGTTGCGTTAATCTACGGGTGACTGGATTAGCTGCTGCAAAAATCAGAATGGCAAGCAATAAATAAGCTTGTCCGGGAATTCGACCGATTAATTTCATCGCGTTTCCCCTGGTTGGAATTAACTTGATTGCCAGCATTTTAGCGGAAAATTGCTGATTGTAGATTATCCCAGTTGGGTCGTACCAAGCGCCAATTGTAAAATATATAATTGCAAATCTAAGCACAATGAATCCCAGAGCGGTAAGCTGAGGGGATGATGATGCGTGCAACGAGAAATTTTTGGTGTAAATTATGCGGTTTCGAGCCTTCGGTGTTTTTCTGCTGTCCTGTGCGATCGCTATTATGAGTTGGGTAGTTGCGCCACCTGCTTGGGCGTTAACCCCCATCAAGCTGTCCGAGCTTTCTTACCATGAGTGTCCCCCCGAAGTAGGACAAGGTTCAGTCCTCAGCGGATCTGTCAAGCGTGCCAACTGCTTTCTCATCACTGGCAAAGCTGAAAATACATCGGGAAAATATGTCTATAACGCCGATATTTTTGGTCGCATCTACGATGCCAATAACGATACAGTCATGCAAAATCGCACTCGTTTAGGTTCGATTGATGAAGTGCCACCCGGAGTCAGCGATTTTGAACTGAGAATTACTGTCGCTGCAAATCAACCAACACCTTTGAAGTTGACGCAGTTTAAGGCATCTGGCTTTGCAGGCAAAGTGCGTCGTTAGTAGGGAGACATTCTACATTCTCTGGTACAAATCAGCAATTATGGAAAGCCGTGCCCCTACAACAGGGGCACGGCTTTCTGGAATTTTGGGTACAAATCAACAATTATGGGGCAAGTCCCTACAAAACTAAAACACTACTGTTCTTTGCAGGCTGGTGAGTAGGGAAGAGACAACCTGAATCAGAATAATTGCCAACATGGGGGAAAAGTCAATGCCGCCCAATGGAGGAATGAACGAGCGGAATATATTTAGGTAAGGATCGGTTAGCTGGGAGAGGATAGAAAACGGCTGATCGTACCAGTTGACATTGGGGAACCAACTCAACAGAATCCTAATAAACAGCAGAATCAGATAGATTTGCAGGAAGGTAGCCAGAGTATTAATGAGTAGTGCGACTGAAGCATCCATGAGTTTTGCAGCTTTTTGCGGAATTTACAAGGATATCGACGTTTGACTTTAATTTAACCCATCTGTTGCGATCGCGGATCGGTAATCGGATAGGTTACACCAGCAAGGGGGATCGATTGATTTAGGCGTCCCTGGAGAGAGCGCGATCGCTCGTTCCCAAGGTAGAATTACCATTTACTTTAGCCAGTTGCTGACGAGCTTCGTCAATTGTCTGATTCAACTGAGCAATTTTCTCTTCCAAGCTGCGGCGCGCCATTTCTATCCTTTGTTCGGATGTACCTGCTTCGATCTGGCGTTTCTTCGCTTTTTCCGGTTTAATCTCAGGTGGAGTTTCATCAACGATCCTCGGGGTTTCGACTTCGTCGGTTTCTTGGTGATTGATTCTAGAAGCTAGCATTGCTCCCAGCACCCCACCGACTATACCGCCAAACACCGATCCGGCAATAAAACCCGCTGCAAAACCATCTCGCTGACTCATAAAAATGCCTGGATTTTAGATTGTAGAAAATAGATCAAACTTCACTACCTCTGTTCCCAGCTTACCTGCTGGCAGTTCCAGTTGCCTACTTGGGGTGGGAGAGCTGGGGGAGCTGAGGGAGCTGAGGGAGCTGGGGGAGCTGGGGGAGCTGGGGGAGCTGAGGGAGCTGGG
>ERZ1066137.1585-NODE-1585-length-10423-cov-10.900656_pt1 | contig 10423 bp, 13 predicted proteins | sample MGYA00382784_ERZ1066137 | MGnify/ENA primary metagenome ERZ1066137 (study PRJEB33369, sample SAMEA5778367) | biofilm metagenome | biome: Industrial cooling water; feature: Water cooling tower basin; material: Biofilm | place: United Arab Emirates | collected... | reverse complement strand
CTTCACGATCCTCGCGCTGCACGAGCGCACGGCGCCGCCGACGATCAACCTCGACAACCAGGACGACGCGATCCCGCTCGACGTCGTGACGAGTCCGCGACCGCTCGGCGATGGGCCGCTACTGGCGATCTCCAACTCGTTCGGGTTCGGCGGGCACAACTCGGTGGTCGCCTTCCGCTCGATCGACTGACGCCGGCGCGTCGCCCCCGGGCGACGAGGGATGCGGGCTCAGCCCGTGCGGTGCAGCCAGACGACGCGCGCGCCATCGCCGGCATGCCGGAACGGCTCGAGCTCGTCATCCCAGGCCTGGCCGAGGGCGAGACGCAGCTCCCGATGCAGCTCGAGGGCGTTGGAGCCGGCGACCTCCATGGCGTAGCGGACGCGGTCCTCGGGGATGACCGTGTTGCCGAGGGTGTCGGTCTGCGCGTAGAAGATGCCGAGGTCAGGGGTATGCATCCAGCGGCCGCCGTCGGTACCGAGGCCGGCATCCTCGGTCACCTCGAAGCGCAGGTGCTCCCACCCGCGCAGGGCGCTGGCGATGCGCGCGCCGCTGCCGCGCTCGCCCTCCCAGACGTACTCGGTGCGCTGCGCCCCGGGCAGCACCGGCTGGTCGATCCACTCGAAGGTCAGCGCACGCTCCAGGGCGCGCCCGGTCGCCCACTCGATGTGCGGGCAGAGTGCACGAGGCGCGGAGTGCACATACAGCACTCCGCGAGCGTTTGCAGCAGCCACGGTCTCCTCCGGTTCGTTCAGGTGCGACTTCCCCATCGACCTGGGTGCCGGAGTGCCGGGCGTGTTCGGTTGTGGACGCGGTGCGTCGAGGTCAGTATGCCGCACGGGGGGCCGGAATCACAAGGCTGTGATTCCGCGCGACCGGCGCCGCACTCGGACCCCCACAGTATGCATACGCCGCATATACTGCCTGCATGAGCCTCCGCCACTCGCTGCTCGCCGTGCTCACCCTCGGACCGGCCTACGGGTACCAGCTGCACGCGGAGGTCGTGGAACGCACCCGCCGCGACGCGCCCCTCAACGTCGGACAGGTGTACTCCACCCTCGACCGTCTGCGCCGCGACGGCCTCATCGAGGATGCCGGCAGCACTCCCGACAACCTCCCGCTGTACGCCCTCACCGACGCCGGAGCCATCGAGGCGCGCATGCACCTCACCGAGCCCGACCTGGCCGACTGGCACGACATGGTCGAGCGGGTACTGCTCGCGCTGTCGCTGCCCGGCGACCACGTTCCCGTACTCGTGAGCAACTACCGGCGGCTGTGGACACCCCGCGGGGGCGCGAGCGACGAGGTCGGCGACCCCAGCGGCGGAGCCGCCCAGGCGGCCGCCCAGCACGCGGCGCGCCTGCTGCAGGCCTCGGCCCTCGCCTGGCTCGATGCCCTGCCGAGCATCGAGCCGTGGGGCCTGCGCACCGACCGGCGGCGACGCGGGCGGCGGGCTGCGGAGAGCGCGCATCCCGCGCCCTGAACGGCACCAGGCGGGCACCCGGCGCTCGGAGCCCCCAGCGCCCTACGTGGCGTCGCTGTAGCGCTGCACCGCCGCGACCGTGACCGGGAAGCTCACCGGCGCCGTTCCGAACAGCAGCCGCCCCGCCTCGGCCGCCGCCTCGCGCAGAACCGACTCGACCCGCTCGACCTCCGCCTCGGGGCTGTGCACGATCAGCTCGTCGTGCACGAAGAAGACCAGGTGCGGCTGCGCGGCCAGCGGCCCCGCATCCGGATTCCACAGTCGCCGGCGCACCCCCGCCAACCAGGCCAGCGCCCACTCGGCGGCCGTGCCCTGAACGACGAAGTTGCGGGTGAAGCGCCCCCACGAGCGCGCCGCCGCTCGGGCCGCGCGCCGCTCGGCCTCCCCGACCGCATCGGAGGCGGACTGCGCCTGCCGCTCCCGCCACGAGGCCGAGGGGGCCGGTGAGGTGCGGCCGAGCGCGGTGCGCACCCGGTCGCCCCGCTCCCCCGCGCGCGCCGCCGCCTCGACGAAGCCCAGCGCACGCGGGAAAGCGCGCTCGAGCCGCGGCAGCACCTGCGCGCTGACGCCGGTCGTGCCGCCGTACATCGCCCCGAGCATCCCGACCTTCGCCTGCTCGCGCGTCGCAACCGCGCCCGTCTCGGCCATGCCCGTGTAGAGGTCGACGCCCGCCCCGGCGCGGGCCATCGCCGCGTCGCCCGAGAGGGCGGCCAGGATGCGCGGCTCCAGCTGCGCGGCGTCGGCCACCACCAGGCGCCACCCCGGGTCGGCGACGATCGCCGACCGCACCTGGCGCGGCAGCTGCAGCGCGCCGCCGCCGTCGGAGGCCCAGCGGCCGGTAACCACGCCGCCCGGCACGAACGTCGGGCGGAATCGCCCGTCATGCACCCACTCCTCGAGCCAGTGCCAGCCGTTCGCGCTGTGCAGGCGGCTCAACGTCTTGTACTCCAGCAGCGGCGCGATCGCCGGGTGGTCGAGCCGCCGCAGCTCGCCCGAGCGGGCCGAGTCGACCGCGAGCCCGGCGCGGCGCAGCGCGGCGACGAGCGCGGGAGGCGAGTCGATCGGCACGGGGCCGACGCCGAGCAGCCGCTCGACCTCGGCGGCGAGGGCGGCCAGCCGCGCGGGCCGCGCCCCCGGGGCGGGGCGGGGCCCCAGTGCCGCCGTGAGCAGGGCGTCGTGCTCGGCGGCGCTCCACGGCAGGCCCGTGGCGTGCATCTCGGCGGCGGCGAGAGCTCCCGCCGACTCGGCGGCGAGCAGCAGGGTCACCCGTGCGGGATCGGCGAGCGCGGCAACGGCGGCGCGCTGCTGGTGCCACAGAGCACGGGCGCACGGCAGCGGCGGAGCATCCCGCCCTGCACGGCCCGCACCGGCCTCGTCGAGGTCGAACAGGGTGTCCGGGCGATTCGGGCGCGGCGCCTCCCATCCGGCCAGCGCGGGTCGCCCCTCGATGCCCGCCAGGATCGCATCGCTCAGGCGCAGATCATGACAGCGCTCGACGCGCACGCCCTCCGCGAGCAGGGGCGGGTACCACTGCGCGGTGTCGGTCCACACCCAGCGCGGATGCTCCGCCTCGCGCGCGGCGACGGCAGCCGCCAGCCCCTCCGCGGCAACGAGGGTCTCCCGGCCGTCGTCGTCGATCAGGGCGAGCCCCTCGGGCCGCCGCTCGATGACGATCTGCACGCCCCCAGTCTGCCGCTGCGGGGCGACAGCGCCCGCCCGGCGCACCTCCACAATTCAGGACCCGCCGCGCGCAGACACCCATGACACGCCGAAACGGCCGCCCTGACAGCCCGCAGCGGCCCGCCCCTCCTGAATTGTGGAGACGGGGGTCGGGGCCGCGGCGAGGGGCGACGCTCAGTGCAGCAGCGAGCCATCCGCCGCCAGCACGTTCTTCTCGCCCGCCTCGATGCGGAACGGGAAGCGGTTCTGCTTCGGCGGCAGCGGGCAGTTGAAGGCGTAGCTGAAGGCGCACGGCGGGAGGATCGCGAGGTTGAAGTCGAGCGTGATCGTGCCGTCCGGGTTGGGGGCGATGAACAGGAAGCGGCCGACGCTGTAGGTGTCGTCGCCGTTCGTGGCGTCGGCGAACACGAGCTGCAGCGCACGGCCCGACTTGAAGGCCGCGATGTCGTACTCGACGCCGTCGTGGGTGAACCGGATCTCGCCGGGCACCACCTCGCCGCGGGTCTTGCCGTCGTCCTTCAGGTGCTCGAACCCGACCACCGAACCGCCTTCGATCTCGCGGAACGTGCCGGTGACGACCCAGGCCGGGTCGTAGTCGAAGGCGTCGATGCCGCCGAAGTTGGTGATCCCCTCGCTCTGGGCATCCCAGACGCGCAGCGCGTAGAGCCCGTCCTCACCGGCGATCACGAACCCCGTGGTGTGATCGTCGAACACGACCGTCGAGGGCTCGGGGTCATCCTTCCCGCGCACGAGCACCGTGCCGTCGACGACGGCGCCATCGACACGGATGCCCTCCGCGGCCTCTGCCGTCACGAGCAGTCCGCTCGTCCCCGCGGGCGCGGGAGCCCATCGACCCGGCACCCCCCAGATGGTCTGCTCCTCGCCCACCCACTGGGTGTTCACGAGGGCCAGCGGCCCCTGCGGCTGCACCGCCGCGAGCGCTCGACGCTCGCGGAACACGGCGTAGCGCTCCGCGGGGGTCGGCGCGGATGCGGGGGCGGTGGTGCTCTCGGACGCGGTCATGGGTCCATCCTCTCGGGTGCATCGAGCCCAACCAGCCACGGCGCGCGGCGATTCCCGAGCGCGGCCGCCCGGCAGGCGCCCCGCGCGACCCTCAGCGTCAGACGTGACCCTCGACGTCAGACGCGACCCTCAGCGTCAGAACAGAGCGGAGGGACGGGCGAGCCCCACCGTGAGCACGACGAGCGCCACGCCGTTGGCGACCTGCACCGCGATGTGCGCCGTCTCGGCGCGCATCCGATCGACCCGCTCGCGGTGCACGAGCCGCTCGATGAGCCACGGCAGCGCGGCGAGCAGCAGCAGCACGATCGTCAGCACGCGCACGATCGGTGCCACGGGCACGGCGGTGACGAGCGCCGTCACCTGGTAGAGCGCGACGATGCCCCAGGGCACGACGGCGAGGGCGGCACCCAGGCTGTACGGCCAGGGCGACGGCCTGCTCTCGCGCGGCGCCCGGGAGTGCATCCACAGGATGCCGACGGCGCCGGCGGCCATCGCGTAGACCAGGATCAGGGTGCCCGCCTCGATGACACCGTTGAGCTGCGCGACCAGGAAGACGGTGATGGCCGCGGTCTGCGACAGCTCGATCATGCGCACGCCGATGATGCTGGGCGCGCCCGGCCGCCCCGCGGTCAGCCCGACCACGAGCCGCGCCGCGGCCGCGACGGCCATGACGATCGCGGCCGCCGCGGCGAGATCGACGGATGCGAAGATGCCCGGCCCCCCGAGGCGGAAGGTCAGCGCGACCGGCAGGAGCGGCGACGCGTTCAGCACCGACAGGGTGATGAGCGCCAGCGCGATCACCAGGTTCGCCCCGCCGGCCACGGTCTGCATGAGGCGGGACTGCGCGGCGGCGCTATCGGCGATGGTCATGAGGGCTCCCCTTCTGAGGGCGCCATCACCCCCGTAGGGCGGACGGGACTTGAACCCGTGACCGATGGGTTCCGAATCCGCCCTGTCGTTTCGCTGAGAACTTATCGTAATAGGGTGGGGTGTAACGACATGTCTACCCCTTCGTCTCTCTAGACGGGTCACAACGATCTGACCTAGAACCCGGAGCCCCCCACTTGCAACCTGATGTCCTGCCTGCCTACCGTCGTCACCTCCAGTCCTTCGGCTACGCGGACGGGACCGTTTCCCATCGGGTCGCTGACATACGTAGAATCTCCGAACACCTTGGTGACCCGCTTTCGATCACAGCGGTGAACCTCCTGGAGTTCCTCCGATCACGCATCGATGTTTGGACACCGGAGTACCGGAAACGCGTCGCGGCTTCAGTACGACTCTTCTATCGCTGGGCACTTGACGAAGGGCTCATCCTCGAGAACCCGGCCGTGAAACTGCCTCCAGTCAAGGTCCCGCGCTCGATCCCAAGGCCAACGCCGGATTCAGTGGTGCTCGACGCATTTGCACGTGGCACGCTCGCGGAGCGCGCCATGATTGCCCTCGGCGCCACCCTTGGGTTGCGCCGCGAAGAGATCGCAAGTGCCCATCCCCGGGACCGCCTTGGGTCGCGACTACGGGTCATCGGCAAGGGCAGTCACGAACGGGTGCTTCCGCTTGACGAGCTCACGGGATCGCTCCTAGTGCAGCTCGAGGTAGAGCAAGGAGTGGACAGCTACTACTTTCCTGGGCGATTCGGAGGCCACCTACACCCCGCCACCGTCGCGAAGTTTATCCGCGGACAACTCGGAGGCGGCTGGAGTACCCACACCCTCCGACACCGCGCTGCCACCGTAGGTCTCGAGTCGACCGGGGACCTTCGCGCTGTACAGGAGTTCCTCGGCCACCGCTCCATCACGACCACGCAGATCTACACCCAGGTCAGCACCGTTCGGTCCGAGCGAGTCGTCGAGGCAACCGCTCTCCCAACGACACGAGATTCGCGAAGGACCGCCGGTTCTGACCAAAGCCCGTTCACGAGAACCGCAGCAACGGACATTGAGAAGCTCGAGCTCGCGATGAGGCTGCTGGCTGAAGTGCGGACAATCCAGCACATTTCTTAGAAGTCAGGCCGCTTCGCGCACTCCCTGAAAGCGCGCCTGTCGGCGCGGGCAACTTCGTTGCCTTACGGCTGTGTGATCGTACGGCCCATTCCTCTCTGCGCAACCCGTCGCTGAGAAACAATCTCGACGCGCCCCCTGGAGGGGGCTTATTTCGCCGAGATTCTTTCTCGCTCTGGGTACCGCGCGCGAGCACGCTTGCACATTCACCCCTGGCCCTGTTTCGACGACATTGCCGAAAGGCAATGAGTTGAAAGAGAGCAGAGGACCCCGTGAACGCAATCAGCACCCCGCCCCAGCCGGCCGCGGCAGAGGACTACATCGTCCCCGTCGACCCGATGGACGAGCTCCAGTGCGACTCCTGCCAGTGACCGACGAGAGGAAGACCCCCATGACCACCAGCACCCAGACCACCGTCAGCCCGACGCCGGCCAGCACCGACGAGATCGTCGAGCGCCTTCGCGCCGCCAACGGTGCCGTGCTCTACAGCCTGGCCGACCTGATGACCGTGTTCGCCTCCCGCGCCGACCTCAACGGCGGCGACTTCGTGGAAGCGGCAGGCGAAGCGTTCGCCACGATCGCCCGCCTCGCGGGCCTGCCGAGCGTGGAGTCCAACAGCACGCGCGCCTGGTGGCGCGAGGTTGCCGATAGCCGCGACATCGCCCACGACGGCGACGACACCAACTACTAGCCCGGACGGGTGCCCTGGCCACACCGCCAGGGCACCCACACCTCATCGAAACGGACACGCTCATGAGCCAGATCGCCTTCGACATCGACCAGCTGCTTCGCGCCGCCGAACGCGAAACGCTCCCCGCATGGGAGGGAATGCCGATGTTCCAGTTCACCACCAGCTACTACTCCGTCGCCGAGCACGAAGCCATGTTCGCCCGCCGCAAGCTCGAGGACTACCACTACAGCAAGGCCCGCCACACCTGTGGTCAAGCCCTCTGCATGGACCTGCCCGGTGCCACCGTCGACGGACACACCTTCACCGCCTACACCGCCGACCTGCGATGCACGTGCTCGTTCGGCTACCGCACGGTGACCGAGTTCGAGGAAGCCGGCGGATGCCAATGCCCCGGCACGCTACTGACCAAGGCGGTCTGCGACGGATGCTCCTGGCACCACATCGGCACCGAATCCCAGGCCGTCGAAGCATGGCACGACCACGCCTTCCCCGGCTGGCGGGAGCTGCCGATGTTCCCGGTGAAGCTTCGGGGCTCGATGGGAAGCCGCGAGCTCACCGCCAACCGTGAGGCCTGGCTGGAGGAGAACTACCCGGTCGCGTTCCGCATGCCGCTTGCGCCGATCCTCACCAGCCGACAGAAGTTCGGCACCCGCCACGTCCCCGCCTACAGCCCCTACGGCGGATTCGACCTCGCCGTCGACGACTGCCTGCCCAGCACCCTCTGAACCAGAGCGGCCCCGCGCTACCCGCGCGGGGCCGCTCTGTCACGACAGTGCACCCCGGCTGGTCTGACGACCTCGCCGCCCGATAGCCCGTGCGCCATCGACCTGATCAACCAGTGAGCAGGCACCCCGCCGGTTCACCGCTTCACGAAGGAGAAACCACCATGTCCGACAAGATCACCCTTACCGGCCTCGTCGCCACCTCCCCCCGCCACATCGTCACTAGCGAAGGGGTGTCGATCGTCAGCTTCCGGCTGGCATCGAACCAGCGCCGCTTCGACCGCGACCAGAACACGTGGGTCGACGGCGACACCAACTGGTACACCATCACCGCCTTCGGACAGCTCTCCACCCACGTGGCGACCTCCATCGAGAAGGGACAGCGCATCGTCGTCGTCGGCGCCGTCCGCATCCGCGACTGGGAAGCCGGCGAGAAGACCGGCACCACCATCGAGATCACCGCCGACTCCATCGGCCACGACCTGAACTACGGTCGCGCCGCATTCACCCGCGCCGTCGTCACCGACCGCGCCCAGACGCGCACCTCCGACCGGGCGGAGCCGCACGAGGCGCTCGAAGCCGCCGCCGAGCCGGCCCGCGGCATCTGAGACTGGCCCACCCGATGACTACCTGGATTCGATTCGACACCGACACCGGCGTTACCGTGCCGGCCAGCGCCCGCGGCGCGATACTTGGATCGGCATCTCCTCTCAACCGAACCCTCGTCGCCACTGACGATGACAGTTGGCTGGAGGCTCTTCCGCCGAACGCCGTGACCGACGGGGCGGTGGAGATCTCCTCCGATGGCGCAACCACCATCACCAGCTTCACCGGAGACGTCAGCAACCGCGAGCTCAAGACCCTTCGAGATCTACTGCAGCACGGCCGCCGTGGCGAAGTGGCCGTCATTCTCGAAGAAGACGACGGCGTTTACGGCTCCATACAGCTGATCGCGTGCAACGGCGACGGAGCAGCCCACGTGCACGCAGGCCACACCACCTTCCCGACCTATGGCGGCACCGTGCCGCTGCCCGCCAACGCAGACGCAACGCCAATGGCGGAAGCAAGCGAGCTGTGGCGGGCCGCACTGCCCGCGCCGAAGACACCTGACCTTCGACGCGGCCGCGGCAACCGGCACCTTCCGCCGCCCACGAGGAGCGCGTTCACCCTCGAACCTCACGACGACGGCCAGACCCAACCCGGCTCGGCCCCGAGCCCGCGACTCTAGGAGAGCACCATGACCGCAACATCCAACGTTGACCTGCTGGCTCAAGCAGTCACCGCGAAGGGTTTCGGGCCCGACCAGCTCGACGACGACACCTTCGCGCGCCTGGTACTGACCACGATCAACGGAACCACCAACGGCCACGACGGCGACGTCGGCCGCCTCGTCGCCGACCACGGCGCCGCCGAGGCACTGCGTCTCATCGTCGACGGCGACGACGACGAGCTCGAGGCGAAGAACATCCGTCCGATCGTCGACGCATTGCGCACGCCCATTCGCAGCGCCGACGCGATCGCGAACACCATCGCCGGCGCGCTTCACATGCGAGACGCCGGCGCGATCGAGTTGCTGACCCCCGAGCATGAGAACTGGCCACGAGCGCTCAGTGACCTTCGCTCCGCCGCCCCGCTGATGTTGTGGGCGCGCGGCGACCTCGAGGTGCTGAACAACTGGCGCACCACCTGCGTGGTCGGCGCACGCGCCGCCACCGGCTATGGCGAGCACGTCGCGATGGAACTCTCCAGCGACCTCACCTTCCGCGACCAGATCATCGTCAACGGCGGCGCGTACGGCATCGAAGGGATGGCTCTTCGCGGCTCGCTCGCAGGCGGAGGAACACCCATCGCGGTGATGGCTGGAGGACTGAACCGCCTCTACCCCACCGGGCACGAAGCGCTCCTGACGCGGGTAGCGGACCAGGGCGTGCTCTTGAGCGAGCAGATGCCGGACGCGCCGCCAACCAGGTGGCGGTTCCAGCAAGCGAACCGGATGAAGGCCGCCCTGGCCCACAGCACGATCGTTGTCGAAGCCGGCGTCCGGTCCGGAGCTGTGCAGGCAGCGCTCCAGGCGCAACTGCTTGGCCGCTTCGTTGGAGCGGTTCCCGGACCAATCACGAGCGCCGCCAGCGCCGGTTGCCACCAGCTGCTGAAGGACGGAACCGCCCACGTCGTCACTGCGGTGAACGACATCCCCGCCGTCGCGAACGACCCCTCCATCGGCCCCATGCGACGACATGACATCACGCGTGCGGCCACCACCGAACACGAGGCCGCCGCGCAGACTGCGCAGCACAGCCGCTCCGTCTAACGCGCCACCTTCAAGGGCGGCCCACTCCACACGGAGGGGCCGCCCTTCGCGTTGGCATCCGACGATGACCCCTCGAGCGCGGCCGAGGCCGCCGCCCGCGATCAACACTTCAAGATTCGACGTCGTACAGGCCGTGCAGACTGAAGCGATGAAGCTCACCCCCGCACAGCTGCGCCTGCTCGCACAGATCCATATCTCCGGCGCATGGCAGGCGACACCACACTTCCCGATCTTGCTCGGCCGCCACGGCGGCGCCGTTGCGCACCGGGCCACAGTTGCAGCACTGATCCGCCACGGCCACCTCGAGCCGTTCGAAGATGAAGACGCCGCCACCTCCTTCCGGGTTTCAGCAGCTGGCCTGACTGAACTCGGTAAGCATCCGCGGCTCGTGGAAGAAGCCCGCATCGAGGACGTCGGGCTGCGTCACGGTGTTCGAGCGCGGAAGCACTAGACGCGCCAGATGACGCGATGCGGGGATGCTCCGGCTGACGCGGTGCGGTGACGCAGGTGACGCG
>ERZ1066137.1571-NODE-1571-length-10545-cov-6.281411_pt1 | contig 10545 bp, 10 predicted proteins | sample MGYA00382784_ERZ1066137 | MGnify/ENA primary metagenome ERZ1066137 (study PRJEB33369, sample SAMEA5778367) | biofilm metagenome | biome: Industrial cooling water; feature: Water cooling tower basin; material: Biofilm | place: United Arab Emirates | collected... | reverse complement strand
CGTGTGGGTGCACGCGCCGGGGCTGGCCGAGCCGCTGGCGCTGGCCGCGGGCGACGTGGCCTTCATGGCGCGCGGTTGCGTGCATGTGCTGGCCACCGAGCCGGCGCTCGAGGGCCTGGAGCCGCAGCCCATTGCCCGCGCCTGGGGCGCGGTGGCGCCGGCGGCTGCGGCCGGGCTGGCCTCCGTCGTCAGCGGCGCCTACCAGCTGTGGCACACGCCGCTGCACCCGCTGTTCGCCGAGCTGCCGGCGTGGTTCGTGCTGCCGGGGGCGCAGGTGCCACGGCTGTCGCCGCTGGGCCTGGCCATGGCGCTGCTGGTGCAGGAGTCCGAGGCCGCCGGGCACGCCGCTGCCGACCCCGCCGCCACGCTGGGCAGCGACGTGCTCGTGCACGGCCTGTTCGACGTGATGTTCGTGCAGCTGCTGCGCGAGATCGTCGCCCAGCGCGGCCTGGCCGGCCGCGGCTGGAGCCACGCCGTGCGCGACCCCGCCGTGCACCGCGCCGTGGCCCTGCTGCAGGCCGACGTCGCCCGGCCCTGGACGCTGGAGCTGCTGGCGCAGGAGGCGGGGCTGTCGCGCACCACGCTGGCCGAGCGCTTCCGCGCCGCCATGGGCGACACGCCGCTGGCCCACCTGCGCACGCTGCGCCTGCAGAAGGCGATGCAGCTGCTGGGCGACCCGCGGCGCAAGCTCGACGAGGTGGCCCAGGCCGTGGGCTACCAGGACGCCTTCGGCTTTTCCAAGGCCTTCAAGCGCGCGGTGGGGGTGTCGCCGGGCGAGTTCCGCCGGCGCGACGCGGCCGAGCGCGCCTCGCCCTGGCGCTGGGGCACGGCGGCCACCGGCACCTGATGGCGCGGCGGATCCGGCACGCGGTCACGCCGCCACCGCTTGCGGGGAATACTGGATAAACATACAGTTATCCGGTGAGCCCACCGGACCTTCAAGCCGACCTGTTTGCCGAGCCGCCGCCGCCCCGCCCCGGGGGCGCGGGGGATGCGGCCGTCGCGCCCGGGGTCGGCGAACGCCCGGCCCTCCACCCCGCCGTCTGGCGCGCCCACGAGCTGGCGCGCCCCGTGGCCACCGACGGCCGCCACGCCATCGCCAGCGGCCACCGTGCGCTCGACGCCCAGCTGCCCGGCGGTGGCTGGCCGCTGGGCACGCTCACCGAGCTGTTGCTGCCGCACGAGGGCCTGGGCGAGCTGCGCCTGCTGGCGCCGGCCCTGGCCGCCGTGCAGCGGCGCGCCACGGCCAGCCGCGGGCTGATGTGGTTCGACCCGCCGGCCGAACCCTGCGCCTGGGTGCTGGCCACGCTGGGCATTGATCTGCGCCAGCTCGTGGTGGTGCGCGCCCGGCCGGTGCTGCCCGGCCGGCCCACCCGCCCGGCCCGCGCGCTGCTGCCCGCGGCCGACGTGCTCTGGGCGCTGGAGCAGGCGCTCAAGAGCGGCGAGGTCGGCGCCGCCGTGGCCTGGCTGCCGGCGCGGCTGCCGGCCGACGCGCTGCGCCGCCTGCAGCTGGCCGCGCAGGCGCACGAGGGCCCGGTGTTCCTGCTGCGCCCGGCCTCCGAGGCGCGCCAGCCCAGCGCCGCGCCGCTGCGCATCGCACTCAGCAGCGCCGGGCCCGACCGCCTGCGCCTGCACCTGCTCAAGCGCCGCGGCCCGCCCTGCGCCGAGCCCGTGGAGCTGTGGCTGCCGCCCGTGCTGCCCGAGCTGCCGCTGACCGAGCTCGTGCCCCCACCCGGCCCGCTGCGGCCGGCGCTGCCGGGCGCGCGCGATTCCGGCCTGCAGGCCGCCTGAGCGGCGCTTGCCGCGGCTTGGCTGCGTCGCTGCCGTGAGGCCGCTGCTTTCGATGCCGATGCGGCCAACGCGGTCGCGCTGACCCCTGCCGTCCCCGTGGCCCGCCACCCCTTTTCGTCGCCCGTTCTCCGCCCGTTCGCCGCCCGTCCCCGTGCTCTGGATCGCCATTCACCTGCCCCAGCTGCCGCTGGAGGCCTTCTGCGCCACGCTGCCGCAGGCCGCGGGCGACGCCATGGCCGACGCCGACGCACGCCCGGTGGCCCTGATGGCCGAGCACCAGGTGCTGCAGGTCAACGCTGCGGCGGCGGCGCGTGGCATCCGCGCCGGCTGCAAGCGCGCCACGGCGCAGGCGCTGGCGGGCGATGTGCTGCTGGCCGAATCCGACCCCGCGCGCGAGGCCGCCGCGCTGCGCGCCGTGGCGCACGCGGCGCTGGCTTTCACCCCCAGCGTCGCCGAGCCCGACCCCGCCGAGCCCGCCACCGTGCTGCTGGAGCTGCAGTCCAGCCTGCGCCTCTTCGGCGGCCCCGTGGCGCTGGCGCGCCGGCTGCAGCAGGCGCTGGCGCCCCTGGGCCACCGCCTGCAGCTGGCCGCCGCCCCCACGGCCGCCGGCGCGGCGCTGCTGGCGCGCTGGGCGCCACGTGGTGTGGATGCGCTGCACGGCCCGCACGCACGCGACCGCGCCGCGCTGGCCGCGCTGCTCGACCGCGCGCCCGTGACGCTGCTGCCCGCCCCGCGCGCGGCCATCGCGGCCGAGATGGTGGCCATGGGCCTGCACCGCATCGCCGACCTGCGCGTGCAGCCGCGCAGCGGCCTGGCGCGGAGCTTCGGCGAGGGCCTGCTCGACCTGCTCGACCGCGCCCTGGGCGACGCCCCCGACACGCGGCGCTGGACCACGCTGCCCGTGGTCTTCGAGGCCCGCCTGGAGCTGGCCGCGCGCGCCGAGCACACCGAGCAGGTGCTGCACGGTGCCGGCGTGCTGCTGGCGCGGCTGGTGGCCTGGGCCCAGGGCCGCCAGGTGCGCGTGGGCCGCTTCGTGCTGCGCTGCCTGCACGAGCGCGCGCGCCAGGCCGTGGTGCCGCCCACCGAGCTGGCGGTGGAGCTCGCCGAGCCCGCGGTCGACGCCGCCCACCTCCAGGCCCTGCTCAAGGAACGCCTGGGCCGCCTGGAGCTGCCCGCGCCCACGCTCGACCTGGTGCTGCTGTGCCGCCACGTGGTGGCCGCGCCGGCGCCCAACGGCGAGCTGTTCCCCACGCGCGCCAGCCGCGCCGAGGGCCTGCTGCGCCTGGTGGAGCGGCTGCGCGCGCGCCTGGGCGACGCGCAGGTGCAGCGCCTGGTGGCCATCTCCGACCACCGCCCCGAGTGCGGCAGCCGCGCGCTGCCGCTGCAGGGCGAGGGCGCGCAGCCCGCGCTGCCGGCGCTGCCGCCGGGCCCGGCGCTGCTGGACCCGTCCCTGCCGCTGCACCGCCCGGCCTGGCTGCTGCCCGAGCCGCAGCCGCTGGCCGAGGCCCCCGACGGCACGCCCCTCGTGCAGGGCCGGCCGCTGCGCGTGCTGGCCGGCCCCGAGCGCATCGAGACCGGCTGGTGGGACGCGCACCCCGTGCAGCGCGACTACTTCATCGCCGAGGCGCACGACGGCGCGCTGGTGTGGGTGTTCCGCCCGCGCCTGCCGCCACCGCCGGGTGAGCCGGTGTGGTTTCTGCAGGGGCTGTTCGGCTGAGCCCGTGGGCGCGGGCAGGCCGCGTGAGATAGTCCGCGCCCGATGAAGAAGACCGCCGCCGACAAACCCGTCGTCGACCCTCGCGTGCTGCGCGCCATCGACCGCAGCGTGCCCGAGTTCCCGCGCCCGCCGTGGCGCCGCCGCCTGGCCATCGCGCTGCTCGCCGTGGGCATGGGCTGGCTGGTGGTGGACACCATGCTCGACCCGCCGGGCAACATCAAGCGCAACCCGCCGCCGCGCGTGGACGCGCCCACCTGCCAGCCGGGGCAGACGCGCGGCTGCGTGGGCGGCACGGCCACCATCATCATGGCGCCGGCCGCGCCTGCGGCCTCGCGCTGAGCTGCGGCGTCCGCCCGCGGCCTCAGGCCGCGGCCAGCTCGATGCGGAAGCGCAGCCCCGGGCTGTGGCCGTAGACCGGGCCCTTGTCGAAGCGCTCCAGCAGCACGCCGCCGTTGGCCAGGATCACCTTCTGCGAGGGCAGGTTCTCCGGGTCGGTGGTGAGCTCGATGTGCGGCAGGCCCAGTTCGCGCGCCAGCGGCAGCAGCAGGCCCAGGGCGCGCGTGCCGTGGCCACGCCGCCGCTGCCAGGGTGCGAGGCTGTAGCCCACGTGGCCCAGCACGTGCGGTGGCAGCGGCGCGTGGCCGTGGTTCCAGCGCACGCTGATCAGGCCCACGAAGCCGGCCGGGCCGGCGTCGGCCGCGTCCCAGACCCAGCGCTGCACACTGGGCAGGCGCGGCACCTGCGAGCCGTCGGCCAGCGTCACCAGCGGGCCGCCGCCCTGCGGGTTGTGGGTGAGGGCGACGAAGCCCTCGGGGTCCTCGGCGATGCGCGCCAGCGCCTCGCGGTTGGCGGCCTCGCCGCGCACGTTATCGGGCGTCCAGCCGCGCTCGAGCGCGCCGGCGTACGCGGGCAGCAGGGCCAGCGTGGGCGCGCGCAGCACCGTGGCGGGCGGCGGCGCGCCGTTCATGGCACGGCCTTGCCAGGGCGCAGGTCGAGCAGCGTGCCGCCGCCTTCGCTCAGCAGCTTCAGCACGCCACCTTCGATGCGCCAGCCGCGCACGCCCGACAGCGCGGTCATGAAGCGGTCTTCGGCGCCGTCGTCGTCGTCCACGCAGGCGCGGCGCGTGCTGGCCAGGCCCTCGAAGCGCAGGCGCGGGCCTTCCAGCACGAAGCGGCCCATCAGGCGGTTGCAGCCGCCGTAGCCGCTGAGCCGCGCCTCCTTCTCGTCGAGCCGGATGTGCGCGGCGCGCGGGCCGTCGGCGCCCAGCTGCCAGGTGGTGCCGCGCAGCGGCGGGGCCGTGCCACCGCCTCCGGCCGGGGCGGCGCAGGCCGTGATCGCGACCGAGAGGGTGAAGAGGGCGGGCAGGGCGAGCAGGCGGAGGCGCAGGGTGTTCATGCCCGCGACCTTAGCGCAGCCCCGCGCCGCGCCCCATCGGCCATCCGGCAGAGCCGCCCACCGCGCCGCCGGCGCGGCTCAGCCGGTCAGGCCAGCACCTGCTTCAGCCAGGCCTCGAGCTCGCGCACCTCTTCCAGGCACACCGAGTGCTCCATCGGGTACTCGTGCCAGTCCACCGGCTGGCCCAGGGCCTGCAGCGCGTCGCGGCTGGCGCGGCCGCGCGCCGGCACAACGATGCCGTCGCGGCTGCCGTGGGCGGCGAACACCGGCGTGGCGGCGTTGGCCGCGTGGCGTTCGGCCGCGGTGGCCGCGGCCAGCGGCAGGTAGCCCGACAGGCCCGCGAGGCCCGCGAGGCGCTGCCCGTGGCGCAGCCCCGCGCCCAGCGTGATGGCGCAGCCCTGCGAGAAGCCGGCCAGCACGATGCGCTCGGCCGGCACGCCGCGCGCCACCTCGCGGTCGAGCAGGGCGTGCACGCCGGCGAAGCTGTCGCGCAGGCCGGCCTCGTCTTCCTGGCGGCTGAAGGGGTCGGCCGGGCCGGTGCCAGGGTAGATGTCGTACCAGGCGCGCATGGCGTAGCCGCCGTTGATCGTGACCGGCATCACCGGCGCGCGCGGGAACACCCAGCGCAGCGGCCCGACGGCGGCGAGGTCCAGTTCGTCGGCCAGCGAGAGGAAGTCGGTGCCGTCGGCGCCCAGGCCGTGCAGCACCACGATGGTGGCGCGCGGCGCGGTGGCGGGGTGCAGCTCGATGGTCTGGATGGGCGTCGTCATGGCCGGGCCCGCTCAGTAGTTCAGGCCCATGGCCGAGCGAACGTCCTTCATGGTCTGGCGCGCCACGGTGCGCGCGCGCTCCGTGCCCATCTCGACGATCCAGTGCACCTGCTTGGGGTTGGCCAGGTACTGCTCGGCGCGCTCGCGCCAGGGCTGCTGTTCCTTCAGGATGGCGTCGATCACGGGCTGCTTGCAGTCCAGGCAGCCAATGCCGGCCGTGGTGCAGCCCTGCTGCACCCACTGGTGCGTGGCCTCGTCGGTGTAGACCTTGTGGAACTGCCACACGGGGCACTTGGCGGGGTCGCCGGGGTCGGTGCGGCGGGCGCGCGCGGGGTCGGTGGCCATGCCGCGGACCTTCTTCGTCACCTCGGCCGGCTCGTCGCGCATGAGGATGGCGTTGCCGTAGCTCTTGCTCATCTTCGTGCCGTCGGTGCCGGGCAGGCGCAGCACCTCGGTGTGCAGGGCCTGCGGCTCGGTGAGCACGCTCTTGCCGCTGCCCTTGAGGTGGCCCAGCAGCAACTCGCCGTCGTCGGGCGTCCAGCCGCTCACGGCCACGGCGGCCTTCTTCACGATGCCCTCGCCCTTGGCCCAGGCCTCGTCGGAGCCGGTCTCGCCGAAGGCCTTGCGCTGCTTCTCAAAGTAGCGCTGGTCGTCCTTGGGCAACTTGGCCAGCGCGGCGGCCACGAGGGCGTCGAAGTCCTTGCTGCGGCCGTAGAGGTTGTTGAAGCGGCGCGCCACCTCGCGCGTGAGCTCCACGTGCGAGCTCTGGTCCTCGCCCACGGGCACGTGGTTGGCCTTGTAGATCAGGATGTCGGCGGCCTGCAGCAGCGGGTAGCCGAGGAAGCCGTAGGTCGCGAGGTCGCGGTCCTTGAGCTTCTCGATCTGGTCCTTGTAGGTGGGCACGCGCTCGAGCCAGCCCAGCGGCGTGCCCATGGCCAGCAGCGTGAACAGCTCGGCGTGCTCGGGCAGGCGGCTCTGGATGAAGATGGTGCAGCGGTCGGGGTCCAGGCCGGCGGCGATCCAGTCGATCACCATCTCGTAGACGTAGCGCTCCATGACGTCGCGCTCTTCGTAGTGCGTGGTCAGCGCGTGCCAGTCGGCCACGAAGAAGAAGCACTCGTGCTCGTGCTGCAGGCGCACCCAGTTCTTGAGCGCGCCGTGGTAGTGGCCAAGGTGCATGGCGCCGGTGGGGCGCATGCCGGAAAGGACGCGGGATCGCATGGTCGCGGTGTGGTGTAGCTGCGGAAGCGGCGCGGATTGTCTCAGGCGCGGTGCGGCCGCGAACGGCGACGCGACAATGCCGGCCCATGACCCCGCCCCCCGCCCAGCGCATCGCCATCCTCATCTCCGGCCGCGGCTCCAACATGGAAGCCATCGTGCGCGCCTGCGCTGCCGAGGGCTGGCCGGCGCAGGTGGTGGCCGTCGTCGCCAACCGGCCCGAGGCCGGGGGCCTGGCCTTCGCGGCCGCGCACGGCATCGCCACGGCGGTGGTGGACCACAAGGCGCACGCCAGCCGCGAGGCCTTCGACGCCGCCCTGGCCGACACGCTGGACGGCTTCGCGCCCGACGTCGTGGTGCTGGCCGGCTTCATGCGCATCCTGGGCGCAGCCTTCGTGCGGCGCTTCGAGGGGCGGCTGCTCAACATCCACCCCTCGCTGCTGCCGGCCTTCCCGGGGCTGCACACGCACCGGCGGGCGCTGGAGGCCGGCTGCAAGGCCGTGGGCGCCACCGTGCACTTCGTGACGCCCGAGCTCGACCACGGGCCCATCGTCATGCAGAGCGTGGTGCCGGTGCGGCCGGGCGACGACGAGCACACGCTGGCCGCGCGCGTGCTGGCCACCGAGCATGTGATCTACCCGCGGAGCGTGCGCTGGTTCGTCGAGGGGCGGCTGGTGCTGGAGGGCAGCGTGGTGCGCCAGCGCGGTGGCGAGCCGCAGCTGCTGGTGGCCGCGGGCTGAGCCTCAGTCGCCGATGCGCTCGAAGCGCGGGCGCGTGACGCCGTCGATGGTCACGCTCTCGAAGAACATCGCGTGCGGGCGCACCCAGTCGCCGCGGTCGCCATCCAGCGGCCGGTACAGCACCAGCGGCTCCAGCGTCTCGGAGTGGCGCACCACGCCCAGCAGGCGGTACTCGCCGCCCTTGTAGTGGCGGTAGCGGCCGGGCGGGGCCGTGGGCAGGGCAGGCAGGTCGTCGTCGTGCATGGCCGGCAGTATCGGGCCCGGCTCGGATGAGCCCGGCCCGGATAATGGCGCCAATGCATCCCAACGCCCTCCTGGACCTCGCCACCGAGCTGCTGCGCTCGGTGCTGAAGTTCGACGCCCCGGCCGACGGCCTGGTGTCCGTGTTCTTCCGCAAGCACAACAAGCTCGGCGCGCGCGAGCGCCACACCCTGGCCGAGACCGTCTACACGCTGCTGCGCCAGCGCCTGCTGTTCCAGCACCTGGCGCAGAGCGGCAACGGCCCGCTGGAGCGCCGCCTGGCCATCCTGGCCTGGCAGGGCAACGCCGGCTTCCTGCGTGGCGCGCTCACGCCGCCCGAGCAGGCCTGGCTGGAGCAGGTGAGCGCCATCGACCGCGCCACGCTGCCCGAGAAGCTGCGCCACAACCTGCCCGACTGGCTGGCCAACCCGCTGAAGGAATCCCTGGGCGAGGAGTTCTGGCCCCTGGTCGACGAGCTCGCGCGCCCGGCGCCGCTGGACCTGCGCGTCAACGCCCTCAAGGCCAAGCGCGAGGACGTGCAGCGCGCGCTCGCCGAGGCCGGCATCGCGGCCGAGCCCACGCCGCACTCGCCCTGGGGCCTGCGCATCGCCGGCAAGCCGGCGCTCAACAAGCTGCCCCTCTTCACCGACGGCCACGTCGAGGTGCAGGACGAAGGCAGCCAGCTGCTGGCCCTGCTGCTGGACGCCAAGCGCGGCGAGATGGTGGTCGATTTCTGCGCCGGCGCCGGCGGCAAGACCCTGGCCCTGGGCGCGGCCATGCGCAACACCGGGCGGCTGTACGCCTTCGACGTCTCGGGCCACCGGCTCGAGAACCTCAAGCCGCGGCTGGCGCGCAGCGGGCTGTCCAACGTGCACCCGGCGCAGATCGCCCACGAGCGCGACGACCGCGTCAAGCGCCTGGCCGGCAAGATCGACCGCGTGCTGGTGGACGCGCCCTGCTCGGGCCTGGGCACGCTGCGCCGCAACCCCGACCTGAAATGGCGCCAGAGCCCGCAGGCCCTGGCCGAGCTGCAGGCCAAGCAGACGGCCATCCTGGCCTCGGCCGCGCGGCTGCTCAAGGAAGGCGGCCGCCTGGTCTACGCCACCTGCAGCCTGCTGCCGGCCGAAAACGAGGCCGTGGCCGAGGCCTTCACGGCCGCTGAAGGCGCGCGCTTCGAGCCGCTGCCGGTGCAGGGCCTGCTCGAGGCCGCCCACGTGGCCGGCGCCGAGGCCCTGGTGTCGGGACCCTACCTGCGCCTGTGGCCGCACCGCCACCACACCGACGGCTTCTTCGCCGCCGCCTGGCAGCGGCGTTGAAAAGCGCGCTTCCGCCGCCATCTGCGTTGAACTTGCAGGCTTGATGCAGGTCAAACACGCTGCCTGCGGCCCTGCCGGAGGCCAGTTCCGGCCATTGCCCGACGGGGGGTGAGGCCTACAATCGACCCGCCGGCAGTTCGGCAACAGAAAGACGGTTACATGGAATCCCTTTGGCTGGCCCACGACGCCCTGGTGCAATGGCTCTCCCACGGGCTCACCGAGGCCAGCTGGTGGCAGGTGTTGGCTTACACCCTGGTCACCACGCACATCACCATCGTGTCGGTGACGCTGTTCCTGCACCGCTCGCAGGCCCACCGCGCGCTGGACCTGCACCCCGCGGTGCAGCACTTCTTCCGCTTCTGGCTGTGGATCGGCACCGGCATGGTGACCAAGGAGTGGGTCGCCATCCACCGCAAGCACCACGCCAAGTGCGAGACGGCCGACGACCCGCACAGCCCGGTCACGCACGGCATCGGCAAGGTGCTGCGCGAGGGCGCCGAGCTCTACCGCGCCGAGAGCAAGGTGCAGGCCACCATCGACAAGTACAGCCACGGCGTGCCCGACGACTGGGTCGAGCGCAACGTCTACAGCCGCTTCACCTGGCAGGGCGTGGGCCTCATGCTGATCCTCGACCTGCTGCTGTTCGGCGCCCTGGGTGCCGCGGTGTGGGCGGTGCAGATGGCCTGGATCCCGATCACGGCCGCCGGCATCATCAACGGCCTGGGCCACCACAGCGGCTACCGCAACTTCGAGGCGCCCGATGCGAGCACCAACGTGTCGCCCATCGGCATCCTCATCGGCGGTGAGGAGCTGCACAACAACCACCACACCTACCCGACCTCGGCCAAGTTCTCGGTCAAGCCCTTCGAGTTCGACATCGGCTGGGGCTACATCCGCGCGCTCGAGATGCTGGGCCTGGCCAAGGCCAAGAAGGTGCCGCCCAAGCTGCAGCTGGGGGGTGTGCGCACGGTGGCCGACAACCAGACGCTGCAGGCCATCATCACCAACCGCTACGAGGTGATGGCGCGCTACGCCGCCGAGCTCAAGCGCGCCGCCGCGGCCGAGGCCGAGCGCCTCAAGGCCCAGGGCCCGGCCGCCGCCGCGCGCCTGAAGCAGATGCGCGTGGCCCAGGCCTGGCTGCACCGCGACGACGACAAGATCCCGCAGGGCGTGAAGCCCACGCTGGCCGCCGCCATCGGCGACAGCCCGCAGCTGGCCAAGCTGGTCGCCATGCGCGAGGAACTGCGCGCGCTGTGGACGCGCACCGGCGTCAGCGCCGAGCAGCTGGTGGCCGACCTGCAGGCCTGGTGCCGCAAGGCCGAGGAGAGCGGCATCGCCGCGCTGCAGGACTTCTCGGT
>ERZ1066137.1552-NODE-1552-length-10664-cov-5.111038_pt1 | contig 10664 bp, 9 predicted proteins | sample MGYA00382784_ERZ1066137 | MGnify/ENA primary metagenome ERZ1066137 (study PRJEB33369, sample SAMEA5778367) | biofilm metagenome | biome: Industrial cooling water; feature: Water cooling tower basin; material: Biofilm | place: United Arab Emirates | collected... | reverse complement strand
GCCTGGGGTGTGGAACGCCTGGAAGGGCCAGTTGCTGCGCGAGCTGTATGAAGCGGCCGAGGAAGTGCTGCGGCTGGGCCACAAGCAGAAGGGCCGGCAGGAACGCATCGCCGCCAAGCAGGCGGCATTGCAGGCCGCGCTGGGCTGGAACGAGGCGGCCTTCACCGGCTGGGCCCGGCGCCTGCCCGACAGCTATTGGGTGGCCGAAGACAGCGCGGTGCTGGCCGCCAATGCCCGGCTGGCCACCGAGGCCGATGCCGCCGGCCTGCCGCTGGCCATTGCCGCCCAGCCGGATGAGGCCACCGGCACCACGCTGGTGAGCATCTATGCCGCCGACCACCCCGGCCTGTTCTACCGCATTGCCGGGGCCATCAGCCTGGCCGGCGGCAACATCATCGATGCCCGCATCCACACCACCCGCGATGGCCAGGCGCTGGACAATTTCGTGGTGGTGGATCCCTTTGGCGCGCCCTTTGCCGATCCGGGGCAGCTGGCGCGGCTGCAGCGCAGCATCGATGACGTGCTGACCGGGCGGGTGCGGCTGGCCGACAAGCTGGCGGCGCGCGCCCCGGCCCGCCGCCGCGCCGATGTGTTCCGCGTGGAGCCGCGCGTGCTGATCGACAACAAGGCCAGCAACCGCTACACGGTGGTGGAAGTGAACGCCGCCGATCGCCCGGCGCTGCTGTTTTCGCTGACCAACGGCCTGTTCCAGAGCCGCGTGACCATCCACAGCGCCCACATCGCCACCTATGGCGAGCGCGCCACCGATACTTTCTACATCACCGACCTGACCGGCGCGAAGATCGACAATCCCACCCGCCTGAAGCAGCTGGAACGCCGTCTGCTGGCCCTGGCCGGCGGCGCCAATGCGAAGGTGGAAACGGTGGCCGAAGCGGCGGAATAGCGGCTCAGGCGGCGGCCGCCGCCGCGCGCATCTCGCCGATCACCACCGCGCTCTGCAGCGCAAAGCCGCTGACCAGCAACGCCAGGCCCACGCCCTGCCCGGCGGCGAGCGCCTGCCCCAGCGCCAGCGGGGTGAGCGGGCTGGACAGCACGGTGGCGATCACGGCGGTGATGATCAGCGCCAGCAGCATCAGGCTGATTTGCGCCGGCCGCGGCAACGCCGCCCATGCCGGACGCCGGCGGAGCGCCGCCAATGTGGCCGGTTCGGCCAGCCGCGCCAGCAGGGCCATGGCAATCAGGCCGCTGGCCATGCCCAGCCGCGGCAGCCAGGCCGCCACAGTCTGTCCCAGCGCCTCGCCCAATTGCGGCGCCAGCCCCAGCGCCAGATCGGCCAGCACCAGCCCCCACAGCGGCAGCCGCAGCAGCGCGAGCAAGCGGAACGAAGGGGCGGCGGGCGCTGTCAGCATTGGGGAATGACATGCCATGGCCGGGGCGGCATTGTCACGCCCGCAGATGGCCCCGTTGACGCGCTGCGTGCGCGCGCGCTTAAGGGCGGGGCAGGAGAGGGGACATGACGAAGCCGAGCGTTGAGCAATGGGCCGCGATGGCGGCGAAGGAAGTGAAGGGGCAGTCGCTGGACTGGCACACGCCCGAAGGCTTCACCGTCAAGCCGCTCTATACCGAGGCGGATACGGCGGGCTGGGATCCCGGCCTGCCCGGCTTTGCGCCGTTCACCCGCGGGGTGCGCGCATCCATGTATGCCGGCCGGCCCTGGACGGTCAGGCAATATGCGGGCTTTTCGACGGCGGAGGAATCCAACGCCTTCTACCGCCGCAACCTTGCCGCCGGGCAGAAGGGCCTCAGCGTGGCCTTCGATCTGGCCACCCACCGCGGTTATGACAGCGATCACCCGCGCGTTTCGGGCGATGTCGGCAAGGCCGGCGTGGCGATCGACACGGTGGAGGACATGAAGATCCTGTTTGACGGGATCCCGCTCGACCAGATGTCGGTCTCCATGACGATGAACGGCGCGGTGATCCCCACACTCGCCTTCTTCATCGTGGCGGCCGAAGAGGCCGGCGTGCCGCAGGCCAAGCTGGATGGCACCATCCAGAACGACATCCTGAAGGAGTTCATGGTTCGGAACACCTATATCTACCCGCCCGAACCTTCGATGCGCATCGTGGCCGACATCATTGCCCACACGGCGCGCAACATGCCGAAATTCAACAGCATTTCCATCTCCGGCTATCATATGCACGAAGCCGGGGCGACCGCGCTGCAGGAACTGGCCTACACGCTGGCTGATGGCATGGAATATGTCCGCGCCGCCCAGAAACAGGGCCTGGACGTGGATGAATTCGCCGGGCGCTTAAGCTTCTTCTTCGCCATCGGCATGAACTTCTTCATGGAAGTGGCCAAGCTGCGCGCCGCCCGCACGCTGTGGGCACGGATCATGACCAATTTCGGCGCGAAGGACCCGCGCAGCCTGATGCTGCGCACCCATTGCCAGACTTCGGGTGTCTCCCTGCAGGAGCAGGACCCGTACAACAATGTCATCCGCACCACGATCGAGGCGCTGGCCGCCGCGATGGGCGGCACGCAATCGCTGCACACCAACGCGCTGGATGAGGCCATCGCGCTGCCCACCGATTTTTCGGCGCGCATCGCCCGCAACACCCAGTTGGTGCTGCAGGAGGAAGCCGGCATCACCAAGGTCGTCGATCCGCTGGGCGGCAGCTATTATGTCGAGGCGCTGACGAAGCAGCTTGTCGATGGCGCCCAGGCCATCATCGACGAGGTGGAGGCCATGGGCGGCATGACCAAGGCCGTGGAGAGCGGGAGCCCCAAGCTCAACATCGAAGCCGCCGCCGCCGCCAAGCAGGCCGGGATCGACATGGGCGAGACGGTGATCGTGGGCGTCAACAAGTACAGGCCATCGTCGGTTGACGAGGTGCCGGTGCTGGACGTGGACAATGTGGCGGTGCGCGCCAGCCAGATCGCCCGCATCGAGGCGGTGAAGGCCGCCCGCGATCCGGCGCGCGTGGAGGCCAGCCTGAACGCCCTGCGCGAAGGCGCGCGCGGCAGCGAAAACCTGCTGGCGCTCGCCATCGCGTGTGCCCGTGCGCGCGCCACGCTGGGTGAGATCAGCAAGGCGATGGAGGATGTGTTCGGCCGGCACGCCGCCGTCGTGAAGATGGTGAAGGGCGTCTATGCCGATGCCTACAAGGCTGATCCCGCCTATGTGCGGGTGGCCGAAGGGGTGGAAGCGTTCGAGCGCCGAACGGGGCGCAAGCCGCGCGTGCTGATCGTCAAGATGGGCCAGGACGGGCATGATCGCGGCGCCAAGGTGGTGGGCACAGCGCTGGCCGATCTGGGCTTTGATGCGACGGTGGGCCCCCTGTTCCAGACGCCGGAGGAAGCCCGCGATCTGGCGCTGAAGCTGGACGTCGATCTGGTGGCCGCATCCAGCCTGGCTGCCGGTCACAAGACGCTGGTGCCGGCGCTGATCGATGAACTCAAGGCCGCCGGCCGCCCCGACATCAAGGTGATCGCCGGCGGCGTGATCCCCGCGCAGGATTATGATTTCCTGAAATCGGTGGGCACGGTGGCGATCTTTGGCCCCGGCACCAACATCGTGGAAGCCGCCGCCGAACTGCTGCGCCTGCTCGGCCACAATCTGCCGCCGCTGGGCGAAGCGGCGGAATGAAAAAGGGGCGCCCGCATCGCCGGGCGCCCCCTTCCTGACGGGCCGATGGGTCAGAAGCTCATGCCCACGCTCATCTTGTAGAAATCGCCGGTATTGTCCTTGTCCAGATCGGCGCCGGCGGTGAAGCGGGCGAAGAAGCCCTTGGGCAGCTTGAACTGCACATAGGCGCCCAGCCATTCATAGGTCTTGTTGGCGCCTGTATCCGGATTGCGGGTGTTGGACAGCAGCTCGTAATGCGGGCCGAACGAGACCGTGTCCGACGCCTTGTAGCCGATGTTCACCCAGGTGTGCAGGAAGTCCAGCCCGCTGACATCGTTGCGGTTGCGCAGGGCGGCATAATAGCCGCCGTAGAATTCGCCTTCGAACTTGTCGCCATTGTAGTTGATGGTCAGGCTGGGCACGATGCCGTCGGCAAAGGCCGGACCGCGGGTTTCATCCTCGCCCGCGCCGCGGCTGGCCCCGCCGGAAAGCAGCGAGCCATTGGTGATGCCGATCTGCGGCTTGATGGTCAGCGTGTCGTCGGCGAGGTGGAAATTGGCACCCACGCCGAATTCGGTCCACAGGCTGCCGCCCCCGCCGCCCAGCCCAAAGGACGGGCGCGTCCAGAATGTGCCATAGAAGCTGAAATCCACCGTGTCGCTGACCGGCAGCAGGCCATTGAACGACGGGTTGAAGCCGAAGAAACTGTCCTGGTTCAGCGTGACGGTGTAGCTGGCATCACGCTTGCCACTTGCCTGCTGGGCGCTGGCTGATTGTGCAGACGAGAACAGAATGGCGGCCGACAGGCCAAGCAACGCGCGACGAATATTGACACACCCCGACATCAAAGGACTCCTTCACAGGCAAAGAGAGCCCTCCCCACTGAGGATAATATTTCTGATTATTGTCCATGCTCGGGTGTTTCTTGCACCCACCCTGTTAATTTCATCGCTTCATGCAAATGTCACATACGTATTTTGCCCCAAGCCTGTCTGAAATTTCACAATTGGGGTGTGGCGGATTGTCGCGGGTGCGCCCGGCGCCCGGTTTCCCAGGGCGCCCTGCTGGTGTAGCCTTGGCTGCAAAGGAGCCGAGCCATGGCCATCGCGCAATCAATTCCGGGCCGTGCCCGCGATCTGGGCGGCTTTTCGGTTGCCCGCGTGCTGCCAGCGCCGGCGCGGCGCAGCCTGGGGCCATTCGTGTTCTTCGATGAAATGGGCCCGGCCGATTTCCCGGCAGGTGCGGGCATTGATGTGCGCCCGCACCCGCATATTGGCCTCGCCACCATCACCTGGCTGTTTGCCGGCGGCCTGACCCACCGCGACAGCCTGGGCACGGTGATCGACATCGCACCCGGTGCGGTGAACTGGATGACCGCGGGCCGCGGCATTGCCCACAGCGAGCGCTCGCCCGCAGGGCTGCGCGCTGCCGGGCACCATATGCACGGCATCCAGAGCTGGGTGGCGCTGCCGGCCAGCCACGAGGAAACCGCGCCCGCCTTCCAGCACGTGCCCGCCGATGCCATCCCGCAGGTGGCGCTGCCCGGCGGCCGCGCCGTCGTGATCGCCGGCAGCCTGTGGGGCGCCGTATCGCCGGTGCGCTTTCCGCATCCGATCATCTATGCAGACCTGCATCTGGAAGCGGGTGCGCGGCTGGCGCTGCCGGCGGCGTGGGGCGAGCGCGGTGTCTATCCTGTCAATGGTGCCGGGCGCATTGGGGGCGATGCGCTGGCGCGTGGCGCACTGGCCGTGGTGGGCGATGGCGATGCCGAGTTGATCGCCGATACCGATCTCCACGCCATGCTGCTGGGCGGCGCGCCCTATCCCGAGGTGCGCCACATCGAATGGAATTTCGTGTCCCATGATCCTGCGCGCATCGCCCGGGCTGTCGATGATTGGCGGGAAGGGCGCTTTGATCCGGTGCCGGGAGAGGACGAGTTCATCCCCTATTGAGGCGGCGCGCCGGCCAAGGCTATGCTGCGTGCCATGTTCATCCGCATCACCGATCAGCTTTCCGTGTCGCCGCAGATCAGCGCGGCCGATGTCGCGCAGGCGGCGGCCGCCGGCTTCACCGCCATCGTCAACAACCGGCCGGACGGTGAGAGCTTCGATCAGCCGCCCGGCGCCGAGATTGCTGCCGCAGCGGCCGCCGCCGGCCTGGCCTATGTGGCGATCCCCATCGATCAGAGCGGCTTTTCCCCCGATCATGTGGCGGCGATGGCCGATGTGCTGGCGTCCCAACCCCATGTGCTGGCCTTTTGCCGATCTGGCACGCGCAGCTGCAATCTCTGGGCGCTGGCAGCGGCCTCGCGCGGGGGCGATCCCGAAGCGATCATCACCGCTGCAGACGCCGGCGGCTACAATGTGGCCGGGCTCACGCCGATCCTGCGGCAATTGTCGCGGGCGTGATGGTCTTCATCCTGTCGGCCCTGGGCGTCCTGCTGGTGATGGGGCTGGCCAGGGTGATGGGATTTGCGGCCGATCCGGTCCTTGATGAAGCGCAGGCCCGCCGCCGCGCCGCCGATGCGCTGGCCGGGTTTCGGCCGCAGGCCTGCGCGCTGGCCGGCGATGGCCGTGCCGCGCTGGTGCAGGGGGATGATGGCGCCATCGCGCTGGTGCGGCCGCTGGGTGATCGCTGGGTGGTGCGCCGGCTCGATGGCGCGGCCGTGTCTGCCGGCGATGGCGCGCTGCTGATCCGCCCGGCCGAGCCGATGTTTCCGCCAACCCGGCTGGCGCTGGGGGCTGCGGCGGCGGATTGGGCGCGCCGGCTGGGGGCGGGCGCATGACATTCCCCGATCCGGTGCAATACGCCATCCCGCTGTTCATCATCGCCATGGTGATCGAGATGATCGCCATCCGCCGCGGCGCGCGGGGCGCCTATGATTGGCGGGATACCGGCACCTCGCTGGCGATGGGGCTGGGCAACACGCTGGCCGGTGCGGCGCTGGGCGGCGCGGTCGTGGCGCTGGCCTTCCAGCTGTGGGATTGGCGGCTGTTCACCCTGCCGCTCACCTGGTGGAGCCTGGCGCTGTGCTTTGTGCTGGATGATCTGGCCTATTATTGGTTCCACCGCAGCGCCCACCGTGTGCGCTGGTTCTGGGCCAGCCATGTGATCCATCACAGCAGCCAGCACTATAATCTCTCCACTGCGCTGCGGCAGACGTGGACCGGCTTTTTCAGCCTGAGCTTCCTGTTCCGCTGCCCATTGTTTCTGCTGGGCTTTCATCCCGGCCTGGTGTTCTTCTGCGGTGGGCTCAACCTGATCTACCAGTTCTTCATCCACACCGAATCCGTGGGCCGGCTGCCGCGCTGGGTGGAGGCGGTGATGAACACGCCGTCGCACCACCGGGTGCACCACGGCACCAATCCCGCCTATCTGGATCGCAATTATGCCGGCGTGTTCATCGTGTGGGATCGGATGTTTGGCACCTTCGTGGCCGAGGATGCGGCCGAGCCGGCGCGCTATGGCATCGTGCGCAACCTCGCCAGTTTCAATCCGCTGTGGGTGGCGGTGCATGAATGGGTGGGCATCGCCCGCGATCTGATGGCGGCGCGCAGCCTGCGGGCGGCATGGATGGCCATGGCCGGCCCGCCCGGCTGGAAGACGGGTGAAACCAGTGATGTGATCCGCGCCCGCGCGCTGGTCATGCCGCCGGCTGGCCAGCCGGCCGAATGAGCGCGTCCTTGCCTGCAAGGCCCACCATCGCCCGGCGCGACCTGCTGCGCATGGCGGGCGGTGCCGGCGTGCTGGTCGCCGCCGCCGGCGTTGGCCGCGCCGCCGTGCAGGGCCTGATCTGGACGGGGGAGGACAGCGCGCTGCGGCCATGGACGGACTGGGCCGAGCAGCGCCACCGCGGCCCCTTGGTGCTGGTGGGCGCCGGTGTGCTCGCCGCCAGCCCGCACAACAGCCAGCCGTGGCGCTTTGCCATCAGCCGGCTCGGCGTGGACATCTTTGAAGACCCTGCGCGCAGCCTGGGTGCCATGGATCCCTATGGCCGTGAGCGGCTCGCCGGCCTGGGCGCGGCCATCCACAACATGGCGTTGGCCTCCACCGGCACCGGCCGCTCGGGGCGGGTGAAGCTGCTGCCCGATCCCGGCAACCCGCTGCACGTGGCGCGCGTGCTGCTGGGGCCGGAGGATTCGGGCCCCGCGCCGCATGCGCTGTTGCCGGTGATCGGCCGGCGCCACACGCATCGCGGCGGCTGGACCGGGACACCGATCAAGGCCGCCACCCTGCAGCGGCTGCTGGCGTTCGCGCGGCCGCCCGAAATCAGCGTGGCGCTGTTTGCCTCTGGCAGTGCGCGGGGCCAGCGCTTTGCCCGGCTGACCGAGGCGGCGACCCAGGCGATCACGGGCGATGCCGCGATGATGGAGGCCAGCCACCACTGGTTCCGCCACGAACGGCGCGATCAGCAGCGGCTGCATGATGGCCTCACGCTGGCCACATCCGGGGTGTCGCCCTGGCTCGCGGCCGCGGCCAGCCTGCTGCCGCAGCCATCGGCCGCCACCGAAGGCCGCTATTGGCTGGAGGCAACGCGCGACGTGCATCTCCCCACGGCCAGCCTCTTTGGCCTGATCATGGCGCGCGATCCCTGGGATCGGCGGCAGGCGCTGCTGGCCGGCAGTGCGTGGCAGCGGCTGCACCTGAATGCCACGGCGCTGGGGCTGGTGGCGCAGCCGCTCAATCAGCTGCCGGAAATGATCGATCGGCAGCGCCAGCTGGGCCAGGCGCCGGCCTTCGCCCGCGCGGCCGACGCCCTGCTGGATGATCCGGCGCTGCGACCCACCTTTGCCTTCCGCATCGGGCGGGCGGCGGCGCCTGCAAAACCGGCGCTGCGCCGATCGGTGAGCGAAGTGATCGGCGCGCCGGCGCGGGTGGAATGGGAAGTGGAGCAGTGGCGCGCCGCGGGCGGCGCGTTCTGACCGCTCAGGCCGGTTCGGGCGGCCGCGCTGTCTGCATCAGAAAGGCCGGGATGCCTTCCGGGCCAAAGCCGATGAAGCGTTCGCCATCATCATCATCGCGGCCATGGCGCCGGGCCGGTGCCGAGACCTGGCGATAGCTGGCCAGCGGATCGCGCGCGGTGGGGCGCGGCGGATGGCGCGGGGCGGGCGTGGCGGGGGGGGCGGCAGCCGCCGCCGGCTTGGACGATGCGGCGCGCGGCACGGCAGGCGCTTCGGCCGCGCGCGGGGCTGCGGCAGCGTTATCGGTTTTCTCGCCGTCGCCCTTGCGGTCATCCTTGCCGCGGCCCTTGCGGCGGCGCTTGCGGCGCGCGTCTGCCGATTGGCCCGGTTCCGGCGCGGCTTCGCTTTCCGCATCGGCGGTTTCGGCCGGGGCGGCCACCTTGCCCCAGCGCGGAATCGCCTGCCGGGTCAGCTTTTCGATCTCGGCCAGATGCTCGGCATCTTCGCTGGTGGCCAGGCTCACCGCGATGCCGGTGCGTCCCGCACGGCCGGTGCGGCCGATGCGGTGCACATAATCATCCGGGTGCCAGGGCACATCATAGTTGAACACATGGCTCACGCCCGGAATGTCCAGCCCGCGCGCCGCCACGTCACTGGCGCACAGGATGCTGATGGTGCCGGCCTTGAAGCGATCAAGTTCGCGGATGCGATCGGCCTGTTCCATGTCGCCGTGGATCTGGCCCACCGGAAAGCCCTGGCGCTTCAGCGTGGCGGCGAGGTCGCGCACGGCGGTCTTGCGGTTGCAGAAGATGATGGCGGTGCGCACATCATCGGTGCGCAGCCATTCCTCCAGCACGTCGCGCTTGCCGCGTTGCGAGGTTTCCACCACCCACTGGGTGATGTTGGTGTTGGTGGTGGCCGCCCGCGCCACTTCGATGCTCTTGGGGCTGTCCATGAACTTGTCCGCCAGCTTCTTGATCGGCGGCGGCATGGTGGCGGAAAACAGCAGCGTCTGGCGGGCCTTGGGCAGCTTGGTGCAGATTTCCTCGATATCGGGGATGAAGCCCATGTCGAGCATGCGATCGGCTTCATCGATGACCAGCATGGCGCAGCCGGACATCAGGATCTTGCCGCGGTTCATCAGGTCCATCAGGCGGCCCGGGGTGGCAATCAGCACGTCCACGCCCTTTTCCAGCGCGCTCAGCTGATCGCCCATCGAAACGCCGCCGATCAGCAGCGCCATCGAAAGCTTGTGATATTTGCCATATTTGTCGAAATTCTCGGCGACCTGCTGGGCCAGCTCGCGGGTGGGCTCCAGGATCAGGCTGCGCGGCATCAGGGCGCGGCTGCGGCCTTCGGCCAGGATGTCGATCATCGGCAGCACGAAGCTGGCGGTCTTGCCGGTGCCGGTCTGGGCGATGGCGATGATGTCCTTGCCCATCAGCACCGATGGGATGGCCTGCTTCTGGATGGGGGTGGGGGTATCATAGCCGCTGTCGCCCACGGCGCGCAGCAGTGCATCGGACAGGCCGAGATCGGAAAAGCTCATCGTGCTCCCAGGGCAAACGCTGGCATCAGCGTGGCTGCGGCATGTGGGCAAAGCCGCCAAAAGTCAATGGAGTCCGCCCAAAGCAAAGGGGGCGGGAAGGTTGCCCTTCCCACCCCCAGATGGATGGTAACCGCCCTGATCAGAAGCGGAAGCCGGCGGCAAGGCCGTAGCGGCGCGGTTCCAGGGTGAAGATGTTGGTGAACAGGCCCGACGACTGGTCGGTGACGTAGAGGCCAGTCACCGCGTTGTTGTCGGTCAGGTTCTGGATGAAGCCGCGGACATACCATTTCTGTTCGGGGCCGTTCAGCTGGATCTGGGCGTTGATCACCGTGTAGCCCGGGATGCGGTTGATGGCGCCGTTGAAGATGTTGCCGAAGCTCTCGCCGGTGTAGGCCAGATCGACGCGCGGGATCAGCGTCCAGTCGTTCTTGAACTCGAAGGTGTATTGCGCACCGGCCGAGAACTTGAAGGTGGGCGCCTGCGGCAGCTGGTTGCCACGCAGGTTCGTTTCCACGCCGGCGGCCAGCATCTGGAACTGCGTGCCGGTGCTGAGCGCCTGCAGCACGCCGCAGACGCCGAACGCACCGGTGGCGCCATTGAGGCCGCTGTCGGTGGGGAACGG
>ERZ1066137.1550-NODE-1550-length-10668-cov-7.618016_pt1 | contig 10668 bp, 8 predicted proteins | sample MGYA00382784_ERZ1066137 | MGnify/ENA primary metagenome ERZ1066137 (study PRJEB33369, sample SAMEA5778367) | biofilm metagenome | biome: Industrial cooling water; feature: Water cooling tower basin; material: Biofilm | place: United Arab Emirates | collected... | reverse complement strand
ACTTTCCCCAAATGCAGTGTTTGAAACTAACGATTTATGCCAGCAAATAAAATCACAAAAGCAGTTATTCCCGCAGCAGGTTTTGGAACTAGGTTATTTCCAACCACTAAAGTAGTTAAGAAAGAACTTTTTCCAGTCATAGATAAAGATGGTAGCGCTAAACCTGTAATTTTCTTAATTATTGAAGAAGCGCTTAGTGCCGGAATTGAGGAAATTGCTATTATCGTTCAACCTGATGATAAATCAGTTTTTAAGAAGTTATTTAAAAGACCACCAAGTGCAGCATTATTTGAAAAGCTAACGCCAGACAATCAAAAGCTTAGTAAACGTTTAGTTGATATTGGTGACCGAATTAAGGTCATTACCCAAGATAAGCAAGAAGGTTATGGTCATGCTGTATATTGCGCGAAAGAATGGGTAGACAATGAACCATTTTTATTAATGCTTGGCGACCATATATATTCATCGAAAGAAAAAAAATCTTGTGCAAAACAAGTTTTAGATATATACGAAAAAGTTAACCACAGCGTTATTGGTTTAACTACCGTTAATTCAGACCTTTTACATAAAGTTGGATGTGTAACAGGTACTTGGAAAGAGCAAAACTCGATTTTATCGATATCACAAGTTTCTGAAAAACCAGCAATTGAATACGCGCGTAAAAACTTGCGTGTAGATGGTTTGGGAGAAGATGAGTTTTTAAGTATATTTGGATTATATGCTTTAACACCGACTATTTTTGATTGTTTAGAAGACGACATTAATAATAATGTTCGGATGAAAGGAGAATTTCAGCTTACTACTTGCTTGGATACATTAAGACAGCGTGCGGGTATGACGGGTTATGTTGTGCAAGGTAAGTTTTATGATGTTGGAATGCCTGATGCTTATTTACAATCTTTGATTGATTTTAGGAATAGGGAATAGTGGGAGACGGGCAGGGATGCCCGTTCCACAAGATAAAGTTCTATAAGATAAGTTATTATAAGATAATTATTGTACTGCTGGTTCTAACATTTTGATTACTCCCAAACTGGCATCTATTTCTACTTCGGCGCCAAGAGGTATCGTAAATTTATCTTTAATATGACCTATCATTGAACCGTACCAAGCTGGAATACCCTGTGGTTGAATATGCTCTTTAAGTACTTCAATTAAAGCAAATGTCGGCGCCTCTCCTGGCTTACAATTGGTACATTGTCCAAAAATCAGTCCAGATATTTGGTTGAGAATTCCTGCGTTCTTTAATTGTGTTAGCATTCGGTCAACACGGTAAACATCTTCACCAATGTCTTCTAAAAATAAAATGCGACGGTTCCATGAGGGAAGGTATATAGAACCGACCATTGCACATAGTACTGATAGGTTTCCACCAACCAGTTTACCTTTTGCTTTACCTGGTGTGATAACTTGAATATTGCCTGAAGAGGTTGTTGGGTTTTGCATTGTCACTGTCGCACCATCAAATAAAACAGGTTTGAGGTAAGAAAGTGTAAAGTCGTTCCAAGTTGATGTCGCAACTGGGCCGTGAAAAGTAATAATGCGACTACGGGCGCCAATCGCTAATAATAATGATGTAATGTCGCTGTAGCCAAGAATAATTTTAGGATTGTTGCGAATACGAGTATAGTCGAGTAGCGGTAATATCCGATTACAACCCCAACCTCCACGCATCCCAATTATTGCCTGAACTGCGGAATCTGTAAACATTGCGTTAATATCGAACGCTCGTTCGCTATCTTGTCCTGCTAAGTACCCGTACTGTTTTAATACATACTTTCCGAGTTTAACTTTTAGCCCCAATTTCATCAAAGTCTGTTGTGCAGTCTCAACATCACTTTGTTCAACAATACTCGCTGGCGCCACTAACCCAACAGTATCACCAATTCGTAAGCGCGGCGGTTTAATTATAGTTTGTGGTGGTATTCCTCTGACTTTTGGCGCCGATAAAATCGTGGATAAAGCTGTAATTCCAGAGGTAGTTAAAAACTGACGACGGTTTATATTCATGCATTTGCAATTTTAACATATCGTAACATATGTCTAAATTAAAATCTGGATTTATTGAGTAAGCTAGGAGCTATGTAAAGCAACGTTTTCAATGAATAATTAAATATGAAAGTTTTATAGCAAATGTATTCTGATTATTTGACTTTAAATTTTCGTTCAATATATATTCAGCAAGATATATATTTACAATTTATTTTATGGTCATCAGCCTCGGTAATAGCGATACTGTATCTATTGAATTAGTTCCAGATACTCAACTCTTAAATTTGGTGACTTCCGGCGCCGAGTTGGAGTTTTTACCGTTAACAGACTTCCCGATGTACCGTTTGGCACCAGAGGTTATTAAAAAGTTAAAGCCAATTTATGATTTGAGTAAGATAAATGGCACCATTATTACACGTCAGCCACATTTTAATAGATTAATTCAAATGATAGTGACGGTTGGATTAATTAATTATTATGGAAATATTCAATATCCTGGAAACCCAAAATATCAGGCAAAGCTAAATCGCGTTGATTTTGAAAAGCACAAGCAAGCTATGCTTAAAACTGCGTACAAACATGATAAAATTAATACTAATTTGCAGTATTATAATCAAGAATCCAAATTATATAACTTTTTTCAAAATATTAAAAGTACTTGGGATTATATCAAATTAAAACAAAAACAAAATCAAGTTTTACAAGTATATGACACAAGTAAAAATTATAATTATAATCAAATTGAGCAAACTGTTTTAGCTATTTTTAATCGTCTCGAAGCTTTAAATTTAGTAGAGGCGCCAGGTGATAATGTATTAAAGGTGGGAATTGACGGGTCAGTGCATGGTACTAATCAAGAGAACATAGATTATTACGAAAATCTTTATAAACAAAATCGAGATACTCGATTTCGATTTAAAATTTATAGTGGTCAAGAAATTGGTTTTCCTGTATGCGAGTCGATAGAAGAAATAATTAATATATATGAATTTGTAGTCTCAACGTTGAAAAAAAATGGAGTCCACTTTTCTACAACATCAGGAGTACATTTACATATAGGTATAAAAAATCAATACAAAACCACTGAAGAAATAATTAATCACCTTGCTAATATTACTTCTGTATCTGCTGCAGTCTCTCAAATTTTAGAGCAAATTCTGCCACCTACAAGAAAAAGTAATATTTATGCAATGCCATTTGGTAATCAAGTCGATGAACATATAGGACGCTATAAAAAACGTTTGAGTAAATTAGAATATATCCAGAAAAAAATTAATATGGTTAAACAGGGTGTGATTCAAGACCCTGATTTATTGGATGACCAAGATGCGGCAATCTACGAATTTGTACTTGGTGTCGCGTATGGTATAGCACCTATACAGCATGAATATAACTACAAAAAAATATTGGGCATATCAGGAAAAACAACTTACGAAGTTTTACGTCAAGCTTCAATTATAGTCAGAAATCCTCGTTATACTTCGATAAATATCACCCCGTTTTTACAAAATACTTCAACTCCGACTTATGAATGGAGAGTTTTAGCATCATGTGAAGATACAGAATTACAAGGTAAATTTTTTACTTTTCTTTATCGCATTATTCAAAGTCAAAGTGAATGTGCAATTACAAAGCTTATTACAGATTATGAAACTCATCAAGATTATATACATTTTCACTTTCGTGATGGTAGAATTGCCAAGATGGAAAATACTTTAAGTAACTGGTTAAGTTTTACTAAATGTGATGAATTATTTACTCAAAGTGATTATAACAAGCTTAAAGACGAAGCTTACTGGAAATACTATGATGTAAAAAATCAAAAGTATATAAATCCAGAAGATAATCAAAATTGGGTAACAGGTCAATTTTATCAGGCGCCGAACACAGATACAAACACATCACAAGATTTAGCAATAGTAAGGTTTCTAAATTATGCACTAAATATTTAACGTTTTAAGTTTTCAACTTCTTTGAGAAGTGGAGAATCTTGTGCTTGTTGCACCCCTTGTCCATAGGTTCGTAGAGGTAATTTAACAGTAAACGTTGCTCCTTGGTTTACACCAAGACTCGCAACACTAACACTACCACCGTGCATTTCTACCAAATGCCGCACTATTGCTAATCCTAAACCTAACCCATTATGGCTTCTCGTTGTACTACCATCAGCTTGACGAAATCTATCAAAAACGTGCGGAAGAAAATCAGCACTAATACCAATACCTGTATCACGAACTTCAATTAAAGCAGTAGGCGCCGAAGCTATAGAATCATTCTCGTTATCGAGGTACAGCTTGACTTGAATATTACCATTGGGTGGTGTAAACTTCAGGGCGTTACCAAGCAAATTACCGACTACTTGCTGTAACCGATTAATATCACCTGTAACTATATAAGATGCTCCCTGAATATCAGTGTGTGATTGTGTTGCTAGTGCTTGTGGAAGAGGTTCAATTACACAGTCGAGGTGCAACTTTTTAGCTTCAGCTTCGACACGTACAGCATTTACTGTTTGCAACACTAAAGACTCTAAGTTGACACTCATTAAATTGAGCTTTAGCTTACCCCGCATAATTCGCGATACATCTAAAATATCGTTAATTAGCTGGGTTTGTAAAAGAGCATTACGCTCCACAATCTCTAAACCCCGTGCAACATTTTTCTCATCAAATTTCTGACGCTGAAGCAGTTTTGCCCATCCGAGTATAGAGTTTAAGGGTGTACGAAGTTCATGCGATAATACTGCCAGAAACTCGTCTTTCAAACGATTTGCATTTTCTGCTTCAGCACGTGCTGCTTGTGCTTTAATCAATTCGATATGTTCAGCTTCAGCTTGTTTACGTGCGGTAATGTCTTCAACCGTACCAACATGACCCATAAGATTACCCTTATCTGAGCGCATTGGCGAACTATGAACATAAATCCAACGCTCAATTTCACTACTGGTAATAATTCTAAACTCGTCGTGATATTCTTCACCAGCACGTGATAATTTATACCAATCTTTAATTACTCGTTCGCGATCATCTGGGTGAATGGCTTGTACCCACCCTTCGCCAATCATACAAGCTTCTTCTGCGAACCCATATATTTTTTGACAACATGGATTTGTGTAAGTGTAAAAACCGTTTATATCAGTAAGAAAAATACCTACAGGAGAACAAGCGCTTAAACCACGAAATTTTTCTTCACTTTTTTTGAGTTCTGCATTTATTGCCGCTAGTTCTGCCGCTTGTCGCTCGATTTCAGCAGTTTTTTGATACAAATCAATAAACGCGACCACTTTTGATTTTAATATTTCTGGCTGAAGAGGCTTGAATAAATAATCTACTGCACCTAACGAGTAACCCCGCTCAACCATATTATCGCTCGTGCTAAATGCAGTTAAAAAAATGATTGGTGTATAAAGCGAACGTTTACGTTGACGTATTAAAGCAGCAGTTTCAAAACCATCCATATCAGGCATTTGTACATCTAGCAAAATCACGGCAAAATCCTGATTTAGTAAGCACTTTAACGCTTGGGCGCCTGAAGTTGCTCGCACTAAATTTTGACCTAGACCTCCTAGTATGCCCTCAAGCGCCAGTAAATTTTCTGTGTGGTCATCCACTAGTAGGACGTTAACTTGGGATTTTGACGACATTTTAAACTTATGGATATACGCCAATATGATAGGTTATTTTCTACGAATATGGCACTTTTGGCATAAGTCGAACACTATCTTTAGACGCAGATTACCCGCAATATTCTATACGGCTACAATCTACTTATACATTTTGTAATATTTTATACTAAACATTTTCGTTAATAAATCAAAAAAATTATACTTTGGATTGGATAAGATCACTCTTTAGCGCATACAGATTTTAAGTCCAGAGGTAGGTTGTTTGAATTTAGTAAGAAAGTACTTTATTATAACGATAAAAAATAATACTGACTTATTTATACATTTTATTTATTTTATAGTACTTGAACTTTCTTTTGTAGCTTTGTTAGCGAAATTAGGCGCCGCTAGCTCACTAAGAAATTAGCTTTGTATTTAAGCTGTATCACCATGTTTACTAATATATATCAGAAGCAATCCCAGCCAAAATTCCGTAAAAACCAAAAAGTTTCTTTTATAGGTGGTATGGGTATCGAAGATATGTAATTTACAAAAATTTACAATCAGAAAGTAACAATATTGCTTGAAAGTCAATATTTGTGGTATGAAGAAAAAGTCTTTGTTTTGGCTGTTTTCTCTTTTCTGGTTATACTTTTGTCAGCCTACAATGGTAAGCTAAATGATGAAATAAAAAAGCGATATAGGATGAAGTGTTAATGGGTATTTCCGCAAATACGCCTCATTTGTTAAGGGCTGCTCGTGGTGAAGTTGTAGATCGTCCTCCTGTTTGGATGATGCGACAAGCTGGACGATATATGAAAGCTTATCGCGATTTGAGAGAGAAGTATCCCTCGTTCCGCGAACGGTCGGAAATTCCCGAAGTTGCTATCGAAGTTTCTTTGCAACCCTGGAAAGCATTTCAACCCGATGGTGTAATTCTCTTTTCTGATATTGTTACCCCACTTCCTGGTTTAGGTATCGATATGGATATTGCCGAAGGAAAGGGTCCAATTATTCATGCACCAATTCGTTCACAGCAACAAGTAGATAATTTACACGCTTTAAACCCTGAAGAATCGTTACCTTTCATCAAAACGATTTTACAGGCTTTACGCTCTGAAGTTGGTACGCAGTCTACTGTACTTGGATTCGTCGGCGCCCCGTGGACTTTGGCGGCTTATGCTGTAGAAGGTAAAGGTTCCAAAACCTACTCGGTCATCAAAAACATGGCGTTTTCTGACCCTACGATTTTACATCAACTGTTGGAAAAACTTGCTGATTCTATCGCTACTTATGTTCGCTATCAAATTGACTGCGGCGCCCAAGTAGTGCAAATGTTTGATTCATGGGCAGGACAACTTAGTCCTCAAGACTACGAAGTGTTTGCACAACCCTACCAAAAAATGGTTTTCGAGCGCGTTAAACAAACACATCCCGACACACCATTAATTCTCTTGGTAACAGGTAGTGCTGGTGTATTGGAACGCATGTCAACATCAGGCGCCGATATAATATCAGTAGACTGGACAGTTGACATGGCAGACGCGCGTCAACGTCTTGGTAAAACCATGAAAGTACAGGGTAATTTAGACCCAGGTGTTTTATTTGGTTCCAAAGAATTTATTCGTGAACGTATTTACGATACAGTTCGTAAAGCAGGTAACTGGGGTCATATTCTCAACCTCGGTCACGGTGTTTTACCCGAAACACCCGAAGACAATGTAAGATTCTTCTTTGAAACCGCAAAGCAGTTAAGTTTAACAGCAGTATAAATTGCTATATATTATGTCATGCTGAACGTAGTGAAGCATCTCTATAAGTTAGTAAGCTTTAAAGATTCTTCGCTACGTGACTAATGACAATTGTATTAAGATTTTAATTCGTCGAAGTATCACAAAGTGATTCAAGTCTTGCCCAAAATCAACCAAAACGCTGGCACGCACAAGAAAGTCAGCAAAGCTTATTGCCATTACACCTAAATAACGTTTGCATAAAACATTAAATGGCATAATTTTTGATCCATCAAAAATATTTTGTGAACCACGGTTCACATTCTTATGCGCTTGCTTGGAGGCGCCTCTGAATCAGCACTAAATCGAGTTAGACTTAACTTATGCAGAGTTTGGGGAACTTACAGGTGGGTTTTAAATCTATAATGTCATGTCGTGTGTGGTGAAACACTTGCAGTGGCTGATTCTCTGCGATATTATTTTTACCTAAATTTAATCCGGATTTTTATTAAAATCTTATGTCTAAGCGTATTTTAGTTACAGGCGCCAGTGGGTGTGTGGGTCATTATATTAGTGAGCAGTTAATTCAAGAGACTGAACACGAATTATTTTTACTCGTAAGAAATCCAGATAAATTAAAAATTAATACTAATGTTCGTAGTAATATCACTGTGGTGCAAGGTGATATGCAGGAGATAGAGAAGTTTGCTGATTTATTAAAAACTATTGATGTGGCTGTTTTGACGGCAACAGCTTGGGGTGGTGATATTACGTTTGATGTGAATGTCACGAAAACGCTGGAGCTAATGAATATGTTAGACCCAGAACGCTGCGAACAAGTTATATACTTTTCGACTGCGAGTGTTTTAGGTAATGATGGGGAACCACTTAAGGAAGCAGGTGAGATAGGAACTGACTATGTTCGTTCCAAGTACGACTGTTTAATGAAAAAGTCACAGTTGAAGATTGCACCGAAAGTTACAACTGTTTTTCCCACGTTTGTTTTTGGTGGAGATGCTAACAAACCTTACTCGCACATTACAACAGGTCTTCCTGAAGTAGCCAAATATATAGATATCATCCGATTTTTAAAGGCAGATGGTAGCTTTCACTTCATCCACGGTCAGGATATTGCCACTGTTGTTAAACATCTTGTCAATAATCCTCCTAGTGCAGGTCAAGAGCGGTCGTTAGTTTTAGGACAAACTCGAATTACCGCAAACCAAGTTATAGAACAAGTTTGTGCTTACCTAGGTAAAAAAATCTTGTTCCGTATCCCGCTTTCATTCGGTTTAGCGAATGTAATTATTGTACTGTTCCGTATTCAAATGGCAGCATGGGACAGATTTTGTATGAAATATCGTCATTTTACGTACAAAAATGCTGTGAGTCCGAAAAGCTTTGGTTTAAGCAACTACTGTGAAACGATGAGCGATGTTTTAAGACTTAGCGGTGTCAAAAGGTAGAGTTTGCACGTAAGGTATAACAGAGTAGCAAAAAAAAATAAGTAATAATGCTAAGGTACAGAGAAACCGGGTTTATGTCCCAAAATTTTGATTTCTAAGTGGATATCGATAAATAAACCCGGTTTCTGAAACATATTTACATAAAACTCATCTATATATTAAGTGAGTTTACATTGATTTATAAAAATGATGCGGTAGGAGTAGAAATTTATGCGTGTATTGCTTGTCTATCCGGTGTTTCCTAAAACATTTTGGTCATACGAAAAAATCTTAGATTTAGTTAACCGCAAAGTTCTACTGCCTCCGTTGGGTTTAGTAACTGTCGCTGCAATATTACCCCAAGAATGGGAGTTTAAATTAGTTGACCGTAATATACGTGCTGTTACTGAGGCAGAGTGGGAGTGGGCAGATATGGTAATCCTGTCTGCGATGATTGTTCAGAAGCAAGATTTACTTGACCAAATTAAAGAAGCAAAGCAACGTGGTAAGTTAGTTGCTGTTGGTGGTCCTTATCCTACCTCAGTTCCGCACGAAGTCCAAAATGTTGGCACCGACTTCCTGATTTTAGACGAAGGTGAGATTACTCTACCGATGTTTGTCGAAGCTGTAAATAAAGGTGAAAAGTCAGGAATTTTTAGAGCAAACGAAAAACCTGATGTAACTAGTACTCCTGTACCTCGCTTTGACTTGTTAGAGTTTGATGCTTACGACTCAATGTCAGTTCAGTTTTCGCGTGGTTGTCCGTTTCAGTGCGAGTTTTGCGACATTATTGTTCTCTACGGTCGTAAACCCCGGACTAAAACTCCAGAACAGTTACTTGCAGAGCTTGACCGTCTTTATGAGTTGGGTTGGCGCCGTAGCGTTTTCATGGTAGATGATAACTTTATTGGCAACAAGCGGAATGTAAAGTTGTTGCTTAAAGAGTTAAAAACCTGGATGGCTGAACATCAATATCCTTTTAGTTTTGATACAGAAGCTTCTATTGACCTTGCTCAAGACGAAGAATTGATGGAATTGATGGTTGAGTCTGGGTTCAAAGCTGTATTTTTGGGTATTGAAACACCTGACGAAGACAGTTTGCAGATGACCAAGAAGTTTCAAAATACCCGTAGTTCTTTAACGGATGCAGTTGAAACCATTATAAGAACTGGTTTGCGCCCAATGGCTGGGTTTATTATTGGGTTCGATGGTGAAAAAAGTGGTGCCGGTTCACGTATTGTTAGGTTTGCTGAACAAGCTGCCATTCCTTCGACAACTTTTGCAATGTTACAAGCGTTACCTAATACTGCTTTATGGCATCGTTTAAGTAGAGAAGGGCGCCTGCGAGAAAACGCAGACGGAAACATTAATCAAACTACATTAATGAACTTTATTGCCACTCGTCCATTAGAAGAAATAGCCCGTGAATATGTTGAAGCGTTTTGTGCTTTATATGACCCAGTAGCATATTTAGACAGAACTTATCGCTGTTTCATGATGATGGGTGGGCCAAGTTGGACGGCGCCTGCGAAAATGCCAGAATTGATTGTAGTTAAAGCTTTCTTAACTATAATTTGGCGCCAGGGAATTAAGCGAGAAACTCGCTGGAAGTTCTGGCATCACTTATTTAGCATTTTGAAGCATAATCCAAAAGTGTTCGACCATTATTTAGCAACTTGCGCGCACAACGAACATTTCCTAGAATACCGTCAAATTGTTCGCGACCAAATTGAGGCACAACTAGCTGAGTACTTAGCACAAGGCGCCGAAAAGCCTTATGTACCAGTTGTGAAAGCTGAAAAAGCTGAAGCCATAGCTTAAAAGTGCTGAGTTGAAAGTGCTGAGTGCTGAGTATAAAATGGTAACTCAGCACTCAGCACTCAGTACTCAGCACTTT
>ERZ1066137.1546-NODE-1546-length-10692-cov-5.602049_pt1 | contig 10692 bp, 5 predicted proteins | sample MGYA00382784_ERZ1066137 | MGnify/ENA primary metagenome ERZ1066137 (study PRJEB33369, sample SAMEA5778367) | biofilm metagenome | biome: Industrial cooling water; feature: Water cooling tower basin; material: Biofilm | place: United Arab Emirates | collected... | reverse complement strand
GGCCTGCAGTGCGGCTACTGCACGCCCGGCATGGTGATGAGCGCGGTGGACCTGGTGCAGCACCACGGTTGCCACAGCGAGGCCCAGGTGCGCGAGGCCCTCGAGGGCAACATCTGCCGCTGCACCGGCTACCACAACATCGTCAAGGCGGTCATCAAGGGCGCCGCCGACATGAAGGCCACGGCCTGAGCCCCCGCCCGACGACGACCAGGAGCACCGCACCATGAACGCACGCCAGGGTTTTGTCGGCCAGTCGGTCGAGCGCCGCGAAGACACGCGCTTCCTCACCGGCCGCGGCCAGTACACCGACGACATCACGCTGCCCGGGCAGACGCACGGCGTCTTCCTGCGCAGCCCGCACGCGCACGCGCGCATCAAGTCCATCGACACCACCGCCGCCGCCAAGGCGCCCGGCGTGGTGGCCGTGTTCACCGGCGAGCCCTTCAAGGGCGTCGGCGGCCTGCCCTGCGGCTGGCTGATCAACAGCCTCGACGGCACGCCCATGAAGGAGCCCAAGCACCCGGTGCTGGCCGACGGCAAGGTGCGCTACGTGGGCGACCGCGTGGCCCTGGTCGTGGCCGAGACGCTGGCCCAGGCCCAGGCCGCGCGCGACCTGATCGAGGTCGAGTACGAGGTGCTCACGCCCGTGATCGACACCGCCCGTGCCACCGAGATCGCGTCCAACGTGCACGACGAGGCCCCGGGCAACCTCTGCTACCACTGGGGCATCGGCGACAAGGACGGCACGGCCGCCGCGTTTGCGAGCGCGGCCCACGTGACGACGCTGCACTTCCGCAACAACCGGCTCATCCCGAACGCGATGGAGCCGCGCTGCGCCAACGCCAGCTACAACGCCGCGGCCGACGAGTACACGCTCTACGTGAGCAACCAGAACCCGCACGTCGAGCGGCTGCTCATGTGCGCCTTCGTGCTGGGCATCCCCGAGCACAAGATGCGCGTCATCGCGCCCGATGTGGGCGGCGGCTTCGGCAGCAAGATCTACCTCTACGGCGAGGAGACGGCGCTGGTCTGGGCCAGCAAGCAGATCCGCCGGCCCATCAAGTGGACGGCCGAGCGCAGCGAGGCCTTCCTGTCGGATGCCCACGGCCGCGACCACGTGACGACGGCGCAGCTGGCGCTCGACAAGGACGGCCACTTCCTGGGCCTGAAGGCCGACACCACGGCCAACATGGGCGCGTACCTCTCCACCTTCGCCAGCTGCATCCCGACCATCCTGCACGCCACGCTGCTGGCCGGCCAGTACAAGACGCCCAAGATCTGGTGCGAGGTGAAGGCGGTGTTCACCAACACCGCGCCGGTGGACGCCTACCGCGGCGCCGGCCGCCCCGAGGCCACCTACCTGCTCGAGCGCATCGTCGAGACCGCGGCCACCGAGATGGGCATCGACCCGGCCGAGATCCGCCGCCGCAACTTCATCACCGAGTTCCCCTACGCCACGCCCGTGGGCCTGACCTACGACATCGGCGACTACAACGCCACGATGACGCGCGCCATCGAGCTGGCCGACGTGGCCGGCTTCCCGGCGCGCAAGGCCGCCAGCGCGGCCAAGGGCCTCAAGCGCGGCATCGGCTACGCGGCCTACATCGAGGCCTGCGGCATCGCGCCGTCCAGCGTGGCCGGCGCCCTGGGCGCGCGCGCGGGCCTGTTCGAGGCCGGCGAGGTGCGCGTGCACCCCACGGGCAAGGTCACGGTGTTCACCGGCAGCCACAGCCACGGCCAGGGCCACGAGACCACCTTCGCGCAGGTGGTGGCCGACAAGCTGGGCATCCCGATGGAGGACGTGTCCATCGAGCACGGCGACACCGGCAAGATCCTCTTCGGCATGGGCACCTACGGCAGCCGCTCGCTGGCGGTGGGCGGCACGGCCATCGTCAAGGCGCTCGACAAGATCATCGCCAAGGGCAAGAAGATCGCCGCGCACCTGATGGAGGCCTCGGACAGCGACATCGTCTTCGAGGACGGCCTGTTCAAGGTGGCCGGCACCGAGAAGAACGTGCCGTTCGCCAGCGTATCGCTGACGGCCTACGTGCCGCACAACTTCCCGCACGACAAGCTCGAGCCGGGTCTCAACGAGAACGCCTTCTACGACCCGAGCAACTTCACCTACCCGGCCGGCACCTACATCTGCGAGGTCGAGATCGACCCCGCCACCGGCAAGACCACGGTGGAGCGCTTCACGGCCGTCGACGACTTCGGCAACGTCGTCAACCCGATGATCGTGGAAGGCCAGGTGCACGGCGGCCTCGCGCAGGGCATCGGCCAGGCGCTGCTGGAGCACGGCGTGTACGACACCGAGAGCGGCCAGCTGCTGAGCGGCAGCTACATGGACTACGCCATGCCGCGCGCCGACGACGTGCCGAGCTTCCACGTCGAGACGGCCAAGGGCACGCCCTGCACGCACAACCCGCTGGGCGTGAAGGGCTGCGGCGAGGCCGGGGCCATCGGCAGCCCGCCGGCCGTCATCAACGCCATCTGCAACGCGCTGGGCGTCAAGGACGTGCCCATGCCCGCCACGCCGCACACGGTGTGGAAGGCCGCGAACGGCAAGCTGTGAACGCCGCCACCTGAACCAGAACAAGGAGACCCCACCATGCAGAGCTTCCAGTTCAGCGCCGCGAAGTCCGTGGCCGAGGCCAAGGCCGCGGCCGCGGCCGGCGCCAAGATCCTGGCCGGCGGCCAGAGCCTCTTGCCCTCGATGCGCCTGGGCCTGGCCGCGCCCGACGCGCTGGCCAGCCTGGCCGGCATCGCCGAGCTGAAGGGCATCACCGTCGTCGGCGGCGTCGTGAAGATCGGCGCCATGACGACCCACGCCACCGTGGCCGCCAGCGCCGAGGTGCGCGCCGCCATCCCCGCGCTGGCGGACCTGGCCAGCCACATCGGCGACCGCCAGGTGCGCAACCGCGGCACGATCGGCGGCAGCCTGGCCAACAACGACCCGGCCGCCTGCTACCCCGCCGCCGTGCTGGGCCTGGGCGCCACCGTGCACACCGACCGCCGCGACATCGCCGCCGACGACTTCTTCCAGGGCCTGTACGCCACGGCGCTGGCGGAAGACGAGGTCATCACCGCGGTGAGCTTCCCCATCCCCGAGAAGGCGGGCTGGCAGAAGTTCAAGCAGCCGGCCTCGCGCTTCTCGATCATCGGCGTGTTCGCGAGCAAGGGCCCGAAGGGCGTGCGCGTGGCCGTCACGGGCGGCGGCAACGGCGTGTTCCGCGCCAGCACGCTCGAGGCCAAGCTGGCCGGCAGCTACAGCGCCGCGGCGCTGGCGGGTGCCACGGTCAGCGCCGAGGGCCTGAACAGCGACCTGCACGGCTCGGCCGAGTACCGCGCGGCGCTGATCCCGGTGCTGGCGGCCCGTGCCGTCGGCTGACGGCACCTTGACCGGTTTGCCGTTGGCTGAGGGCGCCGCGGGCAGCGGCGCGGCGCCGCTGCCCGCGTCCATCGACGCGCTGGCCGCCGCACTCGCGGCCCAGGACTACGTGGCCGACCGCCGGCTGGCCACGGTGGTCTACCTCGCGCTCAAGCTGGGCCGGCCGCTCTTCCTGGAGGGCGAGCCCGGCACCGGCAAGACCGAGATCGCGCGCACGCTGGCCGCGGCGCTGGGCCGGCCGCTGATCCGCCTGCAGTGCCACGAGGGGCTGGACCTGGCGGGTGCCGCCTACGAGTGGAACTACGCGCGCCAGATGCTCGAGATCCGCCTGGCCGAAGGCGCGGCCGAGGACCGCGCCGCACTCGCCGCGCGCCTCTTCACCGACACCTTCCTCGTCAAGCGCGCGCTGCTCGACGCCATCGACCCTGCGCGCCCCGTGCCGCCGGTGCTGCTGATCGACGAGCTCGACCGCGCCGACGAGCCCTTCGAGGCCTTCCTGCTCGAAGTGCTCGCCGACTTCCAGATCACCATCCCCGAGATGGGCACGGTGAAGGCGATCACGCCGCCCATCGTGGTGCTCACCAGCAACCGCACGCGCGAGGTGCACGACGCCGTCAAGCGGCGCTGCCTGTACCACTGGGTCGGCTTCCCCGACGCCGCGCGCGAGCTGGAGATCCTGCGCCGCAAGGTGCCCGGCGCGCCCGAGCGCCTGGCGCGCGAGATCGTGGCCTTCGTGCAGCGCCTGCGCGAGATCGAGCTCTACAAGCTGCCCGGCGTGGCCGAGACCATCGAGTGGACACGCGCGCTGCGCGAGCTCGACACCGTGGTGCTCGACCCCGAGGTCGTGCAGAACACCCTGGGCCTGCTGCTCAAGTACCAGGACGACATCGCGCGCGTGGGCGCCGACGAGGTGGCCCGGCTCATCGAGCAGGCGCGCGCCGCCGCGGGCTGAGGGCGATGCTGCCGAGCGGCCAGACGCCCGGGCGGCTCGCCGAGAACGTGCTGCACTTCGCGCGCGTGCTGCGCACCGCCGGCCTGCCGGTGGGCAGCGACCGCGTGATGCTGGCGCTGCAGGCCCTGCCCGTGGCCGGGCTCGAGGGCAAGGCCGACTTCCACGCCGTGCTTAGCGCCTGCTTCGTGAGCCGGCACGAGCAGCAGGCGCTCTTCGACCAGGCCTTCACGCTGTACTGGCGCGACCCCGACCTCGCCGGCCGCATGCGCGCGCTGCTGCTGCCGCGCGTGAACACGAACACGCCGCCGCCCGTGAAGGAGAACCGGCGCCTCGGCGACGCGCTCTTCCCGAGCACACGCGACGCGCCGGCCAAGGCGCCGCCGCCGGCCGAGATCGAGCTCGAGGCCACGCTCACGGCCAGCAGCCAGGAGCGGCTGCAGAAGGCCGACTTCGAGACCATGAGCAACGAGGAGTTCCGCGAGGCCCTGCGCCTGCTCACGCGCCTGAAGCCGGCCTTCGAGCCGCTGCCCACGCGCCGCCGTGCCGCCAGCCCGCGCCCCGGCCGGCTGGACGTGCGCGCCACGCTGCGCGCCGCCGGCCGCGTGGGCGGCGACTGGCTGCCGCTGCGCCACAGCGCGCCGCGCACCGTGGTGCCGCCGCTGGTGGTGCTGGCCGATGTCTCGGGCTCGATGGCGCGCTACTCGCGCATGCTGCTGCACTTCGCGCACCTGCTGGGGCAGGCCGGCCCGAAGGTGGAGACCTTCGCCTTCGGCACGCGCCTCACGCGCCTGACGCCGCTGCTGCGCCAGCGCGATGTCGACGTCGCCGTGGCCCAGTGCACCGCGAGCGTGAAGGACTGGTCCGGCGGCACGCGCATCGCGCACAGCCTGCACGACTTCAACCGCCTGTGGGCGCGCCGCGTGCTGGGCTCGCGCGCCACCGTGCTGCTGGTGAGCGACGGCCTCGAGCACGAGGCCGCCGAGGACCTCGCCTTCGAGATGGAGCGCCTGCACAAGAGCTGCCGCCGCCTGGTGTGGCTGAACCCGCTGCTGCGCTTCGAGGCCTTCCAGCCCAAGGCGCGCGGCATCCGCGCCATGCTGCCGCACGTGGACGACTTCCGCCCCGTGCACAACCTGGCCAGCCTGCAGCAGCTGGTGGACGCGCTGGCGCAGGCGCCGGCCCGCCGGGTGCGGCCGCAGGCCCTCGGGGCTCCTTGACGCCTGTCAATCCCACGCCACCGAAATTCTTTTCGCCCCAGATGCATCAGGGGTATCCTGCGCCGCCAACCAGCCGCAGATCGGATCGGTGGAGACCCGTGAAGAAGGACAAGAACCACCTGGGGGACAACCCGCTGTGACGGGGGACAGCAGCACGGCCACGCCGCCGTCCGAGCCGGCGTCGGCCGGCCCCCGGGGCGGCGACGCCGACGGGGCACCTCCGGGGTTCAGCGGGCGCGTGGTCGGGCTCGGGGCCTCGGCCGGCGGGCTCGACGCGCTCGACCGCTTCTTCGCCGCGCTGCCCTCGTGCCCCGACACCGCCTTCGTGGTGGTGCAGCACCTCTCGCCCGACCACCGGACGATGATGGACGACCTGCTGCGGCGCCACACCAGCATGCCCGTGGCGGTGGTGTCGCACGACATGCCGCTGGAGCGCGGCCACGTCTACGTGATCGCGCCGGGCATGATGCTGCAGCTCAACCAGGGCCGGCTGCAGCTCACGCCCAAGCCCAGCGCCGGGCTCAGCCTGCCGATCGACGCCTTCTTCGAGAGCCTGGCGCGCGAGATCGGGCCGCGCGCCATCGGCGTGGTGCTGTCGGGCACGGGCTCGGACGGCACGCAGGGCGTGGTGGCGCTGGACGCCGCCGGCGCCTGGGTGCTGGCCCAGGAGCCCGCCAGCGCGCGCTTCGACGGCATGCCGCGCAGCGCCATCGCCACCGGCGTGGTCGACCGCGTGCTCGACCCCGAGGCGCTGGCCCATGAGGTCGCCACGCTGCTGGAGCCCGGCCACGAGGCGCGCCACGCGCCGGGCCTGCTGCGCCAGGTGGGCGAGGACCCGGAGTCGCTGCGCGCCATGCTGGGCCTGCTGGCCCGCGCCACGCGCGTGGACTTCGGCCACTACAAGCCGGCCACCGTGCTGCGGCGCCTGGAGCGGCGGCTGCACGCCACGCGCTCCGACAGCGTCGAGCAGTACCGCGACCGCCTGCAGCAGGACCCCCAGGAGGCCGAGCAGCTGCGCGCCGAGCTGCTGATCCCCGTGACCGCGTTCTTCCGCGACATCGAGGCCTTCGGCGCCCTGCGCGAGCGCGTGCTGCGCCCGCTGGTGCAGGCGCGCAGCGGCCCCGGCGCCAGCCCGCTGCGCATCTGGGTGTCGGCCACGGCCACCGGCGAGGAGGCCTACACGCTGGCGGCCCTGGTGGAGCAGGTGGGCGAGCAGCTCGGCGTGGCGCCGGCCTACAAGATCTTCGCCACCGACGTGGAGCCCACCTTCCTGGCGCGCGCCAGCGCGGGGCGCTACCCGCTGAAGTCGCTCGAGCAGGTGCCGCCGGAGCACCGCCACCGCTTCACGGTGGTCGACGACGAGATCGTGGTCGACCCCCTGCTGCGCCAGCACATCGTGTTCGCGGGCCACGACCTGCTGGCCGACCCGCCGTTCACGCAGCTCGACCTCGTGTGCTGCCGCAACATGCTGATCTACCTGCGGCCCGCCGCGCAGGAGCGCGTGCTGCGCCGGCTGCAGCAGTCGCTGCGCGTGGGCGGCACGCTGTTCCTGGGGGGCAGCGAGTCGCTGCCCGCCGGGCTCGGGCCCTTCGAGGTGGTCGAGGCGCGCCACAAGCTGTTCCGCCTGACCCAGCGCCCGGCGCCGCTGCCGCTGGACGACCTCGTGCGCGACCCCGGCCTCGGCACGCGCCGGCGCCCGGCGCCGGTGCCGCAGGTGCGCGTCATCGACCTCGCGGTGGAGGGCCTGCTGGCGCAGTACACGCCCGCGGCGCTGGTCATCACCGCCGGCCGCGAGCTCGTGCACGTGTTCGGCGAGGGCCATGCCTTCCTGCGCATCCCGCACGGCGGCGCCACGCTCGACGTGCTGCAGCTCGTGGACCCCGCGCTGTCGCCCGTGCTGTCCACGCTGGCCTACGTGGCGCTGCGCGACCGCACGGTGCAGGTCTCGCGCGGCATCGACGTCGGCCAGGGCGCGCAGCGCCGGCGGCTGCGCCTGCGCGTGGTGCCGCTCAAGGAGGAGGGGGCCACGCCGCACCTGGTGGTGGCCTTCGAGACCCTGGGCGAGGTCGGCGCGACGGGCGCCGACGAGGCCCCGATCGCCGACCTGCCCGAGCAGGAGCGGCTGCGCATCGCCGACCTCGAGGGCGAGCTCTCCGAGACGCGCGCCAGCCTGCACGCCACCATCCAGGACCTCGGCACCGCCAACGAGGAGCTGCAGGCCACGAACGAGGAGCTCATGGCGGCCAACGAGGAGCTGCAGGGCACCAACGAGGAGCTGCAGTCGGTCAACGAGGAGCTGCACACGGTCAACGCCGAGCTCCAGGGCAAGATCGAGCAGCTCAACGCCGCCAACGCCGACCTCGAGGGCCTCACGCAGGCCGGCCGCGTGGCCACGGTGTTCGTCGACCACGAGCTCTCGGTGCTGCGCTACACGCCCGAGGCGGCGCCGCTGTTCCGCCTGCGCGCCAGCGACATCGGCCGCCGCCTCAACGACCTCGCCCACACGCTGGACTACCCCGAGCTCTTCGCCGACCTCGAGCAGGCCCTGGCGCGCCGCGAGGGCCGCACGCGCGAGGTGCGCACCTTCGACGGCCGCGAGTTCCTGGCCACCGTGCTGCCCTACGGCGAGGAGGGCAGCGGCGGCTCCAAGGCGGTGATGACCTTCGTCGACATCAGCCACCTGCGCAACGCCGAGGAGCTGCAGGAGGTGCTCGACGCGCAGCCGGCGCACGTGGCCGTGCTCGACGCCGACGGCACCATCCGCCGCGTCAACCGCGCCTGGCGCGCCTTCGCCGCGGCCAACGCCGCCCCGGGGCAGCCGCCGCCGCACGGGCTGGGCACCAGCTACCTCGAGCCCTGCGACGCCGCGGCGCCGCAGGACGAGTCGGCGCGCCGCGCGGCCGAGGGGCTGCGCGCCGTGCTGCAGGGGCGCAGCCCGGGCTTCGTGTGCCTGTACCCCTGCCACGCGCCCGACGAGGAGCGCTGGTTCCTGATGCACGCCACGCCGCTGACCGGGCGCCGCCCGGGCGCCGTGGTGAGCCATCTCAACGTCACGGGCTGGCTGGGCGGGCGCGAGCCCGCCCGCGGCGCCGCCGGGGGTGCGCCGTGAGGGACGACGACGTCGACGAGCTGCGCCAGCGCGCGATGACGATGCTGCGCCAGGGCCAGTTCACGCTGGCCGAGACGCTCATCCGCCGCGGCGACGCGACGCTGCAGGAGCTGACCGAGAACCTGCGCATCTACCAGGTCGAGCTCGAGGCGCAGGCCATCGAGCTGCGCGAGTCGCAGGCCCGCCTGCAGCAGGCCGCGGCGCGCTTCGAGGCGCTGTTCCAGTCGCTGCCCGAGCCCGCGCTGGTGGTCGACCCGCTGGGCCTGGTGCAGGCCGCCAACCGCGCCGCCGAGCAGGCCTTCGGCATCACCGCGCGGCGCGCCGGGCGGCCGTCGCTGGCGCGCTGGCTGGGCCGTGCCGACGACCGGGCGCGCCTGCACGCCGCGCTCGACGCCGCGGTGCAGGGCCGCGCGACCCGCGTGAGCGGCCTGCAGGTGACGCGCGGCGCCGAGGTGGCGGTCTGCGACGCCGCCGTCGAGCGCCTGCCCGCGTCGCCGGACGCCGACGGCGTGGTGGTGACGCTGTTCGACCAGTCCGAGCGGCTCGCCGCGCACCGCCGGCTGCAGGAGGTCTACGACGAGCTGCTGCGCCAGCAGGCCGACAACCGCCGCCTCGCCGAGGTGGCGCGCCTGACGGGCCAGATGGTCATCGTCACCGACGCCCAGCGCCGCATCACCTGGGTCAACGACTCGTTCACGCGCATCACGGGCTACCCGGCCGACTTCGTGCTGGGCCGCACCCCTGGCGCGCTGCTGCAGGGCCCCGACACCGACCGCGCCGAGGCGCGCCGCATCGGCGAGCTCCTCGAGGCCGGCCAGCCCGTGGTCGGCGCCGAGATCCTGAACGTCGCGCGCGACGGCCGGCCCTACTGGGTCATCGTCGACATCCGGCCCGTGCGCGATGAGCGCGGCGCCATCGTGCAGTTCGTGTCGGTGCAGACCGACATCACCGAGCGCCGCGCCGCCGAGGAGGCCATGCGCCGCTCCGAGGCGCAGCAGCGCGCGATCTTCGACGCCGAGCCGCACGCGCTGACCCTGCTGCGGCGCGACGGCGGCATCACCCGGCTCAACGCCGCGGCGCAGCAGCTGTTCGAGTGCGGCCCGCTGGAGGCCGAGGCCGGCCCGGTGTTCCTGACCGACTTCGTGCACGCGGCCGACCGCCCGGCCCTGGAGCGCCGCATGGCCGGCGTGCTGCTGGGCGAGCCGCAGGCGCTGCAGTTCACGCTCGTGGGGCGCCAGGGCCGCGCGCTGCCGGCGCACACGCAGATGGTGCCGCTCATGCAGCGCGGCGTGGTCGACGCGGTGATCGCCGTGACGCGCGACGTGAGCGAGGAGCTCGAGGCCCAGGCGCTGCGCGTGCAGCACAGCGCCGCCGAGGCCGCCAGCCGCGCCAAGAGCGACTTCATCGCCCGCATGAGCCACGAGCTGCGCACGCCGCTCAACGCCATGCTGGGGTTCGCGCAGCTGCTGGAGGCCGACCTCGGCTCGCCGCGCGTGGAGCAGCAGCGCCAGCAGCTCACGCACATCCTCGGCGCCGGCTGGCACCTGCTGGCCATGATCAACGACCTGCTCGACCTCTCGCGCATCGAGGCCGACCGCATCGCCGTCGACTGCCGGCCCTCGCCGCTGGACGCCGTGATCGACAAGGCCCTGGCCATGGCCCGCCCGCAGGCCGAGGCGCGCGGCGTCGTCCTCGGCGCCGCCTGCGGCCCGGTGCTGTGGGCCCTGGTCGACCCGGTGCGGCTCGCCCAGGTGCTGTCCAACCTGCTGTCCAACGGCATCAAGTACAACCACCCCGGGGGCCGCGTCGACCTGCGCTGCGGCCTCGCCGACGACCGCCCGTGGATCGAGGTGGCCGACACCGGCAGCGGCCTGAGCAGCGAGCAGCGCGCGCACCTGTTCGAGCCCTTCAACCGGCTCGGGGCGGAGCGCTCCGGCATCGAGGGCACGGGCATCGGCCTGGTCATCGCGCGCCGCCTCGTCGACCTGATGCAGGGCCGGCTCGAGCTGATGGCCGCCGAGGG
>ERZ1066137.1536-NODE-1536-length-10753-cov-6.249205_pt1 | contig 10753 bp, 8 predicted proteins | sample MGYA00382784_ERZ1066137 | MGnify/ENA primary metagenome ERZ1066137 (study PRJEB33369, sample SAMEA5778367) | biofilm metagenome | biome: Industrial cooling water; feature: Water cooling tower basin; material: Biofilm | place: United Arab Emirates | collected... | reverse complement strand
CACCAATGCCGACGGCCAGATCGACGCCGAAGCGATCCGCTACGTGGCCGGGGAGTCGGAAAGCAGCTACGTCACGCGGATCACGTCGACGCTGCGCGGCACCCTGCGCGATGCGAACACGAAGTTCGTGACCGGCAGCAGCTCGTTCGACTACATCCAGTCCGACGACACCCACCCGACCTACACGGGCGGCACGGTCAGCGCCGGCCTGTGGGGCGGCACCACCGGTACGGGCGCACCGCGCTACCCGACCATCACCGGCGGCAAGAATCCCATCTGGGCCAGCTACGGCCATGAGCGGATGGGGTGGGCGATCTCGGTGTACAACCCGACCAGCCCCTGATCCCGCCGTGAGCGAGCGCGACGTCCGCGTCATCGTCAAACCACCGTCGGCGTCCGCCGCGGCGTGGCGGGGGCGCGGCTTCGCCGTGATGGCCATCGCCTTGGGCGGTGGCCTGGCGTGGTGGGCCGGGATGGATCGCGGCGTCGCCGCGACGCCCGCCATCGCGCCCGTGGCCCCTCCCGCGACGGCGGGGCCCGTCATGGATGTCGATGCGCAGCGCGTGCTCGCAGCGCTGGCTCGCGAGGCGCCGGTGGCGACCGTCGAGACGAGGACGCGCGAGCCGCGGCCCATTCAGGACGACCCGAACGACCTGGCGGCCTACTTCCGCCCCGGCGACCCGGTGCCCACCGGCGCCAACCTGATCAGGGCGCTGCACGAGGCCGGCATTCGCACCGGCATCGGCGCCTTCAACCCGCCCGGCACCAGCCCGCCGCTCGAAGGCCTCGCGGTCCCGGACGATTTCGATCTGCCGGACGGCTACGTGCGCCACCACCAGTCGACCGACGACGGCGAGCCGATCGAGCCGATCCTGATGTTCGCGCCGGACGCGCAGCTGCTCGATCCGAGCGGGCAACCGATCCCGATGCCGGCCGACCGCGTGGTGCCACCCGCGTTCGCGCCGCCTGGCTTGCCGATTCGCCTCGTGCGTCCGGGGTCGCCTTGAGTTCCTGCCGCGGAGCCCGTTGATTGAGCCACGAGACGACGCCCGCGGCGCGCGGGCCGGCATGGCGCGCGCACGCCCTGGGGATCGCCGCCAGCGCCGCACTGGCGGGCGGATTCGCCGTCGCCCAGGGGCCGAGCTGGGTGCTCGGATTCGTCGTTCTGGTGCCTTGGCTGCTCGTGCTCGACCGGGCCGCGCGCCGTCGGCACGTGCTGGCATCGTCGGTGGTGATGAGCATGGCGTTCAGCGCCGCCGTCTTCCCGTGGTTCGGGCTCGCCATGGGCGCCTACACCGGCATGGGCGCGGTGACGGCCACCACCGCCCTGCTCGTGCTGGCCCCGCTGATGCAGGCGCAGTTCCTCGCCTTCGCGCTGGTGCGGCACGCGGTCGGCCCGCTCCACGGCCCCGCGCTGCGCGCGTTGGCCGGCGCGGCGGCGTGGGTCGGCTGCGAGGCGCTGGTCGGCAAGCTGCTGGGCGACACGCTGGGGCACGGCCTGTTTCCGTCGGCCGTCCTGCGCCAGGCGGCCGACCTCGGCGGCGCGGCCGGCCTCACCGTGCTGCTCCTGCTGGTCAATGACGCCATGGCGCAAGCCCTGCGGCGTCGCGGCGACGGCCGTCGGGCGTGGCTGCCGCCGCTTGGCGCCGGCGCGGCGATCGTCGCCGCAATGGCGGCGTACGGCACCCTGAGGCTCCACCTCCTGAGCCCGACGCCGGGCGACGAGGCGCCGACGCTGCGGGTCGCCATGGTGCAGGCCGCGATCACCGACTACGAGCGCCGGCGCCGGGAGGATGGCGCCTATGCCGTGGTCCGCCACGTGCTCGACACGCACTACGCGCTGTCCGCGTCCGCGCTGCGCGACCACGGGGCCGACGCCCTGCTGTGGTCGGAAACGGTCTACCCGACGACGTTCGGCCGCCCGCGCAGCGCCGACGGCGCGGCGCTGGACGCGGAGATCCGCGGCTTCGTCGACCACGTCGGCGTGCCCCTCCTGTTCGGCACCTACGACCGCGACGACGCCGGCGAGTACAACGCCGCCGCCCTGGTCGAACCGAAGCTCGGCACGAGGGCCGTGTACCGCAAGACGCATCCGTTCCCGCTGACCGAACACGTGCCCGCGTGGCTCGACGGGCCCACGCTGCGGCGCTGGCTGCCTTGGACCGGGGCGTGGCGCGCCGGCGACGGCGCCCGCGTACTGCCCCTGCGGACGCGCGACGGCCGCGAGGTGCAGGTGCTGCCGCTGATCTGCCTCGACGACGTGCACCCGCGGCTCGCCGTCGAGGGCGCGCGGCTCGGCGCGCAGGCCATCCTCGGGATGTCGAACGACGCGTGGTTCACCGACCACGGCGCCGGCGCCCGCCTGCATCTCGCGGTGGCGGCCTTCCGCAGCGTCGAAACGCGCTTGCCGCAGCTGCGCGTCACCACCAATGGCCTCAGCGCCGTCATCGACGACACCGGCGAGGTGCTCGTGCAGACGGCGATGGGCCAGCAGGCCGTGCTGACCGGCGTCATCCGCGCGCGCGATCCGGCGCCCAGCCTGATGGTGCGCTGGGGCGACTGGGTGGGCCGCGCCGGCATCGCCTTCCTCGCGTCACTCGCGCTGTATGCCGCGTGGCGCTCCGCGCATCGTCGCCGCCTCGCGCGTGGCGCCCACGAGTCGGCCACCTCGAGCGCCGCCGGCCCCGGGTTCACGGCGACGCGGATGCCGCGTGCGGTTCGTGCGTCGATCACGGCGCTGCGGCTGGTCGCACTGGCGGGCCTCGCTGGGCTGGCGATCGACATGGCCACGCGCATCGGTTGGCAGGTCGCCACGCTCGCGCAGCTCCAGGCCTATGCCCTCGTGGTCCTGCTGCCCTTGGGCGTCGCGGCGCTGATCGGGCGGTGGCAGCGCGCGGCCGTGTCCCTGCAGGGCGACACGCTCGTCATCGACGGGCGGCGCCAACGCGTCGACATCCCGCGCGAGCGCATCGCGCGCCTCGAAGCCTGGACCGTGCCCGCGCCATGGCCCGGCGCCGACGTCGTGCTGGAGGACGGCCCACGCGGGTCGCTGGCCACGCGCGACGTCACCGCGCTGGCCTCGCTGGCGGCGGCCTTGCGGGGCGACGCCCCCGCGCCGACGGCGTTCGCCCGGTGGGCCCATCCCGCCAGGCACCGCGCGCTCGCCCATCGGCCGCGCCTCGACCACCCGCTGCTGAAGTTCGGGCTGTTTCCGCTGCTGCCGGCCCTGGTGGCTTTCCGGCTGCACCAGGTCATCGCCTTCGGCGGCACCTTCGGCGAGTGGCTGACGTACGGCCCTGCCGCCTGGTTCGCCGGGCTCGCGCTCTGGTGGGGCGCCTGGTCGCTCGGCCTGATGCTGCTGGCCGCGGCCCTGCGCCTCGCGCTGGAGCTGGTGAACCTGGGCGTCGCGGCGCTGGCCTCGGACGTCGCCGCCGAGGCCGCTCGCGACGCGAGCGAGTGGCTGGCGCGGCTCGCGTACTACGTCGCCGTGCCGGCGTGGCTGGGGCTCAGGCTTCTGGGCGGCTGAGCGCGCTCAGGCCTGCAGCGCGCGGAGGAAGCGCCGCGGCGCGTCCTCGAAGCCTCCATTCGACATGAACACCACGTGGTCGCCGTCTTCCGCTTCGGCGGCAAGCGTGGCGATCATGGTGTCGACATCCGGAACGGTGCGCGCCTCGCCGCGCACGGCGGCGACGACTTTCGCGGCGTCCCACGCCAGGTTCGGGCGATGCAGGAACACCGTGGCATCGGCCGGATCGAGCGAGGGCGCCAGCGCGTCGGCGTGGGCGCCGAGCCGCATCGAGTTGCTGCGCGGCTCCAGCGCGGCGATCACGCGTGCCGTACCCACCTTCGCGCGCAGGCCTTCCAGCGTCGTGCGGATCGCGGTCGGATGGTGGGCGAAGTCGTCGTACACGGTGACGCCGCGGGCCGTGCCAATGACCTCGAGGCGGCGCTTGGCGCTGGCGAAACGGGCGAACGCAGGAAGCAGCGACCTCGCGTCGCAGCCGACCGCCGCGGCCGCCGCCAGCGCGGCCAGCGCATTCATGACGTTGTGGCGACCCACCAGCGGCCATTCGACGACACCGAGCGCCACGCCGCGGTGCGCAACGACGAAGCGGGACCCGTCGGCCGCCAGCAGGCGCGCCGTCCAGTCGAGCCCGGGAGCACCAGGGATTTTCGCCGCCGCAGCGCCTTCGGCGTCGACGACGCCGAAGCGCTCGACCGGCGTCCAGCAGCCCATCGCCAGCACCTCGGCCAAGGCCGCGTCCTCGCCGTTGACGATCAAGCACCCACGGCCCGGGACGATGCGCACGAGGTGGTGGAACTGGCGCTGGATCGCCGCGAGGTCCGGGAAGATGTCGGCGTGGTCGTACTCGAGGTTGTTCAGCACCGCCACCGTCGGCCGGTAGTGGACGAACTTGCTGCGCTTGTCGAAGAACGCCGTGTCGTATTCGTCGGCCTCGACGACGAACTCGGCGCCCGAGCCGACGCGTGCCGAAACGCCGAAGTTCTCCGGCACGCCGCCCACGAGGAATCCCGGCTCGCGGCCCGCCGCATCGAGCAGGAACGCCAGCAGCGACGTCGTCGTGGTCTTGCCGTGCGTGCCGGCCACGGCGAGCGTCTCGCGGCCGCGAAGCACGTGCTCCGACAGCCACTGCGCGCCCGACGTGTAGCGCATCCCGGCATCGAGCACGTGTTCGACCGCGGCGTTGCCGCGCGAGAGCGCGTTGCCGACGACAACCTCATCGACGCCCGCACCGATATTGGACGGCGCGTAGCCCGCGGCGAGCGCGATGCCCAGCGCTTCGAGCTGGGTGCTCATCGGCGGGTAGACGTTCTGGTCGCTGCCCTCGACCGGATGGCCGAGCTCGCGCGCGAGGGCGGCGATGCCGCCCATGAAGGTGCCGCAGATGCCGAGGATGTGGAGCCGCAAGGGACTAACGCTGCGGCAGCGCGGCGACGATCCGCTGGAACACCTCGTCGACCGGGCCGACGCCGTCGACCACGGCCAGGCGGCCGCGCGACTGGTAGAAGCCGGCGACCGGCGCGGTCTGCTCCGCATACACGGTGAGGCGCTTGCGCACCGTGTCCGGATGGTCGTCGGCGCGGCCCTCGGCGGCGTAGCGGATCTCGCAGCGGCCGACGATGACTTCATTCGGCACTTCGAACTTCACGACGGCATCCAGCGGCTGGCCGATGCGGCCGAGCAGCGCGTCGAGCGCATCGGCCTGGGCGAGGTTGCGCGGGTAGCCGTCGAGGATGAAGCCCTTGGCGGTGTCCGGCTTGGCGAGGCGCTCTTCGAGCATGCCGAGCACGATGTCATCCGACACCAGCTGGCCGGCATCCATCACGGCCTTGGCCTGCAGGCCGAGCGGCGTGCCTTCCTTGACGGCGGCGCGCAGCAGGTCACCGGTCGAGATGTGGGCGATGTCGAAGTGCTCGCGGAGCCGGGTGGCCTGCGTGCCCTTGCCCGAACCGGGGGCGCCAAGGAAGACGAGTCGCATTGCTACAGCTCCATAAACGATGACGCACGGCACCGTCTTCACCCCCAACTCGATACGGGAGGCCGCCGACAGGCCGTGCGGACGACCTCACGCTAGCGGCCCCGGGTGGTTAAGTCAAACGGGAAACGCTTCAATGGCGGGCCCGGGCCGCACGCACGCGCGCCCCGCCCCACGGAGTTTCGCGATGCCGAAAGGCCACCTGCTCTATGCCCAGTCCGGCGGCGTCACCGCCGTCATCAACGCCACGGCCAGCGCGGTGCTCGCCACCGCCCGCGCCCACAAGGTGCCGGCCCTGTGGGCGAAGAACGGCATCCTCGGCGCGCTGCGCGAGGAGCTCTACGACACCCGCACGCTGAAAGCGAGCGAGATCCGAGGCCTCTCGCACACGCCCGGCGGCGCCTTCGGCAGCTGCCGCTTCAAGCTGAAATCCATCGAGCAGGACCGTCCCCAGTACGAGCGCCTGATCGACGTGTTCCGCGCCCACGACATCCGCTGGTTCCTCTACAACGGCGGCAACGACTCGGCGGACACGGCGCTGAAGCTGTCGAAAGTCGCGACCGAACTCGGCTACCCGCTCACCTGCATCGGCGTGCCGAAGACGGTCGACAACGACCTCGTGGTGACCGACTGCTGCCCGGGCTTCGGCTCGGCGGCGAAGTACACCGCGGTCTCCGTCGCCGAGGCCGCGCTCGACGTGGCCGCCATGGCCGACACGTCGACCAAGGTCTTCGTCTACGAGGTGATGGGCCGCCACGCCGGCTGGCTGGCCGCCGCCGCGGGCCTCGCCGGCCGCGGCGAGGACCAGGCCCCGCACGTGATCCTGTTCCCGGAGAACGCCTTCGATGAAGCGGCCTTCCTCGCCAAGGTGCAGGCCGTGGTGAAGACGGTGGGCTATTGCGTCGTCGTCGTCTCGGAGGGCATCCGCCACGCCGACGGCCGCTTCGTGGCCGAAGCCGGCGGCAAGGACGCCTTCGGGCATTCGCAGCTCGGCGGCGTCGGACCGATGCTTGCCGCGCTGTGCAAGGACAAGCTCGGCGTGAAGGTGCACTGGACGGTGCCGGACTACCTGCAGCGCTCGGCGCGCCATCTGGCCAGCAAGACGGACCTCGCGCACGCCATGGCGGTCGGCAAGGCCGCGGTGGAGCTGGCGCTGGCCGGCAAGAACGGCGTGATGCCGACCATCCAGCGCACCAGCGACAAGCCCTACCGCTGGAAGATCGTGCCGCATCCGCTGTCCGAGATCGCCAACCACGAGAAGACCATGCCGAAGGCCTTCATCCGCAAGGACGGCTTCGGCATCACCGAGGCCTGCCGCACCTACCTCGAGCCGCTGATCCGCGGCGAAGCGCCGCCGCCGTATGGCCGGGACGGCCTGCCGGCCTTCGTGCGCCTCGCCCTGCCGCTGCGGCCGAAAACGCTCCCGGCATGGTCAAAGTGAGTTGAACGGCACGTCCGGGCGCTGGACAGGCCCCCGGACGTGGCTATGCTCAGGCCATCCACGATGGAGCGTGCATCCGGCATGGCGGCTTCCCCGCAGCGTGTCCCAGGCATCACCGCGCGGCTCCGTGCCTCCCTGACGGGCATCGGCGGCCGCCTGCTGGGCTCGATGCTGATCGCGAGCACGCTGATCAGCGCGGGCGTGACGGGCGTCGAGGTGTGGGCGGGCTATCGCGCCGACCTCAAGGAACTCGACGCCGACATCGAGCGCATCCGCCGCGCCAGCCTCGATCCGATCGCGCTGTCGCTCTGGAACTACGACGACGCCCAGCTCCGTCTGCAGCTCGACGGCATCCGCCAACGGCCGTACGTCGCCGCCGTCGAAGTGCGCGAACGCGGGCCGGACGGCACGGACGGCGCCCTCCGCGCGCGGGTCGGCGACGAAGCCGACGGCGAGAGTCGCGTCGAACGCCTGCCGCTGTCGTATCGCCGCGACGGGGAGAACGCCGCACTCGGCACCCTGCGGGTCGAACTGGACATCGGCGCCGTGCGGCGCGTCGCCCTCGAGCGCGCCGTCAGCATCCTCGTCACCCAGGGCGGCATCACCCTGCTGATCAGCCTGGCGCTGCTGCTGCTGGTGCGCCAGATCGTCACGCGGCACCTCTCGGCGCTGGCCCACGCGGCGCAGCGCTTCGACCTGCGCGACGAGGACGCCACGTTCCGGGTTCGACCGCGCGGCTCGGGGCCCGGCGACGAGATCGACCGCGTGATCGACGCGCTGGAGACCATGCGCAGCAGCCTGCACGGCGCCTACCGCGACCTCGCCGACACCAACGCCGAGCTGCAGGCCGACATCACCGCACGCCTGCGCGCCGAGGCCGCGGCCGACCACCTCGCCAACCACGACGCGCTCACCAACCTGCCGAACCGCCGCCTGCTGTTCCAGCGCCTGGCGCACGAGCTGGCGGTGGCGGAGCGCAGCGGTACGCAGGGGGCGATGATGTTCATCGACCTCGACCACTTCAAGACGTTGAACGATGCGCGCGGGCACAGCATCGGCGATGCCGTGCTGATCGAAGTGGCGCGGCGGCTGCGCGCGCACCTGCGCGAGATCGACCTGGTGGCCCGGCTGGGCGGCGACGAGTTCGTGGCGGTGCTGCCGATGCTCGGCGAGCTCCGCGAGCGCGCCGCGCAGAACGCGCAGACCGCGGCCGAGAAGCTGCGCGCCGCGCTGGCCGAGCCGATCGTCGTCCGCGACGAAGTGTTCCGGTTGTCGGCCAGCATCGGCGTCGCGCTGTTCCCCGACGACGGCGGAAGCCCGGAGAACCTGATCAAGCACGCCGACACGGCGATGTACCAGGCCAAGACCGAGGGTCGTAACACCATCCATTTCTTCCAGCGCGATCTGCTCGCCGCGATGGAGGAGCGCCATGCGCTGGAAACCGACCTGCGCCGCGCCCTGGTCGAGGGCGGCCTGGACGTCGCCTACCAACCGCTGGTCGATGCCCACGGCGGCGTGCGCGGCGCCGAGGCGCTGGTGCGCTGGACGCACCCCACGCGCGGCCCGGTGTCGCCGGCGCAGTTCATCCCGCTGTGCGAGGAGTCGGGGCTGATCATCAACCTCGGCGACTGGGTGCTGCGCGCGGTGCTGCGGCAGGTTCAGCTGTGGCGCCGCGACGGCCTGCTCGGGCCGCAGCAGTACATCAGCGTCAACATCAGCCCGCGGCAGTTCCGCCAGCAGGGATTCGAGGACCGCCTGCTCGCCGCACTGCACGAGTTCGAGGTGCCGCCGTCGACGCTGGTGCTGGAGATCACCGAGGGCGTGGTGCTCGGCGACATCGACAGCGCGATCCAGCGCATGAACGCGCTCCGCGCCCGCGGCGTGCGCTTCTACATCGACGATTTCGGCACCGGCTACTCGTCGATGGCCTACCTGAAGCGGCTGCCGGCGGACGGCCTGAAGATCGACAAAGGCTTCGTGCGCGACCTCGGCACGGACGCCAACGACGCGGCCATCGTCGACGCCATCCTCGCCATGGGCCGCCATTTCGGGCTGACCGTCGTGGCCGAGGGCGTGGAAACCGAATCGCAGGCGCAGTACCTGATCCAGCGCGACTGCGCGCTGCTGCAGGGCTACCACCTCGGCCGCCCGGCCGACGCGGCGCGTTTCGCGGAGTCCTTCCTGCGCCGGCGCACGCTGGTGTAACCGACGGCGGCCAGCGCGCGTACCGGGGGCATGCCCGCTCCCGAGCGCCTCCCGTGACCGCCCTGGCCCTGCCCCTCGCAATGACCTCGACGCCCACGACCGACCCCGCCCTCGGCGAGTCCGCCGCCCTTGGCCGGCATTTCGTCGCCGGGCGCGCGGGCGACGAGGGGCGCTATGCCCAGGCCCTGCGCGAATGCGCGGCGCTGCTGCGGCGCTTCACCGTGGCCCGGCTGCAGCGCATGGCGCCCGGCATGGTCGGCGACGCCGAAGACGTGGTGCAGGAGTGCCTGATCGCCCTGCACCTGAAGGCGCACACCTATGACGCGGGACAGCCGTTCGAGCCGTGGCTGTACGCGGTGGCGCGCTACAAGCTGATCGACCTGCTGCGCCGTCGCCAGCCCGGGCGCGAACTCAGCCTCGACCTGCTTTCCGAAACCCACGAGTTCGCCGACTCGAGCGAATCGACCGAGCCGCAGGCCGGCGCCGACCTCGCGGTTCTGCTCGCGCAGCTGCCCGACAAGCAGCGGCGGCCAATCGAGCTGGTGAAGCTCGAGGGCCGCTCCGTCATCGAGGCCGCAGCCACCACCGGGCTCTCCGTTTCCGCCGTGAAAGTCGGCATCCATCGCGGCCTGAAGGCACTCGCCAAGCGCCTGGCCGCAGAAGGCGACACCCCATGAAGACCGACGAGCTGATCACCCTGCTGGCGCGCCAGCCCGACGCCCTGCCGCGCAGGAACCCGGACCGCGACCTGTGGCTCGCCCTTGCGGTCGGCCTCGTCGCCGCGTTCGCCCTGATGGCGCTGGCGCTGGCCCCGCGGCCGGACTTGGCGGCCGCGATCGCCGAACCGCTGTTCTGGCAGAAAGCCGGCGCGCTGGCGGTGCTGGCGGCGCTGGCCGCATGGGCCACGCAGCGCGCCGGGCGACCGGGCCGCGCCCTCGCGCCGCTGGAGCGCGCGCGCTGGGCGGTGCCGGCTTGGCTGCTGGCCGCCACCGCGGTGACGCTCGCGGTGACGCCCGCCGGGGAGCGCGCCGCGCTGTTCCTGTCGCCGACGATCCTCGTCTGCCTGTCGATGATTCCCGTCCTCTCCCTGGTGCCGGCGCTGGCGCTGACGTGGGCCCTGCGCCGCGCCGCGCCGACCGACCCACCGCGCGCGGCCCACGCGATCGGCTGGGCTGCCGGCGCCATCGGTGGTTTGGCCTACGCCTTCCATTGCCAGGCCGACCAGCCCGCCTATGTCCTCGTCTGGTACGGCCTCGCGATCGCGATCACGGTCGTACTCACCCAAGCCATCGCCACGCGGTGGCTTCGCTGGTAGCGGCAGCCTTCACGCGCCGTTGATTCCCGCGGGCCGCACACGCTAGGCTCGGTCCGCGGCGGGGACAGCCGCGGAACGGAGCGCATGGACGTGCTGACGGTGGTGCTGCTGTCAACTTTCGCGAGCGTGGGGCCGTGGGCGGCAACGATCGCACCCGCGCCGCCCTCGTACCGCATCGCCGCCGCGACCGGCGTCGAATTCCGACTCGATTCGCCCATCGACACGCGAACCGCCGCCGCCGGTTCGGCAATCGACCTCGTACTGATCGGCAGCGCCTGCCGCGACGGCTGGCGG
>ERZ1066137.1533-NODE-1533-length-10779-cov-9.125140_pt1 | contig 10779 bp, 12 predicted proteins | sample MGYA00382784_ERZ1066137 | MGnify/ENA primary metagenome ERZ1066137 (study PRJEB33369, sample SAMEA5778367) | biofilm metagenome | biome: Industrial cooling water; feature: Water cooling tower basin; material: Biofilm | place: United Arab Emirates | collected... | reverse complement strand
GGGTAGAAGGGCAAAGCCAGTATGATAATTACTTCTGCGTGGTGGATTTGCACGCGATTACCGCACCCCACAACGTGGAAACGCTAGCATCGGATACCTACACGATCGCGGCGCTTTACCTGGCTTGCGGTATCGATTTACAATATTCGACGATCTTCGTGCAATCTCACGTCTGCGCCCACAGCGAATTAGCTTGGTTGCTCAATTGCATCACTCCCCTTAACTGGCTGCAAGATATGATTCAGTTCAAGGAAAAAGCAGTCAAGCAAGGGGAAAATGTCAATACCGGCTTGTTGGATTATCCCGTTTTGATGGCGGCGGATATCTTGCTGTATCAAGCGGATAAAGTCCCCGTGGGTGAAGATCAAAAGCAGCATTTGGAACTTACCCGCGACATAGCCAATCGATTTAACCACCAATTCGGCAAAGGGGAAAAAGTGCTAAAATCCCCAGAGCCGCTAATTCGGGCTGATGGGGCGCGGGTGATGAGTCTGACGGATGGAACGAAAAAAATGTCTAAATCCGATCCTTCCGAGTTGAGTCGGATTAGTCTGCTAGACTCTCCCGATGAGATTACCAAAAAGATCAAGCGCTGTAAAACCGATCCGATTAAAGGTTTAGAGTTTGGCAATTCCGAACGTCCAGAGTGCAACAACTTGCTGACGCTTTATACGATCCTTTCTGGGCAAACCAAGGAAGCCGTCGCCGCTGAATGTGCGGATATGGGTTGGGGTCAGTTTAAGCCACTCTTGACAGAAACGGTAATTTCTGCATTAAAGCCGATTCAAGCCAAATATCGTGCTGTAATGGATGAAAAGGGTTACCTAGAGTCGGTGTTGCGCCAAGGAAGGGAAAAAGCAGAAGCGATCGCTAACGTTACCCTATCCCAAGTAAAAGACGCCCTGGGTTATTCCAAACCCCTGTAACAATTCTCTCCTGCTCTAGTTTCCAGGCTCCTGCCTGGAAACGCCTTTCTGGAGGCTCTGCCTCCAAAATCAGCATTGTTATTGATCGGAGAAAGCCAAGATACTTAGCCCTTGTTTCCCTAGCCCCTAATCCCTAATCCCTAATCCCTAACTATAGAGATTTGAGATGGATATTGGGTATTTTAGATTAGATTGAGAAATCAAGCTTTAAAATTTGCAATTACCGCATTACCTACTACCACAATCGCAATGTTGAGTCACCAATCCCCAAAGCTGTTAAATTCGTTCCGCACTGCCGTCGAGGCAAGAGAATTTTTAGTTACCGCCGAAGTTATGCCGCCCAAGGGAGGTAACCCCGCCCACATGGTAAAAATGGCGCAACTGTTAAAAAATAGAGTTCATGCAGTTAATATTACCGATGGTAGTCGGGCGGTGCTGCGGATGTGTCCGCTGGCGGCATCGATGATTTTATTGCAGCAAGGGATTGAACCAATTTGCCAGATGGCTTGTCGCGATCGCAACCGCATCGGACTGCAAGCCGACTTGATGGGCGCCCATGCTCTCGGTATTCGCAATATTTTAGCCCTCACAGGCGACCCAATCAAAGCAGGCGACCATCCAGATTGTAAAGGCGTTTTCGATTTGGAAGCGGTACGCTTGCTCAAAGTAATCGATAAAATGAATCGCGGTTTGGACTGGAACGATAAACCCCTCACCGATGGCGCAACCGACTTATTTGTCGGTGCTGCTGTCGATCCTCAATGTGCGAGTTGGTCAGGATTGCAGCAACGATTTGAGCGTAAATTAGAAGCAGGGGCGCAATTTTTCCAAAGTCAGTTGGTTACCGATTTCGACCGACTAGAAAAATTTATGGATCAAATTGCTGCTGGTACTAACAAGCCAATTTTAGTCGGAATTTTTCTGCTTAAATCCGCAAAAAATGCCCAATTTATCAATCGCTGCGTGCCTGGAGTTAACATTCCCCAACATATTATCGACCGATTAGCAGCCGCAAAAGATCCTTTAGAAGAAGGGGTGAAAATTGCTGCCGAACAAGTGCAACAGGCGCGTCAACTTTGTCACGGCGTCCACATGATGGCGGTAAAGCGAGAAGATTTAATTCCCCAAATTTTGGATATGGCGGGAATTGCTCCCTTATCCGCTTCCCATGCAGTGGCAGTAGGAGTGTAATATCATGTCCGTTGAATTGCCCATAAAAAGACGCCCTTGCACGGCAAGATCGACCTCCATTGTTTATCCGATATATCTCTGATGCGTCCCTACGCAACAACAGAGTGAGGTTTTTTGATTATGGGCAATTGGGCGGACATCATATAAGCTGTAGGAAAGATTTTACAATCTGTGGGTACAAATCAAAAATTTTTGACGGGAGTAGGGGCGGGTTTTACCAGCCATTCTGTGAGATCGCCAGATATTTTTTTAAACCCGCCCCAGCTGATGCTAACATCGCATCTTAACGTCGCCATCTGTCAAATTGATCTTCAGAACAGCCGTTAATAAAAGTATTTCTTACCCAACCTCTAAGGGGTCGAACAACTTCCGGGAAAGTTCCAGGACGTGATGTAACTCTTCCAGAGATTTGCACCCAATTACCCGCTCTTCGCACCGCCCTAACACCGTCTCCCCTGTTTAGTGTGGTGACTACTTGAGACTGGGTATTGGGGGTGCTGCGGACGTTAACGTTATTGGCGTTAATAAACGAACAGATGCCATTATTTTGTGCAATAATTTGACGTTGATGCTGTGAATTTAGCGTTCTAGGATTGGCGATCGCATCTGACGCCAGCACCAGACCAGTCATAGAAGCAGATAACAGTGCTAACCCATATAAAAATTTTCTTGAGTTTGGCATATAAAATTAAGAGTAAACAACCACCAATTTTAACTAACTTGCATTCGGTCTAGCGCAATTTGTAACAAACTGCTTTACCAAATTGTACTGGCTCGAAGGCGTCGTCAAGATTAATAGTTGTTTCTCCTCCACCTAGAAATAAGTAACCGTCTGGTTTTAGAACTTGCTTTATCCTCGATAAAATAGCTCGCTTGGTTTCAACTTCAAAATAAATCAGAACGTTACGCAGAAAAATAATATCCATTTGAGTCAGTGGAGGAAAAGTTAAAGTTAAATTAATTTGCCGAAAATCAACCATCTGGCGAATCTCTTCTTTTAGCTGCCACTCATTACCGCAAGGCTGAAAGTATTTGTGCAGAAATGTTTTGGGTAGTTCTCTAATAATTTCATGTTGACCGTAACGTCCAGCGCGAGCTTTTGCGATCGCGAAATAATAAGCCGAGGCGGGTTGATATAATTGATCTGTTAGAGTCAGAAATTGGCAGGTATTACCCGCCCCTACACAATTTGAAAATATACCTGGGAAACGAGGCAGAGCCTCGTTCCTCTAGTTCCCAGGCTCCAGCCTGGGAACGAGATCGGCGAGGCAGAGCCTCGCCAGGAAGCGATATCAAACTGTTGTGGCAGCAGCTTTGTAATTTTTGACTCTGGTGCCATCTGCTACCCCTAAAACCTTTGCTAACCAAGGGGGAGGAGAGGTAGCGATCGCTTTTTGCAATTCGCTCAAAACTTCTCTGGCAGCGCCGCCTTCAGTCACTTTCATCGGATAAAGTCCGCCTTTAATTACTTTAGCAGCGGCAGGCCCTCCAATCGAGACTATATATAGTACGTGGCAATCTCTAATTAAACTGACTCGGAAAGCGTTTTTATCATCTGATAAATCTGCTTCCAGCGCCGATCTAATATCGATCAGGCGCATTTCTGTTGCTGATAGCTGATAAATCAGATATCGCTGACAAGAACCAAAATGCCCATCCAATTGTTCTTTATTATTAGAAGCAACTGCAATCCGAACCGAACCGGGCATATCCCCATCTTGATAAGGTTCTATTGGCGGCAGCGTTTTCTCCACTGCATCGATTTCACCCCATAAGATTCTCACTGCTTCTTTTAATGCTGCTAGGGGCACGGTTGTATCTTCTCCATCCTCTTCGCCGTCGAGATCGTATGTCTGTCCGATCGCGGTTTTCAAGGCGGTGACGGTAATTTTACTCAAGCCTGCTTCATCTATGCGATCGCCCAATTCTGATTTTAAACCTTCTATTACTTCCCCCACCGATATTCCCGGTAATGCCCTAGCAGCTAATGCTATTCTTAAAGCCACTTCATTTGAAATGGGTTGTTGGTGCATGGTTCTCTCTCTACATCATTAACCGATTGGATACTGCGAGTTGCTAATTGCTAATTGCTAATTGCTAATTGGTAATAGCTAATTGCCAGTTTACTAATATAGTATTTTTCCTGACATTAGCCATTAGCCGCAGGTTTTAGATAACTCGCAACTTATGTTAACTAGCAGTATAGGTTTTTTATATTATTAAAAATCAAGGTTGGATTTCCGTATGATTTAATACCAATCTTCTCACCTTAGTTTATTTTTTTTACTCAAGAAATGTTTTGTTTTATTAACAAAAGCAAATTTAAACAACAATTTTAGAGTTATGATTGAAGATTTCAGATTTAAAATAATAATTCCGCCTAAAATCTGCCATCTAAAAATCCTCAATCTGAAATTAGATAAATCTGCAATCTAAAATCTTCAATCTAAAATTACTTCAATCTGCAATCTAAAATCATCAATCTGAAATTAAATTAATTCCAATTACCAACTAAGGTATATGCTGACCAAAAATAGGGATGGGAAAGAATCAAGTTACCTCTAGCGGCAATTTCTGGCGGCAGCGGAATCAGACGACCATCGGATAATTTTAATTGTCCGCCTTCTACCCGCACTTGTTCTTTTAATAATGCTAACTGTGCTTGTTGAAGCGCTTCGGTTTTAATTGGTGCTGTCCGCAATTGCAGATAAAATTCCGCCATCAATGCGAGGGAACCTTCATCAGAAGCATACCAAAGACTTCCAATAGCCGTTTTTACCCCTGCTTGAATTGCTAAACCAGCAAATCCTAATTCTGCATCTTCGCTTCCTAGCGCGGTTCTACAGGCGCTTAAAACTAGCATTTCTACTTTGGGGGGAAGTTCCCACCCTACGTTTTGCGATAAGTTTCTTAATTGATTTAGCCTCAGTTTATCATCCCAAAACTGGATGTAAGATTCGCTGACATCTCCAGGTTTAAATTCCGCGTGGGTGGCGACGTGGATAATTTCAAACCGTTGTTTACGGCTAGTTGATTGGAGGTTGTCTAATGTGGCGGTTTCGTTGAGAAATTCTACCCCTCGCCAAAGCTGATTTGCTAATATTGGGATTTCTACTGCTACTGCTGGTAAAGCAGTTTGATCTTGGGTGCTTTTAGAAATACCCATTGCCAAGATTTGCGAATTGGCGATGGAAACGTAGCGGGTATCGGTGAGGCTAAAACTGGGAATTAAAGCGAGGCTGTATTGTTCGATTAAAAACTGTTGACCATCAAAAAAAGCCCCGATTGGAATTGAACGCAAACCCCTATCCATTGAAAATAATAAGGTATCTATTTTGTTAGCTAAAAGGTCGGCTTTTAAAGGCGTAACAATCCACTGATAAAGTTGTTGCGCTGGAGCTTTGTAATCGTCGGTATTGTTTAAATCTGTTACTCCAATCCGAAATTGTCTGCTAACTTGTTCGACCAGGCTGCGATTGGCTTCGGGAATTAGTTTGCGAATGATAATTTGATTGGTGTTTTGTTTAGATTGTGCAGTATTACAAACTCCATCGTTGGGTAAAATTAGTAACAATTCTAGCCTATCTGCTAGGGAGATTACGTAAATTAGCGCCGCTTTTTTTCCGGTTGTTTCACTCAGTTGGCAAAGCGTATCTGAAATTTGATCGACTGAGACAGTTTTACCAAATAAATCAAAGCCGAAATAGTTAGAAATGTCTACGGCTTGCAGTTCTTCAAAAGCTTGGACTGCCCGGGCGTTTGATGCGCCTCTAAGGAGGTTATCAAAGCGATCGCGGTCAACAGTCCGCTTACTTTGAGATCCAGGCACATCGTTTCTAGGTGGCGGATTAATTTCTATGGGGCTGGGAACTGTGACATCAGATTGAGTCCCCGATTGATTGAATCCAGGGGAGGCTGAAAAGATAATTAGAAGGCAACAAATCAATGAAGCGAGCAAAAAGTTAATCAGTTTCATAAATTGAAATTAAAAAGAAATTAGATAACCAACTCCTAAGATAAATCGACTGCCGTCGCCTGCTTTACCAGTAATATCGGTAACGGCAGGCGTAATAATCAAAGGAATATTCTGGAAAGGGACGACTGATAATCCCACGGTTAAATCTTGACCCGTCCATTCAGCGATCGCACTCACAGGTTCGACTACCCGCACCGCAATGCTACCAAATAGATCGATGGAATTGCGATCGCTTTGAATATCCAATTCTGACCGAAATTGCCCGCTACCAACCCCAACCGAAACATACAGTTGACTAAAAAGATTTTCTGTGCTTTCTTGCAAGCGAAACCGCTTCGTGACTACACCGTAAGGACTCGTACCGCCATCGGTATTGCCCCAAGCGATCGCATTTTGCACCCCGACTGCAATGTTAAAATCCCCTGGCAACTGTCGGTGCAATTTAAAGCTAACCGTGCCATCAGCGCCGGGAGTTTCCCACAAGTCAGTCACGGTGACGCCCACATCTAAACCTACCCATCGTTGTGCATCCCCCAATCCGAACCCAATCCCAAACACACCATCGGCAGAGTTGGTAAAGCGAGTGCGAGTTTGCAAACCCAAACCCACGCTCGCGCTACCCCAAGATTTGCCATAAGCTGAAGGATTAATAATGGTAACGCCGGGATTAGCCCGATATCGAGGTTGCCTCTGATTTCCTAACGGTAGCAAAGGCAAGTTTTGCGGTTGAAAAGGCACTTCTCCAGGTGTAGAAGGTTGAGGCTGCAAACTGGGAGCAACACCAGGTGCATCGGGATTTTGTACAACTTCGGTTGGTAATGGGAAATTGGTAATTGGGAATTGGTAATTGGTAATTGGTAATTCTCCCCTACTCCTCTGCTCCCCTGCTCCCGGAGTCACCTGCTCACCTGCCCAAAATACCCTGTTCTCCTCTTCTTGTGCAAGGCAAGTTGCGGGAGTCGCGACGACTAAAATTTTGATTACAATTAAGGCGACTAAGTTTGATACACTCTTCTTCGTTGCAATCACCACTGATAACCCCCAAAAATTGGCACGCATGTTGCCGCCATCCTAGAATAGTAGAAAAAACCCGATTGAAGAACGATGGTAAACCGTTGGGCTGACAAACAACTGAAAAACTGGGAAGCGGCACTGATTTCCCTGGAAGCAGGTTGGCATCAGTTTAACCAGGCAACCAAAGGACTACCAGACGCTTTGGATGCGGGAATGCCCATTGCATCGATCGAGAAGACTTACGCGCTCAATTGGGATAAAGTATGGGAAGCGATCGCATCTGAGCAAATTCGCGGCCCTCAATCTTTCCAGCTGTGGGAATGGTGGTTTCAAGGACAGACGCTCAAGCATCGCTTGCAGCAACTGCGAATCTTAACCCAAGACTACATTGAAGAAACTCACCACTCAGCCCGCCAAGCAACAGAATTTTGGCTAGGTTTCGACCAAGGTAAAACGGGCTGCCGTACCTCTTATATTGAAAATACCCATAAACCAATAGTCGTCACCCCGCCAACTCCCTATCAGAAGGGCGAAATCTTGGGTTGGCATTATGCAACGGTGAAACAGCAAATTCAAGAACGCCTCGAATGTTGTCGTGTGGATACTTGCCAACTATTTACTTGGGGTTAGGCGCAAAGAAACCGGGTTTCTGTGAAAAATCGTCGATTTGGAACGAGAGATCTGCGAAGAAACCCGGTTTCTGGCTGGCGAGAATTGAGCGGGACTTACGCAAAGAAACCGGGTTTCTGTGAAAAATCGTCGATTTGGAACGAGAGATCTGCGAAGAAACCCGGTTTCTGGCCTGATAAAGAGCGATGTTCCGCAAATCCTGAGCATCCCGCTATGATGAACGTAAGCAAACATCCCTGCTCTATGAACTACCAAGATATCATTACGATTGAACCGGGTAAACGCAGTGGCAAGCCTTGTATTCGAGGAATGCGAATTACGGTATACGATATTTTAGAATATCTTGCAGGCGGCATGACTGAAGCAGAGATTCTAGAAGACTTTTCTGAACTCACCTCCCAAGACATCAAAGCCTGTCTTGCTTTTGCCGCCGAGCGCGAGAAAAAGTTATTTGTGGCATCCCTGTGAAACTGCTTTTAGACGAAAATCTTTCTGATCGAATTGTTGCTCAAATCGCGGATCTTTATCCCGATTCATTACATGTTAAAACACTCGGACTCATCCAAAGTGAAGATCTGCTGATTTGGGAATATGCCAAAGCAAATAATTTTACGATTGTTTCCAAAGACTCTGATTTCCATCAACGCAGTCTGCTCTACGGTCATCCTCCCAAATTCATCTACCTCCGCATCGGCAACTGTCCAACTTGGAGAATTGTACAAATATTGCGAGATAATTACGCTACAATCGCTCAGTTTGGTGACGCAGAGCAAGAAAGTATTCTGGTGTTGGCTTAAAAGAGATGCAGCCTAAGTTCATCTTCTTGTGTCAGACGCCCCTACAGCCGATTTCTATCCATTGAGCTATTATCAAGATAAATAGCTGTTGCTATTTGTCGGTCGTCAGGAGGAAAAGAACTATGTCTAAACTACATGCTGTCCGGGTCGCTGTTGCGATCGCTCCACAACGGACACAAGGCACAGAGACGATAGTTCGCTCCTCCATCTTCCAGGAATGAAACTAAAAATTCCTCTGTGCTACTTGTGCAAAACAATTAGCACGCATTGAGGAAATACCAGTGAATTTAGATGATTTAGGCTGGAACAACTTTTTTGCTTCCAGTTTTGCCTCCTATCGTCTGCAAGGATTTACGGTAGGAAGGGTAGCAATTGAACGCCGAAATACTTACGTTCTCTATAGCGAAGTTGGAGAACTAACAGCAGAAATTACCGGCAAAATGCGGCATCGAGCTTCGCAACCTGAAGATTTTCCAGCCGTCGGCGATTGGGTAGTAATTCGCGCTCTCCAGTCAGAAGCACGAGCCACAATTCACGCCATTTTACCCAGAAAGAGCAAGTTTTCCCGCAAAACCATCGGTGCTAAAACCGAAGAGCAAATCGTTGCTGCCAATGTTGATACTGTCTTCTTAGTCTCCGGATTAGATGGCGATTTTAATCTCAGAAGAATAGAACGCTATTTAATTCTGGCTTGGGAAAGCGGTGCAAATCCAGCGATTGTGTTAAACAAAGCAGACTTGTGCAACAACATTGAACAGCGCATCGCGGAAGTTTCTGCTGTGGCGCTGGGCGTGCCAATTATTGTCTTAAGTGCTGCTAACAATCGAGGATTGAACGATCTTAAACCTTACCTTCAATCGGGCAAAACGGTTGCTTTATTGGGTTCTTCTGGGGTTGGCAAGTCTACTATTACCAATCAATTGCTACCAGAAGCAACTCAAACAGTTCAACCCGTGCGCCAAAGCGACGATCGAGGCAAGCATACAACATCCCATCGCGAGTTAATTTTACTGCCCACAGGTGGTTTGATTGTAGATACTCCAGGAATGCGGGAACTGCAAATTTGGGCAGGTGATGAAGGTTTGCAAGAAACCTTTGCAGACATTGAAACTCTAGCCCACCAGTGTCGCTTCCGCAATTGTCAGCACGATAGCCAACCTGGTTGTGCAGTGCAGCAAGCTTTGGCAGGGGGAAAACTCGATTATTCCAGGTTTTTGAGTTACCAAAAACTGCAAAAAGAACTCAACTATCTGGCGCGCAAACAAGATCAACGAGAATATTTAGCGGAGAAAGATCGATGGAAAAAGATTCATAAAGCAATGCGAAATCATCACAAGCGTTGATTAGATATGGGGTAAAAGTCAGATCGTGTCCGGTAGCATCGGTTGTATATATTTTGTAGGGGCGAAGCATTCGGGCGATAACTTCTGTAATTAACGCAAGGTTTTGTATCCGAATGCTTCGCCCTGCGCTTACGCAACCGATAGATGGTGAGGTTATACCAAATCCGCTTTCATCACCCCCTTTATACCAAACGACTAAAGTCGCGGCTACACAAACAAAGCCCGCCTACGCGGGCTGTAAAATAAAGGGGGTAGCTAACCCGGATTTGGTATTAGAGGGAGTGCGATCGCTCTAAACCAACCTGTCAGCGAACAAGACGCGCAGGTGCAAATAGCCCTTTTCTCTTGCTGGAAGAGGGCTGATTTAAGTGAGTTGGCGATGCCCATAGCGGAATGCGCGAATTACTAAAATTAGAAAGCAAATTGGTAAACCCAGAAAGCAAACAGCCGTTTCGCTTGCAAAAAATACCAAAATTAATGCGCGAATTACTGAAATGAGTAAGCGAAAGGGCTTTATGACAAAGTAAATGGCCTTTTTGCTTGCGTAAAATCCTAAAATTAATGCGCGAATTACTGAAATGAGTAAGCGAAAGGGCTTCACGAGAAAGTAAATTGCCTTTTTGCTTGCGGAAAACACCAAAATTAATAAACGAATGACTGATATGAGAAAGCGAACAGGCTTCAGGAGAAAGCAGATGTCAGCGCACAAGAAGCGCACGAACATCATTAACTGACTACCAACGAGTAGAATTAAAACAGCCATTACCCGATTGCAACCTATGCTAAGAACCGTTGAAGGCATTTATCAGAATGGGAAAATTGAGCTAACTGAGCTACCGCAAAACCTCAACTCGCGCGTCCAAGTTCTCGTCACCTTTCTTGAACCGGGAAAGATCGATCCT
>ERZ1066137.1516-NODE-1516-length-10937-cov-11.960301_pt1 | contig 10937 bp, 12 predicted proteins | sample MGYA00382784_ERZ1066137 | MGnify/ENA primary metagenome ERZ1066137 (study PRJEB33369, sample SAMEA5778367) | biofilm metagenome | biome: Industrial cooling water; feature: Water cooling tower basin; material: Biofilm | place: United Arab Emirates | collected... | reverse complement strand
GTGCTGCTCGTCGACGACCAGCCGCTGTTCCGGCGCGGGGTGCGCATGCTCGTCGACTCGCAGCCCGACCTGACCGTGGTCGGCGAGGCTGGCGACGGCGAGCAGGCCGCGGTCGTCGCGGCCGAGACGCTGCCCGACGTGGTGCTCATGGACATCCGGATGCCGCGCGCCGACGGCATCGCGGGCACGGCGGGCATCCTGCGATCGGCCACCGAGGCGGGGCGCACCCCGCCGCGCGTCATCGTGCTGACCACGTTCGACCTCGACGACGCGGCCCTGCGGGCGATCCGTGCGGGCGCGAGCGGCTTCCTGCTCAAGGATGCCGAGCCCGAGTTTCTGCTCGCGGCCATCCGTGCCGTGCACGGCGGGCACGCGGTCGTGGCGCCCGGCGCGATCAGCGACCTCCTCGCGCACGTGGGCGGTGCGGTGGATGCTCGCCGCGCCCGCACGCCCGCCGAGCTCTCGGCGGCGCGCGACGCGGCGCTTCCCGCCCTCAGCAAGCGCGAGCGCGAGATCTTCGCCGCCGTCGCCGACGGGCTCAGCAACGCCGAGATCGCCGCCCGCGAGTTCGTGACCGAGGCGACGGTGAAGTCGCACGTCGGTCGCATTCTCGCGAAGCTCGGCCTGCGCGACCGCGTGCAGGTGGTGCTCTACGCCCACGACCACGGGCTGCTGCCCCGTCGCTGAGCGAAGCTGACCGGCGCTGAGCGGCGCCGAACACCCCGGCGCGGCCCTAAAACCCGAGCCTGCCCAGCTGCTTCGGGTCGCGCTGCCACTCTTTGGCGACCTTCACGTGCAGCTTCAGGAAGACGCGCGCGCCGAGCAGCTGCTCGATGCCGACGCGGGCGCGGGCACCCACCTCGCCCAGCCGCGCGCCGCGGTGCCCGATGACGATGCCCTTTTGGCTGTCGCGCTCGACCCAGACGTTGGCGTAGATCTCGACGAGACCGTTGTCGCGCGTGCTCATCTCGTCGATGGTGACGGCGAGCGAGTGCGGCAGCTCGTCGCTCACGCCCTCGAGGGCGGCCTCGCGGATCAGCTCGGCGACGCGGTCCTCCGTCGACTCGTCGGTCACCGCGTCGGCCTCGTACAGCGGCGGCGACTCGGGCATGAGCGCGATCAGCTGCTCGGCGAGGAGGTCGACCTGGTCGCCGGTGAGCGCCGAGAGCGGGATCACGAGATCCCACTCGCGCAGCTCCGACACCGCGAGCAGCTGCTCCGCGACCTTCGCGCCCCCCGCCGTGTCGGTCTTGGTCACGATCGCGACCTTCTTCACCCGACCCACCGAGTCGAGCTGCTCGTTGATGTAGCGATCGCCCGGCCCGATCGGCTCGTTGGCGGGCACGCAGAAGCCGATGACGTCGACGTCGCCGAGGGTCTCCTGCACGACCGCGTTGAGGCGCTCGCCGAGCAGCGTTCGCGGCCGGTGCATGCCCGGCGTATCGACGACGATCAATTGGCCGGATGCTCGATGCACGATGCCCCGGATGGCCCGCCGCGTCGTCTGGGGTTTCGAGCTCGTGATCGCGACCTTCTCGCCGACGAGCGCGTTGGTGAGCGTCGACTTTCCGACGTTGGGCCGCCCGACGAAGGTGACGAAGCCCGCGCGGAAGGGCTCCTCCGCGGGCGCGGCCGCGCCGGCGCGCGGTGCGCGGTCGCTCACCCGTCGCCCTCGGCTTCGCGCGGGCCCTGCGCCTCGCGGTCTCCGGCGAACGCGATGCGGGCATCCACGAGCGCCTGATCGGCCTCGACGATGACGGTGACGACCTGCTTGCGGCGCCCCTCGGTGCGCTCGGCGGTGAGGTGCAGGCCGTCGACCGTGACGGTCGACCCGCGTACCGGCAGGCGGCCGAGGTGCTTGGCGAGCAGGCCGCCGACGGTGTCGACGTCGTCGTCGTCGAGCTCGATGCCGAACAGATCGCCCAGCTCGTCGACGGGCATGCGGGCGCTCACCCGGTACCGGGACTCATCGAGCCGCTCGCTGTCGGGCGTCTCGCGGTCGTACTCGTCGGAGATCTCGCCGACGAGCTCCTCGATGAGGTCCTCCATCGTCACGAGCCCCGCGATGCCGCCGTACTCGTCGACCACGAGCGCCAGATGGTTCGACTCGAGCTGCAGCTGCCGCAGAGCGTCGTCGGCCTTCTTCGACTCGGGAAGGAAGAGCGCGGGGCGCGCGATGCCGTCGACCGGGGTCGCTGCGGCCTCGGCCGGGTGCTCGACCGTGAGACGGGCGGCATCGCGCAGGTAGACCACCCCGAGCACCTCGTCGGTGTCCTCGCCCACCAGCGGAGCACGCGAGAGCCCGGTGCGCAGGAAGAGCGCCATGGCGTCGCCGACCGTCGCGCCCTGCTCGAGCACGACCATGTCGGTGCGGGGGACCATCACTTCTCGCACGATCGTGTCGTTGAACTCGAAGATCGAGTGGATGAGCTCGCGATCCTCCTCCTCGAGCACGTCGAGCTCGGTGGCCTCGTCGACCATGCTGAGCAGCTGCTCTTCGCTCGAGAAGCTCGCGCTCGACGGCCGCCCGGGCGTGACACGGTTGCCGAGCGCGACGAGGGCATCCGCCAGCGGCCCGGTGATGACGCGCACGGCGCGGATCAGCCCGTCGAAGGTGCCGATCATGGCGCGCGGGTGCGCGCGGCCGACCGAGCGCGGGCTCGACCCGACGAGGATGAACGAGACGCCGATCATGATGCCCGCGCTGATCAGCAGCACCCACCACCACTCGTCGATGAGGGTGGCGAATCCGATGGTGACGAGCACGGCGGCGATCGTCTCGGCGACGATGCGGAGGAAATTGAGGGCGTTGACGTGGGCGCCCACGTCGGCGGCGACGGCGCGCAGTCGCTTCGGCCGCTTGCGGGTCGACGCGATGTCGACGAGCTCGATGCGGCTGACGACGCCGAGCGCGGCGTCGAGCGACGCGAGCAGACCGCCGACCGCGACGAGCAGCAGCGCGACGAGGAAGAAGACGAGGGTGGCCGTCACCGGCGGCGCCTGCGCTCATCGAGGGCGAAGCTGACGAGGATGTCGCGCTGGATGCCGAACATCTCCTTCTCATCGTCGGGCTCGGCGTGGTCGAAACCGAGCAGGTGCAGGATGCCGTGGGTCGTCAGCAGCAGCAGCTCGTCCTGCGTCGAGTGGCCGGCGGCCTGCGCCTGCTGCACGGCCACCTGCGGGCACAGCACGATGTCGCCGAGCAGTCCGGGCGGAGTCGGCTCGTCGTCGCTGCCGGGCCGCAGCTCGTCCATGGGGAAGCTCAGCACGTCGGTGGGGCCGGGTTCGTCCATCCACTGCACGTGCAGCTGCTCGATGGCCGCCTCGTCGACGAGCACGATCGCGAGCTCGGCATCGCGGTGCACATTGAGGTGATCGAAGGCGTGCAGGGCGAGCCGCTGCAGGGCCGCCTCATCGACCGGGATGCCCGACTCGTTGTTGATCTCGACCGCCATGGCCTAGCGCCCTCCCGCTCCGGGCCGCGGTCGCCGCGGTTGCCGGTCGCGCGGCAGCCCGCGCCGCCGCTCCTCGCGGTTGGCGCCCTCGACCGGGTCGGGCAGGCCGTTCTCGCGCGCGTGGCGCCGGGCCTGCTGCTCGGCGTCGTACTTGGTGTACGCATCCACGATGCGGCCGACCAGTGAGTGCCGCACGACGTCGTCGGAGGTCAGCCGAGCGAAGTGGATGTCGTCGATGTCATCGAGCACGCGCGTGACGAGCTGGAGTCCGCTCGCGCCGGTGGGCAGGTCGATCTGGGTGATGTCGCCGGTAACGACCATCGTCGAGCCGAACCCGAGGCGGGTGAGGAACATCTTCATCTGCTCGGGCGTCGTGTTCTGCGCCTCGTCGAGCACGATGAACGAGTTGTTGAGCGTGCGCCCGCGCATGTACGCGAGCGGCGCGACCTCGACGACACCGGTCGCGAGCAGCTTCGGCACGAGCTCCGGGTCCATCATCTCGTTGAGCGCGTCGTAGAGCGGCCGCAAGTACGGGTCGATCTTGTCGGTGAGGGTGCCGGGCAGGAAGCCCAGGCGCTCCCCCGCCTCGACGGCGGGCCGCGTCAGGATGATGCGGTCGACCTCCTTGCGCTGCAGCGCCTGCACGGCCTTCGCCATGGCGAGGTAGGTCTTGCCCGTTCCGGCCGGGCCGATGCCGAACACGATCGTGTGGTGATCGATCGCGTCGACGTAGGCCTTCTGCCCGAGCGTCTTGGGGCGGATGCTCTTCCCCCGGCTCGTCAGGATCGCCTGGCTCAGCACCTCGGCGGGGCTGCCCTGACCCTGGTCGATGATGCGGGCCGAGCTGGCCACCTCCACCTCGCCGAGCTCGTGCCCGCCGCGCACCATGACGAGCAGCTCGTCGATGAGCCGCTTCGAGGCGGCGACCTGCGCGGGGTCGCCCTCGAGGGTGATCTGGTTGCCGCGCACGTGCACGTCGACCAGCGGGTACTGCTTCTCGAGCGTCGTCAGCAGGCGGTCCTGCGGGCCGAGCAGGCGCACCATGGCGACCCCGTCGACGTCGAGCTGCTCGTGGGCGCGCGGCGTGCGCGCGGAATCGTCAGTGGGCAAGGCGTCCCTCGGTCAGGCCTCCCGCGAGCACGTGGGCGTGCACGTGGAAGACGGTCTGCCCGGCGTTCTGGCCGGTGTTGAAGACGAGCCGGAAGTGGCCGTCGGCGTGCTCGTTGGCGAGCTGGTGCGCGGTCGCGACGACGTCGGCGAGCAGGGCCGGGTCACCCGCGGCGAGCTCGGCGACATCGCGGTAGCGCGACGTCTTCGGCACGACGAGCAGGTGCACGGGAGCCTGCGGTGCGATGTCGCGGAAGGCGATCACCGTCTCGGTCTCGTGCACGATGTCGGCCGGGATCTCGCGCGCGATGATGCGGCTGAAGATCGACGGCTCGGCGCCCGGGTGCTCGCTGGTCATGATACCCAGTCTAGAGCGCGGGCCTGCGGCCGTGCCGGGTGCTCCGGGCCGCTCACCACCGGCCGAGGCGGGTCGAGAGCACGGCGATCGCCGCCGGGCCCGCGGTCGAGGTGCGCAGCACGCTGGCGCCGAGCCGCACGGCGCGGGCTCCGCCCGCAACGAGCCGCTGCCGCTCCTCGGGGGCGACCCCGCCCTCGGGGCCGACGACGATGAGCACGTCGCCGTGCCCGAGCGCGGCGGCGTCGAGCGCGGTGAGAGCGTGCTCGGCCGTGGGCTCGAGCACGAGCACGGTCGCCTCCGCGGCGCGCGCCGCCAGGTCGGCGGTCGTGGCGAGGGGCTCGACCGTGGGCATCCACGGCCGCACCGACTGCTTGGTCGCCTCGCGCGCGATGGCCTGCCAGCGCTCGCGGTTCTTCGCCGCCTTCGCAGCATCCCAGCGCGCGACGCTGCGGGCCGCCTGCCAGGGGATGATGCCGTCGACGCCGAGCTCGGTCGCGGCCTGCACGGCGAGCTCGTCGCGGTCGCCCTTCGCGAGCGCCTGCACGAGGTGGATGCTCGGCCGCGGCCGCTCGGAGCGCTCGACCCGGTCGACCGCGAGCGCGACCTCGCCCGGCTCGGCGCTCACGACGGCGCCGTGCACGACGAGCCCCGCCCCGTCGCCCAGCCGCAGCTGCTCGCCGACGCGCACGCGCGCGACGGTCGCGGCGTGCCGCGCGTCGGAGCCGCGCAGCCGCACGACCGGCTCCCCCGGACCCGCCTCAGCGTCGGCCAGCTGCGCCGCCAGCGTCTCCTCGAGGTAGAAGTGAGCCACGGGGCAGCTAGAGGTTGAGGAAGCGGTCGCGCAGCTTGGCGAAGATGCCCTGCTGGAACGTCGAGAACTGCGGCGGCACCGGCCGGCGGCTGGAGGCGAACTGCCGGATCAGCTCGGTCTCCTTGCTGTTGAGCCGTACGGGTGTCACCACCTGCACGCCGAGCTTGAGGTCGCCCCGGCCCGAGCCGCGCAGCCGCGTGATGCCGCGCTCTTTGATGGTGATGATCTCGGCGCTCTGGGTTCCGGGCTTGATCTCGACCGTCACGTCACCGTCGAGTCCGGGCAGCGTCACCGTCGTGCCGAGGATCGCATCGGTCATCTGCACCTCGACCGTCGCGAGCAGGTCGTCGCCGTTGCGGCTGAAGGTGTCGTGCGTCTTGACCTTGATCTCGAGGTAGAGGTCGCCGTTGGGGCCGCCGGCCGGGCCGACTTCGCCCTGCCCGGGCAGCTGGATGCGCACACCCGTATCGACCCCCGCGGGAATGTCGACGGGAATGGCCCGGCGCGCCCGCACGCGCCCTTGACCGGCGCACGTCGGGCAAGGGCTGGGGATCACCGTGCCGTAGCCGCGGCACGTGCCGCAGGGGCTGGAGGTCATGACGTTGCCGAGCAGGCTGCGCACCGTGCGCTGGATCTGCCCCGACCCGCGGCAGATGTCGCAGGTCTGCGGGCTCGTGCCCGGCGAGCAGCACGAGCCCTCGCAGGTGCTGCAGAGGATCGCCGTGTCGACCTCGAGCGTGCGGGTCGTGCCGAAGACGATCTCGTCGAGATCGACCTCGACGCGCAGCAGGGCGTCCTGCCCGCGCTCGCGGCGGCTGCGCGGCCCGCGCTGCTGCTGGCCGCCGCCGAAGAACGTCTCGAAGATGTCGCCGAAGCCGCCGAAACCGGATGCTCCGCCGAAGCCCGCCGACCCGCCCAGGTCGTACTGCTGCCGCTGCTGCGGGTCGCTCAGCACGTCGTAGGCGTGGGTGACCTGCTTGAACCGCTCAGCTGCCTCCGCGCTCGGGTTGACGTCGGGATGCAGCTCGCGGGCCAGACGGCGGTACGCCTTCTTGATGTCGTCGGCGCTCGCCTGACGGTCGACGCCGAGCACCTCGTAATGGTCTGCCACTTATTCCTCACCGAGCAGCCGCGACACGTACCGGGCGACGGCGCGCACTGCTGCCATGTTGTTCGAGTAATCCATGCGCGTGGGGCCGAGCACCCCGAGCTTCGCGCTGCTGTCGGCGCCCACGCGGTACGCGCTCGTGACCACCGCGGTCTCCTTCAGCGCATCGTCGTTCTCGCGCCCGATGCGGGTGGTGACGCCGTTCTCGTCGACCTGCATCTCGCTGAACAGCTTCAGCAGCGTCACCTGCTCCTCGAGCGCCTCCAGCACCGGGTACACGCTGCCGGCGAAGTCGCCCTCCGTGCGCACGAGGTTCGCCGCACCGGCCATGACGAGCCGGTCGGTTCGCTGAGCATCCACGTGGCCGACGAGGGCATCGGCGATGACGGCCACCGCGTCGGCGCGGTCGGGCGCGAAGCGATCGGTGAGCCGCGCGGCGACGTCGGGCACCTCGGTGAGCGCTTGACCGGCGAGCGCCGCATTGAGCTTGGCCCGCAGCTCGCCGATGAAGGCGTCGTCGGCCTCGATCGGCAGCTCGATGATGCGCTGGTCGACCCGACCGCCGTCGGTGATGAACACGGTCATGAGCCGGGTCGCCGTCATCGGCACGAGCTCGATGTGCCGCACGCGGGCGTTGCCGAGGGTGGGGTACTGCACGAGCGCGACCTGGTTGGTCAGGTGCGAGAGCAGGCGCACGGTGCGCGCGAACACGTCATCGAGGTCGACCGAATGGTCGAGGAACGCGGCGATCGCCTGCCGCTGGGCGGGGCTCAGCGGCCGCAGGTCGGCGAACTGGTCGACGAAGACGCGATAGCCCTTGTCGGTGGGCACCCGGCCCGAGGAGGTGTGCGGAGCCGTGATGAGCTCCTCCTCCTCGAGCAGCGCCATGTCATTGCGGATGGTCGCGGCCGAGACGCCGAACTGGTGCCGGTCGACGATCGCCTTCGACCCGACCGGCTCGCGCGAGGCCACGTAGTCGAGCACGATGGCGCGCAGCACGTGCAGGGCTCGCTCCGAGACCATGGCTCCGACTCCCCTCGCTCGTTCGACCGGTTCGAGGCCGCACTCGTCGCTGGCACTCGCGACGACGGACTGCCAATTCTACCCCGCAACACGGCGTCGCATCATTGCCACGGCGGATGCTCGGCGCTAGGTTTGCCTCGTGCTCCACCCCGGGACCCATCCGTCCGACCTAGGAACATCGAAAGGCAGTACTCATGACTGACCAGCCGCCGCCCCCCGCCGCTCCCACGCCGGCCGCCCCGCTCTCGGAGGCGGAGGACCGCCAGTGGGCTTCGTTCGCCCACCTCGGTGGCATCCTCTACTTGCTCCCCGCGTTGATCATCTTCTTGGTGTTCAAAGACCGCGGTAGCTTCGTGCGGCAAGAATCGAAAGAAGCCCTGAACTGGCAGATCACCTTCACCATCGTGAACCTGGGCCAGGTCATCGTCTTCAGCGTGCTCGGATTCATCCTGCTCTTCGCGCTACCGATCTTGGGCAGTCTTGTTGTGGGCATTCCATGGTTCCTCTGGTTTGCACTCAGTGTGGTGAACCTCATCTTCTCGATCCTGGGCTTCGTCAAGGCCAAGGACGGCACGGCGTACCGCTACCCCGTCAGCCTGCGCCTCATCAAGTAGTCCGCACCGCTGCGACCCGCGGGGCTCGACCGTCACGGTCGGGCCCCGCGGGTGTTTAATGACCGCATGAGCGACCAGCCCCCCGTGAACCCGTACGCCTCCACCCCCCAGCCGATGAGCCCCGGCGACGAGAAGCTCTGGGCCGCCCTGACGCACCTGGTCAGCATGTTCCTGTGGGCGTTCCCGCTCTTCACCTACCTACTCCTCCGCGAGCGCGGCCCCTTCGTACGGGCGCAGACGGCAACCGCGCTCAACTTCATGATCACGCTGGTGATCGGCTACGTGGTGAGTTGGGTGCTGATCTGGGTTGTCATCGGCATCTTCACGCTCATCGCAGTGGGCGTGGTCGGCATCGTGTTCTACATCATCGCCGCGATGAAGGCGTACCGGGGTGAGTTCTACGTCATTCCTGTCGCGATCCCCTTTGTGAAGTAGGGCACCGACTCTAGTCGGGCAGCAGGCGCCGCACGACCGCGTCGGCGAGCAGGCGCCCGCGCAGGGTGAGCACGACCGTGCCGCGCAGCGCGAGTCCCGGCTCGACGAGCTCATCGGCGATGAGCTGGGCGACGGCGCGGCGGCCGAGCGCGGTGAGGGCATCCGTCGGCAGGCCCTCGACGAGGCGGGTCTGCAGCAGCACGCGCTCGACGCGGCGGGTCTCGGCGTCGAGCGTCTCGCGCCCGGCGGCCGGGCTCAGCCCCGCCGCGAGGCGCTGGGCGTAGGCGGCGGGGTGCTTGACGTTCCACCAGCGCACGCCGCCGACGTGGCTGTGCGCGCCGGGGCCGACGCCCCACCAGTCGTGGCCGAGCCAGTACGCGCGGTTGTGGCGCGAGCGCTGGGCGGGTGCGTCGGCCGTGCCGCGCGCCCAGTTGCTGACCTCGTACCAGTGGTAGCCGGCGGCGGTGAGCCGGGCATCCGCCGCCTCGTAGAACGCGGCGTGCAGGTCGTCGTCGACGGGCGGCACCTCGCCGCGGGCGATCTGCCGGGCGAGCTTCGTGCCCTCCTCGACGATGAGGGCGTAGGCGCTGATGTGGTCGGGGTCGCAGGCGAGGGCGTCGTCGAGGCTGCGTGCCCAGTCGTCGGCCGACTCGCCGGGCGTGCCGTAGATGAGGTCGAGGCTCACCTGCAGCCCCGCATCCTTCGCAGCCTGCACGACGCGCGGCACGTTGTCGGGGTCGTGGGTGCGCTCGAGCACGGCGAGCACGTGCGGCACCGCTGACTGCATGCCGACGCTCACGCGCGTGACGCCGGCCGCCGCCAGGCGCTGCAGGCCCGTGGCGTCGATCGAGTCGGGGTTCGCCTCGGTCGTCACCTCGGCAGCGGGGGCGAGCGTGAACGCGTCGCGCACGGCGTCGAGCATGCGGGCGAGGTCGTCGGTCGGCAGCAGGGTCGGGGTGCCGCCGCCGAAGAACACCGTGCTCACCGGGCGCGCCGGAAGGCCGCTCTCGCGCAGCACCCGCGCGGCGAGGGCGACCTCGGCAACCGCCTGGTCGGCGAAATCGCTCTGCTTGACTCCGCGGATCTCGTCGGCCGTGTACGTGTTGAAGTCGCAGTAGCCGCAGCGCACGCGGCAGAACGGCACGTGCAGGTACACCCCGAGGTCGCGGTGCTCGGCGCCGTCGATGACGCTCGGCGGCAGCATCCCGTCGTCGGGTGCCGGGTCGGCGAGGGGCAGGGCGCTGGGCACCCGCTCATTGTCGCAGTCAGCGTCGACCACGGCCGTCTGGCAGGGTTGACGGGTGACCACCACCATCCTCTGGGACGTCGACGGGACCCTGCTGCTCAACTCGTTCGGGGGCGGCGGTGAGCTCTACCACACGGCCGTCGAGCGCACCGTGGGCCGCGAGCTGCACCCGCCCCTGCCGCGCACGCACGGCAAGCCCGACGGGCTGATCCTCAGCGAGATCCTCGCCCACTTCGGCTACGACGACGCGTGGCACGAGCGCGCCCGGGCCGTGCTCGACGAGCTCTCGATCGAGCGCGCGCAGGCGGGCGATCGGCGCGAGGCGGCTCCCGGCGTGGTGGATGCCCTCACCCAGGTCGCCGCCCGCGGCTGGCACAACGCGCTGCTGACGGGCAACTCGCTGGTGCGCGCCCGCGTCAAGCTCGAGGGTGCCGGGCTCGGGCCGGAGTGGTTCGACTGGGACCGCTCATTCTTCGGCGCGACGGCCCGCGACCGCAGCGAGATCACCCGCGCGGCGCGCGCGGCGCTGCCGGACGAGACCCTCGTCATCGTCGGCGATACCCCGCGCGACGACGAGGCCGCGGCCGCCGCCGGTATGCCGTTCATCGGCGTCGCGACCGGCGTGTTCACGGTCGACGATCTGCGCGAGACGGGCGCGGTGCTCGTGGTGGCCGACCTCGACGGGTCGCTCGACGAGGTGCTCGCGGCGATCGAGGGGCTCTAGCTGTAGTTCCTAGGGACGTTGTTCAGGTCGGGCTCCTCCAGGCTTGAGGGTGTCTA
>ERZ1066137.1513-NODE-1513-length-10951-cov-6.683003_pt1 | contig 10951 bp, 8 predicted proteins | sample MGYA00382784_ERZ1066137 | MGnify/ENA primary metagenome ERZ1066137 (study PRJEB33369, sample SAMEA5778367) | biofilm metagenome | biome: Industrial cooling water; feature: Water cooling tower basin; material: Biofilm | place: United Arab Emirates | collected... | reverse complement strand
CAGGCTGTTCGACATGCGATCGAACCTGCGCTACGGCTGCGTGATCCTGCGCCATTACCTCGACATCGAAAAAGGCGATCTCTTCCGCGCGCTCGGCCGCTACAACGGCAGCCGCGGTCGCGCCGAGTACCCGAACGCGGTGCATGCTGCGTGGAAGAACCGCTGGTCGTACGACCCGGCGCGCGCCCCGCGCGCCTGAGCGCTTGGCAGATGCGCGCGGCTGTGCGCGCCTGACCCTGCGAGCGCCGAACCCATCCCGCCGCAGGCATTGATGGCATTGATCCTCCCGCTGCGCCGCTGCGCTCATCGGCGCGCAGCAACGGCGCAACGTACCGGTCGCCGGGTGCGCCCCGTTTCTTGCGCTGGCTCAAATCCGACGATGCCGGCAGGGTCAGGGCTGACGTACGTCAAGCCGCGGCCACGTCCCGCTTCGGACACTCCCCCCGACTGGTTCGTTTGGCAACCCACCTACGAGGGAGAACATGAAGAAACTACTGATCGCCGCCGCCGTCGCCGCGGCCACTGCGGTGCCGGCCGTCGCCTCGGCGCAGGCGGGTTCGTTCGTCGTGCGCGCGCGCGTCGCGCAGATCGTGCCGGCCGACAAGTCGGATGCCATCCCGGCGCTGAACGTGCCGGCCGATGCGATCACCGTCAGCAAGAAGGTCATCCCTGACCTCGACTTCGTCTATTTCTTCACCGACAACCTGGCCGCCGAACTGCTGCTGACGGTGCCGCAGAAACACGACGTCAAGGTCAGCGGCACGAAGATCGGCAGCTTCAAGCACCTGCCGCCCACGCTGCTGGCGCAGTGGCACTTCATGCCGAAGGAGGCGTTCAGTCCCTACGTCGGCGCCGGCGTGAACCTGACGCTGATCTCGAGCGTGAACCTGAGCGCCGGCCCGGGCCTGGACCTGGACCTCGACAGCACCAGCGTCGGCGGCGCGCTGCAGGCCGGCTTCGACTACAAGCTGGACAAGAACTGGTCGCTGAACTTCGACGTCAAGTACATCCAGATCCGCTCGGACGTGACGCTCAAGTCCAATGGTGCCAAGGTCAGCGAAGTGAAGGTCGACCCGATCGTCTGGGGCGTGGGCGTCGGCTACCGCTTCTAGCCACAGGCCAGCGCAGCAGCGAAAACGGCGGGCACATGCCCGCCGTTTTGCTTGGCCAGTGGCGCACATTCCGCCGCGGACCTGCCACGGACCCGCGGCGACCCACGGCGACTAACGGCGTGGCATGCCCGGCAGGCCGCCGCGGAGCCCGCCCAGCCCGCGCATCATCTTCGCCAGCCCGCCCTTCTTCATCTGCTTCATCATCGACTGCATCTGCTCGAACTGATTGAGCATGCGGTTGACCTCCTGCACTGGCACGCCGCTGCCGGCGGCGATGCGGCGCTTGCGCGAGGCCTTGATGAGCTCGGGCTTGGCGCGCTCCTGCGGCGTCATCGCGTTGATAATTCCTTCGACCCGCCGGATCTGGCGGTCCGCATCCTTGTCGTTGACCTGGCCCGCGGCCTGCGCGAACTGCGCCGGCAACTTCTCCAGCATGCTCGAAAGGCCGCCCATCTTGCGCATCTGGCCGATCTGATCGCGGAAGTCGTTGAGGTCGAACTTGTCGCCCGACTGCATCTTGCGGGCAAGCTTCTCGGCCTCCTTCACGTCGATCGACTTCTGCACGTCCTCCACGAGCGACACGATGTCGCCCATGCCGAGCACGCGGCCGGCCATGCGCTCCGCATCGAAGCGCTCGAGCCCGTTGATCTTCTCGGCCACGCCGACGAACTTGATCGGCCGGCCGGTCACGTGCCGCACCGACAGCGCCGCGCCACCGCGCGCATCGCCGTCGAGCTTGGTCAGCACCACGCCGGTCAGCGGCAGCCGGTCGGCGAACGCCTTGGCAGTGTTGACGGCATCCTGGCCGAGCATTGCGTCGACCACGAACAGCGTCTCGGCCGGCTTGACCGCGCCATGCAGCGCGGCGACCTCCTGCATCATCGCCTCGTCGATCGCCAGACGACCGGCGGTGTCGACGATCAGCACGTCGAAAAACTGCTTGCGCGCCATGTCGAGCGCGCGCTGCGCGATCGCCAGCGGCTGGTCCGAGGCCTCGCTCGGACAGAACGCCGCGCCCGCCTGCGCCGACACCGACTTCAACTGCTCGATGGCCGCCGGCCGGTAGACGTCGGTCGAGACCGTGAGCACCTTCTTCTTGCGCTGCTCGATCAGCCACTTGGCGAGCTTGGCAGCGGTGGTGGTCTTGCCCGCGCCCTGCAGGCCGGCCAGCAGGATCACCGCCGGCGGCTGCACGGCAAGATTGATCTCGCGTTCGGCCACGGGCAGGTCGCCGCCCATCAGCCGCGTCAATTCCTTGTGCACGATGCCGACCAGCGCCTGACCCGGTGTGAGGCTGCCGGCCACGTCCTCGCCGGCCGCCTTGTCCTTCACCGCGGCGATGAACTCGCGCACCACCGGCAGCGCGACGTCGGCCTCCAGCAGTGCCATGCGCACCTCGCGCAGCATCTCCTGCATGTTGGCGTCGGTCAGGCGCGCCTGGCCGCGCATGGTCTTGACGACGCGGGCCAGCTTGTCGGTCAGTTGATCCAGCATGAGAGTCGGTGCGGGCGAGGCGTCATCACGGCCGGATGACGCAGTGGGAGGGCGACCTGCGTGCTATATAAGTGCACGTATGTCGAACGCCGCATTTTACGTCGCCACCTCCTTCGTCACCGCGGCGCTGTACCTTGCCCTCACCCGCCATGTGTGGAACGGGCTGACCGCGGATTCGATCGTCAGCACGGGCGGTGCCGACCGCTGGGCGCTGCCGCTGCTGGCGCTGCTGCACGGTACGCTGCTTGGCATCGGCGTGCTCGGTCATGGCGACTTCCGCTTCGGCTTTGCGCTGGCGCTGTCGGCCACGCTGTGGCTCACCGTGCTGATCCTGTGGATCGAGGGCTTCTTCGTGCCGCTGCGCGGCCTGCAACCGCTGGTGCTGCCCACCGCCGCCCTGTCGGTGGTGCTGCCGATCTTCTTCGCCGGCACCCCGGTGGCGGGTGACCGCGGCCTGGCCTTCAAGCTGTATCTGCTGGCTGCGATCCTGGCCTACAGCCTGCTCACGATCGCTGCGCTGCATGCGGTGCTGATGGCTGCACTCGACCGCGAACTGCATCGCGGCAACGGCGGCGCGCGGCGCGAGCCGAGCCGGCTGTTCCGGCAGATTCCGCCGCTGCTGGCGATGGAGCGGCTGCTGTTCCGGCTGATCGGCATCGGCTTCCTCCTGCTGACGCTGACCGTGGCGTCCGGACTGCTGTTCTCCGAGTACCTGTTCGGCCGCGCGTTCCGCTTCGAGCACAAGACGGTGTTCGCGCTGGCCGCGTGGGTGGTGTTCGGCGGCCTGCTGGCAGGCCGTCTGGTGTTCGGCTGGCGCGGCCGGGTGGCGCTGCGTTGGACGCTGTCGGGCTTCGCGATGCTGCTGCTCGCCTACGTCGGCAGCCGCTTCGTGCTGGAAGTGGTGCTGGGGCGCGGCTGACCGCCCGTTGCAGCGGTTGAACGGACGCACACGCATGGGACGCATCCTCTTCTTTCTGCTGCTGGCGCTGGCGATCTACATCGGCTGGCGCATGTGGCGGATGCAGCAGTCGAGATCGCGCGGCGATGCGCCGCCGCGCGACCGCGGCGCGGTCGCCGAGCACATGGTCCGCTGCGACGTCTGCGGGCTGAACCTGCCGCAGTCCGAGGCGCTGCCTGCACCCGCCGCGCCGGAGGCGTCCGATGCGCCGGCCGCAGCGGACGGCACCCCGGTGCGCTGGTACTGCTGCGAGACGCACCGGCGGCAGGGCGCTTCGCAGCGCTGAGCCGCGCGCGCGGCTGCATCGTTCCCCGCGACTGCCCGCCCAGGTCATGACCGAGTCCCGTCTGGAGACCGACAGCGCGGCGCCCGAGCCGCCGTGGCGCACGCTGCAGTACTTCGCGCTGGCGCGGGTGCTGGTGGCGAGCAGCCTGCTGCTGTCGGTGGCGGCGGTCGGCGGCAGCCTCACCGGCGCCGACGACGGCGACGTCGCGCTGCCGCTGGCGGTCGGCTACTTCACGGCGGCCAGTGCGCTGGCGCTGCTGGCGCTGTACCTGCGGCGTCACTTCGGGCTGCAGCTGGCGAGCCAGCTCGGCGCCGACCTGCTGTTCATCACCGTGCTGATTGCCGCGGCCGGCGGGCTGCGCGGCGGCATCATGGTGCTGTACCTGCTGCCGCTGGCCGGCGCCTCGCTGCTGCTGCCGACCATCCCCGCGTTCTTCGTCTGCGCGATGGCGGTGCTGGCGCTGCTGGGCGATGCGCTGCTGCGCGCGATCGCGGGGCAGGGCTCGGAGTCGACGCTGTTCCAGACCGGTCTGTATGGCGCCGCGCTGTTCGCCATCACCGGCCTGCTGCGGCTGCTGTCGGCGCGGCTCGCCACGCAGGAGCGGCTGGCGCTGGCGCGCGGTCGCGACCTGCAGAACCAGCTCGAGATCAATCGGCTGGTGATCGCACAGATGGAGCAGGGCGTGCTGGTGGTCGATGCCGACACCCGCGTGCGCGCCAACAACCGCGCCGCGCGCCAGATGCTCGGGCTGTCGCAGGGCGCGCAGCTGACCGGTCGGCGGCTGCTGGAGTTCGACGCGGTCCGGCCGCTGGCCGAGGCGTTCCTGCGCTGGCGCGAGGCCGAGCGCGCGACCGGCTCGTGGTCGAACACCGTGATGCAGCCGATCATCCCCGGCCAGCATGCGATGCCCGAACTGCAGCTGCGTGCGCGCTTTGCCCGTCCGCCGACCGAGGCGGGCGACGAGTTCGTGGTGTTCCTCGAAGACGTGCGCGCCGTGGAAGAGCGCGCGCAGCAGCTGAAGCTCGCCGCCATGGGCCGGCTGACCGCCTCGATCGCGCACGAGATCCGCAATCCGCTGGCCGCCATCAGCCACGCTGGGCAGCTGCTCGCCGAAGACTCGTCCGAGCCGCTGCAGCAGCGGCTGGCCGGCATCGTGCGCGAGAACACGCAGCGACTGAACCGGCTGGTGGAGGATGTGCTGCGGGTGGCGCGGCGCGAGGCGCCGCTGGGCGACGACATCGACCTCGGCAGTTTCGTGCGCGACTGGCTGGCCGAGTTCGAACGCGACCGCGCGCTGCATCCGGGCCGCGTGCTGCTCAACGCCGAGCCGGGCCTGATGGTGAAGTTCGAGCGGTCGCACTTGCGGCAGGTGCTGTTCAACCTGGTCGACAACGCGCTGCGCTTTGGCAGCCCCCGGCGCGGCGCGGTGCAGATCGTGGTCGAGCAGGCGGTCGACGATGGCGGGCGCGTGCGGCTGTGGGTGTTCGACGATGGCCCCGGCATCGCGCCCGAGGCGCAGCACACGATGTTCGAGCCGTTTTTCACCACGCGTGCCGGCGGCACCGGGCTCGGGCTGTACATCGCGCGCGAGTTCTGCGTGGCCAACCGCTGCGAGCTGGCGTTCGCCGGCCGGCGCGAGCTCGATGGCAGCACGCGCGACGGCTTCGTGCTGCGCTTTGCCCGCCGCGCCAGTGCCGGCAGCGAGGACGTCGGCTTTCTGGATACGATCCCGGTGCAATGAACGAACTGTCCGCGCCCCGCAACGGTGTCGAACCGGCGCGCCGCTCGCCGGCGGTGCTGGTGGTCGACGACGAAGCCGACCTGCGCGAGCTGCTGGCGCTGACGCTGGTGCGGCTGGGCCTGGATGTGGACGGTGCCGAGTCGCTGGCCCGTGCGCGCGAGTTCCTGTCGCGCCAGCGCTATGCGCTGGTGCTGACCGACATGCGCCTGCCCGATGGTGTCGGCCTCGATCTGGTGCGCGAGGTGGCGCAGGGCAAGTGGCGCGACACGCCGCCGATCGCCGTGATCACCGCCTTCGGCAGTCCGGAGAACGCGGTGGCTGCGCTCAAGGCCGGCGCGTTCGACTACCTGACCAAGCCGGTCGACCTCGAACAGCTGCGGCTGCTGGTGCGCTCGGCGCTGCGCGAGGGCCCCGACCGCGCCGACCGCCCGCGCGGCAGTGAGAGCGGCGCGGCCGCGCTGGCGCGGCTGCAGGGCGAGTCGGCGTCGATGCGCCAGTTGCGCGCGATGATCGAGCGGCTCGGCCACAGCATGGCGCCGGTGGCCATTCGCGGCGAGTCGGGCAGCGGCAAGGAACTGGTGGCGCGCGCGATCCACGAGTGCTCGGCGCGATCGGCGGCGCCGTTCGTCGCGGTCAACTGCGGCGCCATTCCCGAGACGCTGATGGAGGCCGAGTTCTTCGGCTACCGCAAGGGGGCCTTCACCGGCGCCGACCGCGACCGTGACGGATTCTTCCAGGCGGCGGCCGGCGGCACCCTGTTCCTCGACGAGGTGGCCGAGCTGCCGCTGGCGATGCAGGTCAAGCTGCTGCGCGCGATCCAGGAGCGGCGCGTGCGACGCGTCGGCGCCACCGGCGAGGAGCCGGTCGACGTGCGCCTGCTGAGCGCCACGCATCAGGATCTGGGCAAGCTGGTGGCGGGCGGGCGGTTCCGCCAGGATCTGTTCTATCGGCTCAACGTGATCGAACTGCGGGTGCCGCCGCTGCGCGAGCGCGCCGATGACATCCCGCTGATCGCCGATGCGCTGCTCGGCCGCATTGCCGAGCGCAGCGGCGAGCGCCGCGCGCACCTGTCGGCCGACGCCGAGGCGGCGCTGCGCCGCCATCCGTTTCCGGGCAACGTGCGCGAGCTGGAGAACGTGCTGGAGCGCGCGGTCGCGCTCGCCACCGAAGCGCAGCTGCAGCCGATCGACCTGATGCTGCCGCAGCCGGAGGTCGACCTGCTGCTCGAGCCGGAGCCGGCCGAGCCGTCAACCTCGCCGTCGATGCCATCGACGCCCTCGACGTCGACGTCATCCGCGCCGTCGCTTGCCGCTGCGGCGGCGGAGGTGAATGCGGCGGTGGAGCCGGTCGAGCCGGACTTCCCGGCCGAGGTCGCCGATGCCCGGCCGTTCACGCTCGACAGCGGCGTGCCGTCGGATCTCGCGGCCTACCTCGATGCGCTGGAGCGCGAGGCCATTCGCGCGGCGCTGGCGCGCACCGGCCACAACCGCACCGCGGCGGCGCAACTGCTCGGCCTGACGTTCCGACAGCTGCGCTACCGGATGCACCGGCTCGGGCTGCGGTGAGCGGCGCGCCCGGCTGGCAGCGCTGGCGCGAGCCCCAAGTGCATCGCGCGCTGCGTGGATCGTCGGGCCGGCTGCTGCTGATGTTCGGCCGGCGCGGTTGCGGCACCTGTCGCCTCGCCGAGGCGCGCGTGCCGGCGCTGGCCGGCAGCCGGGTCGATGCGCTCGTCTACCTGGATGCCGATGATTGCGGCGGCCTGCTGCGCGAGTTCGGCGTCTTCCACCTGCCGGCGATGTTCCTGTTCCGCGACGGCACGTTCCACGCGCCGCTCGAGGCACCGCTGCAGCCCGATGTATTCGCGGCCGCCATCGACGCCGCCTACGCTGCTGCCGCGCAGGAGGCGCCGTGACCGCGGCCAGCTGGTCGGTGGACGACCGCGGCTGGGTGGTCGCGGTGCCAGGGCAGCCGGCGCCGGCGCAGCGACCGTCGCCCAACGCCGATTTGCGTCCGCCCGGCATGCCGATCGAACTGCTGGTGATCCACAACATCAGCCTGCCGCCCGGCGCGTTCGGCAGCGGCGATGTCGCGCGGCTGTTCTGCAACGCGCTCGATCCGCAGGCGCACCCGTTCTTCGCGCAACTGGCCGGCGTGCGCGTGTCGTCGCACTTCCTGATCGAGCGCGACGGCGCTGTCACGCAGTTCGTTTCATGCCAGGCACGGGCCTGGCATGCCGGCCGCTCGTCGTTCGGCGGGCGCGAGCGCTGCAACGATTTCTCGATCGGCGTTGAACTCGAAGGTACCGACTTCTCGCGCTACGCCGATGCGCAGTACGACGCGCTGTCGCGCCTGCTCGCGGCGCTGGCCAACGCCTATCCGCTGCGCCATGCGCGCGGCCACAGCGAGATCGCGCAGGACCGCAAGACCGACCCCGGCCCGTTCTTCGACTGGTCGCGCGTGCCCGCGCTGGCAGCGCTGCACGACACGGCGCGCTGACGCGCTGCGCTCGCATTGCGCTCGCGTTCACGGCAACGCGCAGCGTTTTCTCGATCCACGGGTAAACACGCGTGAATCGACCGACGCCTGGCGTCGCGCGCGGTGTCGCCCGCGCGCGCACTGCAGCCGATGCATCAGGTCCGCGATTTCCTGTTGAGTTTCGTCAATGTCTTGCCTATGATCCGCCGCACTACTTGTTGTGCAGCGGCAGTGACGACACACAACATCTAGTGTGATCGGCGGTCGGGCAGCTCTTGCGCCCGCCGCGGCACGCTGCTTCTGCGCGCACGCGGCAACAACGAGAACCACAGCGGGGAGATGCCCGCGGCGGCTCGACCGGGGAGACGATCGGCAGTCGCGCCAGGTGTCGCGCACGCGACCGCGGCGACGGCGAACGGGCCAGAACGAAGCAATCAAGAACTTGTGGTCGGCTGCATCGGTGCCGATGCAGCGCGCAGGCCGCAGTCCCGACAAGAACATCGAATTGATTGGAGGTCAGATGCAGTTTCAACAGGCGAGCACTGCCCACCCTGCGGCCGCACTCCCGTCGGCGCAGCCCGCAACGGCAGTGAACGCGCCGGTGACCGCCGGCGGCGCAATGGCCACCAGCCTGTCCGACTACAAGCTCATCCGTCGCAACGGTGCGGTGGTCGGTTTCGAGCCGGGCAAGATCGCGGTCGCGATGACCAAGGCGTTTCTGGCCGTGCGCGGCGGGCAGGGCGCCGCGTCGGCCGCGGTGCGCGAGCAGGTCGAGAAGCTCACTGGCATGGTGGTGTCCGCGCTGATGCGCCGGCAGCCGGCCGGTGGCACGTTCCATATCGAGGAGGTGCAGGACCAGGTCGAACTGGCGCTGATGCGCGACAGCGCCCACGATGTGGCCCGCGCCTACGTTCTATATAGAGAGCGCCGCGCGCAGGAGCGCGCCGCCAAAGCGCGCGAGCAGTCGGCGGCCGCGCCGGCGGCGCCGCAGCTGACCATGCTGGAGAACGGCAGCCGTGTTCCGCTCGACCTGCGGCGGCTGTACGCGCTGATCGAGTCGGCCTGTGTCGGGCTCGGCGAGCACGTCAGCGCGGACGCCATCCTTGCCGAGACCGTGAAGAACCTGTACGACGGCGTGCCGCTCGACGAGGTCTACAAATCCGCCATCCTGGCCGCGCGCGCGATGATCGAGACCGATCCGGCCTACGCGTACGTCACCGCGCGCCTGCTGCTGCACACGGTGCGTCGCGAGGTGCTGGGCGAGGAAGTCACGCAGGCCCAGATGGACAGCCGCTACGCGGAGTACTTCCCGCGCTTCATCAAGTACGGCATCGAGGCCGAGCTGCTGGACGACAAGCTCGCGCTGTTCGACGTCAAGCGGCTGGCTGCCGCGCTCCGGCCCGAGCGCGACCTGCAGTTCAACTACCTCGGCCTGCAGACGCTGTACGACCGCTATTTCCTGCACCACGAGGGCAAGCGCTTCGAGCTGCCGCAGGCGTTCTTCATGCGGGTGGCGATGGGACTTGCGCTGAACGAGATCGACCGCGAGGCGCGCGCCATCGAGTTCTACGAGGTGCTGTCCAGCTTCGACTTCATGAGCTCCACACCCACGCTGTTCAACAGCGGCACCAAGCATTCGCAGCTGTCGTCCTGCTACCTGAGCACGGTGTCCGACGACCTCGACGGCATTTACGAGGCGATCAAGGAAAACGCGCTGCTCGCCAAGTACGCCGGCGGCCTCGGCAACGACTGGACCCCGGTGCGGGCGCTCGGCTCGCACATCAAGGGCACCAATGGCAAGAGCCAGGGCGTGGTGCCGTTCCTCAAGGTGGTCAACGACACCGCGGTGGCGGTGAACCAGGGCGGCAAGCGCAAGGGCGCGGTGTGCTGCTACCTGGAGAGCTGGCATCTGGACATCGAGGAGTTCCTCGAACTGCGCAAGAACACCGGCGACGACCGTCGCCGCACGCATGACATGAACACCGCGAACTGGATTCCGGACCTGTTCATGAAGCGCGTGATGGAGGGCGGCGAGTGGACGCTGTTCTCGCCCAGCGACTGCCCCGATCTGCACGACAAGACCGGCCAGGCGTTCGAGGCGGCCTACACCCGCTACGAAGACAAGGCCGCCCGCGGCGAGCTGAAGCTCTACAAGAAGATTCCGGCGCTGCAGCTGTGGCGCAAGATGCTGTCGATGCTGTTCGAGACCGGGCATCCGTGGATCACCTTCAAGGACGCCTGCAACCTGCGCTCGCCGCAGCAGCACGTCGGCACGATCCACAGCTCCAACCTGTGCACCGAGATCACCCTGAACACCGGTCCGGCGGAGATCGCGGTGTGCAACCTGGGCTCGGTCAACCTGCCCGCGCACATGGTGCGCGACGCCGGCGGCGCGATGGTGCTGGACCACGCCAAGCTCAAGAAGACGATCGGCACCGCGATGCGGATGCTCGACAACGTCATCGACATCAACTACTACGCGGTGCCGAAGGCGCGCAACTCCAACGTCCGCCACCGTCCTGTCGGCCTCGGCATCATGGGCTTCCAGGACTGCCTGCACCTGATGCGCACGCCGTACGCGTCGGAAGCAGCGGTCGAGTTCGCCGATCGCAGCATGGAGGCGGTCTGCTACTACGCCTACTGGGCCTCGACCGATCTGGCCGAGGAGCGCGGCCGCTACTCGTCGTTCGCCGGCTCGCTGTGGGACCGCGGCATCCTGCCGCAGGACTCGCTGAAGATCCTGGCCGAGCAGCGCGGCGGCTACGTCGAAGTCGACATGTCGTCGACGCTGGACTGGGACGCGCTGCGCGGCCGGATCGGTCAAGTCGGCATGCGCAACTCCAATTGCGTGGCGATCGCGCCGACCGCGACCATCAGCAACATCA